>OJST01000266.1_pt1 | contig 13460 bp, 11 predicted proteins | sample 1599491 | NCBI WGS metagenome assembly OJST01 (sample SAMN04436635, study PRJEB24849) | human gut metagenome | biome: human gut; feature: NICU; material: stool | host: Homo sapiens | place: USA: Saint Louis, MO | collected 2010-02-10
CAGCGCGCACGACCGCGACGCGGCACAGCGCGCGGCGGCGCGTGCACGCTACCGAACAGCGGCACCACCTTGGCGGCGACCTGCCGCGGTGGAACCGCCGCGTCGTCAGGCAACGGCGATTGCAGCGCCTCGCCCACCTGCCGGTGCAAGGCAAGGGCGTGCATGTAGGCGCGCACGTGCTCCGGCGAGCGCTTCATCCAGTCCAGGAACGCGAGGCGCCCGGCCTCATCCAGCGCCCCCTCGCGATTGCGCAGGAACCAGTCCATGGCCTCGCAGGCGATCGTGTCGTCGGCCACGGGCGATGAGGTCCGGTTCATGTGAGCTCCCTGGCGCCCAGCGCCTTCCTGCAGGCCTCCAGCCCCTTGCCGATGTGCTTGCGCACCATGTGCACCGACACCTGCAGCTGCTGGCTGATTCGCGGGCAGTCCAGCCCGTCGCGGTAGTGCAGCTCCATCACCCGCCGCGTGGTCGCCGGCAGTCGTGCGATGGTGCTGCGGATATCGTTCCAGCGCTGCGCACGCTCGAATTCACCTTCGATGTCTTCTTCGCTTTTCAGCACTTCGGCCAGCAGGTCGACGTCTTCCAGCGGCGGCAGCGACGACCGCGCGCGCGCATGCTCGCGCGCCAGGTTGGCCGCCACGGTGAACAGGTAGGCTTCCGGGTTCTCGACAGCATCGGCATCCTCGCCGGTGCTGCGCAGCAGGCGCAGGTAGACCTCCTGCGCCAGGTCTTCGGCATCCTCGCTGGCCGAACCGCGACGCAGGAAGAAGCCACGCAGCAGCCGGCGCCGCAGTTCGTAGCTCTTCTCCCAGATCCTCACGCTGTTCACGGCCGGCCAACCACCCCGAGGCTGGAAAGCCACGCAGGGTGACCGCCATCGATGACAGTGGCGTTTCAACGACCGGCAGGCAGCCGCTAGAATGCGGCCCCTGCAATGTCCCGGCAGCCCGCACAAGGAGTGCTCCCATCAACGCACGCACCGCCATCAACACCCTCAGCAGCCTGCTGTTCCTGCTGCTGGTCGCCCACACCACCGCCTACCAGCAGCAGATGTGGCCGCCCAGCCGGGTCATCCATGTGCATCCGGTGATCGTCGTCCTCGCCTATGCGCTGGGTGTGCTCACGCTGCTGTTGTGGATCGGCGGTCGTCGTGCACCGGAACCCGCCCAACGCCTGGCGCGCTGGTTGCCCATCGTCGCCTGGTGCCTGCTGGGCGTCGGCGTGGCGATCATCCCGGTGTTCCTGCCGGGGCTGTCCCCGGCCTGATCAGCGGCCGCGCCCAACGCATCGGCCCATGATACGGCGCGCGGCACCAACCCTTGCTTGCCAGAGACCCAAGCCCCGCCCGCCTACCGAAGCGTGGGGGGCAGGCCTACGCTTGTCTTCTCGGTGGCCGCCACGGTCGCCCTTCGCGTCACGGCGCCCGCCGTTGCGACCCCGCTCCAGTGCTGTGCGCCCTGCCGGTGTTGTCGCCCAGGCAGACGTCCGACCGGCGCCCTCTGGAGACAGCCATGAACCAAGCCCTCATTCCCTTCGATACCGATCCACTGGAAACCCAGGAGTGGCGTGAATCGCTGGAGGCGGTGATGCAGGCCGGCGGCCGGCCGCGCGCGCACTACCTGATCGACCAGCTGAGCGATCTGGACGCCCGGCAGCACGGCGACCTGCATACCCGTGCCTGGACCGCCTACGTCAACACCATCCCGCCCGAGCGCCAGCCGGCCTACCCGGGTGACCTGGCCATCGAGCGCCGCCTGAACGCGATGATCCGCTGGAACGCGATGGTGATGGTGCTGCGTGCCGGCAAGCACTCCAACGTCGGCGGCCACATCGCCACCTACCAGTCGGCGGCTGTGCTGTACGACGTGGGCTTCGATCATTTCTTCCGTGGCCGTACTGACACCTTCGACGGCGACATGATCTACATCCAGGGCCACTCCGCGCCGGGGATCTACGGCCGCGCGTACGTGGAAGGCCGCATCGATCCAGCGCGCATGGACAACTTCCGCCGCGAAGCCGGTCGCGAAGGCCTGTCCTCGTATCCGCACCCGCGCCTGATGCCGGAGTTCTGGCAGTTCCCCACCGTGTCGATGGGGCTGGGCCCGCTGACCGCCGCCTACCAGGCGCGCTACATGCGCTACCTGGAATACCGCGGCCTGAAAGAACACCAGGGCCGCAAGGTCTGGGCCTTCCTCGGCGACGGCGAGATGGACCAGCCCGAATCGCTGGCGGCAATTTCCCTGGCCGGCCGCGAGCGGCTGGACAACATCGTGTTCGTGGTCAACTGCAACCTGCAGCGCCTGGACGGTCCGGTACGCGGCAACGCCAAGGTCATCCAGGAACTGGAAGGCACCTTCCGCGCGGCCGGCTGGAACGTGATCAAGCTGATATGGGGCAGTGGCTGGGACGACCTGCTGGCCCGCGACCACAGCGGCCTGCTGCGCCAGCGCATGATGGAATGCGTGGACGGCGACTACCAGACCTTCAAGTCGCAGAGCGGCGCCTACGTGCGCGAGCATTTCTTCGGCCGCTACCCCGAGCTGCTGGAGCTGGTCGCGCACATGAGCGACGACGACATCTGGGCGCTGGCACGTGGTGGCCACGATCCGCAGAAGGTGTACGCCGCCTACCAGCAGGCGGTGAACACCAGCGGCCGGCCGACGGTGATCCTGGCCAAGACGGTCAAGGGTTTCGGCATGGGCGAAGCCGGCGAAGGCCAGAACATCAACCACCAGCTGAAGAAGATGAGCGCCGACGCGGTGCGCGCCTTCCGTGACCGCTTCAACCTGCCGGTCAGCGACGAGCAGCTGGAGGAGATGCCCTATCTGCGCCCGGAACCGGGCAGCGCCGAAGCAGTCTACTTCGCCGAGCGCCGCCGCATCCAGGGCGGGCAGCTGCCGGCGCGCCTGGCCAAGGTCGATCCGCTGCCGCTGCCGCCGCTGTCGATCTTCAACACCCAGCTGCAGGGCAGCGGCGATCGCGGTCAGTCCACCACCATGGGCTTCGTGCGCATCCTCACCAGCCTGCTGAAGGACCCGGAACTGGGCAAGCTGGTGATTCCGATCGTGCCCGATGAATCGCGCACCTTCGGCATGGAAGGCCTGTTCCGCCAGATCGGCATCCACTCCTACCTGGGTCAGCTGTACACCCCGCAGGACGCCGGCCAGCTGAGCTATTACAAGGAAGCCAAGGACGGCCAGATCCTGCAGGAAGGCATCAATGAATCCGGTGCGATCTGTTCGTGGATCGCCGCCGGTACCGCCTACAGCAACCACGGCCTGGCCACGATCCCGTTCTACATCTTCTATTCGATGTTCGGCCTGCAGCGCGTCGGAGACCTGGCCTGGGCCGCTGCCGATGCGCGTACCCGCGGCTTCCTGCTCGGTGCCACGTCGGGCCGCACCACGCTGATGGGCGAAGGCCTGCAGCACGATGACGGCCACAGCCACGTGCTGTCGTCGGTGATTCCCAGCTGCGTGTCCTACGACCCGACCTACAACTACGAGCTGGCGGTGATCATCCATGACGGCCTGCGCCGCATGTATGTCGACCAGGAAGACATCTACTACTACATCACCGTACTCAACGAGAACTACCCGCAGCCGGCACTGCCCGAAGGCGCCGAGGCTGGCATCCTGAAGGGCCTCTACCTGCTGCACCCGGCGGCCGCCGACAGCGACTCGCAGCCACGCGTGCAGCTGATGGGCAGCGGTTCGATACTGCGCGAAGTGGAAGCTGCGGCAGAACTGCTGTTGCAGGACTTTGGCATCGCCAGCGATGTGTGGAGCGCGACCAGCCTGACCGAACTGCGCCGCGATGGCCTGGCTGCCGAACGCTGGAACCTGCTGCACCCGGCTGAGGAACCGCGCGTACCCTACGTGCAGGAGTGCCTGCAGGGCCATGATGGCCCGGTGGTGGTGGCCACCGACTACATGAAGATCGTCGGCGACCAGATCCGTCCCTTCATCAACGACCGCCGCTTCATCGCACTCGGTACCGATGGCTTCGGCCGTTCCGACACGCGTGAGTCGCTGCGCACGTTCTTCGAAGTGGATCGCCACTTCATCGTGCTGGCCGCCCTGAAGTCGCTGGCCGACGAAGGCCGCATCGAGCGCTCGCGGATGCAGGAGGCCATCGACAAGTACGGCATCGACACCGGCAAGCGCGACCCGGCCTCGGTGTAAGGCTGCCGGTGCCATGCCCGCGGATTCCCTCCCCGTGGGCATGGCGCAGGCGGCGCCGCTACGGTATCCGCTTGAACAGGTTGGTCTGCAGGATCGGCGTGCCGTCGTGGCCGTAGAACGCCTTGGTCTCGGTCATCGTCGTACGGTCGGCCGCCACGGTATAGATGCGGGTGGAGGCCGGCGTACCGTGGTCCACCAGCTGCATCACCAGGGTATTCGGCGCCGGCAGTTTCAGGTTGGCCTTGTCCGCGCCGTAGGTGCCGGACAAGGGCCCCGGCGTACCGTCGAGCGCCAACGTGCCGTCGGATTTCATGGTCTTGCCGTCGTGCAGGACGATGTCGACGTGTGAACTCCACCGACCCGCACCGGCGTCCTTGAACTCCAGCACCACCTGCTTCGGGCGCTGTGCTTCGGGTAACGCAGACGTGGCGATATCCAGCGACCAGCGCCCCAGCAGCGGCGAGGGCGAAGCTTCCACCGCCAGCGCCGGAACGGCGGAGAGCGAAAGCGCAGACAACAACACAGCGGACAACAGCTTCATACGGGGCTCCGTTTGAATGAGGAAGCTCTGCGTGGGGCGTTGCGGGGCAGTGCCCAGATCGTGCCGGTCGCCAGCAGCACGCGCAAGGCGGTGCGCTGAACGAGGGAGACTCCGTCCCATCCCGAGAGGCCAAAGCACCCTGCCCCATTGAATCGAGGCGGTTTCCGCTCTTGTTGACCTGAATAGTTACGTTATAACATTTCACGTCAATTTCACGGACCGTGCCATGCGTCGCCATCTCCTTGCTACCGCCCTTCTGTTCGCCGTCCACAGCGCCCAGGCCGCGGACGAACCCACCCTCCCCACCCTCCAGGTCCAGGCCAGCCAGCCCTCCCGTATCGACAGCCGGGTCACCGTCGACAACCCACAGGCGCAGAACCGCACCCTGGGCGGCCTGCTCGAACACGTCTCCGGCGTGCAGAACAGTGCTTTCGGGCCGAACGCGGGTGCCCCGGTCATCCGCAGCCTCAGTGGCAACCGCGTGCAGATCCTGCAGGACGGCCAGTCCATCCTCGGGATGAACGCGATCAGCGGCGACATCAACATCCCGTTCGATCCGCTGTTCGTACGCAGCGTCACCGTCAACAAGTCTTCCGACACCGTGCGCTACGGCGGCAATGCGATCGGCGGCAGCGTGGAGATCGATTCGGGCCTGATCTCGCGCCGCATGGAAGACAAGGACCAGTCGATGGAACTGGTCCTGCGCAAGGGCTTCAACGCCGCCGACGCGCAGGGCTTCCGCATGAACTTCAACAACCAGCGCAACTTCTCGACCAACCTGCAGGTCTCGCGTCAGCGCATCTCGCACTACGATATTCCAGGCAACAGCAAGGCCAGTGTCTGCAACACGCGCCTGTTCCCGCCGACCGGTGGCGTGAACTCTGCGCTGGCCGACAGCTGCCAGAAGGAAGCGCGCGTCCAGCAGATCTACAACAAGGCGTCGCAGCCCTACATCGACCAGTTCATGACCGAAAACCCGGACTGGGCCGACGGCGATTTCTCCTTCTACACCAACAATCCGACTTCGGTCTGGCAGCGCCGCACCTACATCAATCCGGTCAACCCGGCCTACGTCCCCGGCACGCCTTCGTACGTGCAGAAGCAGATCAACAACGACGTGACGCCCGATTACCATCACCGGTTGGGCAACAGCTACGCGAGAAATTCGCAGGTGGCGCTCGGGTCGACCCTGTTCTTCGACCGTGGTTACGTGGGTATCAGCATTGATGCCAAGGACAGCGAGTACGGCGTGCCGGGGTTCTCGATGCAGAACCTGTCGTTCGGTTCCAACTATGCCAACGGGCTGCCGGTGGGGGTGGTGATCAAGCAGGAACGCTATGCACTGGAAGCCCTGCTGCGCGATCCGCTGCCGTGGTTCGAGCGCGCCGAACTGCGCGTTTCCAAGCTGGACAACACCTCGGGCGAGCGGCTGGGTGCCACCCGCGCCAACGACTACGATTTCGAGAGCACCCAGGCCGAGCTGCTGCTCAGCCATCAGCGCGTAGGTCCGCTCAGCGGCATGCTGGGTTTCAGCCACCAGTCGCGTGATGTCACCGGCAGTGGCTCGCTGCGCTACCTGCCTGACGTCGACACCCGCAGCAACGCGGTGTTCCTGAAGGAGACGCTGGACTTCGGCTGGGCCAGTTTCGACGCTGGCGTGCGCCACGAGCGGGTTGACCATGACCTGCAACCAAGCCGCTTCAAGACCGCGCGCAATGCCGCCAACGCGAAACTGCAGGACCGCGACTACCGGCTCAACAGCTACAGCCTGGGATCGTATGTCGAGCTCGGTCCGTTGTTCGCCGCCAAGGTGCGCTACTCGTCCTCGCAGCGCGCACCGGAGATCAACGAGTTGTATGCGAGCAATGCCCACTATTCGGTGATGACCCAGGAAGAAGGCAACCAGAACCTCCAGCCGGAACGCGCGAAGAACCTGGAACTGACCGGCCTGTTCCACCTTGGTGGTTTCGAACTGTCGGCCACCGCGTACCGGATGAAGTACGAGAACTATCTGTACCTGGGTTACTCGGGCATGCAGACCGCCAACCGCCTGCCGCTGAAGTACTGGAAGCAGACCGACACCACGGTGAAGGGCTTCGAGATCGATGCCTCGCAGGCATTGGACCTGGGCCGCTACGGCACGTTGAACGTCTCCGCCTTCGCCGACCTGGTGAAGAACAAGGCCGACCGCCCCGATTCGTTGCGTGCCCACAATGACGGCGAGTACCTGCCGAACATGCCGACCAACCGCTACGGTGCCACCCTGCAGTGGCAGCGCGAAGGCTGGAAGGCGCAGCTGTCCAGCACCTACTACGACACGCAGAAGTACCTGGGCCGCAATGTCAGCGAGGAAGTGCCGCTGGATGCGTTCAACCTGGTCGACCTGCAGGTCAGCCGTGAGCTGCCGGTACGCAGCAGCTACATCGCCGGCATGGAGGTGTTCGTCAACGGCAGCAACCTGCTCAATCAAGAAGCACGGCCGCACAACTCGCCGCTGAAGTACATCGCGCCGCTCCCCGGGCGCGGTTTCCAGGTGGGCGTGACGGTGAAGCTCTGACGATCGAACGCGTCGGTACGCGCCTGCGGGCAAATTGCCTGCAGGCGTTCTCCCCCGTCCCCCTGCGGGGTTGCGCCACATTCACCGGTTGATTCACCATCGGCAAAAGAGGAGAGCGTGATGAACTGGAAGCATGCAGTTTCACTGGCGCTGTTGTTGTCCGTTTCATCAGCCGCAAGTGCTGCGTCTGCGATCACCTACGACAAGGATGGCCGCTACGGCTATTCGATGAACCAGTCTTCCCTCACCACTGCGATGCAGCAGTCGCTGCACTACTGCGCAGCGCGATCGCGCAATTGCGGTCAGTCCGCCAGCACCACCAGCGAAGGCTATTCGGCCATAGCGACCGGCACGATTGCGTTGGGCTTTGCACTGGGCGAGAAGACTGCGGACGCCGCGCAGCGGAAGGCCGAAAGAATGTGCAGGGAACGTGCCAACGACTGCACGCTTGCGTTGCTGTGGCGGGAAATTCCACCTCGCCACATTGAACCCCCACAGCTGCCGGGTACACCCGCTCCGGCACCGGCGACGACACCCGCGCCCATGCCAACGCCTGCCTCCCGCACCGATCAGCCAGGATAGTCAGCTCCACGCTGCGAGTGTCGGATAAAGAAAAACGCCTGCAGATCGAGGATCTGCAGGCGCTTCTTTGTATCTGGCGGAGTGAGAGGGATTCGAACCCTCGATAGAGCTTTTGACCCTATACTCCCTTAGCAGGGGAGCCCCTTCGGCCACTCGGGCATCACTCCGGGGTTTTCTCCGCGTCTGGTGCGTTGCACCTCAGCGGGGCGTGAATCATAACGTTAATCGAGTGCGAAGGTAAAGCGTTATTCGGCAGAATTTTCGCTACCGGTGCCACCGGCTTCGTCACCGCGCTGGATGCGCTGATAGATCTCTTCGCGATGCACAGCAACGTCCTTCGGCGCGGTGATGCCGATACGCACCTGGTTACCCTTGACGCCAAGCACGGTGACGCTCACCGAGTCTCCGATCATCAGGGTTTCGCCGACGCGGCGAGTCAGGATCAACATTTTTGTAAGTCTCCATGGAACCGTGTGGAAGGGTATCCCCCACCGGCTTGACGCTCCGTCAAGAAGCGCTACCACGACAAAGGGAAAAGATTCGCAATGGTACCGTCAGCCGTCCCGCTCCTACAAGGAGGGGGACGGCCAGGTTCATCACAGGCGGGGGCTGACCCATTCGACGACTGCAGCCAGCGCAGTGGCAAGGGCGGGCCCGTCCTCGCCACCACCCTGGGCGAGGTCCGGGCGTCCGCCGCCCTTGCCCCCGATCTGACTGGCGATATGGGACAACAGTTCCCCGGCCTTGACCTTGCCCATTGCACTGCCGTTCACACCCGCGACCAAGGCGGCCTTGCCGTCCTGGGCGCCGGCCAGCACGATCACCGCGTCGCCCAGCTGCTGCTTGAGGCGGTCCATGGCGTCACGCAGGGCCTTGGCGTCGAAGCCCTCCAGGCGGGCAGCCAGTACCTTCACGCCAGCAACCTCGACGGCCTGGCCGGACAGATCGGCCGTGGCACCGGCGGCGACCTTGGCCTTCACGGCCTCCAGTTCGCGCTCCAGCTGCTTCTGGCGCTGGCCGAGGGCACGGATCTTCTCGACCACGTCGGCAGCGCTGCCACCGAGCAGTTCAGCGGCCTCGGCCAGGCGGGCCTCTTCGGCGTCCACGTAATCCAGCGCCCCCTGGCCGGTAACAGCCTCGATGCGGCGCACGCCCGCAGAGACGCCGCCCTCGGAGGTGATCTTGAACAGGCCGATGTCACCGGTACGGTTGACGTGGGTACCACCGCACAGCTCGGTGGAGTAGTCACCCATCTTCAACACGCGCACGTGCTCGCCGTACTTCTCGCCGAACAGGGCCATCGCGCCGAAGTCCAGCGCTTCCTGCATGCCCATGTTGTGTACTTCGGCGGCGTTGTTGGCGCGCACCTGCTGGTTGACCTTGCGCTCGATCACGGCAAGCTCTTCCGCGCTGATCGGCTGGAAGTGCGAGAAGTCGAAACGCAGGCGGTCCGGAGCGACCAGCGAGCCCTTCTGCTGCACGTGGGTGCCCAGCACTTCGCGCAGGGCGGCGTGCAGCAGGTGGGTGGCCGAGTGGTTGAGGATGGTGGCGCCACGGCGCTCGCCATCGACCTGGCCGGAGAGCACGTCGCCGACCTTCAGGCCGCCTTCGGACAGGGTGCCGACATGGCCATGGAACTGGCCGGCGAACTTCTGGGTGTCGTCCACCGCCAGGCGCACGCCGTTGCCGGTCAGTACGCCGGTGTCACCGACCTGGCCGCCGGACTCGGCGTAGAACGGGGTCTGGTTGGTGATGACGATGACTGCGTCACCGGCATCGGCCGACTGCACCGGACGGCCGTCCTTGAGCAGGGCCAGCACGGTCAGGCCGTCAGCCTGCAGGCGGTCGTAGCCCAGGAACAGGGTCGGGCTCAGGGTCGCCACCAGCTCAGCGGGCAGGGTCACGCCACCACCGAACTTGCCGGCCGCGCGCGCGGTCTCGCGCTGCTGCTCCATCGCGGCATCGAATCCGGCAATGTCGACGGTCAGGTCGCGCTCGCGGGCGATGTCCTGGGTCAGGTCGAGCGGGAAACCATAGGTGTCGTACAGGCGGAAGGCGTCAACGCCCGGGATCACGCCATTGCTGGCCTTGCCCGCGACGTCCTCGAAGATCTTCATGCCGGCATCGAGGGTTTCGGCGAAACGCTCTTCTTCGGCCTGCAGCGCACGGGTGACGGTGTCCACCGCAGCCGGCAGTTCCGGATAGGCTTCGCCCATCTGCTCGACCAGGGTCGGCACCAGCTTGCTGAAGAACGGCTGGCGCACGCCCAGCATCCAGCCGTGGCGCAGTGCGCGGCGGATGATACGGCGCAGCACGTAACCGCGGCCTTCGTTGGACGGCAGCACGCCATCGACGATCAGGAACGAACAGGCACGGATGTGGTCGGCGATCACGCGCAGCGACTTGTTTTCCAGGTCGGCGGTGCCGGTCAGCTCGGAGGCCTTGCGGATCAGGGCCTGGAACAGGTCGATCTCATAGTTGGTGTGCACGTGCTGCAGGATCGCCGCCAGGCGCTCCAGGCCCATGCCGGTATCCACGCACGGCGCCGGCAGTGGCACCAGGGTGCCGTCGGGCTGGCGGTCGAACTGCATGAAAACCAGGTTCCAGATTTCGATGAAGCGGTCGCCGTCTTCATCCGGGGAACCCGGGGGGCCACCGGCAATATGGTCACCGTGGTCGTAGAAGATCTCGGTGCACGGGCCGCACGGGCCGGTGTCGGCCATCTGCCAGAAGTTGTCCGAGGCGAACGGTGCGCCCTTGTTATCGCCGATGCGCACGATGCGCTCTTCCGGCACGCCGACCATGTCGCGCCACAGCGCGTAGGCTTCGTCATCGGTCTGGTAGACGGTGACCAGCAGGCGTTCGGCCGGCAGCTTCCAGACCTGGGTCAGCAGTTCCCAGGCCCAGGCGATCGCGTCCTTCTTGAAGTAGTCGCCGAACGACCAGTTGCCCAGCATTTCGAAGAAAGTGTGGTGGCGCGCGGTGTAGCCGACCTGGTCGAGGTCGTTGTGCTTACCGCCCGCGCGCAGGCAGCGCTGGACGTCGGCCGCGCGCACGTAGCTGCGCTTTTCCGCGCCAAGGAACACGTCCTTGAACTGCACCATGCCGGAGTTGGTGAACAGCAGGGTCGGATCATTGCCCGGCACCAGCGGCGCCGACGGCACGATGGTGTGGCCTTTGCCCTTGAAGAATTCAAGGAAGTCGCTGCGGATCTGGGAAGTCGTGAATTTGGCGGATGCGTTCATTGGGGGCTGGCAGTCTGCGGGCCGGCGGACCCGGACCACCGGCCGCGTTGGCCAGGGTCGCGAGGGACCGCCGAAAACCTAAAGGGTATCAGGCCCGACGCCGCCAGTCTCAGTCATCCGGGTCGTAGCGGGTCGCGCGGCGGATGCTGTCGCCGTCGAAGCCCCGTCGGGCCAGCAGATCGGCAGCCTTGCGCCGCTGTGTCAGGTCCTGCGGGCCGGCCTCGCCAAAGCGTCGGCGGACCAGATCACGGGCGTTTTCCTGCCAGTCGCCTTCGTAGCTGTCCATCGCTGCGGCAATCGCGGCACTGTCCAGGCCGTGGGTCCCCAGCTCGGCGCGGACATGGATCGGCCCATAACCGGTGTTGGCGCGCATCCTCACCAGGTTCTCGGCAAAACGGGTGTCGTCCTGCCAGCCGGCCTCGGTCAACTTGGCGACAGCGGCCTGCGCGGCTTCGTCTTCGATGCCACGGGCGGTCAGCTTGCGGGTGAGTTCCTTGCGCGAGTGCTCGCGGCGGACCAGCAGGCCCAGTGCCCGTTGCACGGGGGTCTGCTCACGCGGCCGGCGCTTGCGGCCGGTCGGAATGTCTTCGGCGTCGGACATGGGTACTCCAAGGGTGGCGCCATCCGTGGCGCCCAGCCCATCCTTGGGCGATTCGAACCTGCGGGACAGGGCGACGTCACTGACGGCGCCACCCTGCCCCACAGCAAGCCTTATTCGTCTTCGCCTTCGTCGTCGCCTTCCTCGCGGGCCGCTTCGGCCGGCTGGAATTTCTCGCGCAGCTCGGCCTCGAGCTTGGCGGCGACAGTCGGGTTGTCGCGCAGGTAGCCGCGGGCGTTGTCCTTGCCCTGGCCAATGCGTTCTTCACCGTAGCTGTACCAGGCGCCAGCCTTCTCGACCAGCTTGGCATCCACACCCATGTCGATCAGCTCGCCTTCACGGCTGATGCCTTCGCCATACAGGATCTCGGTGATGACCTGCTTGAACGGAGGTGCCAGCTTGTTCTTGACGACCTTGATCTTGGTCTGGTTACCGATGATCTCGTCACCCTTCTTGATCGCGCCGATACGGCGGATGTCCAGGCGGACCGAGGCGTAGAACTTCAGCGCGTTGCCACCCGTGGTGGTTTCCGGGCTCTGGCCCGGCATCATCACGCCGATCTTCATGCGCAGCTGGTTGATGAAGATCACCAGGGTGTTGGAGCGCTTGATGTTGCCGGTCAGCTTGCGCAGCGCCTGGCTCATCAGGCGGGCCTGCAGGCCTGGCAGCTGGTCGCCCATCTCGCCTTCGATTTCGGCCTTCGGGGTCAGCGCGGCAACCGAGTCGATCACCAGGATGTCGACCGAACCCGAACGGACCAGCATGTCGGCGATTTCCAGCGCCTGCTCACCGGTGTCCGGCTGCGACAGCAGCAGGTCGTCCACGTTCACGCCCAGCTTGGCGGCGTAGATCGGGTCCAGCGCGTGCTCGGCGTCGATGAAGGCCGCGGTACCGCCCATCTTCTGGCATTCGGCGATGGCCTGCAGGGTCAAGGTGGTCTTGCCCGAGGATTCCGGCCCGTAGATCTCAACGACACGGCCCTTCGGCAGACCACCAATGCCCAGCGCGATGTCGAGCATCAGCGAACCGGTCGGGATGGCTTCGACGGGTTCGACCACGCGGTCGCCCATGCGCATCACCGAGCCCTTGCCGAACTGCTTTTCGATCTGGCCCAGAGCTGCAGCGAGGGCGCGCTTCTTGTTCTCGTCCATCGGATTGGTCCTTGCAGAGGTCGTGTCGTTGGAGGTGCTGTCTTTGGGGGTCTTCTTTGCCATGGGTTCACTTTAAGTCGGACGTATCGCACAGGCTGAGATTCTGCCCGGCGCTCTGAAAAGAATTATCGGACATCCGTACCAACCTCAGTGGAACCAGAGAATCGCCACAAAAGACCGCGGGGTAATGCGCTATGGAACGGGTCAACGGTTGGGCCGCAGCAGGCCGCAATAGAGGCCCTCGATCGCGAAGTCCTGATCCGGCAGTACCTCGATCGGCTTGTAATCAGGATTGCGCGGCAGCAGGCGGATGCGATCCTTGGCGATCTTCAGCAGCTTGACCGTGATCTCGTCATCGATGCGGGCCACCACGATCTGCCCGGAATGGGCGTCGCGGGTGCGATGCACGCCGATCAGGTCACCGTCGAAGATGCCCTCGTCGATCATCGAATCGCCCTGCACCTTCAGCAGGTAGTCCGGCGCGGGCGAGAAGAACACCCGGTCCAGCACCACGAAATCGTCCGAGCCGATGTCGGCGCCGATCGGCTGGTTTTATTTGTTCTCTGCCATTTCTTTCTCCTTTATTAGGTCCTGGAGCAGTA
>OJST01000268.1_pt1 | contig 13426 bp, 9 predicted proteins | sample 1599491 | NCBI WGS metagenome assembly OJST01 (sample SAMN04436635, study PRJEB24849) | human gut metagenome | biome: human gut; feature: NICU; material: stool | host: Homo sapiens | place: USA: Saint Louis, MO | collected 2010-02-10
GGCGGAGCCTGCTCGGCGCGACGGCCGAGCAGCCGGGCCAGCTCGCGTTCTTCCGGCGTCAGCGGTTCGTCTCGGTTCATGCGTTCAATCCCGCACGCAGCTTGTCCATCGCATAGCGCAGCCGCGATTTCACGGTTTCCCGGCCTACGCCGGTGATCTGGCCGATCTCCTCCAGGCTCAGTTCCTGATCCAGCCGCAGTTGCAGCACTTCGCGCTGCTCAGGCGGCAGTAGTTCCATCGCCAGCTGGATGCGGCGACGTTGTTCGAATTCGGAAAGCTCGCCTTCCGGGGTCTGCCCATCCTCGATCGCGGCCAGGCGCAGATCGGCATCGGCCGGGGCAGCCGGGCGGTGGCGGGCGGCGCGCCAATGGTCGTTCAGGCGGTTGTGGGCGATGCGGAACAGCCAGGTGCTGAACGCCGCGTCCGGTTGCCACCCGGCACGGGCGCTGATCACCCGCTGCCAGACGTCCTGGAAGATCTCCTCGGCCAGCGCGGTGTCGCGCAGTTGCCGCAGCAGGAAGCCGAACAGGCGCTTGCGGTGGCGCCCATACAGGCTTTCGAACGCGCGCAGGTCGCCACCGGCCCAGGCCAGCATCAAGGCTTCATCGGTTGGCAGTGCGCTGGCTTCCACGGCGTACAGGGTAAGGCCTGCAGGCGGTGGCGCATAGCCGGTGGCAGGGGCGGGCAGGGCGAGGTTCATGGCATGGAAGCAGCTACGGACAGCACGAAAAACGTACGGGCGCACGATTCGGGGTTTACGGGCTTCCATTGCCCCCCGGGTGGCGCGCTATGCTCGGCGGCTCAGGGGAGGCGACGCACAGACGGCGCCAAGAGATTGTCATTTGTCCACGCATGCTGAATCGGCGGAAGAGCCACTACACGAGGCCGTGTTGAGCACGGCGCTGGTGCGCGCGTTGCATGCGCTTTTGCCGGAAACGGCCGTGGTCCGCGTTGGCTGGGACGACCCGCAGCTGGGGAGTGGCCGAGGGGGCTGGCCCTTGCTTGCGATTGACAGCGCTGCGTCCGTGGAGCCCGCCACCGGCGATGGCCAGCACGGCTGGGAGTATGACGGTGCGCGGCTGCTGCTGTCGGTTGCGGGCGCGGTGCCTTCACCCGCGTGGTGGGGGCTGGCCCGGCAGGCGATGGAGCTGGCGCTGCAGCGCGGCCGCCAGGCCGGCCAGATCAAGGCACTGGAAGAGGCCGAACGGCTGCAGCAGGCCCTGTTCCAGATTGCAGATCTGGCCGGTGCCGACCTGGAAATGCCCGAGATGCTGCGCCATGTGCATGGTGTGCTGGGCACGCTGATGTATGCCGAGAACTGCTACATCGTGGAATACGACGATGTGCGCGACCAGATCCGCTTCCTGTACTTCGCCGATCAGGTCGATGACTTCGTCGCCGATCCCACGCAGAGCCATGACGCCAGCGAGATGCCGCGCAGCCTGACCGTGGCGCTGTTGCGCCATGGCAAGCCGCTCAGTGGTCCCTCGCGCAGACTGCTGGCGCAGGTGATGGAACAGGAGCATGACCCGCAGCGTGGGCCCGAAAGCCTGGACTGGCTGGGCGTGCCGATGCTGCGCGACGGCCGCGTCTGCGGCGCCATCGTGGTTCAGAGCTATGAACAGGCAGCCCGCTATGGCGAGGCCGAGCGCGCATTGCTGGGCTTCGTTGCGCAGCACGTACAGACCGCGATGGACCGGCGCCAGGCGCAGGTGCGGCTGGAGCAGCAGGTGGCGCGGCGCACCCAGGAACTGCAGCGCGCCAACCGCAGCCTGCAGGATGAGGTGGCCGAGCGTCGCCGTGCCGAACAGTTGCAGATCGCGCTGTACAACATCGCCGAGATGGCGATGTCGGCCGACAGCCTGGACCAGTTCTATGGTCAGGTGCATGGGGTGGTCGGGCGCTTGCTCGACGCACGCAATTTCTACATCGCTCTGGTCAACCCGGCCGGCAACGGCCTGGACTTCGTGTATTCGGTGGACGAGCACAATGCCAGCCGCGCGCCACGGCCGTTCAGCCGGGGCCTGACCGAATACGTGGTGCGCAACCGGCGCCCGCTGCTGGCGTCACGCGCGCAGATCGATGCGCTGCTGGCCAGTGGTGAAGTGCGCGAGTCCGGCGCGCGCTCGCATTGCTGGCTGGGCGTGCCGTTGCTGCGCGACGATGAGGTGGTGGGTGCGATCGTGGTGCAGAGCTACAGCGAGAACAGCACGTTCAGCGTGCACGATCAGCGGCTGCTGACCTTCGTTGCGCAGAACATCGGAACCGGGCTTGCGCGCCAGCGCGACCAGCAGCGGCTGCGTTCGGCACATGCCGAGCTGGAAAAGCGCGTTGAGGAACGCACCCGCGAACTGGCCGAGGACAACGAAAAGCTGCTTGGGCAGATCGGTGAGCGCCTGCGTGCCGAGCAGCGCCTGACCCACCAGGCCATGCACGATGCGCTGACCGGCCTGCCCAACCGCCTGCACCTGCTGGATCGCCTGCAGGATTCACTGGCGCTGGCCAAGCGTGAGGGCGGACCGGTGTTCGCCGTGCTGTTCCTCGATCTGGATCGCTTCAAACTGGTCAACGACAGCATCGGCCATGCCGCCGGCGACCGCATGCTGGTGGAAGTGGCCAAGCGCATCGTGTCGATGGCAGGTACCGAAGATGTGGTGGCACGGCTCGGCGGTGGTGAGTTCGCTGTGCTGCTGCAGTGCCCGCAGGGCCTGGCGCAGGCACTGGATTTCGGCCAGCGGCTGCTGCTGGCGTTGCAGGAATCGATGTGGATCGCCGGGCGCGAACTGTTCCCGTCCGGCAGCCTGGGCATTGCCCTGTGGAATCCGCGCTACCGCACCGGAGAAGAGCTGCTGCGCGATGCGGATGCGGCCATGTACCGGGCCAAGGCGCAGGGCCATGACCGCTGTGCGATCTTCGACGAGGACATGCGCGAAGAAGCCATGCGCAGCCTGGACCTGGAAGCCGATCTGCGCCGTGCGATCAACAACCGCGATTTCGTGCCGTTCTACCAGCCGATCGTGCGCTTGTCCGACGGTGAAGTGGTCGGCCACGAGGCGCTGCTGCGCTGGCAGCATGAGCGCCGTGGCCTGCTGCTGCCCGGCGCGTTCCTGGAGCTGGGTGAAGAGAGCGGCCTGATCGAACAGGTGGACTGGCTGATCTACGAGCAGGTCATCGCGGGGCTGGCACGGGGAGGCGAAGGCTACGTCTCGGTGAACGTATCGCCCCGGCATTTCCGCTCGGCAGAGTTCAGTGATCGCCTGTTCGGCCTGCTCGACAGCTGTGGTGCCGATCCGCGCCGGCTGCGCCTGGAAATCACCGAGGTGGCGTTGCTGGACGACGGCCCGCACACGCTGCGCATTCTGCAGGGCCTGCGCGAGCGCGGCATCCAGGTGCAGCTGGACGATTTCGGTACCGGGTTCTCCGCGCTGTCCTACCTCCACCGTTTCCCGATCAGCACGCTGAAGATCGACCAGAGCTTCATCGCCGGCCTGCACGGTCCGGAAGTGCAGAGTACGCGGGCGCTGGTGGAAGGCGTGCTGTCGCTGGCGCGCACGCTGGGCATTGAGACCATTGGCGAAGGCATCGAGACCGACGCGCAGCGGCAGACCCTGCGTGAACTGGGCTGCGACTACGGCCAGGGCTACCTGCTGGGGCGGCCCGCGCCGTGGGCGCACGCGGCGGCCTGAGCCACCGCGTGCAGCTGCATCATCGCAGGGCGGCGCGGCGCTTCTCGTCGATCCACTTCGAGGCCTGGGCCGGCTGGTAGTTCTTCATCCACTCCAGCATCTCTTCGATGTCCGAGCCGTACCACAGGTCCTGGCGCTGGTCCGGATGCAGGAAGCGTTCTTCCACCATGCGATCGATCATGCCGATCAGCGGGGCGTAGAAGCCGTCCACATCGAGGAATGCGCATGGCTTGTTGCCGATGCCCAGCTGGCGCCAGGTCAGCATCTCGAAGATCTCTTCCATGGTGCCGAAGCCGCCGGGCAGGGCGACGAAACCGTCGGCAAGATCGAACATGCGCGACTTGCGCTCATGCATCGAACCGACGATCTCCAGTTCGGTCAGGCCACGGTGGGCCACTTCCCAGTCGGCCAGCTGGCGCGGGATCACGCCGGTCACCTCGCCGCCAGCGGCGAGCACGGCATTGGCCACGGTTCCCATCAGGCCGACGTTGCCGCCGCCATACACCAGGCGCAGGCCGTCGCGGGCGATGCGGTCACCCAGGGCAATGGCGCGTTCGGTGTAGGCCGGCTTGCTGCCAGCGTTGGAACCACAGTACACACAGATCGATTTCATGGATCTTCCTGTCTCTTGGCCGGAAACGAAAACGCCCCGTCGCCAACCGCAGGGCGGTCGGGGACGGGGTGTCCTTGGATTATGAGCCCTTCTGTAGAGCCGAGCCATGCTCGGCTGCTCTTCGTTCAGATCGCGGCAAAGGCCGAGTCGAGCACGGCTCGACTCTACAAACGCCAAGCAGGCTTACGCGGCAGCGGCCTGCTCGCGGCGCGGGCCTTCACGCAGGGCGCGGCCGACCATGCCCACCAGCAGGTCCAGCTCCTCGCTGTCCATGCCGAAGTGCGGGGTGAAGCGCAGCGAGTTCTCGCCGCCGTGGATCACGTTGATGCCGTGCTGGCGCAGCCATTCCTCGGTCGAGTTGGCGCCGTAGCACTTGAACTGCGGGGCCAGCTCGCAGGAGAACAGCAGGCCGGTACCCTGCACCTTGGTGATCAGCCCGCCCAGCTCGTTCTTCAGCTGTTCCAGCTTGCGCACGGCCTCGGCACCACGCTCGGCGATGTTGGCGCGAACCTGCGGGGTCAGCTGGGCCAGGGTGGCGCAGGCCACGTCCAGCGCACGCGGGTTGCTGGTCATGGTGTTGCCATAGATGCCCTTGCGGTACAGCTGCGCGGCATGCTCGGTCACCGCCAGCACCGACAGCGGGTACTGCGCGGCGTTGAGGGCCTTGGAATAGGTCTCCATGTCCGGCGGGTCGAGGCCTTCGAAGCCCGGGTAATCGACCACCGACAGCACGCCATGCGCGCGCAGGCCGGCCTGGATGGAGTCGAGCAGCAGCAGGCTGCCGTGGGCACGGGTCAGTTCGCGGGCAACGGCATAGAACGACGGCGGCACCGAACGCCCCGGGTCGCCTTCGCCCATCACCGGTTCCAGGAACACCGCCTCGATGAACCACTGGTTGCGTGCGGCGTCCTCGAACACCTTGCGCAGGCCGGCTTCGTCGTACGGCGCCACGGTGATCACCGAGTCCTCACCGCGGTAGCTGGCCAGGTGCTGCATGTAGCTCTTGCGGCTGGAATCGGAATACAGGGCAGGGCGGTCGGTACGGCCATGGAAGCTGCCCTTGACCACCACGCGCTTGATCGCAGCGCCAGCGTGGCGCGCACCCGGGTCGGTCTGCAGCTTGGCGTTGACATCGGCGATGCGGGCGGCCAGGCCGACCGCTTCGGAACCGGAATTCAGGCACATGAAACGGGCGAACGGGCAGCCGCCACGGCGGTGGCCGATCTCGGCGCGCAGGGCGGTGATGAAGCGCTGCTGCGACAGGCTGGGGGTCATGATGTTGGCCATCACCTGCGGGCGGGCCATCGCCTCCAGCACGGCGTCAGGGGTGTGCCCGAAGCCGAGCATGCCGTAGCCGCCGGCGTCGTACAGCACGGCGCCCTTCAGGGTGACCACCCATGGGCCGCGCGCAGCCAGTGCCACGTACGGGGTCACCGCGTCATCGGCATAGAAATTGACGAAACCGTCCTGCATCGCGTCGATCTGCGCCTGTTCGTCCTGCGCCAGCAGCGGCCCCAGGTCGGCCTGCACGCGCGCGAATTCCTCGGCAGCGGCGTCCACCGCGGCGATCAGCTGCGGGTGGTTGGCGGACAGGGCGGTCAGGGTGGCATCGTCCAGCCCGGTGGTGAGACGGGTGCCGGGCTGGCTGCGCAGGGGGGCGAGGCGTTCGATGAAGCTCATTGCAGATCTCCTGAAACAATGGGTCGCACGGGTCTTCAAAAGCAAAACGCGCGTCATCACGCGCGCTTGGGGGCAGGCTCGTGCAGCGGACTTCCGGCTCGATGCTAGCACTTGTTTTTTTGCGCGATAACCCCGCAGAAACCTGCTGCATAGCAGCATTTTCCGCGACGTTCGCCGCGAAGCACGCCGGCTCGCAGACGCTGGACGTACAATGCGCGCCATTGTCGACCTGTTGCCGCCCACTGCCTTGAAGAAGTCCGATTTCCATTACGACCTGCCGGCTGAACTGATCGCGCAGGCCCCGCTGGCCGAACGTTCCGCAAGCCGCCTGCTGCTGGTACCGCCGGCGCCCGATGCCTTCACCGACCTGCAGGTGCGCGACCTGCCGTCGCTGCTGCAGCCGGGCGACCTGCTGGTGTTCAACGACACCCGGGTGATCCCGGCGCGCCTGTTCGGGCAGAAGGCCAGCGGTGGCCGCGTGGAGATACTGATCGAGCGCCTGCTGGGCGGCCAGCAGGCACGTGCCCAGGTGGGCGCCAGCAAGTCACCGAAGGCCGGCAGCCGCATCGCGCTGGATGCCGGCGGTGAAGCAGAAGTGCTGGGCCGCGATGGCGAGTTCTACGTACTGCAGTTCCATGTGCCGGAATCGCTGGAACAGTGGCTGCTGCACGCCGGCCGCCTGCCGCTGCCGCCGTACATCCAGCGCGAGCCGGGCGTGGACGACCGCGAGCGCTATCAGACTGTGTTCGCGCGCGAAGTGGGGGCGGTGGCGGCGCCGACCGCCGGCCTGCATTTCGACGAACCGCTGCTGGCCGCACTGAAGGACAAGGGCGTGGAGTTCGGGCACGTCACCCTGCACGTGGGTGCAGGCACCTTCCAGCCGGTGCGTGCCGATGACCTGAAGGACCACGTGATGCACCGCGAGTGGCTGAACGTGGGTGCCGAGCTGGTGCAGCAGGTGCGGCGCACGCGTGCCGCCGGCGGCCGCGTGATCGGCGTCGGCACCACCGTGGTGCGCGCGCTGGAAAGCGCGATGCGCGACGGCGAGCTGCTGCCGTTTGCCGGCGAAACGCAGATCTTCATCACCCCGGGTTACCGCATCCGCAGCGTCGACGCGATGGTGACCAACTTCCACCTGCCGGAAAGCACGCTGCTGATGATGATCTCCGCGTTCGCCGGCAAGGAGCGCGTGTTCGAGGCCTACCGGCACGCGATCGAGCAGCGCTACCGCTTCTTCAGCTACGGCGACGCGATGCTGCTGTTCCCGCAGGCGGGGTAGGGCCACAGCCTCTGCTTGTGGTGGGTGCGCACCGTTGGTGCGCACTTGCAGGTGCCTGGAGCCCCGGAAAGCCACGCTTGGCGTGGCTCTACTGCCGCTGGAATCAGTAGATCCACGCCATGCGTGGATGGCATCCCAACGTTCTTCCCGGCAGAAGGTGCACTGCGAGTGATGTGGTGACCACCCGCCAAGGCCAGTGGCGACGAAGGTGAAACCGCGCCCCGCGAGGTTTGTCGCTTTTTTCAGGATTAAGCGGGCAGCCCGCCGACAGGCGGTCGTCCAAGGCCTGCGACAGCGGGCTAGGATCGCATCGCGCAGACCCCGGGGAGGGGCCGGTGCCCCACCAAGGAGAACGTTCATGCGCCGGATTGCCGGGTTGTGCCTGATCGTGTGTGGCCTTTCGTCCTGTTCCAGCGTGCCCGATGTCGCCTACTGGCCCGAGCATGAGGCCCGTCCCCTCGCATTGCCTGCGCGCAGCGAGCGAATGGTGATCGAGATCAATGATGCCGGGGGCTTCCATTGGCCGGGCCAGTTCAACCGCCTGCAACGCTGGCTGGCGGCGGAACCTGTCGATCTCCCGGTGGTGGTCTTCATCAACGGCTGGCACCACAACGCATCGCCCAATGACAGCAACTTCACTGATTTTGAAGAATTCCTTGGCAAGGTCGAGGCCAAGGCGGGAACCCCGGTGAGGGGGCTCTATGTGGGGTGGCGTGGTGACTCCTACGATACCCCGCTGGCCTGGGAGCCGAGCGACTTTCTGACGGTTTGGGATCGAAAGAACGCCTCGGTGACAGTAGGGGAGAACGGGCTGGCGCAGGTGGTGGCCCTGTTGCGCGAGCAGCATCCGGAGAGGGCGGTCTACATGATCGGCCACAGTTTCGGCGGCTCAGCCCTGTTCCATGCCATCAAGGATGGCCTGGTGCAGGAGCAGTTGGATGGCTTCGAGTACTTCATGCTCAACCCGGCAGTGGCCGAGCGTGAGTTCGACGAGGTCGAGCAGGCGCTGGTATCCGCGTGGGCAGCGTCACCGGCATTTGCCGGAACAGTATCGATCACGGCTGCTGACGCTTTGCGCCAGCATCGAAAGGTGACGGTGCTGCAGGCGCAGGGCGACAAGGCCGTCGGTATGGGCTACCGGATTGCGTTCAGGGGCACGCCCATTGGATTTGACCGTCAGCGCCAGACCCATCGAGCCTGGGTCTGCGCCACGGCCGATGCCTGTCCGCCACCGCCGCTGGACGCCTGTACCGCAACGCTTGCCGATGGCCGTTTCGTTCTGCGCGCCCGGACCATACCGGGCCAGGGCTGTGCGCCAATGCAGCAACGTCCGGTCTGGGTGATCGCAGGCGCAGACAGTGTCTCGGCCGACCACAACGACATCCTGAACTCGATCCAGGCGGACGCCCTGGCCGACCTGGTGACGCAGCGCTGGCGGCTGCGGGCAGGGCGCTGAACGGCGTAGACAGGTCGTGGGGTTCGTCGGCGCCGGGTTTTGGGGGACAATAGACAACTATTTGCCTGAATGACCGCTCCATGTCCCGACTGCAGTTCCAGCTCCAGACCCGCGACGGCCGTGCCCGCCGTGGCCGCCTGACCTTCCCGCGTGGCACGGTGGAAACGCCGGCCTTCATGCCGGTGGGGACCTATGGCTCGGTCAAGGGCATCCTGCCGGACCAGGTGCGTGCGCTGGGCGCCGAGATCATCCTCGGCAACACCTTCCACCTGTACCTGCGCCCGGGCCTGGACATCATCGCCGACCACGGCGGCCTGCACGGCTTCTGCCGCTGGGACGGCCCGATCCTGACCGACTCCGGTGGCTTCCAGGTGTTCTCGCTGGCCCACCGCCGCAAGATCACCGAGCAGGGCGTGACCTTTGCCTCGCCCACCGACGGCGCCCGTGTGTTCCTGGGCCCGGAAGAGAGCATGAAGATCCAGAAGGTGCTCGATTCGGACGTGGTGATGATCTTCGACGAGTGCACCCCGTACCCGGCCACCGAGGATGTGGCGCGCCGGTCGATGGAGCTGAGCCTGCGCTGGGCCCAGCGCAGCCGCAACGCGCATGACGAGCTGGGCAATGACGCGGCCCTGTTCGGCATCGTCCAGGGCGGCGTGCACACCGACCTGCGCAGCCGCTCGGCCGAGGCCCTGCAGGCGATCGGCTTCGACGGCTATGCCATCGGCGGCCTGGCTGTGGGCGAGCCGGAGCACGAGCGCAACGCCATGCTCGACCACCTGGACCCGGAGCTGCCAAGCGACCGTCCGCGCTACCTGATGGGTGTGGGCCGGCCGGAGGACCTGGTCGAGGGTGTCGCACGTGGCGTGGACATGTTCGACTGCGTGATGCCGACGCGCAACGCCCGCAACGGCCACTATTTCACCTCGTTCGGCACCGTTCGCATCCGAAATTCCCAGTACGCGCGGGACATGGACCCGATCGAGCCGGGCTGCGGCTGCGTGGCCTGCACCGGCGGTTACACGCGTTCCTACCTGCGCCACCTGGACCGCTGCAACGAGATGCTGGCGCCGATGCTCGGTACCCTGCACAACCTGTTCTATTACGAAAAGCTGATGGCCGACATCCGCGCGGCCATCGAGGCGGGAACCTTCCTGGCCTTCCGCGAGTCCTTCTACGCGGCACGCGGGGCGGTGGCCCCGCCCCTGTAACCCGAACGCCCCTGCCAAACGGCCCAAGGACGAACGCCCGGGGCCGTGGCATACTTCAAGGCTGACCCAGATCCGCGGTCGACACCTCGTGCCCGTGAAAGGGCCGAAGCGCCGCCCAACCAAAGGACCAACGATGAACCTGCTTGCTTTCCTGATTCCCGCCGCCCACGCCCAGGCCGCCGGCGGCCAACCGCAGGGCATGGGCCTGACCACGCTGCTGTTCCCGGTCATCCTGATCGCCATCATGTACTTCCTGATGATCCGCCCGCAGATGAAGCGGCAGAAGGAGCACAAGGCCATGCTGGAGAAGATCAAGCGTGGCGATGAAGTGCTGACCAACGGCGGCATCGCCGGCATCGTCACCGACATCGGCGACAACTTCATCACCATTGAAGTGGCTGACAACGTGCGCATCCGCGTGCAGAAGGGCGCTGTCGGCAACGTGCTGCCGGCCGGTACCCTGAAGTCGGCCCAGTAAGCCACTCCCTTTCCGATGCACAACCGCGGCGCCGGGGATGGCGCCGCGCGGGACCCAAGCAATGCTCGAATTTCCACGCTGGAAGTACGTCGTCATCCTGATCGTACTGGCGCTCAGCGCGCTGTACGCGCTGCCCAACATCTACCAGAAGGACCCGGCCCTCCAGATCACCGCCAACCGTGGCGGGCAGATCGACGATGCGCTGCGCGACCGTGTGCTGGCCGACCTGAAGACGGCCGGTGTCACCCCCGTCGGTGTCGAGAAGGAAGGGGAAAGCCTGATTGTCCGCCTGCCGGACCTGAAGGCGCAGTCCGCTGCCAGCGACGCCCTGCGCGACACCGTCGGCGAAAAGTACACCGTGGCCCTGAACCTGGCCTCGACCGTGCCGGACTGGCTGGCCAACCTCGGCGGTCGCCCGATGGTGCTGGGCCTGGACCTGCAGGGTGGTGTGCACTTCGTGCTGCAGGTCGACCAGAAGGCCGCCCTCGACAAGCGCCTGGACGCCTACACCGAAGACGTGCGCAGCACCCTGCGTGACGCGCGCATCGCGTACCAGTCGGTGGAGCGTCGCGCGGACAACAGCATCGTGGCCAACCTGAGCCCGTCCGCCGGTGATGACGCCGCACAGCGTGCCCGTGCGGCGCTGGTGAAGGCGCAGCCGACGCTCGGCTACGACGTCAGCGGCAACCGAATCACCGTGACCGTGCCGGAGACCGAGATCGCGCAGATCGCCAATGGCGCCATCGAGCAGAACATCAACACCCTGCGCAACCGCGTGAACCAGCTCGGCGTGGCCGAGCCGATCATCCAGCGCCAGGGTGCCGACCGCGTGGTCGTGCAGCTGCCCGGCGTGCAGGACACTGCCGAAGCCAAGCGCATGATCGGCGCCACCGCCACCCTGGAATACCGCGCGGTGGTCGAGGGCAATGCCCAGGACGCCATCGACTCCGGCCGCATCCCGCCGGAAGCGAAGGTCTATCAGCGCCGTGACGGCGGCGGTCCGATCCTGCTGAACAAGCGCGTGATCGTCACCGGCGACCAGATGGTCGGCGCGCAGGCGGTGACCGACTCCACCAGTGGTGCCCCGGCGGTCAGCGTGACGCTGAACAACGTCGGCGGCCAGCGCATGTTCGACTTCACCAGCGCCAACGTGAACAAGCCGATGGCGGTGGTGTATACCGAACGCGTGCCGACCGTGACCCTGGTTGACGGCCAGGAAGTGCGTGGCTTCAAGGTCAATGAGGAAGTGATCTCGGTGGCCAACATCAACGGCGTGTTCGGCAAGAACTTCCAGACCACCGGCCTGCAGAAGAAGGAAGCCGACGACCTGGCCAAGCTGCTGAAGTCCGGCTCGCTGGCCGCGCCGATGGACTTCGTCGAAGAGCGTGTGGTCGGCCCGAGCCTCGGCGCCGAGAACGTCAAGAACGGCATGCGCGCAGTGGTGTTCGCGTTCCTGTTCACCCTGGTGTTCTTCAGCGTGTACTACCGCATGTTCGGCGTGATCACCTCGGCAGCGATGCTGTTCAACCTGCTGATCGTGGTGGCGGTGATGTCGCTGTTTGGCGCGACCATGACCCTGCCGGGCTTCGCCGGCCTGGCGTTGTCGGTGGGCCTGTCGGTGGACGCCAACGTGCTGATCAACGAGCGTATCCGTGAAGAGCTGCGTGCCGGCGTGCCGGGCAAGACCGCGATCGTGACCGGTTACGAGCGTGCCTCGGGCACCATTCTCGACGCCAACCTGACCGGCCTGATCGTCGGTGTGGCGCTGTTCGCATTCGGTACCGGTCCGCTGAAGGGCTTCGCACTGACCATGATCATCGGTATTTTCGCCTCCATGTTCACCGCGATCACCGTGTCGCGTGCGCTGGCGACGCTGATCTACGGCCGTCGCAAGAAGCTCCAGAACGTGGCCATCTGACGGGACGACACGCACAATGAAACTGTTTCCGCTGCACATCCTCCCGAACGACACCAAGATCGACTTCATGCGCTGGCGCCATGTCGCCATGGCAGTCACCATCGTGGTGTTCCTGGCCTCGGTCGCCATCATCGGCATCAAGGGCTTCAACTACGCGCTGGACTTCACCGGCGGCACCCTGATCGAAGCCCGCTTCGACAAGCCGGTGGACGTCGAGCAGGTCCGCAACAAGCTCGAGCAGAGTGGCTTCGAAGGCGCCCAGGTCCAGAGCGTCGGTGGCAACACCGACCTGCTGATCCGCCTGGCCCCGCACGGTGAGCATGCGCCGGGTACCGGTGACGCCGCCGCCGAGGACAAGGCCACTGCTGCCGCAGTAGTGAAGGCGCTGTCTTCTGCCGACAACCAGGCCACCGTGCTGCGCAACGAGTTCGTCGGCCCGCAGATCGGCAAGGACCTGGCGATGAATGGCCTGTACGCGACCATCTTCATGCTGGCCGGCTTCCTGATCTACATCGCGGTGCGCTTCGAGTGGAAGTTCGCGGTCACCGCCAGCATCGTGGCGATGTTCGACCTGATCGTGACGGTCGCTTACGTGTCCCTGCTGGGTCGTGAGTTCGACCTGACCGTGCTGGCCGGCCTGCTGTCGGTGATGGGCTTTGCGATCAACGACATCATCGTGGTCTTCGACCGCGTCCGCGAGAACTTCCGCAGCCTGCGCGTGGACTCGATGGAAGTGCTGAACCGTTCGATCAACCAGACGCTGTCGCGTACGGTGATCACCGCGGTGATGTTCTTCCTGTCGGCGCTGGCGCTGTACATGTACGGCGGCAGCTCGATGGAAGGCCTGGCCGAGACGCACATGATCGGCGCGGTGATTGTGGTGCTGTCCTCGATCCTGGTGGCGGTGCCGATGCTGACGATCGGCTTCCTGCGCGTCAGCAAGCAGGACCTGCTGCCGAAGGCGAAGGACGTCGAGGCCCTGGCCCGTCGCCCGTAATTGCCTGCTGCCCGCAGCACACAGAGAACCCCGCGCAAGCGGGGTTTTTTGTGTGCAGGGCTTGCAGCCCTGCACCCGCGGTAGTGCCGGCCGCTGGCCGGCAACAGC
>OJST01000270.1_pt1 | contig 13353 bp, 15 predicted proteins | sample 1599491 | NCBI WGS metagenome assembly OJST01 (sample SAMN04436635, study PRJEB24849) | human gut metagenome | biome: human gut; feature: NICU; material: stool | host: Homo sapiens | place: USA: Saint Louis, MO | collected 2010-02-10
TGTGGTGCTGCCGCCGCTGCTGCCACCCGAGCGCGGCGGGGTGACCACCGTGGTCGGCGCGCGGCCGCCGCTGGCACCGGCCGGATACAGTCGGATCACCTGCCCCGGATGGATGGTCGAGGGGTTGTCCAGGCTGTTCCAGGCAATCAGGTCGGCCGGGGTGATGTCATGGATGCGGGCCAGCGCATAGATGGTATCGCCCTTGCGCACCACCACGGTCTGCCCGGGCTTGGGCACCGAGGTCTTCGGCGTGGTCACACCGCCACCGGTGCTGCCACCACCAGGACGAACCACGGTTGCGGTGCCGCAGGCGGCCAGGGTGGAAACCAGCAACGCCAGCGCGCCGATGCGCACTCCCTTGCTCAGACGATCAGGATTCATGCGAACTTCGACCTCCATACAAGCCAGGCGATCAGCACCACCACCAACGCGGTGGCGATCCAGCCCAGCGGTTCAATCCAGCGACGCAGTGCCGCTTCAGCACGCGCACCACCGATACGGATGACCGCAGCCAGCACGAACACGCGCTTGCCGCGACCGATCAGCATGCTCAACAGGTACTGCGGCATCGGCACGCCGACGATACCCGATGCCCACGTGAAGACCTTCATCGGGATGGGCATGAAGCCGCCCAGCACCAGGAAGGTGAACACCGCCCACGGCGACTCGGCCATCTTGGCCTGCACGGTGGTGATGCCCTGCTCGATGGCCGGCAGCATGCCCAGTGCTTCGAACAACGGCTTGATCGCTTCGAAGGCGTAATGACCCAATGCATAGCCAATCAGCGCGCCGACCATCGAGCCGGCCAGACTGAGGGTGGCGAACCACCAGCCGCGTTTCGGCTGGGCCACGCACATCGGCGCCAGCATCACTTCCGGCATCACCGGAAAGATGATCGCCTCGAAGAAGCTCAACACCGTCAGGTAGGTCGGCGCGCGTTCGTGCGCCGCCCACTTCATCGCCCGCTCGTACAGCGGCCCGAAAATCTTCATGCAACCCTGCTCCGTGGATTAGTCGAGCATGCCGGACAGCAGCGGCACAAAGGTGACCGGCGCAAGCACGCGTTGTTCGATGCTGCCGTCAGCCCTGCGGTCCAGCTGCACCAGCGACTGCCCACCCGGCCCGCCGACCGGCGCCACCAGGCGGCCGCCCTCGGCCAGCTGCCCGACCAGTTCATCGACCAGTGCAGGCGCCGCGGCGGTGACGACGATGGCATCGAAAGGGCCGTGCTCGGCCCAGCCGGCGCGGCCATCATCATGCTTGGTGCGGATATTCATGCCCAGCGCACGGAAGCGCTTGCGCGCCTGTCGCAGCAGGTCGCCGATGCGTTCGACGGTGTAGATCTCCAGGCCCAGCGCGCCGAGCACGGCGGCCTGGTAGCCGGAGCCGGTACCGACTTCCAGCACTTTCTTTGGCGAGACCTGCAGCACGGCTTCGGTCATGCGCGCCACCACCCACGGCTGCGAGATGGTCTGGCCGTGGCCGATCGGCAGGGCGGTGTCTTCGTAGGCGCGTGACGCCAGCGCTTCGTCGATGAACAGATGGCGCGGCACCACCCGGATCGCATTCAAGGTCGACTCGTCGACGATGCCAGCCTCGCGCAGGCGATCGACCAGGCGGTCGCGCACACGCTGCGAGGTCATGCCGATGCCGACGGCTTCCGGTTGCAGGCGCAGGCGTGGGCTCATGCCGGCTGGTCCAGCGCGGCGCTGAGGCCGCCGACCCAGCTGGCCACTTTCTCCAGTGCCTGGTAGCGGGTCAGGTCGACCTGGATCGGGGTGATCGAGATATGCCCGGTGCGCACCGCGTGGAAGTCGGTGCCGGGGCCGGAGTCCTGCTCACGACCGGCCGGGCCGATCCAGTACACCTCGTTGCCGCGTGGGTCCTTCTGCGCGATGCAGCCTTCTGCACGATGGCGGTTGCCCAGGCGGGTGACCTCGAAGCCCTTGACCTCGCTCCACGGCAGGTCCGGCACGTTGACGTTGAGGATGGTGTCAGCCGGCAACGGATCGGCCTTGAGCCGGGCGACGATCTCCACCGCAGCGCGCGCGGCGGTCTCGAAGTGTTTCGGATCGTGGTTGCGGGTGACCAGCGAGACCGCCACCGCCGGCAGGCCGAGGAAGCGACCTTCCATCGCCGCCGAGACGGTGCCGGAATAGATCACGTCATCGCCGAGGTTGGCGGCGTTGTTGATGCCGGACACGACAATGTCGGGTTCGAACTCGAGCAGCCCGGTCAGCGCCAGGTGCACGCAGTCGGTCGGGGTACCGGCCACCGAGACGGTGTAATGGTCGATGCGCTTGAGGCGGATCGGCAGGTCCAGGGTCAGCGAATTGCTGGCGCCGGAGCGATCGCGGTCGGGCGCGACCACCGTGACTTCGTGACCGGCCTCACGCAGCACCGAAGCAAGCATCCGGATGCCTGCGGCGTCGACGCCATCGTCGTTACTGACCAGGATTCGCATCTTCGATTTAACCGCTTGATTTTCCAAGAATTCGATTCCATCACCGTGCAGTGTGGGCGGGACCGTCGTACTCCCCTGCGGAAGCCGTCGACCCTGCAAGGGCATCGTCTATTGTGCCGCATGCGAGCCGCCGGTCCTACCCTGCCGGCGGTCACGGCCGACATCGAACCGTCATAGGCAGACCTGCGCCAGCGGTTTACCCTGTGCGCATGTCGCACCCTGAAGACGAAGATCCGGCCGCGTTGTTCCGCGCGGCCATCGGCGAAGTGACGCCGCTGCGCAAGGATGCCGAGCCGGCACCGGCTGCGCCCCGGCCGAAGCCGCGCGCGCGCATGGCCGAACGTGACGAGGCCGAAGCCGCCGGCGAGTTCGCCCGGCTGCTGCGCGACAGCACGCCACTGGAAGCCGGCGACGTGGCCAGCTATCGCCGCGACAACCTGCCACCTCGCCTGTTCCAGCGCCTCAAGCGTGGCCAGTATTCAGTGCAGGACGAACTGGACCTGCATGGCGCCACTGCCGCGCAGGCCGAGACGCTGCTGCGCCAGTTCCTGCTGGAAGCGCATGCACACGAGTATGGCTGCGTGCGCATCATCCACGGCAAGGGATTGCAGTCCGACGGCGGTGCACCGGTACTGAAGAACCTGGTCGACCGCCTGCTGCGGCTGCGCAACGACGTACTGGCATTCCATTCGGCGCCGACCGGGCAAGGCGGCACCGGCGCGGTGCTGGTGCTGCTGGCGCGGCGCTGAAAAAAGGGACGCCATGAGTCCAGGTAGAGTCGACTGTCAGTCGACTGCTCTTCCAGCGGCAAGCGAATACCCCGCGCTGCGCGCGCAAGTCGACTGACAGTCGACTCTACCGCGCGCCCTGCTCAGGCCTGCGAGGCGTCTTCGACCGGGCCGAGCTCGTGCAGCACGGCGGTGGCGTAGCAGCCCGGCGGCAGCGCGAACGATAGCTCCAGCACGTCATCGCCCAGCCACTGGTGCTGCAACAACGCGGGGCGCAGGCGCAGCGCGCGGCGCTCCTGCTTCAGGCGCGCGTCTTCCAGCCCGGCCCGCAGTGCCTTCGATTCCTCGTCGTCGAGTGCGGCCAGCTCCAGCTCGCGTGCCGCTTCGGTGCTGCGCAGCTCGCCTTCACCCCACAGCGGTGCGCTGGGATGGATGTCGAACCGCGCGAGGCGCTCGGCCAGCACGTCGGTGTACGGCTCCGGGCCGAACACGCTGCGGCTGCCGTCCAGCATCCACACCTCGCCGTCCAGTGGCTGATCCCAGTTGCCCTGCTCCACGCGCGCAGCCAGCACGCGGTTGAACAGCGCCGATCGGGCGGCAGACAGCAGCAGTGAACGCTGGTCCTTGCGCATGCGGCGGCCACCGAACATCGCCAGTGCCGCCGGCACGTTGCCGCCGTCGCGGCCAAAGCGCTGCTCGCCAAACCAGTTCGGCAGGCCGCGCCCGGCAATCTGCTGCAGGCGTTCGCTGATCGCTGCGGCATCGCCCTGCACCTCGCGCAGGACCAGCTTGAAGCGGTTGCCGGCCAGTGCGCCACGCTGCAGCTTGCGATTGTGCCAGGTCGCTTCGAGCACTTCGATCTCGTCACTGGCCAGCTCGGCCAGGTCCGGCGCAATGCGCTTGGGCAGGTGCACGCTGAAACGCTGGGTGGTGACCGCGTGGCGGTCTTTCATGCCGGCGTAACTCACCGCCATTTCCGGCAGGCCCGCCCACTTGGCCAGCACCTTGGCCACATGCACGGTGTTCGCACCGCGCTTTCGGATGTGCAGCAACAGGTGCTCGCCTTCGCCGGTGGCCTCGAAGGCCGGCAGCTCGTCAACCTGGAAATCGTCTGGCGTGGTGCGGATGCGCGCCGTCAACAACGGCGCACCAAATGCCAACGGCAGCGGAATCATGCCGCCACCAGCAACACGACCGCCTGTGCGGCAATGCCTTCACCACGGCCGGTGAAGCCCAGTTTTTCCGAGGTGGTGGCCTTGACGCTGACTGCATCCAGCGGCAACTGCAGCAGGCCGCCGATGCGCTCACGCATCGCCAGCGCATGCGGGCCAACCTTCGGCCGCTCGCAGATCACGGTGATGTCGGTGTTGCCGACGCGCCAGCCGCGCTCGCGCAGCAGGCTGTCGCAATGACGCACGAAGTCGCTGCTGTCGGCGCCCTTCCAGCGGTCGTCACTGGGTGGGAAATGCTGGCCGATGTCGCCCAGCGCCAGCGCACCGAGCATCGCATCGCACAAGGCGTGCAGGATCACGTCGCCATCGCTGTGCGCAAGCACGCCACAGCTGTGTGGAACGTTCACGCCGCCAAGCATGATGTGATCGCCTTCGCCGAAGGCATGGACGTCGTAGCCCTGGCCGATGCGGACGGGCGGGAACGGTGCGGTGCTCATGGATGCAACCCTTGCAGCAGGGCCACGCGGGCGGTCAGCCGGCGCGGCGGGAAAGTACGAATTCGAACCGGTCCAGATCGGCCGGGGTGGTGACCTTGAAGTTGTCCTCGCTGCCTTCCACCAGCAGCGGGCGCTGGCCCTGGCGCTCCATGGCCATCGCCTCGTCGGTGACTTCAACACCGGCGGCAGCGGCGTCGGACAGCGCGCGGCTGAGCTGGTGGCGGCGGAACAGCTGCGGGGTCAGTGCACGCCAGAGGCGCTCACGCGGCTCGGTGCCATCGATGCCACCGTCGTCGCCTGCACGCTTGAGCGTGTCACGTACCGGTGCGGCCAGGATCGCCCCCACCGGGTCGGTACGACCGACTTCAAGCAGGCGGCCGAGATCGGCCGGCGACAGGTTCGGCCGCGCGGCATCGTGGACCAGTACGAACTCATCAGCGCGCACCGTCTCCGGCAGCGCCTGCAGGCCAGCCAGCACCGAAGCGGCACGGGTCGCGCCACCGATGCAGGTCAGCACCGGCTTGCCCGCCCACTCGTTCCAGCCGGGCCAGTCGGCGTCGTCCTGGCCGATCACCACCATCGCCCCGGCCACGGCCGGGTGCGCCAGCAGGGCGTCCAGGGTATGGGCAAGCAGGATCTGTCCCCCTGCCTGCAGGTATTGCTTGGGCAACGGCGCGCCGAAGCGGGTGCCACGACCCGCAGCCGGAACCACGACCCAGATGGCCGCACTCATGGCACGTCCGCCGGGTGGTCGCCAACCTGCGCACTGACACCTGCCGCAGGCTGCGCCGGATGGACCGGCGCATCCTCGACCACACGATAGAACTTCTCGCCGGGCTTGATCATGCCCAGCTCGCTGCGTGCGCGCTCCTCGATGGCGGACTGGCCTTCCTTGAGGTCCTTCACTTCGGCAGCGAGCGCATCGTTGCGCTGCTGCAGACCCTCATTGTCCCGCTCCTGGTTGGCGACCTGGGCTTCGAGCATCATCACTTCGCCCGAATTGCCCGGACCGAACCAGAAGCGGTACTGCAGCCAGCCCAGCAGCAGGGCCAGCACCAGCAGCATCCAGCGCCAGTCGCGCATCGGCTCAGCGCTTCAGCGAAACGAACGCGTCACGACCGGCGTAACGCGCGCCGGCGCCGAGGGCTTCCTCGATGCGCAGCAGCTGGTTGTACTTGGCCACGCGATCGCTGCGGCACAGCGAACCGGTCTTGATCTGGGTGGCGGTGGTAGCCACTGCGATGTCGGCGATGGTGGTGTCTTCGGTTTCGCCCGAACGGTGCGAGACCACCGCGGCATAACCGGCGCGGTCGGCCATGGCGATCGCTTCCAGGGTTTCGCTCAGGGTGCCGATCTGGTTGACCTTGATCAGGATCGCGTTGGCGGTGCCCGAGTCGATGCCTTCCTGGAAGATCTTCGGGTTGGTCACGAACAGGTCGTCACCGACCAGCTGCACCTTCTTGCCGATGCGGTCGGTCAGCAGCTTCCAGCCAGCCCAGTCGTTCTCGGCCAGGCCGTCTTCGATCGTGATGATCGGGTACTGCGCGGCCCAGTCGGCGAGGAAGTCGACGAACTGCTCGGAGGTCAGGCGCTTGTTCTCGCCGACCAGGTTGTACTTGCCGTTCTCGAAGAATTCGCTGGAGGCGACGTCCAGGCCCAGCAGCACGTCTTCACCGGCGGTGTAGCCGGCCTTGCCGATCGCTTCAAGGATGGTGTCCAGCGCTTCGACGTTGCTGCGGAAGTCCGGAGCAAAGCCGCCTTCGTCGCCGACCGCCGTGCTCAGGCCGTGGCCCTTCAGCACCGACTTCAGCGAATGGAAGATTTCGGTACCGGCACGCAGCGCTTCGGAGAACGAGGTGAAGCCGACCGGCAACACCATGAATTCCTGGAAGTCGACGTTGTTGTCGGCGTGCGCGCCGCCGTTGATGATGTTCATCATCGGCACCGGCAGCGACGGGGTCACGCCGGTCCTGGCGGCCAGGTACTGCCACAGCGCCTGCTTGTTCGATGCGGCGGCGGCGTGCGCAGCGGCCATCGAAACACCCAGCAGTGCGTTGGCGCCCAGGCGGCCCTTGTTCTCGGTGCCGTCGAGATCGATCAGGCGACGGTCGAGGCCGGCCTGGTCGGTGGCCTCAAAACCCTTCAGCGCGGCGGCAATCGTGGTGTTGACGTTGTCGACGGCCTTGCGCACGCCCTTGCCCAGGTAACGGGTCTTGTCGCCGTCACGCAGCTCGACCGCTTCCTTGGTGCCGGTCGAGGCGCCGGAGGGAACCGCGGCACGACCGAACGAACCGTCCTCCAGGATGACTTCGGCTTCCAGCGTGGGGTTGCCACGACTGTCGAGGATTTCACGGGCGTGGATGCTGCGGATCGTGCTCATGGTCGGACCGGTTACCTGTCTGGAGAGGGGGCGACAAAACGAATGCCGCGTGATTATCCCCGGCTGCCCGCCACTTGCCAAATGGCGTGGGCGGCTTCAGCCCCAGCTGGACCCGATCACGATCAGGACCATCGACACCAGCATCACCAGCAATGCACCAGCAAGCGCCGCCAGGATGGGGCCACGCCGCCGTCGCCAGGCCAGCACCATCGCAACCGGGCTACCCAGGAAGGACAGCACCATCGTGACCAGTGCGCCCAGCAACCACCATTGCGTGGTCTGCACGCCGTTGTTCCCGTCCCCCGGCGGCCGGAAACCGGCCGTGAAGGCCAGTACGCCCACCACCAGGGCGATCCAGGTCAACACGGACAGCCCCAGGGCGATCAGGCCCCAGGGCCAGCCTCGCGCCGATGTGGTCGCATTCATCAAAGCACTCCGTAGAACAGGGCGCCGAGCCACAGCGAGAGCAGGATGATCGCCAGGCCGGCGGCCACCTTGCCGCGATTCAGCCTCCAGGCCTGCACAGCAGCAGCGACGCATCCCACTGCACCGAGCAGCTCTGCCACCAGCAGCGCAATGAAGTACGCGCTTAGATCGAGTGCGCTGCTGCCATCACCCGGCGGCCGCACGGACGCGGCACCGATCAGCACCAGCCCGAACATGCCCACAGTGAACAGCACGGCCAGGCCCAGTGCGATCAGGCCCCACGGCCACTGTTTCCAATGCCGGCGGCGGCGCTGGGTTTCCAGCGCCAGCCACGGGTCACGACTCACGCGAAGCGCGAGAAGCCGTGCTTCTTGGTCACTGCGTCGAGTTCCATCAAGGTCTCAAGCAGTGCTTCCATCTGGTCCAGCGGCCACGCATTGGGGCCATCGGACAGCGCCTTGGACGGATCCGGATGGGTCTCGGCGAACAAGCCGGAGATGCCCACCGCCACGGCGGCACGCGCCAGCACCGGCACGTGCTCGCGCTGGCCACCGGAACTGGTGCCCTGCCCGCCCGGCAGCTGCACCGAATGGGTGGCGTCGAACACCACCGGGCAACCGGTGTCGCGCATCACCGCCAGCGAACGCATGTCGCTGACCAGGTTGTTGTAGCCGAAGCTGGCACCACGTTCGCAGACCATGATCTGCTCGTTGCCGGTGGCCTTGGCCTTCTCCACGACCGGCTTCATGTCCCACGGCGCCAGGAACTGGCCCTTCTTGATGTTGACCGGCTTGCCGGCCGAGCACACCTTGCGGATGAAGTCGGTCTGGCGGACCAGGAACGCCGGGGTCTGCAGCACGTCCACCACCGAGGCCACTTCGTCCATCGGGGTGTATTCGTGGACGTCGGTCAGCACCGGCACGCCGATCTGCTTCCTGACCTCGGCCAGGACCTTCAGGCCCTCTTCCATGCCCGGGCCACGGAACGCGGTGCCCGAAGTACGGTTGGCCTTGTCGAAGCTGGACTTGAAGATGAAGTTGACGCCGAGCTTGTCGGTGACTTCCTTCAACTTGCCGGCGGTATCGAGCTGCAGCTGCATCGACTCGATCACGCAGGGGCCGGCGATCAGGAACAGGGGCTGGTCCAGCCCGACCTCGAATCCACACAGTTTCATGGCGTTTCCTTGTTGTCCGCAGCACCGGTCGGGCCGGTGCGCTGGGGGTTGAAGCATGCAGGATGGGGGCCGAAGCCCCCATTCACAAGTCAGGCGCGCGCTTCGGAAAGCAGCTTGCCGCCGGCCTTGCGCTCGCGAGCGGCGCGGATGAAACCGATGAACAGCGGATGGCCGTCACGCGGCGTGGACAGGAATTCCGGGTGCGCCTGACAGGCCAGGAACCACGGGTGCGCGTCGCGCGGCAGTTCGACCACTTCCACCAGGGTGTCGTCCATCGACTTGCCGGCGATCACCAGGCCGGCATCTTCCAGCTGGGTGCGGTAACGGTTGTTGAACTCGTAACGGTGGCGGTGACGCTCGGCGACGACGTCCTTGCCATACAGCTCGCGGGCCAGCGTGCCCGGCTTCAGGCGCTGTTCCTGCAGGCCCAGGCGCATGGTGCCGCCGAGGTCGCTCTTGTCGTCGCGCTTTTCCACGTCACCGGTCGCGGTGCGCCATTCGGTGATCAGGCCGATCACCGGGTTCGGCGACTGGCGGTCGTTCTCGGTGCTGTTGGCACCTTCCAGGCCGACCACGTTGCGCGCGTAGTCGACCACGGCCGCCTGCATGCCGTAGCAGATGCCGAAGTACGGCACCTGCTGCTCGCGGGCGAACTTCGAGGTCAGCACCTTGCCTTCGAAACCACGGTCACCGAAACCACCCGGCACCAGGATGCCGTCGACATCGGCCAGTGCGGCCATGTCGGTGCCTTCCAGGTCCTGTGCTTCCAGCCACTTCAGGTTGACCTTGGTGCGCTGGCGCAGGCCACCGTGCTTGAGGGCTTCGCCGACCGACTTGTAGGCATCCTGGTGATCGACGTACTTGCCAACCACGGCGATGGTCACTTCGTCCAGCGGATGCAGGGTCGCGTCGACCGCGTCTTCCCACATCGACAGGTCGACCGGGCCGGCCTTGTCGGCCAGCTTCAGCTGGTTGACCACGATCTCGTCCAGGCCCTGCGCGTGCAGGCCCGACGGAATGCGGTACAGCACGTCCACGTCCGGCACGCTGATCACCGCGCGCTCGGAGACGTTGGTGAACTGGGCGATCTTGCGGCGCTCCGAATCCGGCACCGCCTGCTCGGAGCGGCACAGCAGCACGTCCGGCTGGATGCCGATCGAGCGCAGCTCCTTCACCGAATGCTGGGTCGGCTTGGTCTTCAGCTCGCCGGCGGCGCCGATGTACGGCACCAGGGTAAGGTGCATGAACAGCGCCTTCTCCGGGCCACGCTCGGTGCGCACCTGGCGGATCGCTTCCAGGAACGGCAGCGACTCGATGTCGCCGACAGTACCGCCGATCTCGACCAGCGCCACGTCGTAACCTTCCGTGGCTTCATCGATGCAGCGGCGGATCTCGTCGGTGATGTGCGGGATGACCTGCACGGTCGCGCCCAGGTAGTCGCCACGGCGCTCCTTGCGGATCACGTTCTCGTAGATGCGGCCGGTGGTGACCGAGTTCTTGCGGCTCAGGCGGGTGCGCACGAAGCGCTCGTAGTGGCCCAGGTCGAGGTCGGTCTCGGCGCCGTCGTCGGTGACGTAGACCTCACCGTGCTGGAACGGGCTCATGGTGCCCGGGTCGACGTTGATGTACGGGTCGAGCTTCATCATCGTGACCTTCAGGCCACGGGCTTCGAGAATGGCGGCCAGTGACGCAGCGGCAATGCCTTTGCCGAGCGAGGACACCACGCCGCCGGTTACGAAAATCAAGGGAGTCATGGCTGCAAGCATCCTGTCTGGAAATGGAAAACGGCAGCACCACGCGCACCCGGAGGGCGGGCATGGAGCTTGAAGGGGGTTTTCCGGTTCGCTGGGGCAGCGAGGGAGGTGCTGGGCCGTGCGGCGGCAGGCGCCGGACGGGGACCACCCTGCGAGGTCGGGGCGGCCGTGCCGGTCAAATCGACCGTCACCTGCGACCCGCATTGCTGGCGACCACGCATGGCCGTGCCAGCCCATTCGCAAAGGGTGGACACGCACTTACTCCCGGAAAGCCATAGTTTACAGATTGATGGCCGCCAACCCAAGGGGCAGTTGCGGCCATCACCCAAAAGAAACGCCCCGCTGGGCGGGGCGTCGGGGGGCGAATCCCTTGCGGCAGGGGCTTCGGAGGGCGGAAGAATTACTTCTTCTTCCGCGCCTCTTCTTCCTCTTCCTGCTGCGGGGCCGGCTGGCCCTGCGCCTTCATTTCGGCATTGGCCTGGGCGCGGCGCTTGGCCTTGGCATCGGCTTCGGCCTGCGCCTTGTCGGCCTGGCCACCCTGCTGCGGGGCCGGCTGGCCGGCGTTCTGCGCCACCACCAGCGGCACTGCAACGGCGGCAGCGGCCAGGATCGCAATGGTCAGCAACTTCTTCATGAGGTCCTCCTCGCGGTATGGCTTGGATGTTTCGACCCAACGGGGGTCGCCGGCATTCAGATTCCAGTGGCTGCCATTTTACCCCCTCTGCGTCGCCGAGACTGAACCGCAGGCGTGCAAAATCCGGTGCCAGACCCCACACTTGCCCGTCGCTCCAAGCTTTCGAAGACAGATGAACGCCCGCTATAACGCCGCCGATATTGAAGTCCTGTCCGGCCTTGACCCGGTCAAGCGCCGTCCCGGCATGTATACCGACACCGCGCGCCCGAACCACCTGGCGCAGGAAGTGATCGACAACTCGGTGGACGAGGCCCTCGCCGGCCACGCCCGCTCGATCGAGATCACCCTGTACAAGGACGGCAGCGTGGAGGTCAGCGATGACGGCCGCGGCATGCCGGTGGACATCCACCCGGAAGAGAAGATCCCGGGTGTCGAGCTGATCCTGACCCGCCTGCATGCGGGCGGCAAGTTCAGCAACAACAACTACACCTTCTCCGGCGGTCTGCACGGCGTCGGCGTCAGCGTGGTCAATGCGCTGTCGACCCTGGTGGAAGTGCACATCAAGCGCGAAGGTGCCGAGCACCGCATCACCTTCCGCAACGGCGACCGCGCCACGCCGCTGGAAGTGGTCGGCAGCGTCGGCAAGAAGAACACCGGCACCCGCGTGCGCTTCTGGCCTGACCCGAAATACTTCGACACGCCCAAGTTCGCGGTGCGCGCGCTGAAGCACCTGCTGCGTGCCAAGGCCGTGCTGTGCCCGGGGCTGACGGTCAAGCTGACCGATGAGGCCACCGGTGAAGTCGACACCTGGTACTACGAAGACGGCCTGCGCGATTACCTGAAGCTGGAACTGGGCGAACGCGAATCGCTGCCGGCCGACCTGTTCGTCGGCAACCTGAAGAAGGACACCGAGGTGGTGGACTGGGCCGTGGCCTGGCTGCCGGAAGGCGAGCTGGTGCAGGAAAGCTACGTCAACCTGATTCCCACCGCCCAGCACGGCACCCACGTCAACGGCCTGCGTACCGGCCTGACCGAGGCGCTGCGCGAGTTCTGCGACTTCCGCAACCTGCTGCCGCGTGGCGTCAAGCTGGCCCCGGAAGACGTATGGGACCGCGTGTCGTTCGTGCTGTCGCTGAAGATGACCGACCCGCAGTTCAGTGGCCAGACCAAGGAACGCCTGTCCTCGCGCCAGGCCGCGGGCTTCGTTGAAGGCGCCGCCCACGATGCCTTCAGCCTGCTGTTGAACCAGAACGTCGAGCTGGGCGAGAAAATCGCGCAGATCGCCATCGAGCGCGCCAGCGCACGCCTGAAGACCGAGAAGCTGGTCGTCCGCAAGAAGGTCACCCAAGGCCCGGCCCTGCCCGGCAAGCTGGCCGACTGCATCAGCCAGGACCTGTCGCGCACCGAGCTGTTCCTGGTGGAAGGTGACTCGGCAGGGGGCAGCGCCAAGCAGGCCCGCGACAAGGACTTCCAGGCCATCATGCCGTTGCGCGGCAAGATCCTGAACACCTGGGAAGTCTCGTCCAACAGCGTGCTGGCCTCGGAGGAAGTACACAACCTGGCCATCGCCATCGGCTGCGACCCCGGCAAGGACGACATCAGCGGCCTGCGTTACGGCAAGGTCATCATCCTGGCCGACGCGGACTCCGACGGCCTGCACATCGCAACCCTGCTGACCGCACTGTTCCTGAAGCACTTCCCGGCGCTGGTCGATGCCGGCCACGTGTTCGTGGCGATGCCGCCGCTGTTCCGCATCGACGTGGGCAAGCAGGTGTTCTACGCCCTGGACGAAGAAGAAAAGCGCTCGATGCTGGACAAGATCGAACGCGAGAAGATCAAGGGCGCCATCAACGTGACCCGCTTCAAGGGCCTGGGCGAGATGAACCCGCCGCAGCTGCGTGAATCCACCATCCACCCGGATACGCGCCGCCTGGTGCAGCTGACCGTGGACGATCGCGAGCAGACGAGCTCGCTGATGGACATGCTGCTGGCCAAGAAGCGCGCTTCCGACCGCAAGGGCTGGCTGGAGTCGAAGGGCGATCTGGCCTCGCTGGAGGTCTGATCTTGGCACGGGGTCGGATCTCTTTGCCTGGCAAACGGCTCTGACCCGCTGCCCGGTAGTGC
>OJST01000272.1_pt1 | contig 13235 bp, 20 predicted proteins | sample 1599491 | NCBI WGS metagenome assembly OJST01 (sample SAMN04436635, study PRJEB24849) | human gut metagenome | biome: human gut; feature: NICU; material: stool | host: Homo sapiens | place: USA: Saint Louis, MO | collected 2010-02-10
GAGCGCAACCTTGCCAAGGTTGAGGTCGCGAGTTCGAGTCTCGTTTCCCGCTCCATGTTCCGACAGGCCCCATCTTGGGGTTTTGTCTTGTCAGGGCGCCAGTTCCTGGCGCGCAGTACGTTGGCCTCATGGCAGAGTGGCTATGCACCGGATTGCAAATCCGTTTACAGCGGTTCGATTCCGCTTGAGGCCTCCAATTGAAAAGCCCTGACTCCGGTCAGGGCTTTTTGTTTTTCTGCGATCTGGAATGTGCTGTACGAGCGCTATGATCGGGTCTGGGCCTTAGCGGACTTCATGCGGATGACTCCCCGACGCATCGTGGAAACCTGGATCGAGCGCTTCAACGCAGGCGATGCTGCTGGCCTGGCGGAGCTGTATCACCCCGACGCGATCAATCACCAGGTCACCCAGGACCCGATCAAGGGCCGCGATGCGATCCGTGCCACCTTCGAGCGTGAATTCAGCACTGCTGAAATGGTCTGCATTCCCGAAGTCATCCATGAGGCCGGCAATGTCGCTGCGCTGGAATGGCGCGACCCTCTTGGCCTGCGTGGATGCGGCTTCTTCACGGTTGACGGAGGATTGATCACGTTCCAGCGCGGCTACTGGGACAAACTCTCGTTCCTGAAGATGCACGGTCTTCCGATCGAGTGAGCCGCAAGGCCGGGCGGCATCCGTGCCGCCTTGGTCGTGGCCTGATGGGCTACAGCCTGGCCAGCGCCTGCACCGTGGCCTGCGTGAGCGGCTGGGGCAGGGCATCCAGCGTGAACCAGTCCAGGCCAGTCTGCACACCCGGCTCCTGGATGGAAGCCTCGGCACCCGCAGGTGCCCGTGCCTCGAAGATCGGCGCGACCCAGTGCTGCGCAAGCGCCGGCTCGAAATGATCGGCAACGCACAGCAGGCGCAACAGCGTCACTTCCAACGCCGTCTCCTCGCGGACTTCGCGGACCACGGCAGCCTCCACCGTTTCCATCCAGTCGACTTTGCCGCCAGGCAGGCCCCAATACCCGCGCTCCGGATCGCGTCCGCGCTGGATCAGCAGGATGCGGCCGCCGGCATCACGGACGACGGCGCCGCATCCAAGGCGGGGAATCTGCAGTTCAGTCATGGCGGTGAATGAAGAAGGGGTTGTCTTCATTCTTGCATGCACGCCGTGTCAAGCGAACCCGCGCTAGGCTGGGCACCTGCGCATCAAGAACTTCACGGGTGTGTCGCATGCTTATCCGGCAACTCAGCGCTGACGACGCCGATATTCTCTGGCAAGCACGGTTGCAGGCGCTTCGCGAGTCGCCCGCTGCGTTCCTGTCCACGCTGGCCGAAGCGCAGAATGACTCGGCGGACGTGATGCGCGCCCAGCTTGCTGATCCTGGTACGCGCTACTTCGGCACGTTCGTTGACGGCATGCTGGTGGGTTTCCTGCGTTTCGTGCGCCCGGTGCGAATGGCGCGACGGCATACGGCGGAAGTGCACAGTGTCCACGTGGGCACCGGCCACCGTGGCCAGGGTATCGCCCGCCAGCTTCTTCTTGCTGCGTTTGCATTTGCGCGCGCCGAGGGCATTGAATCGCTCACCCTCACGGTGCTGGAGGACAATGCTGCTGCGCGCGGGCTGTATGAATCGCTGGGTTTCAGCGTACTCGGCAGGGAGCCGCGCGCAGTCAAGCGCGAGGGCATCTACACGGATATCGTCTCGTACTGGATCACATTGCACTGACAGTGAAACGTTACTGCGAGCCCGGTCATGTTTCCTTGGCACGATGGGCCTGGACACACATTCATTCGACGAAGATAGGGCAATGCACGTTCAGGTATGCCGCTGGCAAAGCGTAGGGCCGCAACACCGTCAGCAGGCGGTGGATCTGCTTCGCCAGGCTTTCCCGGACATGCAGGGCGAGGGCTACGCCATCCCGGGGCCGGTCGCTCTGGTCCTGGCGATGGGAGGTGATCACGTTGTCGCACATCTCGCGCTGTACGAACGCAACGTACTGCTGGACGGCGAGCCGGAACGCATGGGCTTGATTGGCGGCGTGGTGGTGCGTGCCGACGTTCGCCGGCAGGGCATTGCCTCGCGGTTGATCGAAGCGGCCCATGCAGAGCTGCGCCGGCACGGTATCGATTTCGCCGTGCTGTTCGCCCTGGATCATCGGCACTATGCCTCTGCGGGCTATGTACCGATGCAGAACGAGACCTGCTTCATTGAAGACGGCCACGTACGCAGGTTCGTCTACCGCGGCGGCATGGTGGCCACGCTGGGAGCGCGCCGCTGGACCACGGCCTTGCTCGATCTGCAGGGCGAAACGGTCTGAACGGCGCCAGCGTGCAGTCGCCACCAAACCACCGTATCGTGGCGGTTGTCCAATGAACCAGGGAGCGGTGCAGGATGAAGGGGAAGGTAGTGATGGCGATGATGCTGCTGGGGTGTTTCCCGCTGGCATCGGCCCAGGTCTACAAGTGCAAGGGCGCTTCCGGTGAAACGGTATACAGCCAGAATCCCTGTGCTGCCGGCGCTGAACCCATGAAGCTGCGTTCCAGCCGTTCCTCCATGGAAACGGCGGGGGAGGCATCGAACCGCGCGGCGGTGTACCAGAACACCGAACTGGCCGACGCTGGTATCGCCGAGCGCAACTGCGTGCAGGGCGAGCGCTCGCGCATCTACGGTCCGCTGGAGTCGCGCAGCCAGCAGATCGGTCGGCAGATCGCCGAGTTGAACCGGCAGATGGCCGCGTCGAGCAACAACCTGGCCGGCGCAACCCGTGACTCGGGCATCCGTACGCAGATTGCCAGCCTGCAGCAATCGTTGAGTGCCGAGCGGATGGCGGCGGATACACAGATGGCGAGTGCGCGCGAACAGTGCGCCTCGACCCGGCGTGAACGCGAGCGCTCGGTGCGCGACAAGTTCAGCAACGTACCCGCGGGTACGCCATGAGTCGTTCCCGCTAGGCGGGAAGGCGCATGGGTGTCTCCGCACGGAAGTTGCGCCCGACCGGCGCGCTCACGCCCAGGTAGTGCCGGAACAGGTAGATCAGCGGTTTCCAGCGCGCCACATCGATGTGCTGGGTGCCGTCCACGGTGATGTCTTCGTGCGCATGCACGCAGCGGATGCGGCCTTCGACGATCACGAAGCCCTGGCCATCATCCTCGCCGGCTGAATGCATCGCCATGACGGTGGCCTCCACCTGCAGCGGGCACTCGGCAATGGCCATCGGAGCAACATGCGTCGACACGACGGCAGTGAATCCGCCCAGTGCGAACTTGTCGCGCACGTGCACGTAGCCCATCGCCTGCTTGGCGGTCGGCACCGGGTTACAGCCGGTTGCCCGCGCGATTGCCTCGACCTGTGCGGCCTGCGCGGATGAGGGGAAGTTCAGCACGCACTCGTTGCGCAGTTGCAGGTTGCGATAGCCCTGGCCCTGCGTACCGAGACCCAGCACTACCCGGTTGCCCAGCGCCCAGAACGAAGAAAGCGGGCTGATGTTGCTGCTACCATCGTCATTCAACGTGGTCATCAGCAGCACGGGCGTGCCTGGGTACAGGACCGAAGGGGTGATGCGGCGGCGATGGATCGAAGCGGTCTTCATGGCAGGTCTCGCGGTTGCGGGCGAGCACTGTGCCGCGCAGTCGGCTGCTGACGCTTCGGCCTGCATCGAACTGTTGGCAGATGACGGCATGCCACAATGGGGCATGGTCCACACCTCCGGTTCCCTTGTCAGTGTCGGTGCCCTGGTCGGGGACCAGGCGCGTGCCGCCATGCTGCTGCAGTTGATGGATGGACGGGCCTACACCGCGATGGAGCTGGCGCGCGTGGCCGGGGTAACGCCGCAGACGGCGAGCACGCACCTGCGCAGGCTGGTCGAGGGCGACCTGCTGGTGGCGGTGGCGCAGGGGCGTCATCGCTACCACCGGCTGGCATCAAACGAGGTGGCAGAGATGCTCGAAGGCATCCTGCGCGTGGCCGACCGTACCCCTTCCTGTACCGCTGCGGCCGCGCGCAGCATGCCTGCACTGCGCGAGGCGCGTTCCTGCTATCGGCACCTGGCCGGCGTGCACGCGGTCGCCATCACCGATCGCCTGCTGCAGGCGGGGCATGTACTGCCATGCGAAGGGCATTGGCAGATCAGCGCTGGAGGCGCCGCATTCCTTGCCGGACTGGGCCTGCCGTTGCGCGAGCTCCTGCAGCAGCCGGTGGCGGCCAACCCGGCGCGCTACTGCCGTGGCTGCCTGGACTGCACCGAACGGCGGCCACACCTGGCAGGGCTGGTCGGTGAGGCGATGCTGGACAGTTTCGTGAACAACGATTGGCTGCGGCGCGTCGAGGGCCGGCGCGAACTGCGGCTGACGCCACCCGGGCGCGAGGCGTTGTGGCGGCTCTTCAACCTGGCGACCTGAGCGGCGCGGCCAGTCTCAGCCACCCGCGACATGGCAAGGCGTTATGGTCGAGTTCCACGTCTCAGGGAGCTGCAATGGCGAGCAAGGACATCACGGGTCGCTTCGGGCACGGAGCGAATCGGAAATGAGCAAAATCATGGCAGATGTGCGTTGGCTGACCTTTCGGTTGAAGAACGGGCAATCCATCGGGCCGGAGCGGCTGAAGGACGGATGGGTGATTGCCTCGGAAACCGCCCGCTGCGAGGTCCGCCGCGAACATATCGAGGGATCGGGCCTGGTGTACGCCCTGTATGCGCCGGCCAACCTGGCCTCACCGCGGCGCGCGGAAATGCGCATGCGCGAATTCCTGATGAGCTCGGGCTACACCTTCACGATGGGCACGCTGGGCGGCTGATCCCCGCCTGCTGCGGCTGCGGGCGCACGGCCAAGACCTGGCCGATCGCGCCGATCTGACCGCGCGCATCGAACGGCACTGTGCTGGTCGGCCGACACCCGGGTGGCCAAACGGCACCGACATGTCGAAGCCCAGCCACTCGCCTTCGGACATGCCGAACAGGTGCGCGGTCAGATCGAGGGGAGGCGGCACATGCTGCGCGGGTCCCTGCACCGTAAGCGTTGCCAGCGTGGCGGACGCGTTTCGCTATGCGATGGACTCAGTGTTGCACTGTCTTCAAGGCATCGACAACCTGTGCCTCAGAGAAGCCACAATGTCCTTCGCCCACCGATGGCAGTACCCGTGGCGCTGGCCGCGCACCGGCGTGTGCGGCCAACTGCGGATACACCGTCTGCATGTGCGGCACGATGGTCGGGTCGTTGTGGTTGAACTGGATCACCAGCGGGCGCTGCAGTGCGCCGGTCAGCGCCAGCGTCGCGCGCACCCTGGCCTGCGCGGCAGGTACAGCATCGATGCGCCGCACCCCGGCGTTGAATGCGGCGTCATCGCCGAAGCCGCTGTAGACCATGCCCCTGTTGCCGACCGGCATGCCACCGCTGCGTGTGGCCAGCTCGTGCAGGACCAGGGCGTGCAGGCTGATCGTGCCGGCCACTTCATCGGGGGAAACCTGCAGCCGCTGCGCCAGCAACGCGGCATGCGCCGGGTCGCGTTGCAGCGCGGTGGCGATGCCCTGGTAAAGCTCACTCTGGGGCAGCGTGGCTGCTTCGCGCGACGCCAACCCGGTGACCGGCAGCCCCTCAGCCTTGGGGAAGAAATAATCGAACGCGACCAGTGTGGTCAGCAGGTCGGCCGCGATCTGTTCGCCACTGAGATTGGCGCCGCACAGCGACACACCACCGGCATAGTGCTGCGGGAAACGCTCGAGGCTGCCAATGGTTACGGCACCACCCATCGAGAAGCCCAGCATCCAGGTGTGTCGCACGCGCTTGAGTTCACCCAGGGCATGCTGTCGCAGGTGTTCCATGTCGGTGATCGCCTCGGCCACCGCCCAGCCTTGGCTGGAATACGCGCTCTGCGCGACGGCGTAGCCCGCGCCCAGCAGTGCTGCGGTGCTGTCACCGGCGGCCATCGGCGTGGTGCGTGGCACGCCCACGGGCTCATAGCCATGGGCCAGCATCACCAGGTCGCCGTTCCAGTCTGCCGGTACATCCAGCCGCCAGGGGGCGCCCTGCAGCTCGCCGCTGAGCGTGCGTGGTGCCGAGGTTGGTGCTGCCAGCGATGCCGTCGAAGCATGCAGCAGGCCAAGGGCGAGGGCACATCGAAGCAAGGGGCGCATCGTGGTCATTCCATGCGGGAATGGCGCAGAGCATAGATGCCAGCGGAATGTTGCGCGCGCTGCACTGCCGCAGGGGATTGCGGGCCGTACAGGCGGCGCTCTACGCTGGTGGCATGGCTCCGCACGTCACCGCGTCGATTATCCGCATTCCCCAAGGGAAGGCGGGGTAGCGCGCGGTCGTCACGGCCCTGCAACCCGCCCGGGAAGGCGGATTGCATGCAGCGCTCTCCCGGGAACTGGAATCCACCGAGGAGATCGCAGATGCAACACCCTTCATCCGCCGATGGCGGCGCAACCCTGCACCTGCTGTGCGGCAAGATCGGCGCAGGCAAATCGACGTTGTCGCAACAGCTGGCGGCCAAGCCTCGCCACGTATTGATCAGCGAAGATGCCTGGTTGGCCACGCTGCACCCGGGCGAAATCCACTCCGTCGCCGATTATCTGCAGCGCGCAGCCACGCTGCGCAGCGTGCTGACCGATCATCTGCGTGCGCTGCTGCAGGCCGGCGTCTCGGTGGTGCTCGATTTCCCCTTCAACACGCCCGCCACCCGCGGGTGGGCACGTGCGGTGTTCTCGCCAGTGGGCGCCGCGCATCAACTGCACTTCCTCGATATCGCCGACGAGGTCTGCAAGGCGCGGCTGCGTGCACGCAATGCATGCGGCGAGCATCCCTTCCAGGCCAGCGATGAGGAATTCGAGCAGATCACCCGCCACTTCGTTGCACCGGCAGCAGAAGAGGGTTTCATGGTGATGCGCTACACCGAGGCAGGCTCGGCATAGCGCGGTCGGCTCAGTCGCCGAATGCCGGCTTGCCTTCGGTGGCGGTGCGCACGAGCGTCCTGCGGAAGGTCTCGACCAGGGGGCGCAGGTTGATGCGGTGCCAGGCCGCCCACAGCGGTGTGCGGTAGCTGAACCACGGCAGCTCGCGCAGCACCACGCCGTCCGGCGCCTGGTGATCCAGGCTCTGCTGGACGGTGGTCAGGCCCAGGCCGGCGGCAACCAGGCCAAGCGCGGCCAGTGGCTCGGTCGCTTCCATGGCGATGGTCGGGGTGAACCCGGCTTTCGCACACGCGGCGATGAAGGTGTCGTGGCGCAGTGCGTTTTCCCTGTGCATCACGCCGATCCACTGCTGGCTGGCCAGATCCTCTGGCGTGATGGTCTCTGCACTGGCCAGTGGGTGGTCGGCCGGCACGGCCAGCAGCATCGGGTCGTTCAGCACCTGCGTGGCTTCCAGGTCCGGATCGTTGAATGCCGGTGGTTCGCAGACCAGGGCGATGTCCAGGCTGCGTTGCCGCAGGCCTTCCAGCTGCACGTCCGACTGCTGGTTGTAGAGCGCGATATGCACCGCCGGGCGATCGCCGCGCAGTTCGCGCAGGGCGGTGGGCAATACGCCGGAGTGCATCGCGTACTCCAGATAGCCGATGCACAGGCCGCCTTCGTCGCCGCGGCCGAGCCGGCGCGCCAGCGATTCCAGCCGGTTGGCATGGGTCAGCAGGGCCCGCGCCTCGGCGAGGAAGGTACGGCCATCGGCGGTCAGCCGGATGCGCTGCTGGGAGCGTTCGAACAGCTGCAGTTCCAGCCGTTCCTCCAGCTGGGCGATCTGCCGGCTGAGCGGGGATTGGGAGATGTGAAGGCGCTCGGCAGCGCGGCCGACGTGTTCATCTTCGGCGACGGCCACGAAGTAGCGCAGTTGGCGGAGGTCGAGCATAAGACCTTGTGGGACTCAAGATAATTAAATTATGTCTTGGACAGTCTTATCGGGCAAGCCTAGCCTGTGCCTCAACTTCAACAACCTCCCCAAGGGGGAATCCATGAGCATCAACACGCTGCTGGCTGGCAAGACCCTCGGCTTCGGTACCGCGCCGCTGGGCAACATGTTCCGTGACATCCCGGAAGCCGAGGCCCAGGCCACGGTGGACGCGGCCTGGGAACAGGGCACCCGCTACTTCGATACCGCCCCGTTCTATGGCGCAGGCCTGGCCGAGATCCGCCTTGGCGACGCGCTGGCCAAGCGCAACCGCGATGACTTCGTGCTCAGCACCAAGGTCGGCCGCCTGATCCTGGACGAAGTGGAAGACACCAGCGCCCGCGACCTTGGCGAGAAGGGCGGCCTGTTCGTCGCCGGCCGCCCCAACAAGCTGGTCAACGACTACTCGGCCGATGCCACCCTGCGTTCGATCGACGACAGCCTCAAGCGCCTGAAGACCGATCGCCTGGATATCGTCTGGGTGCACGACATCGCACAGGACTTCTATGGCGATGAGTGGCTGTCGTACTTCGAGACCGCACGCCGCGGCGCCTTCAAGGTGCTGACCCGCCTGCGCGAGGAGGGCGTGATCAAGGCCTGGGGCCTGGGCGTCAACCGTGTCGAGCCGATCGAGCTGACCCTGGACCTGGACGAAGCCCGTCCGGATGGCTTCCTGCTGGCAGGCCGCTACTCGCTGCTCGACCACGAGCGTGCGCTGCAGCGGGTGATGCCCAAGGCGGCCGAGCGCAACACCGGCATCGTGGTCGGCGGTCCGTACAGCTCCGGCGTGCTGGCCGGTGGCAGCCACTTCGAGTACCAGAAGGCGTCGCCGGAGATCCTGGCCAAGGTCGAGCGCATCAAGGCCATCGCGGCCGAGTACGGCATCAGCATCAAGGCGGCCGCGTTGCAGTTCTCGCTGGCCAACCCGGCAGTGGCTGCGGTGATTCCGGGCGCCAGCCGTCCCGAGCGCATCGCCGAAGACTACGCCGCACTGAAGGAAATCATCCCGGCCGGGTTCTGGCAGGCGCTGCGCGCCCAGGACCTGGTCGCGGCCAACGCCCCGCTGCCGATCGACAACATCTGAGTCCCGAAGGAGACATTCCCATGGCAACTGCTTTTGTATCCATCACCGTGCCGACCCCGGCCGACCAGGTCTGGAACCTCATCGGCGGCTTCGATTCATTGCCCGACTGGCTTCCGTACATTCCCCAGAGCACGCTCAGCGAAGGCGGTCGCGTGCGCCATCTGGCCAATCCCGATGGCGATGCCATCGTCGAGCGCCTGGAAGCCTTCGACCAGGCCGATCGCAGCTACACCTACTCGATCCTGCAGGCCCCGTTCCCGGTCAGCGGCTATCGATCCACCCTGCGTGTGGTCGAGCAGGGCGACGGTTCGCGGATCGACTGGTCCGGTGACTTCACCCCGGTGGGCGTCAGCAATGAAGAAGCGTCCGCGCTGTTCGAGGGCATCTATCGCGATGGCCTGAAGGCCCTGGAAACCACGCTGGCCGGGTGAATGCCCGTGTGGCGTTGACCGCATGCAGGCGCCCCGGCCGGCCCGGGGCGTCTGCGTGTCAGGGTGCGGGCGTCGGTCCACCGCAGGCGACGCGATGCATGGGAAAGTCCATTGCCTGCTTCGGATTGTCCTGCGCGATCTCGATGCGCGCATGTGCGCGCTGGTTGTCGAGGCGCCGGTAGTGGATACGCTGTGGGAAGTCGTTGGCAGGATTCTCGAAGACCGCCTCGTTGGCATCGACCCGGGTGGCGTTGAAGTCCGTGGCGTTCTGGCCAGAGGGCAGGGCAGTCAGCACCAGGCGCCCATCATCGTGCTGGCGCAGTTGCATGAACTCGAAGCCGACGGTTCGCCCGTCACGCAGGCTGCGGCTGCTGCCGAACAGAGTGTTTCCAGCCAGGCTGGTCCATTGCTCGCCGGCACCGGGTGGCTGCCCATCAAGCTGCCAGCAACCGGCCAGCCAGGCCAGGTGTTCGATCTTCGAGGGTGAGGCGGATAGCGCGTGCGGGGCCGCGAGCAGCAGCGACAACAGGGCCAGGGCGATGCGGAGTGACATCGGTGCCTCCATGCGCGGGAATGTGCGGCCTGTATAGCGCCCGCCAGATCACACGGCCAGTGCCGTCCTTTCCAGTGCTGATTCCGATACGATCTGTCACATTGAGCTTGTCTCGTTTGACCCGAAGTCCCGTCATGGTCGACCGTCTCGCCATTCTGCTTGAACGCTTCGCGGTCACCGCCTCGGTGTTCCATGCCGGTGCGCTGTGCGGCATCAACACGCTGGAGGGTGAGGATGAAGCCGGGCAGCTGCACCTGGTGCGACGTGGCCCGCTGCAGGTCAGTCATGCCCAGCAGACCGTACAGGTGGATGTGCCCAGCCTGCTGCTGTATCCGCGGCCGATGCCGCACCGCTTCAGTACCGACCCACAGCAGGGCGCCGACATGGCCTGCGCGAACCTGCATTTCGAAGGCGGCCGGCTCAATCCGATCAGCGCCGCGTTGCCGGATTTCATCTGCCTGCCGCTGGCTGGGCTGTATGGCGGCAACGCAGCGCTGGAGTTGTTGTTCGAAGAAGCGTTCGAGCAGCGTTGCGGGCGCGCGGCGATGGTCAACCGCCTGTTCGAGGTGGTGATGATCCAGGTGCTGCGCCAGCTGATGGAAGGTGGCGAAATGCGCGGCGGTCTGTTCGCTGGGCTTGGCCACCCGCGATTGCGGCTGGCGCTGGTGGCGATGCACGAAGCCCCGGCGCAGGGGTGGACGCTGGAAGATCTGGCCGAGGTGGCCGGCATGTCACGCAGCGTGTTCGCCGCCAGCTTCCGCGAAGCGATGGGGACCACCCCGGGCCAGTACCTGCAAGGCTGGCGGGTCGGGCTGGCACAGCAGGCGCTGCGCCAGGGCCGGCCGCTGAAGCGGATTGCCGACGAGGTGGGCTATGGCAGCGAGGCGGCACTCTCGCGCGCGTTCAAGGCGCACACGGGGCAGTCACCACGCGAATGGCGCGGACAGGCGCGTGCTGGCACGGCCTGAGCCTTAGCCCAGCACCAGCCGGGCCAGCTTCATGCCACCGAACAGGCCGGCCAGGCCCAGCGCCACCGAGCCACCGGCATACAGCGCGGCCAGTCCGTGCTGCCCGCGCTGCAGCAGCAGGCCGATCTCCAGCGCATAGGTAGAGAACGTGGTGTAGCCGCCAAGGATGCCGGTGGCGAGCAACAGGCGAAGCTGCGGCGAGGCACCATTGCGCATCGCGAAGACCTCGACCACCACGCCCATCAGCAGGGCGCCGCTGATGTTGATCAGGAAGGTCGACCACGGCCAGGGGCTGCCGACGGCCACTCGGGCGCCGATCAGGTTGCAGGCGTGGCGCAGGCAGGCTCCGATACCGCCGCCGACGAAGACCAGGAAATAGTTGTTCAATGCTTGCATGGCGTGCCTCGAATGCGGGTTCGCAGGGTCAATGGCGAACGCCGAGGGCAGGCACGACCTGCCGTCGACGAACACCGGGTTCGTCCTGGCAGGAGCCATCAGCCTTCTCAGGCGGTTATCGGGGGAGCCCCATCCCCATCGCGGTCCATGCTACCAGCGGCGGTGCATTCACGTCATCGAGGTCGTCAGCACGCGGGCCACCTTGCTGCGGCTGAAGCCATCCATCAGCAGTTCGAACGCGAGCAGGTCCAGCGCCGCGTGGCGGCGGTGGTCGATCTCCAGGCCATTCTCGGCCACCAGGTGACTGACCAGCTCATAGGCGTCCTGCCAGACGTCAAGGTGGGCCTGGCTGGGAATGTAGGCGTTACCCGGCTCCCCGACGCCACGCCCGTTCACTCCATACAGCAGCTCGCGTGCGTCCAGCTTGGCCGCATCGGCGATGCGGAACAGCTGCTCGGCTTTCACATGGGACGCACTGACATGGTCGTTGAGCCAGTTGCTGATGGTTGCCGTGGTGGATTTGGCGGCGCGGGCCAGATCGGCCGGGCGGGGGTGCCCGGCTTTCTTCATGGCGGCGGCGAGTCGTTGGCCGAGAGTATTCATCTATGCAAGCCAGCTTAACGCGTGGAATGCGAAGAATCCTTGCCGCAAGAATAAGTCTGGTTAACAAAAGGGCAGACCATGACCGAATTCTGGAACAAGCGGCAGGTGCGTACGCGGCTGGGGTTCCAGACCGATGCGGAGCTGGCGCGCTTCTTCGGCATCAGCCGTTCCGCGGTATCGCAATGGCCGAAAGACTTCCCGATCCCCGCTCTGCGGCAGTACATCCTGCATCAGCGCTACCCGAACCTGTTCCCCGCAACGGGCGCCGCCGAAGTCGAATCCGCCTGAATTGCGCCGCCTTTTGTCGCATTTAGCATGCTAAGCGCATTCTGTTAAGTTCATTTAGCAAAATAGGAAAAACTGATCGTTTTGGCAGTACCTATTGTCGAGGCCTACCGGCTGCCGGACAGGTGCCTGGGGCGCGTTGTCGGCTTCACCCCATCCGGGAGGGGCGGGGTCCCGTATGTGGTTTCGTGAACGATTAATAATTTCAATCGCGAAAGTCGCTGCATGTAATTGACCTGTCGTGAAATCTGTGACTAATTTGGATCAACCGGGCGTGAAGCCTGGGAGTCTTTCAGTAGCACGCAAGTGAGTCGGTAGACCGTCAACGATGCAGAACAAGTCCAACGGAGGTCGTATGGAATACGGCATGCATGGCTTGGCTGAACGGGTACGCCGCGAACTGGAAGCCAGCTATCACAAACACGGATGCGGTCCGGCGTTCTGGGATACCTACCAGCAGGTGCTGGACCGGCTCGTCCCGCAGGGGACCGAGCGTACCGAGTTCACCAACGAAATGGCGCTGATCATCGAGCAGCTGGGCATTGTCCGACGCGCGCAGCTGGTACCACCGCACGCCGACGGGCCGCGTTGATTCAGAGCAGGCGCCAGGCGCCGCAGGCAAGCAGCGCCAGCAGCAAAGACAGCAGGGCCAGGGTCCGGGGTCGCCACCAGCGCTTCGGTTGTCCGGCCATCGCCTGCGGACTGCAGTAGCGCACCAGCCCCGGACCGAACCCGGCCCGGTGCTGTTGCTGTGCGCAGGCTTCCAGACAGGCGCCGCAGGCCAGGCAGTCGGCCTGCGGCCCCTGGCGGATGTCCAACTGCATCGGGCAGGCGCTGATGCAGGCCGCGCAATCGGTGCAGTCGCCAAGACGGTCGGCGCCGAAGGTCGGCATCGGTCCGGCCAGCAGCGGATGCGCGGCGCGGAACACGTAGTCCTGTGCAGTGGTCGGGTCGAGCAGGCCGCGGCCACGGCCCAGCACGCCGCCCAGTCCGGATGGGCGAGGTCCGCGTGGCTCGCCGCGGCGGGCGTCGTACAGCATGCGCGGCGTATGT
>OJST01000273.1_pt1 | contig 13160 bp, 21 predicted proteins | sample 1599491 | NCBI WGS metagenome assembly OJST01 (sample SAMN04436635, study PRJEB24849) | human gut metagenome | biome: human gut; feature: NICU; material: stool | host: Homo sapiens | place: USA: Saint Louis, MO | collected 2010-02-10
GTAACCGCGAAATTCGTATGATTCTCCATGCCAAGCCTGCACCTGTGGCGCCAGCCGGTAGCTGACGGTTTCAATTTTCGCCTTCGTACCATTTCTTAGCCTGAACCGATGAGAGCCCGCCGAGTGCGGGCTTTTTTGTGGGCGGCAAAAAAATATCAGCACTGCTGTTGACTCGTAAATAACAGCAGTGCTACTTTTGATCCATCGAGGCACTACACAGCCCCTCGACAGGCCCTCAAGCCGACCGCTCTTTAGCGACACACCTTGCCGGATCGACACCGGCCCAAATTCAAGGTAGCGAGCCGAACACCTCAAGTTCGGCACAGGGGAAGCCTCACCCCGTGGCCAGCAGCGTAGATGGCCCTAGATCAAAGAGTGCTGACGGGTGGGATGCCATTGAATGGCTACATCGCGGTCGGCTGTCGGGATTGAAGATCCCCCGAACCCTGAGAATTTCACTGATGCAGCTTGGCAGCAGGCTGCATTGGGAAATCAACTGGAGATCACTGAAATGACCTACCGCAACGAGAAAGGCCAGTTCATAACCGAAACCCAGGCCGTCGCCGGCGACCTCGCATTCTTCATTTCTGAGTGGAAGCGCTGGGCTCTAGAGGCGTTCCGCAAGGGTGACCGCGCCGAAGGGCAGCGCTGCATGGCTGAAATGCGTGATTGCCGCCAGAAGCTGAATGCTCTGACCGCCTGACGATTCACTGAAGCACCTGGGCGACCGGGTGCTTTGGGAATCCACTGGAGGCCGACCATGTACACAACCGATGACGAGATGAAGATTCGAAAAACCGGGCGCGTGACCGTCACCCAGGACGGCATCAGCGTCGAGGGTTTCGATGTGAAAGGCGCGATGTGCCGAGACGTGGCCGTCATGGCTACCGCCTGGGCGATCGGCGAACTGCAGCGCGAGATGCTGAAGACCATCGCGAAGCCCGGTGGCGGAAATATCGGCGTCGACTGAGCGGCGTCAGATTTCACTGGCTGGCCTTGGCGACAGGGCCAGACGGGAAATCAATGTGGGCCGTAACGAATTGGCCCAGCAATCAGACGCTGGGCCAAAAGGGTGTGTTAAAGCAATGCAGTGGACAGCATACCCAAGGCCCCTAGGACGAAGCCAATGAGCGCTCCTCGCCCTGGTTTCTCATGGAACAGAGACCACACAACTACGGGCTCGAGAAGCAACAAGGAGGTGACTGATACCACGGTGACGATCCAGATATCACCGACTGCAACGTATCCAAGCCAGTATGCCGCCAGTAGACAAATCCCCGCAAAACACATCAATGCCAAGGGGAAACTGATAGCTCCCCATGAAGCACTTCCTGTCTGAGCAAGTTTAGCGACTACCACCTCACTGTAGATTGCACAGAACTCACCGACCACCATTAATCCTAGAGCAGAAACTCCGAGTAGTTCTTTGGACATATCAAAAACTCCTTCGTATTCAGGGCAATATTTTTCCGCTCCCAGCTGGCAATGCCGCTCACCAGGATCTCGTTGCGTGAATACGAAGCAGCCTCGAATAGACCTGAATTACCGAAATACTGTCCCATGCGTATGTCCTTCAATGGAGGTAAGTCCCAGTATCAAACCAAGACACAGCTCAGATAATACGGCCCCTGAGCCATTCTGAACACAGCGATGCGTCAGCCTGACGTTAACTGCCCGATGCCTGCTCCCCATCGCAGGGTGTGATCGGGATGCGACTTGTAGTTTGCCTCGGTGGATCAGGGGCGCCACACCAAGCTGGTGCGGCCAGTCAGGTAGCGCTGCCGAAGCTGGCGTAAGCCTTTGGGGTTCGAATCCCCGCCAAGTCGCATCACCGATACACCCCGCATCCCCTTCCCTTCACATACGACCGCATCAGACAGGTGCCAGCGAGCTTCACGGCTCGGGTTGGTCACCTGCGCTGGCGCCTGCCTCATGCGGTTGGCAATCGAGGTTCACCCGATGAACAAGCACACCCCAGGGCCATGGAGCTACTGGTCCGGATACAACCCTTTTGACAAGCTCGAAGCCCAGGTGACAGCAGAAGGAGGCGACATCGTGATCGCCTCCTACAACAGCCTGATCAAGGAAGGAGAAGCAAATGCCTGCTTGATGGCTGCCGCGCCTGACATGTTCGCTGCTTTGGTATCGATGGTAGGGAACGCCCAACAGCGCATTTTCGAAGACTGGCTTCAGCGCGTACGGCCAAGCGGCGACGCTGATTCTGTTCATGCTCAGTGGCTCGACAGCGGTGATTACCTCGACTTCACCGAGTCTTGGGCTGAGCAACTGGACGCCATCGACAAGGCCCGGGTGAAGCCATGAGCGGCTGGATCAAATGTAGCGACAGGCTGCCGGAACTCGATACCCCCGTATGGCTGCGCATGGCCGACGACATCATGATCGTCGGCGAGCGCTCATCAAGCACAGACGGTTGGATGTGGGCAGCCTGCTACGGCTTCTACTTCAACGCCAGCGGCGAGTGGGACGCCGTCGAAAGCGATGCCAGCGACGAGCATGAGCCAACCCACTGGCAGCCCCTCCCTTCCCCACCCACCGAGTAACTCACCACCTGGAGGCGACCATGGCCGTCACAGTTGAGACCGCCGCCGTCTTCCGTGGCGGCGGGCGCCGCTGGTTCACGCTGCGGGCCGCATGCGCAGCAGAAGCGCGAGCGCTGCTCAATAAGCACTGCGATTGCGACTACTGCGATCACGAAGGCTACGGCAGAGAGCACCTTTACTGCCGACTTCACCACCCTGATCGATACCCGCGAATCATGAAGCGCCTGACGAAGGGCCTTATGCGGCGCTATCGAGCATCCCAACCGTAACTGGAGGCGACCATGGGCGCACTTCGAGCAGCACAATGGCGGTATGACCATGCTGAGCCGGAAGACGACTCGGCGTATCAGGAGGCGGCGCAGAACTGGATCGAGAGCAAGGCCGAGGAGCTGGTCGGTGGCTGCGATGTTCTGATCCCGCAGCGATTTGGTGGCCCGGTTGGCGTCCGCCAAGAACAGTTCGTGGCCAAGGTTGCCGAGCACCTTCGCGCCCTGCAAGAGGCAGAGAAAGACGACCTCAATGCCCTGGCCCTGCTTGTTCTCCAGGCGCAGGCCGGCGGACCAGTGAAAAGCATGGTCCCCGACATCCTCGGCCCAAGCGATCACGTCGGCGGCAAGCTTTTTGAAATCGCCGAGTCGATGCTTGAAGGGTACGCCGAACAAGGTGTTCAGCACGAAGCTGACTTGGCGAATGAGCCATGAGCCCTCACAGCTTGGCTGTCAGCGCCATCGAGGCCGCAATCGAAACGATGCTTCTGCCGGGCTCTGGCCCGGTCGAGGACGCCAAGGCCGAAACCCTGGTGGTCGCCTACTTCTCCCTATTGGCCATCGACTCCAACGAGTTCAAACACTACTGCGAGCGCATCCGGCGGATTGCCGTTCGGCGCAAGGAGGCTGCATGACTACGCCAATCGTTAAATCGCTGATCGACGAGCAGATCGAGGACGTGCAGGCCGCCCAAGTGCGCGGCACTCTACGTTTCCCGGTCGGCATGCGAGTGGCCGACCTGCCCTACCCGATCAAGGCTGACTGGCTGAAGCGCCGGCCAATCGCCCGGCCGAGGCCTTGCCCGTGACCCGGTACCAGCGCGCCCGGCGCATCGCGGCTTGGCGCGGCTCATTCTCCATGCTCTTTGCCTGCACCTTCTTCATGCTCGCCAGCGCCCTCGCTGGCTGCATTACCTCCTGACGCAAGACGCCCGAGTACGGCGGGCCCCTTCGGGGGATAACCGTGCCCGCAAGGGAGCGTAAGCCGGCAAGAGCGCGCAACCATCACCGGCAGCCAGGGCGTTCGGCCTTACATCACGGGCGTGACCTGGCATTTCCCCTATTCCTACTAACAGCGCCGGCCTGGCGCGAGGTGTACCAATGTCCGCACAACAGAAACTGATCAAGATCGAAGAGATCAGCGAGGCGAACGCCCCGGCCATCTACGTGGCCGGCGGCCTGCAGCAATTCATCGACCTGGTGAAGGGCGAGATCGAAGGCGAAGTGCCTGATCTGACCACTCGGAAGGGCCGCGAGCGCATCGCCAGCCTGGCCGCCAAAGTCAGCAAGTCAAAGACCGCTGTCGAGAAGCCAGGCCGCGACTACCTGCGCCGGCTCAAGGAAATGCCGAAGGTGGTCGAGGCTGAGCTGCGCGACTTCGTGACCAAGATGGACACGCTGCGGGATGAAACGCGCCGGCCGCTCACCGAGTGGGAAGCCGCTGAGGATGCGCGGATTGATCGCCACAACGACCGTCTGAACTGGCTGAAAACACTGGCCGACGATCTGGGCGAACTGAACTCCTTGCAACTCAAAGGCCTGATTGCCGAAGCCGAAGGCATGCAGCTCGGTGCCCATTGGGAGGAATTCGAGGCTGAGGCCGGAGCAGCGAAGGACAAGGTGCTGTCCGCGTTGCGCGCCGCCTTGACCAAGCGGGAGACATTCGAAGCAGAGCAAGCCGAGTTGGCCCGCCTGCGCCGCGAGGCAGAAGAGCGCGCCGAGCAGGACCGTATCCGCCTAGCACAGGAGGCCGCCGTCGAAGCGGAACGCCAGCGTGTTGCCCAGCAACAGCAGGCCGAGCGTGAAGCCGCGGCTCGCCGCGAGCAGGAACTGCTTGACCAGGCCGCCGCTCAAGAGCGTGAAGCCGAGAACCAGCGCCTGCAGCTCAAGTTGCAGGCCGAGCAGGCCGAACGTGCTCGCATCCAGGCCGAAGCCGACCGCGTTGCCACTGAGCAGCGGATGGAGCAAGAGCGCCAAGCTGCCGCGCGCCGGGAAGAGGAAGCCGCCGAGCAGGCGCGCCAGGAAGAACGCCGCCGCGCGGATGCAGCAGCAGCCGAAATCCTCCGGCAGCAAGAGGCCCGCGAGCGCGACAAGGCGCACCGGGCCAGCATCAACCGCGCCGCCTTGGACGCCTTCGTTGCCGGCGGCATGACCGAGGAATGCGCCAAGCAAGCAATCACCCTGATCGCCCAGCGCAAGATCCCGAACATCGCCATTTCCTACTGAGGTCGCCATGAGCCAAGCAGTAGCCATCATCTCGCAGGACATTTACGCGCAGCGGAATCAGTTTGCCAACGTGCTGACTGACCGCTCGCTGAACTTCGAGCGCGAGGCCGAATTCGCCATCCAGGTGATTACCTCAAGCGAGTACGCCACCAAGGTTGCCATGCAGAACCGGCAGTCGGTGGCCAACGCGATCACCAACATCGCCGCCATCGGCATCAGCCTGAACCCGGCCAAGAAGCAGGCGTACCTGGTACCGCGCGACGGCCGCATCTGCCTGGACATCAGCTACATCGGATTGATGGACCTGGCCATGTCAACCGGCGCCATCCGCTGGGCCCAGGCAGAGCTGGTCTACGCCGCAGATGCGTTCAGCCTGAACGGATTCGACAAGCCTCCGACCCATTCCTACAACCCATTCGCCAAGGATCGCGGCGAGGTGATCGGAGTGTACGTGGTCGTCAAGACCGCCGATGGCGATTACCTGACCGAAACCATGAGCATCGAGGATGTGAACGCCATCCGTGACCGCTCCAGCGCCTGGAAAGCTTGGGTTAGCAAGAACAAATCCTGCCCGTGGGTCACCGACCCGGGCGAGATGGCCAAGAAGACCGTGGTGAAGCGCGGCTACAAGTACTGGCCGAAGACAGAGCGCCTGGAGCAGGCGATTCACCACTTGAACACGGATGGGGGTGAGGGACTTGCCAGTCTGGCTGGCTCTGCGACCACCGACCCCGAAATGGTGAACAACTGGATTGCACTGGCACAGAAGGCCGGCAGCCTGGAAGCATTGACCGATGTGTACCAGCAAGCAACCGCAGCCATGAAACAGGCAAAGGATGCGACCGGCCATGCCCGCTTCAAGGCCGAGGTCACCAAGCGCGCCGACGCCATCAAGGCAGAGACGGCGCCTATCGAAGGCGAATCTGAGGAGGTGCTAGATGGAGCAGCGTAGCGCTGAATGGTTTGCGGCACGCCTTGGCTGCGTTACCGCGAGTCGAGTGAAGGATGTGATGGCCAGCGGCCGGGGCGGCGCACCATCTGCCACACGGAAAAACTACATGATGGAGCTTCTGTGCGAGCGCCTCACCGGTCAGCAGAGCGGTCCAGATCTTTCCAGTAAGCCCGCCGTGCAGCGCGGCGTCGAGCTTGAGCCTTTTGCATGCATGGCCTACGAGGCTGAAAAAGGCCTGATGGTGGTTGAGACCGGTCTGGTCATGCACCCGACCATTCCGGGTTTCGGCGCTTCGCCGGACGGTCTGGTCGGTGATGATGGTGTGCTGGAGATCAAGTGTCCGAACACAGCCACCCACATCGCCACAATGCAGTCAGAGCGGCACGACCCGCAGTACGAGTGGCAGATGCTGGCCCAGATGGCCTGCACCGGCAGAGCCTGGGCAGACTTCGTCAGCTACGACGACCGCCTGCCTGAGCCGCTTCAGTACGTGTGCCACCGCTTCGAACGCGACTTCAAGCGCATTCGCGAGATGGAGTCAGAGGTTAAGGCGTTTCTGGAAGAGCTCAGCGACCTGGAGAAGGAGATGCGCGAGCGAATGAAGGAGGCAGCATGAACCAATCAATCGACCTGGAGGCAGCGAAAGCTGCCTTCCTTGCCTCTGGAGGCAGCATCATCGTGCTCGACGGTTTTCAGTACGTTCCGCACCGGCCACACCGCGACATCGAGCAGGTTCGCGCTGTTCAGCCTAAGCCGCTTGGCATGAAGGCACAGAAGCGCCAGCAGCAGCTGGCCGAGCTACGCGAAATGGCGAAGACCATGACCTATGCCCAAGCCATGGCGCACACCGGTCTAGCACAGACCACTCTCTACCGCGCAGCGCAGGAGGGCGGCTTTGCCTTTCAACCTGACCCGCGCCGCTTCCACGGCGAAAAGAACAGGGCCTATGCAGACCCAGCCACGGACAAAGCGCTGGCAGCCAGGATCGCCGAGTTGCGCGACTCCGGCCTCAATCGCACCCAGGCCAAGGCCAAGCTCAACATTTCCGACCGCAAGTTCTGCCGGGTCATACACCTGTTCGGCGTCGACTACCCGAAGGTTGAGGGGAAGCGATGCGACGGGCCAGTTTGAAAAATCAGGTCCGCCTGCGCCGGCGGCAAGAACAGTTCCACCTGCCGCCAAGCGGCCTATCGGAGCACCGAAATGCAGAAAGCACCTTCTGGAGTGGTAACCCTGCCGGCCTGGATGAATCGGCCGGTGAAGAAGCTGTACAACACCCGCAGCGGCGGCCAGTACCGTGCTGATGAGGTTGCCCTGGCCTTCGCGCTGAGCCTGCGCGTGCACGACAGCGCCGATCACCTTCGCAGGCTGGCCCGGCGCCTGGTCGACAAGGTTTGCCTCGAGCACCAGCCGAACATGAAGCGCCTGGCCCGCGAGCCGGACGATGCCAAGGTGTTCGACGCGGCGCTCAAGATCATCAACCGGGTGTGCGACCTGCTCGACATAGGGCCGGGCGCCACCTTCGTGCGCAATGGAGGCGATGATGGCTCTGACGCAGCAGCAGCGTGACGAGAAGCGCAGGGCAAAGGCCGAGCGCCTGCAGGAAGAAGACCTGCGCTTGAAGGTTCGACCAGGGACTAAACAGGCTCTGCTGGAGCTGATGGAGTGGGCCGGGATCGAGGAACAGGGCGAGGCGATGACGCTGATGATTCATCACGTCGAGGCGCTTGGGCATCACGCGCTGCTCAGGATCGCGCGCCACGAAATCGAAGCTCACCGGAATGTGGTGCGGACTGAGCCGCTGCGGCTCTCGGCCAGGAAGCGAACCGGCCAGCACCTGCGGGCGATCTGCGGCTGGGCTGACGCCACATACAGCCAGATGATCGAGGCACTGATCCATGGCATTCACGCCCTGGGCCGGACGCACGCGGCGAAGTTTCTCACCCCGCCGCGTCACGAGATCAGCATCTCGCCACGCCTTGCCCTGGCCTTCGATCGCAAGAGCATGCTGATGATTCAGCAGGATCCGGGAGACGAGCTTATTGCTCCAATCTAATACTAGGTTAACCGATTCTACTCATGATAACGCTTCCATACCCCCAAATTACGGTGCCAATCACTGTAAGTAGGAGTGCGATCCCCTTTACCCAGTAGGCATTTTTTTCAAAGGATTGGTACATCGGAAGCGTTTCTAGATCAGCAAGGTTACCTACCTTGTGCAATCTGCTCATCCCTTCTTCCATCAGACTGACTGCCAGCAGAGAAAACACGGTCATAATGGCTCCGCTTCGTTCAAGCCACTGACCAGCGCCTTCACCATCTGGTCTCCATACCGAAAAAAACGTATTCGCACTAATCGGGGCAACGACAGCGATTGCCAGAGCGATCACAACCAATACTCGATTCGTTTTGGTCCAAGTTTCATTTTTCATCACAGCTCTCCTTACCGACTCCTTGTCGGGCGGGCGACTTAATACCCCATCTCAAACCAAATTGCCACCATGCCGCATCCGGCGACGGAGGGCGGCGCATGCATGGAGAAAGCCATGAACGACCAAGAACGCTTGGAACTCGCCGCCCGCGTCGCTGAAGACCTGGCCCAGCACCAATACACTCAGCTGGTGAATGAGAATGGCGTCGAGGTTTGGCGCTGCCAGCAGCCTGGCACCCGGGTCTACCATTTCGACATCTGCGTCACCGCCTACGGCATGTCTATGTTCGGCGATATCGACGGGCTTCTGTGGCATGTCGGCGCCGACTACGGCATCAACTTCCTGCGCCACCAGAGCGACGGCTACCTCCACGAAAAGCTGGAAAGCACCTGTAAGCGCGAGGTGATCGACTTCGACAGCATCCGCGACACGGTCTGCAGCTGCATCATAGGCCGGATCGACGAGGAGTTCGATTCCGACCAAATCCCGGCGTGGATGGCCGGCATTCCCGAGCGCGGCGCCACGCTGGAGCAGGCTGAGCAGCTGGGCGAGTGGCTGCGTGAACACGCCGAAGCCGACGAGCGCTTGCCATTCGACGACCTGGCCGACGTGATTGACGAGATCGAGACCTTCGCCGAAGGCAGGGATACCGAACTGGTGCTTGCCTACGATTTCCTCCAGAGCAATGAGTCACTGCTCGGTGGAAGCGACCTCTGGGAGACAAAGATCAGCAAGCCATGCCCGAACCTGATGGCGAGGCTGTTCTACGTTCGCCACGCTGCCAACGCCATCATGGCAATCAAAGAGCAGGCTTCTGCTGCCTGACCCGCGCTGCCCGCCAGCGCCTTCCCCTATTCAACGATAACGCCTCCCCGGCGAGGGCGGCGCCTGCACGCAAGGACCACACGATGGCCGAATACAACATCGTCAGCATGAGCGGCGGTAAAGACAGCACGGCCACGCTTCTGGTCGCTCGCGAACTGGAGGTGCCGAACCTCAGCGCCGTCTTTGCAGACACCGGGCACGAACACCCGGCCACCTATGACTACTTGCACTACCTGGCCGAGGCGGTTGGGGTGCCGATCCGCTGGGTAAAGGCGGACTTCGCAAGGCAGATCGCAGGCAAGCGCAAGTTCATCGAAACGAAGTGGCGGGAGAAAGGAGTGCCGGAGGCGGTTGTGGTCAGCGCGCTGGAGGTACTGCACCCGACTGGCAATCCATTCTTGGACATGTGCCTATGGAAGGGCCGGTTCCCTGGCGCGAAGTCGCGTTTTTGCACCGATGAGCTGAAGCGGAACCCAATCATTGAGCAAGTCTTCATGCCGCTTATGGACGGCGACAGCATGATCTTGTCCTGGCAAGGCGTACGTGCCGAAGAATCCCTGGACCGCCGCTACCTGCCGGAATGCGACGAGGTTGGCGGCGGTCTGTTCAACTACCGTCCTATCCTCAAATGGCCGGTTGATGCTGTCTTCGAAGCCCACCGCGCCGCGGGCATCAAGCCGAACCCGCTGTACCTACAAGGCTGCAACCGCGTCGGCTGCATGCCCTGCATCATGTGCGCGAAGGACGAACTGCGTGAGATCGCAGCAAGGTGGCCCGAGGAGGTCGACAGGGTTCGCGAGTGGGAACGCCTGGTGAGCCTTGCGAGTAAGCGCGGTGCCACAACCTTCTTCCCTGCGGTCAACGATCCAACGGTGAGTTCAGACGACCAAATTAGCGCCGCCACCCACGGTATCGATCGCATGGTCGACTGGGCCAACACAGCACGCGGCGGTCGCCAGTTCGACATGGTCGACCTGATCGCTCGCACCGATAGCCAGAAAAGCTGCTCCTCGGCCTACGGCCTCTGCGAATAACACCCCTTATCAATTTCACGCCTCCCCGGCGAGGATCGCCCATGTCTGCATTTCTGAAAAAGAACCCGCTCGACTTCAAAACCCAGTACGGCCTTGGCTTCGATCCGCAAGACGATGAGATCGTAGTGGACTTCTTCTGCGGTGGCGGCGGCGCCGGTACCGGGCTGGAAATGGGCCTGGGCCGGCCGGTCACAGTGGCAAAGAACCACAGCCCGGCGGCCATCAGCATGCACACCGCCAACCATCCAGCAGCGCGCCACTTCACCACCGATGTGTTCGAAGGTGACCCGGATGAGGAATGCCAGGGCCGGCCAGTTGGCTGGTTCCACATGAGCCCCGACTGCACCCACCACAGCCAGGCCGCTGGCGGGCAGCCGCGCAAGCGCGAGATCCGCAACCTGTCGTGGATCGGCCTCAAGTGGGGCGGCAAGAAGAAGCCCCGGGTGATCAGCCTGGAAAACGTGAAGCAGATCCTGCAGTGGGGGCCGCTGATCGCCAAGCGCGACAAAGCCACCGGCCGGGTGATGAAACTGGACGGCACCGTGGCTGCCATTGGCGAGCGCGTTCCGGTACAGCAGCAGTTCCTGGTGCCCGACCCGAAACGCCGCGGCATCACCTGGCGCCGGTTCGTGCAGCTGCTCGAAGGCATGGGCTACCAGGTGGAATGGCGCATCATCAAGGCCTGTGATTTCGGCGCGCCAACCAGCCGCGAACGCCTGTTCATGATCGCTCGCTGCGACGGCCAGCCCATCGTTTGGCCTGAGCCTACCCACGCCAAGCACCCAGCCAAGGGCCAGCAGAAGTGGCGCACGGCAGCCGACTGCATCGACTGGAGCGTACCGAGCAAGAGCATCTTCGGTCGCAAGAAGGAACTGGCAGCCGCAACGCTGCGGCGCGTGGCCAAGGGCATGAAGAAGTTCGTGCTGGACAACCCGCAGCCATTCATTGTGCCAATCGCGAACTGGTCGGGCGAGCTGACTCAGTCCGCCGCCGAGCCGCTGCGCACGGTCACCTCCTGGCCGCGCGGCGGATCATTCGCCGTGGCCAGCCCTACCCTAGTTCAGACCGGATACGGCGAACGTGCTGGCCAACAGCCGCGTGTGCCAGGCCTGGATCAGCCGTTGGGTACAGTCGTCGCCGGCGGCGTGAAGCATGCACTGTCGAGCGCGGTGATTCTGCCAGCAACCCATCAGGGCGCTGTCCGGGTGAACGACCCCGGTGAACCGCTGCCCACGGTTACTGCCGCCAACCGCGGGGAGTTGATGATGGCCAGCCCAGTGATGATCGGGGCAGGTGGGCCGGTGTACGCTGGCAAGCCTGCGCCAGCCGATCAACCTATGGGCACGCTGATGACGCAGAACCATCGCGCCCTGGTCACCGCCTTCATTGAGCAAGCGAATGGCGGGTTCAATACCACGCCAGCCAAGGGCGCGGACGAGCCACTGACCACGGTCACCAACACCGGCAGCCAGCAGCGCCTGGTGACGGCCAGCCTAGCCACGCTCCGGCGCAACTGCGTAGGCCGTCCCGTAGATGACCTGGTGCCGACAATGACCGCCGGCGCCGAGCACCACGCCTTGGTCGAGTACAAACTGTCGCCGGAGCATGAAGAAGGCGCCCTGCGCGTCGCCGCATTCCTGATCAGCTACTACGGCACCGAGAACACCAGCGCAGCAGACGCGCCAGCGCCGACGGTCACCACCAAGGACCGCCTTGGCCTAGTGACCGTCTTCGTGAAGGGCACCCCCTACGTGGTCGTCGATATCTGCCTGCGCATGCTCCAGCCACATGAGCTGTACCGCGCCCAAGGCTTCCCGGCCAGTTACATCATCGACAAAGGCGCCGACGGCAAGCCGTTCACCAAAACCGAGCAGGTGCACATGTGCGGCAACAGCGTCAGCCCTCCGCCGATGGCAGCGCTGGCTCGCGCCAACGACCCATGGAAGGTCGTTAGTAAAGAGCTGTTCGCCGCATAGGCGACCAGTGGTAATGAAGCGGCGACTGCTTATCTGCCGCGAGGGTGGTCAGATCCGCCCGGTTGTACGGATTGCGTGGATCTGCTCAGGAGTGAAGCGATGGAGAAGCATCGACTGCCCCAGCGTGAAATTCCCCTGCTGCTTAAAACACTGCACGTATTCGACAGTGGAGCCTGATTCCAGGCGCATTTTCCTGATACGGCACTTCATGGTGTCACCTCGTTGTGTTTGGTGACACCCGAGAATACCGGATTCAGAACTTCACTCGCATCAACATTTGTACATTTTTTAACCAGAGCACATTTGTACTCCACCCAGCTGTAACCCCTCTCCCCTCTATTCACTGCCGCGATATGGCGGCCAAGGAACGACCGTGCCTGTAGAAAAAACTGCTCTCGACTCCATCGATCTGGAAGCCCTGCATATCGCCGCCAAGGCCGCTGCCGAGGATGTGATCCGCTCCCACGGCTGGAGGGGAATGGTCGAGGATGCCGACCTGCTGGGGGCCGATGAGTGCTACCTGGTCCTGGCTGACCCTGCGGCGATTGCAGGACTCATTACCGAACTTAAAGACCTTCGGCGAGCGCTGGGCGGCATGCTTTTCGCCTTCGACGACGGCGTGGGCGAGGAATGGTCGCAGAGCGTGCTCGACTTCGCACGACAGGTTACTCCGGCAGTCGAGTTCAAGCCATGACCCGCCTCGCTCTCTGCCTCCTGCTGCTGGCCACCGGCGCCAGCGCAGATCCACGCGAAATCCGGCCACTGCCTTACAGCGCAAATGTCTACCACGACGACCAACGTGGAGTGACCTGCTGGAAGATCTCGAACGGACTGAGCTGCATCCCCGACAGCCAGCTGCAGGCCGGCAACCAGCGCCAGCTCTCCCCGC
>OJST01000275.1_pt1 | contig 12886 bp, 7 predicted proteins | sample 1599491 | NCBI WGS metagenome assembly OJST01 (sample SAMN04436635, study PRJEB24849) | human gut metagenome | biome: human gut; feature: NICU; material: stool | host: Homo sapiens | place: USA: Saint Louis, MO | collected 2010-02-10
GCCCGGGCAGGCCCGGCCAGTCGCGTGGCCCGGGCCAGCAGGGCCCGCGCAAGCCGCGCAGCGCCGAAGAGATGGATCTGGCCAAGGCCTATGCCATCCGTGCGCAGCGTGAGAAGGAAGAGCGCATCGAGACCGAGCGCCTGAAGCAGGAAGAAGCACGCGTGCGCCGCGAGGCGAAGGCCAAGCTGGAAGAACTGCTGAAGGACAAGGGCCTGAACTCCGAGGCGGCTGATATCGCTCGCCACTTCCCGTATGGCGGCAAGATCAAGCGCATCTACGTGACCGCCGAACAGCTGACCGCGCTCAATGCCGGTGAGCTGGGCGTGGTCCAGCTCAATGGCCGTTACCTGCTGGTGACCGCCGAAGTGCTGGCACAGTCCGAAGCGGTGTTTGCCGCATCGGTGGCACTGAAGGTCGACCCGAACGCGCCGGCCGAGGAAGATCCCTACGCAGACCCGCAGTACCAGGTACCGGACGACCTGGTCTGGTAACTGCACCTGCTGCACGATGAAAACGCCGGGCATTGCCCGGCGTTTTCGTTACCGGACGCGCGCAGTGCTGCGGCGTGCACGGATCAACGGCAGGCTCAGCGCGAAGAAGCACAGCAGTGCGCCGACCAGAGCGAATCCGCTACCGGCGAGGAAGGCCGTGCGTCCCTCGTCGATCTTCCACAGTTGGCCGGCGATGAGCGCGCCCAGCACGCCGCCGACACCGGACGAGAAACCGTACAGCAGGCCCTGGCCATGGCCATTGAGGCGTCCGGGGAAGTAGATCGCCAGCATCTGCATCGCCGCGGCGAAGAACGCGGCAAAGCCCAGCGCGTGCGCGGTCTGCGCCAGCAGCATCACCGGCAGGTTTTCCGGGAACAGTGCGGTCACGGCCCAGCGCAGGCAGGAACTGACCAGCGCGATCAGCAGCATCCAGCTGGCGTCATAGCGGCGGAAGAAGCGGCCGATGGTGAAGAACACGCCCACTTCGAACACCACGCCGATGGTCCAGAGCAGGCCGAGCGTGGATGTGCGATAGCCGTGGTGGTCCATGTAGACCGAGAAGAAGGTGTAGTACGGGCCGAACGAGAGCTGCTCCATGAAAGCGGCCAGGAAGAACGCCAGCACCGGCGGGCGGCGCACGATCTGCCAGAAGCCGCTGGCATCGCCGCCGGTCCTGCCGATGTCGCGTGCGTAGTGGTTGCTGAAGGCCGAGGCGACCAGCAGGACGAACAGCGGCAGCATCATCCAGGGCAGCAGCCCGGCGCGGCCGGCGGTGCCGTCACCTTCGATCAGCCAGCCGAACAGGGTGACGATGGCGATGAACCCAAGCGAACCCCAGACCCGGATCAGGCCGTAGCGATGGCTGTCGCTGCCGAGATGGGTGAGGGTGATCGACTCGAACTGCGGCATCACCGCGTTGTAGAAGAAGCAGAACACGATCATCGCCGGATACATCCACGGCTGCGGCAGAGGCAGCAGGAATGCGGCGAAGCTGATCAGGGTCAGCACGCAGCCGATGCGCAACAGTCGGATCGGCCGCGGTGAGGTGGCTGCCAGCGAGGTCCAGGCACTGGGTGCAACCACGCGTGTGGCATACCACAGCCCCATCATCACGCTGATGGCGGTCACGCTCATGCCGCGCGCGGTCAAAAACAGGCTCCAGTACGGAGTGAACGCGCCCAGCGCCGCGTAATAGAACAGGTAAAAGCTGGAAAGACGGGCAACGGGAACGGTCATCGCGGAATGATGAAGCAAAAAGGGGACGGAGGGGATTAAGTCGTTTGAGGCACAAACGACTTAATCCCCTCCGTCCCCTTTTCGGGTCATTCGGGATCGTAGTCGAGGTTGGAGGCCAGCCAGCGCTCGGCCTGGGCGCGCTCCACGCCCTTGCGCCGGGCGTAGTCGGTGACCTGCTCGCGGCTGAGGCGCCCGACCACGAAGTACTGGCTTTGCGGATGGCTGAAGTAGTAGCCCGATACCGCGGCGGTCGGAAGCATCGCAAAGCTCTCGGTCAGTTCCATGCCGGCGTTGGCCTCGGCCCGCAGCAGATCGAACAGGCGCCGCTTCTCGCTGTGCTCGGGGCACGCCGGATAGCCGGGAGCGGGGCGGATGCCACGGTACTGCTCATCGATCAGGGCGTCGTTGTCCAGCGTCTCGGCCTGGTCATAACCCCAGAATTCCGTGCGTACACGCTGATGCAGGCGCTCGGCCAGGGCTTCGGCGAAGCGGTCGGCCAGGGCCTTCAGCAGGATCGCGTTGTAGTCGTCATGCTCGGCTTCGAAGCGCGCCACGTGGGCATCGATGCCGATGCCGGCAGTGACCGCGAACGCGCCGATCCAGTCCTGCCTGCCGCTGTCGGTCGGCGCGATGAAATCGGCCAGGCAGAAATCCGGGCGCTCGGCCGGCTTGTCCACCTGCTGGCGCAGGAAGTGCAGGGTGGTCTCGCCCTGTGGGTGCTGCACGCGCACGTCGTCGCCGACGCTGTTGGCCGGCCACAGGCCGAACACGGCCTTGGCGGTCAGCCACTTCTCGCCGACGATGCGGTCGAGCATCGCGCGGGCATCGCGGTACAGCTCGCTGGCCTGGCTGCCGACGATCTCGTCGGTGAGGATCGCCGGGAACTTGCCGGCAAGCTCCCAGGCCTGGAAGAACGGCGTCCAGTCGATGTACTCGACCAGCTCGGCCAGCGGATAGTCATCGAAGACGTGCAGGCCCGGCTGCTTCGGTGCGGGCGGCGTGTAGTTCCCCCAGTCGCCCTGGAACTTCTGCCCGCGTGCATGTTCCAGCGACACCAGGCGCTTGGCATCGCCACGATTGCGGTGCCGTGCCCGGATCTCGGCATAGTCGGCCTCGTTGGCGGCAACGAAGGCTTCGCGCAGGTCGCGCGAGATCAGCGACTGGGCCACGCCGACCGCGCGCGAGGCGTCCTTCACCCACACCGTAGGCGCTTTGTAGTGCGGGTCGATCTTCAACGCGGTGTGCGCGCGCGAGGTGGTGGCGCCGCCGATCAGCAGCGGCAGATTGAAACCCTGGCGCTCCATCTCGCGGGCGACGTGGCTCATCTCCTCCAGCGAGGGAGTGATCAGACCGGACAGGCCGATCAGGTCGGCGTTGTGCTCGCGCGCGGCATCGAGGATCTTCTGCGCCGGCACCATCACGCCAAGGTCGACCACCTCGAAGTTGTTGCAGGCCAGGACCACGCCGACGATGTTCTTGCCGATGTCATGCACATCGCCCTTCACCGTGGCCATGATGATCTTGCCGTTGCTCTTGGCAGTGTCGCCGCTGCGCGCCTTCTCCGCCTCGATGTACGGCAGCAGGTAGGCCACGGCCTTCTTCATCACACGCGCGGATTTCACCACCTGCGGCAGGAACATCTTGCCTGCGCCGAACAGGTCACCGACGATGTTCATGCCGTCCATCAGCGGGCCTTCGATCACGTCCAGCGGGCGGCTGGAGGCCTGTCGAGCCAGTTCGGTGTCTTCTTCCACGAAGGCATCCAGGCCGTGTACCAGCGCATGCGCCAGGCGCTGCGCCACCGGCTTGTCGCGCCATGCCAGGTCTTCGGTCTTCGCCGCGCCCTTCCTGCCCTTGTAGCGCTCGGCGATCTCCAGCAGGCGTTCGGTGGCATCGCTGCGGCGGTTGAGGATCACATCCTCCACGCGCTCACGCAGCTCCGGCTCCAGCTCATCGTAGATCGGCATGGCACCGGCATTGACGATACCCATGTCCATGCCGGCGGCGATGGCGTGGTACAGGAACACCGAATGGATGGCCTGGCGCACCGTTTCGTTGCCGCGGAACGAGAACGAGACGTTGGAGACACCACCGGAGACGTGGCAGTGCGGCAGCGTCTGCTTGATGATGCGGGTGGCTTCGATGAAGTCCACCGCATAGTTGTCATGTTCTTCGATGCCGGTGGCGACGGCGAAGATGTTCGGGTCGAAGATGATGTCCTGCGGCGGGAAGCCGATCTCGTCGACCAGGATGCGGTAGGCGCGGGTACAGATCTCGACCTTGCGCGCACACGTATCGGCCTGCCCGCTTTCATCGAAGGCCATGACCACCGCGGCGGCGCCATAGCGCAGGACCTTGCGCGCGTGTTCGCGGAAAAGCGCCTCGCCTTCCTTCAGCGAGATCGAGTTGACCACGCTCTTGCCCTGCAGGCACTTCAGGCCGGCCTCGATCACGCTCCACTTGGAGGAGTCGACCATCACCGGGATGCGGGCGATGTCCGGCTCGGACATGATCAGGTTGAGGTAGCGGGTCATCGCCGCTTCCGAATCGATCAGGCCCTCGTCGATGTTGACGTCGAGGATCTGCGCGCCGCTCGCCACCTGCTGGCGGGCCACGTCCACGGCTTCTTCGTAGCGGCCTTCCTTGATCAGCTTGCGGAACTGCGCACTGCCGGTCACGTTGGTGCGTTCGCCGACGTTGATGAACAGCAGGTCCGGGGTGATGACCAGGGGTTCCAGGCCGGACAGGCGGGTAGGGCGGACAGGCGTCATGGCAGGCGTCGGCTCAGCAGCAATAGGGCGGGAAGTGCGGAACGGTGGCGGCGACATTCATGCGGCCTGCTCCCGGGTGCCGGGCAGTGCGCGCGGCGGCAGCCCGGCCACAGCCGCGGCAATGGCGCGGATATGGTCGGGCGTGGAGCCGCAGCAGCCGCCGACCAGGTTCAGCAGGCCATCTTCGGCGAAGCCTCGCAGGGTGCTGGCCATGTCCTCCGGCGTCTCGTCGTACTCGCCGAAGGCATTGGGCAGACCGGCATTGGGGTGTGCGCTGACGTAGCAGTCGGCGACCTGTGCAAGGGTTTCCACGTGCGGTCGCATCGCATCGGCGCCCAGCGCGCAGTTCAGCCCGATCGACAGCGGCCGAGCATGCGCCAGCGAGGCATGGAAGGCTTCCGCAGTCTGCCCGGACAGGGTGCGACCGGAAGCGTCGGTGATGGTGCCGGAGATCATCACCGGCAACCGCGCGCCGCGCGCATCGAACGCTTCCTCCAGCGCATACAGCGCGGCCTTGGCGTTGAGCGTGTCGAAGATGGTCTCGACCATGATGGTGTCGGCGCCGCCGTCGATCAGGCCCTCGATGGCTTCGCGGTAGGTGTCGCGCAGTTCGTCGAAGCTGGTGTTGCGGAAGCCCGGATCGTTCACGTCCGGGCTGATCGAGGCGGTGCGGCTGGTCGGGCCGACCACCCCGATCACGAAGCGCGGCTTCCCCGGGGTGGTTGCGGCCACGGCGTCACAACAGGTGCGCGCGACCGCAGCGCCGGCCTTGTTCAACTCGTACACCAGGTGTTCGAGGTGGTAGTCGGCCTGGCTGACCGAAGTGGCGTTGAAGGTGTTGGTCTCGACCAGGTCCGCGCCCGCTTCCAGGTAGGCGGTGTGGATGTCTGCGACGATCTGCGGCCGGGTCAGCAGCAGCAGATCGTTGTTGCCCTTCAGGTCATGGCCCTCCGGCGTGCCGTGGTCGCAGCCGGGGCCATGGCTGTGATCGTAACCGCCGGCGAAGCGTTCGCCACGGTAATCGTCTTCCTGCAGGCCGTGGCGCTGGATCATCGTGCCCATCGCACCGTCGATGATCAGGATCCGCTCGCGCAGGGCGTCGAGCAGGGCGTTGGCACGCTCAGGATGCAACCAGGGCAGGGCAGGCATGGCGTTCTCGGGCTCAGGGTTTGTGGGCGATCAGCGAAATCACTTCGAAGTGCGGCGGACGCTTCTCGCGGGTGACCGTCTCCAGGCTGGATACCTGCAGGCCGGCCTTGTCGACGAACCTGCGCAGCTCCTTGTCGCTGAAGCCGAGGTTGACGTGGCCGTAGGCCTCCACCGCGGCCTTGTGTTCATGGCGGGCCAGGCTGCACAGCAGCAGGCGCCCGCCCGGGCGCAGCACGCGCGCGCCTTCGGTCACCGCCTGCGCCGGCTTGCTGGCGTAGGTCAGCGCGTGCATCAGCACTACCAGATCGAAACTGTTGTCCTTGAAGGGCAGCGCATGCATGTCGCCCTCGCGCACTTCCACGTTGGGCAGACGGCGCAGGCGCTCGCTGGCGGCGGCGACCACGCGCGCGCTGGTGTCGATGCAGATGTAGCGCTTGGCATGCGGGGCCACCAGTTCGGCCAGCACGCCGTCACCAGAGGCGATGTCCAGCACGTCGCCGGTCTCCAGCAGCGGCAGCGCGGTGCGGGCGAGGGCTTCCCAGGTGCGCCCCGGGGAGTAGTGGCGTTCCATGTCGCCGGCCACGCTGTCGGCCCAGTTCTGGTCGGAGGCGCGGTGGGCCAGCACGGCAGCGACGCGTTCAGCGTCCTGGCGCAGCAGCGGGTCATCGCTTCCGTTGCTCAAGGCATGCCACAATGCACGCTGCGCCGGGTCCAGCTGGGCCTCGTCGAAGCGGTAATAGGCCGATACGCCGGCACGGCGGTCGCGGACCAGGCCGGCTTCCTTCAGGCGCGCCAGGTGGGTGGACACGCGTGGCTGTGCCAGCCGGGTGATCGCCGACAGTTCGGCCACGGTCAGTTCCTCCTGCTCCAGCAGCGCCAGCAGGCGCACGCGGGTCGCATCGGCGAACACCTTCAGGCGGGTCGACCAGTCTTCAAGATCCATAAATATCTACCTATCGCGATATAGAGATATATTCGCTGAAAGGGCCCGTCGCGGTCAAGTCGCCAGCGTACGGAAACAGCCGGGCCCCGGTACAATCGGGGCACCTGGGCGCGCCGTATGTAGCCCATAACTTCATGTACCCGGGAGGGTGTTGTGGATTTCAGCTTTACCGAAGAGCAGTTGATGCTGCAGGACGTTGCGCGGCGCATCGCGCAGGAGAAGATCGCCCCGAGCGCGGAGCACCATGACCGTACCGGCGAGTTCCCGCTCGACAACATCCGCCTGCTGGGCGAGAACGGCCTGATGGGCATCGAAGTGCCGACCGAATACGGTGGCGCGGGCATGGACCCGGTTGCGTACGTGCTGGCGATGGTGGAGGTCGCCGCCGCCGACGCAGCCCATTCGACCATCATGTCGGTCAACAACTCGCTGTTCTGCAACGGCATCCTCACCCACGGTACCGAGCAGCAGAAGCAGACCTACGTGCGTGCCATCGCCGAGGGCGAGGCCATCGGCGCGTTCGCGCTGACCGAGCCGCAGTCCGGCTCCGATGCCACCGCCATGCGCTGCCGCGCGGTGAAGCAGGCCGACGGCACCTTCGTCATCAACGGCAAGAAGAGCTGGATCACCTCCGGCCCGGTGGCCAGGTACATCGTGCTGTTCGCGATGAGCGAGCCGGACAAGGGCGCGCGCGGCATCACCGCCTTCCTCATCGATACCGAAAAGGCGGGCTTCGGTCGCGGCAAGACCGAGCCGAAGCTGGGCATCCGCGCTTCGGCCACCTGCGAGATCGAGTTCAACGATTACGTGGCGCAGGCCGAAGACGTGCTGGGCCAGGAAGGCGAGGGCTTCAAGATCGCCATGAGCGTGCTCGATGCCGGCCGCATCGGCATCGCCTCGCAGGCCATCGGCATCGCCCGCGCCGCCTATGAGGCGACCCTGGAGTACGTGAAGGAGCGAAAGGCCTTCGGCGCGGCCATCGGCACCTTCCAGATGACCCAGGCCAAGATCGCCGACATGAAGTGCAAGCTGGACGCAGCGCTGCTGCTGACCCTGCGTGCCGCGTGGGTGAAGGGCCAGGGCAAGCGTTTCAGCACCGAAGCAGCGGTGGCCAAACTGACCGCTTCGGAAGCAGCGATGTGGATCACGCACCAGGCGGTGCAGATCCACGGCGGCATGGGGTACTCGAAGGAGATGCCGCTGGAGCGTTACTTCCGTGATGCCAAGATCACCGAGATCTACGAGGGCACCTCGGAGATCCAGCGCCTGGTGATCGCGCGCAACGAGACCGGGTTGCGCTGATGGACGCGACGGGGCGGCGATTGCCGCCCCGTTTCCCTTTTGCGATCAACGTGGCAATCGGCAAACGATATCCGTTCCGTTCCATTCACAGACGATCTGCAGCGACTCAGGTGGAGCACCGGGGAACATGTTCACCCCATAGAGGCGACCGGAGTCGATCCATCGATCCAGATCGTCCCGGCTGTTGAAGTTGTAGGTGCCGGCGAAGTGTTGGGCCAGGCCGGGGCTGGTTGCCGCGCCGTCGGGAATCATGTTGCCATTGGCGTCCTTGCTCTGGCCTTGCACGTATCTGGCGGTGTCCACTGACGAAGAGACGATGGCCAGCGTAGTCTTCGAGCCATCGCGCCAGGTGATCCTGTAGATTGCACCGTCGATTCCGAGGGCCTTGCTGACGAAGCTCAGGCCGATCGAGGACAGGAATGTCGCCATGCTGTTCCAGGCCCTCGACGATGTCGTGGCGCCTGTGAATGCCTTGCCCATGGCGCTCTCCAGCCTGAATCGCTCGGTTGCCATCTGCACGACATCGTAGGCGTTGAGGTTCTTGTGCTCTTCCGGGAAGCCTATGCCGTTGGCGTATTGCGGGTCATCAGGATGAACCTCGTACTGGACTCCTCTTCCGACCCACTGCCGCGGCGCGAACTGTACGGTTGGCACGTTGTTGTCGAGCATCCCCATGATCCGATTGAAGGATGCGTTGATTGGCCCGGGAATCTGCGCCCTTGTTGCGCGATACCGACGTAGCTCGCGATCGTATTCCACATCGAAGCCATGGAGCCGGCGCTGCTGGAAGTCGACGACGATGGTGGGCCCCGTGCCCGAGTAAAGCGCCAGTGCGCGTGGATCGCGACAGTTGTCGCAGACGAGGACGCCTGCCGCATGTGCGTCCTGGACGCTGCTGGCCGCGAAGAGCGCGCCAAGCAGAAGGGCGGGGCGGCTGAAGCGTCGTAGTGGTGCTCTTTCCATGAACTGTCTCCTGGGCGGCATCGGATCGATTGCCGTGGAGGCATCTGGATAGCAACGATCCGGGCGTGCCGCACTTCTGCGCGCCCAGGAATCCAAAGCGGGGGCCTTATGCGAAACCGGTAGACGCCTTGAGCGCCTCGTTGTCGGCGCAGCAGTGGAAGGGACTTTTCAGTACAGGCCGTATGCGACCGGTCTCCGGGCAGGCGACATGCCAACGATTCATTGGCATTCCCGCTCCTTGGTCGCAGAATGCTCCACCGTTCATGGACGCCACCACATGCTCATCTATCGAGGCGCAGGGCTGCTGACCCTGCTCACACCGATCGCTGCCGTGCTGCTCATCCTCATCCTGTTCCCGGATCCAGCGGTGGGTCGCGGCAATACTTCACTCAGCCAGGTCCTGCTGGCGTTCGGCCTTGGCTCGGCAATCAACACGGTGCTGGGTTTCGTGCTCAATCGAAAGCCGCGTGTACCTGGGCAGCATGCTCCGCATCACTTCTTCTTCCTGCCGATGCAATGGCCTGCACTGGCGATTGTGGCGGCATGCGTGGTGATCGCAGTGTTGCGCTGAGACGCTGCCCGGACAGCGCCCACCAAGGTTGGCGACTACCGGGTATGCGTCGCTCCGGTAGATGCCGACCTGGGGCGGCATGGGTCCAGAAGCGGCAACAAAAAAGGCCCCGGATCGCACCGGGGCCTTTCTCGTTTCAGTTCACCGCTGGATCAACGATCCGGACGGTGTGCTGCATCCGCGTCGCGCTGGCGTTCCATGAACTCCTTGGACGGTTCATCCAGCTTGTCGCCCAGCATGCGGCGCACGACCACGAAGAACACCGGGATCATCAACAGGCCGAGCAGGGTGGCGAACAGCATGCCGCCGATCACGCCGGTACCGATGGCGTGGCGGGAATTGGCGCCCGCGCCGGTGGAGATCGCCATCGGGATCACGCCCATGATGAACGCGAACGAGGTCATCAGGATCGGGCGGAAACGCAGGCGGGCCGCTTCGATGGTGGCATCGCGCAGGTTCTTGCCGGCGGCGCGCTGCTCCACCGCGAACTCCACGATCAGGATCGCGTTCTTCGCCGCCAGGCCGATCACGGTGATCAGGCCGATCTTGAAGAACAGATCGTTGGGCAGGCCGCGCAGCATCGACAGGCCGAGGGCACCGAGCACACCCAGCGGCACCACCAGCAGCACTGCCACCGGGATCGACCAGCTCTCATACAGCGCGGCCAGGCACAGGAACACCACTACGATCGACAGCACCAGCAGCAGCGTCGCCGCGTTGCCAGCCAGGATTTCCTGGTAGGACATGCCCGACCAGTCGTAGCCGAAGCCGGCCGGCAGGTCGTCGTTGACGATGCTCTCCATGGTCTGCATCGCCTCGCCCGAGCTGGTACCTGGGGCCTGCGAGCCGACGATGTTGATCGCCGAGTAGCCGTTGTAGCGGCTCAGCGACGGCGGTGCCGACACCCATTCGGACTTGACCACCGTGTTCAGCGGGATCATCGAATTGGTGCCATCGGCGTTCTTGGTCAGGCTGGAGGGGCTGTAGAAGCTCTTCAGCGACTCCTGGCCGGTGCGGTACGGACCATCGGCCTGCATGGTCACGCGCTTGATGCGGCCTTCGTAGAAGAAGTCGTTGACGTACACCGGGGCCAGCATCAGCTGGATGGTGCTGTACACGTCCGACACCGACATGCCCATCGACTGCGCCTGCACGCGGTCCACATGCAGCTGCAGCTGCGGCGCGTTTTCCAGGCCGTTCGGGCGCACGCCGACCAGGTGGTCCGGCTTCTGCGCGGCCTGGCCGAGCAGGATGTTGCGGGCCTGCGTCAGCTGCTCGTAACCGGCACCACTGCGGTCCTGCAGCCACATGTCGAAGCCGCCGAACTGGCCAAGGCCCTGCACGGTGGGCAGGTTGACCACGAAGATCTGCGCTTCCTTGATGCCGTAGAACGCGCCGTTCATGTTCTGGATGAACTCGGGCGCGGTGAACTTGCGTTCCTCCCACGGCTTCAGGCGGATGAAGCCCATGCCGACGTTCTCGCCGGAACCGACGAAGCTGAAGCCGGCCACCTGCAGCATGCCTTCATAGCCATCCTGCTTTTCCAGGATGCCACGCATCTGCGCGAACACTTCGTTGGTCTGGCCCTTGGTCGAGCCCGGCGGCAGCTGCACGATCGCCAGCGCATAGCCCTGGTCTTCTTCCGGCAGGAAGCTGCCCGGCATGCGGGTGAACAGGAAGCCGCACAGTGCGGTGAGCACCACGAACAGGATCATCCAGCGCGGCGCATGGCGCACCGCCGAGGTGATGTGGCCGACATAGGTGTGGCTGATCTTGTCGTAGTACTTGTTGAAGGTGCGGTAGACGATGTTCGGATTGTCGTTGTGCGTCGGCTTCAGGAAGGTCGCGCACAGCGCCGGGGTGAAGCCCAGCGCCAGGAACGCCGAGAACGCCATCGAAATGGCGATGGTCAGGGCGAACTGCTTGTAGATCTCACCGGCGGCGCCGCCCTGCAGGGCGGACGGGATGAACACCGCAGCCAGCACGACGGTGATCGCCACCACCGCGCCGGTGATCTGGGTCATCGCCTTCTGCGTGGCCGGCTTCGGCGCCAGGCCTTCCTCGGTCATGATGCGTTCGACGTTCTCGATCACCACGATCGCGTCATCGACCACGATGCCGATCGCCAGCACCATCGCGAACAGGGTCAGCTGGTTGATCGTGAAGCCGATCATCCACATGCCCAGGAAGGTACCGAGCAGCGCCACCGGGATGACCAGGGTCGGGATCAGCGTGGCGCGGAAGTTCTGCAGGAAGATCAGCATCACCAGGAACACCAGGAACACTGCTTCAAACAGCGTCTTGACCACTTCCTGGATCGAGATCTTGACGAAGGTGGTGCTGTCGTACGGCGAGAACCAGGTCACGCCGGCCGGGAAGCTGGGCTGCAGCTCGTCCATCTTGGCGCGCACCGCCTCGGCCACGTTCAGGGCGTTGGCGCCCGGCAGCAGCTGGATGGCGAAGGCACCGGTCGGCTTGCCGTTGTACTGGGTGTCGAAACCGTAGTTGTTGGCACCGAAGGCAACGCGGGCGATGTCCTTCAACAGCACCCGCGAGCCGTCAGCGTTGGCGCGCAGGATGATGTTCTCGAACTCCTGCGGCGAACTGAAGCGGCCTTCGGCCGAGACCGTGGCGGTGAAGTGCTGGCCTTCCGGCGACGGATCCGAGCCAAGCGCACCGGCGGCGAACTGCACGTTCTGCGCGCGCACCGCAGCCAGCACCTGGCTGGCCGACAGGCCATAACCCTGCATCTTTTCCGGGTTCAGCCAGATGTTCATGGCGTACTCGGAACCGAACTGCTGGGTGCTGCCGACGCCGGGGATACGCGAGACCTGGTCGAGCACGCGCGAACCAACGATGTCGTTCAGCGCATCACGGTTGATGGTCGGGGTATCGGACTGCAGCGCCACCACCATCAGGAAGCCGGCGTTGGCCTTGGCCACCACCACGCCCTGCTGGGTCACTTCCGAAGGCAGTCGTGGCGTGGCCAGCGAGACCTTGTTCTGCACCTGCACCTGGGCGATGTCCGGATCGGTACCCGTCTCGAAGGTCAGGGTGATCTGCGCACGGCCGTTGGACGACGAGGAAGAGCTGAAGTACAGCAGGTGATCGATACCGGTCAGCTGCTGCTCGATCACCTGGGTGACCGATTTTTCCGTGGTGTCGGCACTGGCGCCCGGGTAGGTGGCCGAGACGGTGACCTGCGGTGGGGCGATGTTGGGATAGGACTCCACGCCCAGGTTGAGGATCGCGATCACGCCGCTGAGCGAGATCAGGATCGCCACCACCCAGGCGAAGACTGGATGTTCGATGAAAAATTTAGGCATGACGGAAGGTTCCCGTTACTGCTTGTTCGAATCGGTGGCGGCCGGCTTGGCCGCATCGGCCTGCTCGGGCTTGGCCGCGTCGGCCGGTGCCTTGCCAGCAGCCGGTGCGGTGCCCGCCGGCGCGGCGCCGCCTG
>OJST01000276.1_pt1 | contig 12868 bp, 13 predicted proteins | sample 1599491 | NCBI WGS metagenome assembly OJST01 (sample SAMN04436635, study PRJEB24849) | human gut metagenome | biome: human gut; feature: NICU; material: stool | host: Homo sapiens | place: USA: Saint Louis, MO | collected 2010-02-10
CCGCCGATGGCTGGGCACGCCTGTCCGCCCGGCTGCCGCCGCGTGAATCGCAGGCAGCACCCGCGCCAACGGACAACGTGGTGGTCCTGCCGGTGCGTTCGCGGCGCCGCTGGTGGTTGCCGGCCGGCGCTGCCCTGGCTGCCAGCCTGGCACTGTATGCGGTGGCGCCGTGGCGGCATGCGCAGCCGGATATGCCGGCGCCGTCCGCCCTGCAGCTGCAGGCCGCGGCGATGACCGAGCAGTACCAGCAGGCCGTGGCCGCGCTGCCCGATGGACGGGCGCCGGAATGGCAGCCGGCCCTGCATGAATTGGATGAAAGCGCGGCGCAGATCCGTGCCGCCCTGGCGCAGGACCCGCGTGCGCCGCACCTGCTTGGCCAGCTCAAGCGCACCTATGCGCTGCGGCTGGAACTGACCCGGCAGGCGGCCTATGCCGCCGAGTCCGGCTTGACGACCTGAGGAGACCCCCATGACCCGAACCCTGATTTCCTGTTGCGTCGCGCTGCTGTTGGCCCCTGCCGTGGCGCTGGCCGACACCCGCATCGACGAGCGCCACACCTTGGCTGCGGGGGGGCGCATCGAGCTGAGCAACGTGGCCGGCAAGGTGACCGTGCGTGGCTGGGACCGCAATGACGTGCAGCTCACCGGCACGCTCAGCGACGGCCTGCAGTTGCGCCAGGAAAAAAGCGCCAACCGTGTGCGCTGGGAGATCGAATATCCGCGCCGCAGCAACAACGGCGGTGCAACGCTGGTGCTGAACGTGCCGCGATCGGTGGAGCTGCTGCTGAGCACGGTCAGCGCCAGCCAGGACATCAGTGGTATCGATGTGCGACGGCTGCAGGCCGACACGGTCAGCGGCAGCCTGAGCGCGGCTGGCCGCAGTGGCGACAGCAAGCTCAACACGGTCAGTGGCAGCGTCAGCGCACGCCTGCAGACGCCGAAGCTGGATGTGAACACCGTCAGTGGCCGCATCGAGGCCGGCGGTGGCGTGTCCGGTGATATCGGTGCGCAGACGGTGTCCGGACGGGTCGAGGTCGACGCCGGGCGCGTGCAGCGACTGGCGGTGGAAACCGTCTCTGGCAGCATCGATCTGGCAGCGGCCGGGCTGGCGCCCGGTGGCCGCATCAATGTCGAATCGGTCAGTGCCTCGGTCACGCTGAGCCTGCCACGCACGGTGTCGGCACAGCTGTCGGTGAACAGCTTCAGCGGCTCGATCAACAGCGACGCCGGTCAGGTGGAGCGGCCGCGCTATGGGCCGGGCAGCCATCTCGATACGCGTCTGGGGGGCGGCGATGGAGACATCCGCATCCAGTCGCATTCGGGCAGTGTGCGGGTACGCCTGGATCGCTGAGCACGGTCCGGCAGGCCGCGGCGGCAGCGCCGCCGCGGTCGGTACTGGGTCAGCTGGCTTTCTTCAGCGCCCAGGTGGTGCCGAGGACTTCGATCTTGCCACCGGCCTTGCGGAACGCTGCCAGGTCCGAAGCGATCGAATCGCTGCTGACTACGGTGCTGGCGGCCGCGCCCTTGCGTTCGCTGCGGATGCTGTTGCTGGCCTTCGCGGGGGTCTTTGCCTTGCGGGGCATGGTTGCTCCTGTCAGGTGGAAGGGGAGGAAAGCGCCCAGGCGTCGGCCTGGCGCAGGTAGTCCTGCCGCTCGCGGCGGCAGTCATCGCCGCCCATCGAAAACTGGCGGCAGATCGCCGGGCGCTGCGAATAGATCGTGCAGCGCAGGTGATAGGGATCGATCGCCGCGCACCAGCCTTCCTCGTTGCGCGCCATCACGGCACGGCCGTGGGTGTCGCGTGACAGGAACTGGCCAGGCACGTGGTCGCCGGGCTGCAGCAGCACGGGCAGCCGGCAACAGACCGCGTCACAACGGCGGCAGTCGATGGGTGCAGGTGCTGCGTCAGGTTGTAAGGCCACAGGGGCCTGGCGGGTGCCCAAAGCGGGTCTCGATGGCGGCTCAGTTGCTGCGCGGACCATGAACGAGCCAGGAAGGCATGGCCGCTAGGCCCGCAGGGCGGGCCAGGCTGCACCGTGGACACACACCGGCGTGGCCGGTGGAAGGTGCAGCAGGGTTCTAGCCGACCAAGAGTAACTTAGACCGCGTAACGTTTTGTTAATCCTGGCTGGCTGCCGCCAACGCCAGGCCCTGGACCACGCCCAGCGAGGGCTCGCCGTGGACCATGCGGGCCCCCGGGAAGGCCTCGGCCACGGCCTGGCGCAGGTAGCCGGCACGGGACATGCCGCCGGTCAGGAACACCGCATCCGGGTCGCCCCCGATGTCGCTGCGGACCTGGGCCAGCAGTTCCCGGATCTGCTCCAGGTAGCCGTGGGCGGCGGCGGCCAGGCCATCGGCGCTGCTGTCGGCATGCAGGTCGCGGGCGATGTAGTCCAGCGTGCTGCGGTGCTCGCTGGCGGCGCTGAGGGCGATCTTGGCGCGTTCGACATCGCGGTACAGGCGGGCGGTATTGCCGGTGTCCTGCAGGGCCTGCAGGCGCCCGCCCCACGGCTCGTCGACGTGATCGTATTTGTGCTGGCGGAAGTCGCGCTGGCGCGTCATGTCCTGCACGGTGGCTGCTTCCACATAGTGGTGGGCGGGCACGCGGGTGATGCCGCGGCCGAACAGCGGCATGTAGCTGGACAGGCTCAGCGCCAGATCAATGTCGGTACCGCCGCGGGCGATACCCCACGCGCGGTGGATACGCGGGGCGTCGTCGCCACCGACTTCGGCATGCGCGATATCGGTGGTACCGCCGCCGATGTCGACGATCACCGCCTGGTGCCGCTCGCGGCTTTCGGCGTGGTAGTGCATGGCCGCCGCGGCGGGTTCTTCGAGGAAGTCGATCTGGTCGAAGCCGGCCTGGGTGGCGGCCTCGCGCAGGATATCCAGTGCCTGGTCATTGCCGGCCGCGCCGATCGAGCTGCGGAACTGCACCGGGCGGCCGAGCAGAGCGGCACGCAGCGGCTGGCCAAGCTGGGCGCTGGCGGTCAGGCGGATGTGCTCGAGGATGTGCGCGGCGATGCCGGTGATGGTCTGCTTCGCGCGTGGGTGCAGGTTGTAGCCCAGCATCGACTTCGGGCTCTGTACCAGGTTGCCTTCGTGTTCCTCGAAATAGGCTTCCAGCGCGTCGTCGCCGTAGACCGCGTTCTGCAGCAGGTCGCTGGCGCTGCGTTCCTTGCCGGCGCGGGCCTCCATCCATTCACGGCGCAGGGCCCGCAGGGCTTCACGGCGCAGCGCCTGCGGCGTGCGTTCCTGGCCGGCGGCACGGGCTGCACGCGCGGCGCTATCGATCATCTGCTGCAGCTGGTGTTCCTGGCCGTCGTCGAGCTGGAAGTCGTCCGGGTCGGGCACCACGCCGGGGAAGTACACGCTGGTGCGGAACTGTTCGGCGTCACCGAAACGGATCGGCAGCAGTTTCCCCTCATGCACGATGGCGGCGGCGGAGTTGCTGGTACCGAAGTCGATGCCGAGGCGCATGGGGAGTTCCGGGGGCGGTCAGGGGCCGCGCACTCTGCTGCAGTTCGCCGCCGACTGCAAGTTCCAGCGTCACGGCTGCTCCAGCCGTGGTCATGGCGGCGGCCGGGCACCTGCCAGGGAGCCGGGGTCCCGGACCGGGCGGTTACAATGGCGGCTGTTGATTCACTTTGAGGTACTTGCCGATGTCGTCTGTTCCCGCCTGCCCGCAGTGCACCCTGGAAAACACCTATGCCGATGGCGCGCTGTGGATCTGCGCCGATTGCGGTTTCGAATGGACCGCCGAGGAAAGTGCCGGTTCGGCCCTGGTCGTGCGTGACAGCAACGGCAATACCCTGCAGGCCGGCGACACCGTCACCGTGATCAAGGACCTGAAGGTGAAGGGGTCTTCGATCCCGCTGAAGCAGGGCACCGTGATCCGCAACATCCGCCTGGTCGAAGATGATGCCGAGCACATCGAAGGCAACTCGGACAAGATCAAGGGCCTGGTCCTGAAGACCTGCTTCCTCAAGAAGGCCTGATCGGTCTCAGCGCCTGGCCTGCTGCTGCGCGCGCCAGCGGGCCAGGCTGTCGAGCTTGGCCTGGTAGCGTGCCTGTTCCGTTGCACCACCCAGAAGCTGCGCGCGGGTCAGTTCACGGTCGGCGCGTTCAAGCTGCCCGGACAGGAAATACACGCGCGCCAGCCCGAAGTGGAACTGGTGCGCGGTGTCATACAGGCGCACGGCCTGCCGGTAATAGCGGATGGCTTCGGCCAGCTTTCCGGCCTGCTCGGCCTGCGTGCCCAGCATGTACTGCGCAAACGGGTCCTCACGCTGCACCGACTTCAAGCGTCGCTCCAGGGCCTTGGCCTGCGCATCCAGCCCAAGCTGCCGATACAGCGCGCTGGCATTGGTCAGCGCCGCATCCTGGCGACCGTCCAGGCGCAGGGCGCGGTCCAGTGCCTGCCGCGCCGCATCGGTGTTGCCCTCACGGTTGTCGAGCACACCCAGGTTGTTCCAGACCGAGGGGAACGCGCGATCCTGCACGACCGAGGCATCGAAGAACGCGCGGGCGCCGACGAGGTCTCCTTCGGCCATGCGGTCGGCACCTCGATTGTTGTAGAAATGCGCCAGTGCACGCGCGCGGTTGACCGGCTGCGGGCCGTGGCGGTCGTAGAGTACGTTGCGATCGAGGTCGACCGTGGCGTAACGCCCCGCGATCTCCACGCCCGCGTTGACGTGGCCCACACTGTAGACCACGCCGGCGTCCTGGTCCTGGTACCAGGACACGACCTGGCCGACTTCCTGAACGCGGGCCTGGATGCCAGCCTCGCGCGCCAGTGCCACGAACATCAGCGTAAAGGCGAGGCAGTTGGCGCGGCGCTGCTGCCAGACTTCGTCCACGGTGTAGGTCGCGTTCGCGTCGTACTGCAGGTCCAGCCCCTGGCGGCCGAAGATCATTTCCACCAGTGCCTGCAGCCGCTGCTCGCGCGATGAACTGCGGTCGATCACCTGCGCCTGCAGCATCGCGCGCATTGCGGGAGGAATCGCGAAGACCTGTTCCGGTGAGGGGACCTCCACCGGGGTGACGCTGCCGATGGGCGGGAGTGCATCGGTGCGCGGGTGATCCTGTGCGCAGAGCGGCGCGGCCATCAAAGCGGCCAGGACCACGACGAAGATGCGGGCGGCAGGGCGGTACATGACAGTTCCCGGCAGCGGCGGGCGCTCCCGCCTGCAGCGAGTGTAGACCCGGCGGCGCCGCGCTGCAGTGACCGTTGGTCGGCGCGTGGCCGGTACGGCGTTTCATCCACAACCGATGTGGACCAGCGCTCGACAAAGCTGTGGACAACCGCGTCCAGGCCTCACCGGGCAAGCGTTGTGAGTATGTGGTGAAAAAACCATCAGCTTGCCGCGGGGCTGCGCAGGCGGGATGATCCGGGTATGGATTTCTCTCCGCTGACGCTGGCTCCTGCGCAGTGGCAGGCGCTGCAGGACAGCTACGCAACGCCGCCCCGCGCCTACCACCACTTCGGACACGTACGCGCGGTGCTGCAGCACTGCCAGGATGTGGCTGACGGCCCGGGCTGGCAGAGGCCCGCCGAGGTGTACCTGGCCGTGCTCTACCACGACGCGATCTATGTGGCGGGCCGCAAGGACAACGAAGCGCGTTCGGCGGCGCTGGCCCTGCAGGCAATCGCACGGGCCCCGGAACTGGCCGGCGTCGACGCCGCGCGGGTCGAGCAGTTGATCCTGCTGACAGCCCGCCATGGCGATCTGGGCCCGGACGACGTTGATGCCGAGGCCGCGCTGTTCCTGGACTGCGACATGGCGATCCTGGCCGCGCCCGAGCCGGTGTTCGCCGCCTACGATCGTGGCGTGGCCGAAGAGTACAAAGGGGTCGTGCCGGGCTTCCTGTACCGCGCCGGGCGTCGCCGTTTCCTGCAGGGGCTGCTGCGGGCGCCGCGCATCTTCCTCAGTGAATTCTTCCACCAGCGTCTGGATGCGGCGGCTCGGGAAAACCTGCGTCGACAGCTGGGTGGTTGAGCCGGCCCGGTACACTGGTGGCCTGTTTCCGATGATTGTTGTTTCCGACCGTGTCCGTCCCTGATCCCGACCCCCGCCCGCTGCCCCCCGAAGAGCCCGGTCCCAACGAGTGCTGTGGCAGCGGCTGTCCGCTGTGCGTGCTGGATCTGTATGCCGATGAGCTGCAGCGCTATCGCAAGGCGCTGGCCGAGTGGAAGACGCGGCATCCGGAGGCAACGCCATGAGCCGTGCGCGTCCGGCGGCGGTGCTGGCACTGGTGGCGCTGCTGCTGTTCGTGACCACCGCGCTGTGGACCCAGGTCGCGCGCAGTGATCTGGACTGGGTGCGGGCAACCTTGAGCCTGTACCTGCACGGGCCGTGGGGCCTGGCATTGCGCGCTGCCTACTGCCTGCTGGCGCTGGCCATTGCGGCGCTTGGCATTGCGCTGTATCGCGGCAGCATCGGGCCGCGCCGCAGTGCGGCGGCGCCGCTGTTGTTCACTGTCTCTGCGCTGGGGCTGGCGACGGTCGCCATCGGTGACAGCTGGCTGCCTGAAGCGACCCCGCTGCTTGCACCGTTCATCCATGGACTGGCAGCCAACACCGCGTTCCTGTGTGCCAGCGTCGGCATGCTGCTGCAGGCCTGGTACCTGCGCCGCGAACCGGGTTGGCAGTCCGCCGCGGGCCTGCTCTGGGGCTGGGCATGGCTGGCCTTCGTGCTGCTGTGGCTGCATGTGCTGTGGCGTGGTGGACCACCGCGTGGGCTGGGACAGAAAGTGGTGATCGCGGTGATCGTTGGCTGGCTGCTGTATCTGGCGATGGCCCTGTACCGGCGCAGCCGTCGGGCCGCAGCCCACTGAATCCCCAACGGCCTGCGCCGGTACGTGCCGTGCACGCGGCGGCGGCGTATCGTGTGCGCATTCCATCGGGGATGCGACATGAAGCGTGCAGGGCTGGGCAGGGCAATGGGTGTGGTTCTGGCGTTGGCAGCACTGCCGGCAATGGCGGCGGCCAACGTGCAGCAGTTCAGCCACGGGCGGTTCGAGCAGATTCCGGTGCACATGCCGGCTGGCACGCCGCAGCGTGTGGTGATCTGGTTCCATGAACCCACCTCCGGTGGTGATACCAGCCGCCTTCCGATCGAGGCCCTGCGTGCCGATGGCGCGATGGTGGCTGCCGTGGACATCGCGCATCTGCGCAGCGTCCTCAAGCGCGAGGGGAATCCGACCTGTTCGTTCGGTTCCGGCGACGTCGAGAACTTCTCGCGCTGGTTGCAGGCCTCCCTGCACCTGCCTGGCTACCACCTGCCGCTGGTCGGTGGTGATGGTGAAGGCGCCGAGATGGCCTACACGCTGGCCGCACAGGCCGACACCCAAGTGTTCGCCGGCCTGCTGACCACTGGCTTCTGCCCGGATCGCAGCCACGAGCGCATGGTCTGCGGCGATGGCGTGAAGCACAACAAGCTGCAGCCTGCCGAGTTGAATTCCCCGTGGCTGAGCGCCGCCGGCGACCATGGCTGCAAGGTTGGCGAGGCCAGCCGCTTCGTGCAGCAGGTGGCGATGGCACGCGAGTTCAAGCGCACCGCGCGCGGTGATGCTTCACCCGGCCTGGTGGCGGCGGCGCGGGTGATCGGCGCGCAGGCCGGCGTCAGCCTGGCACCGCCACCAGCCGCGCTGAAGGGCCTGCCGATAGTAGAAGTACCGGCGACTGGCAGCGGCGACACGCTGGCCGTGTTCGTTTCCGGCGATGGCGGCTGGGCCGGCTTGGACAAGGACGTGGCATCGTCGCTCAACGAGCATGGCGTGGCCGTGGTCGGCATCGACTCACTGCGCTACTTCTGGAGCGAACGCACGCCGAAGGGATTTGCCACTGACCTGCAGAAGATCATCGATCACTACCGCCAGCAGTGGCATCGCGACAAGGTGATGCTGATCGGTTTCTCGCAGGGTGCCGACGTGCTGCCGGCCACCATCAACCAGCTTGATGCCGGCACCCGTGAGGCGCTGGACCGTATCGTGCTGCTGTCGGTGGGCAGGAAGGCTGACTTCGAATTCCATGTCAGCAACTGGCTGGGCGGTGGCGGCGATGGTCTGCCGATCGCGCCGGAAGTGGCGAAGCTGCCGGCGGCGAAGACCCTCTGCGTGTATGGCGACAAGGATGACGACGCGCTGTGCCCCGGCCTGCCGGCCAACGACGGCGTGCAGAAGGTGAAGCTGCCGGGCGACCATCACTTCAATGGTGATTACGACCGATTGGCCGAAGTGATCCTCAAGGGCGGGGCGTAGCGCCGGGCCACGCCCGAACGCTGTCGCCGCCGTGTCGACCAAGGTCGACACCTACCGGGTGGCTTGCAGCGCCGGGCCATGCCCGGCGGCTCAGGGCTTCAGTTACGCCGCGGGTCCAGAGAGATCAGGCGCGTGGCATCCAGCAACGCGGCCGGCAGATGCATGCCGCCGGGTGCTGCCAGATAGCGCGGTCGCCACTGCGGGTCGAACTTCGACTTGAAGCGGCGCAGGCCACTGAAGCCATAGAAGCGTTCGCCATGCCGCGCGAGCAGGCCGGCCAGTCGGTTCCAGCGACCAGCAAGGCGATGCTGGGCCAGCCCGGACAGCGGCGCCATGCCCAGCGAGAAGCGCGCATAGCCCTGAGCGCGGCCCCACAGGAACAGCTCGATGAACAGGAAATCCATCGTGCCCTTCGGTGCCTCGTTGACGTGGCGCATGAGGTCCACCGACAGCTCGGCACCGGCCGGTGCCTGCCACAGGTTGGCGAATGCCACGATCTGGCCCTCGGCTTCGACCAGTGCCACCGGGAAGCGCGCCAGGTAATCCGGATCGTAGCTGCCCAGCGAGAAACCCTTCTCGTCGCCGGCCTTGTCTTCCAGCCACGCGTTGGAGATCGCGTGCAGGCGGGGAAGCAGGCTGGGAATCTCTTCCACCGGTGCCACGCGGAACGAAAGGCCCCCGCGCTTGCCACGGTTCCAGGCCTGGCGCAGATCGGCGCGTTCGCGGCCTTCCAGGCCGAAGTCGTGCAATGGCACGATCGCTTCCTCGCCCAGCTTGACCAGGCCCAGGCCCAGGTCGAGATAGGTCTGCCAGTAGGTCTCGCCCACCTGGTAGAACACCGGGCGCAGGCCGAGCCGGTCAGCTTCCTCGCGGAAGCGCCATATCAGCGCACGCGCCACATCAGGCGGGCCGACCGGATCGCCCATCGCGATCAGCGAACCGCCGTAGCGCTGCATCATCACGAAGCCCTGTTTCGCATCATCGCGCAGCACCGCCTTGTCGGCGGTCAGTACCAGGCAGGCCTGGGTATCGGTGGCACCGGCCAGTACCGGCGCCAATGATTGCAGCGTGGCCTCGTCGGCGGCTGGCAGCGGGCTGCGCGTACTGTGCAGCAGCCGCGCCAGGCCGAACATCACCAGCGCGATCGCCACCACCAGCAGCGCACGCAGCGCACGCGGTGCGTTGCCGGATATCGCAAACTGCCACCACAGTTCGTTCTGGTACTCGACATGGCTGTAGGTGAAGAACAACAGCCAGGTGACCGCCACCAGTACCAGGCCGAGGTTGCGCAGCCATGGCCACGACCATGCTTCATCGAGCAGTGCGCCCTGGCGGTAGAACTCGCGGCGTGCGGCCCACAGCGCCATCGCCACCAGCAGGGCGGAGACCGCGATCAACGGTTGGCCACCGCGCAGCCACAGTGGCAACGGGGTGATCACGCACACGGCCATCGCCAGCATCCATGCGGCATGGCTGCGCCGGGCCAGGCCCTGGCCGATCAGCAGCAGGGCGACGCCGCTGAGGCTGCCGATCAGATGGGACGTTTCCAGGATCGGCAGTGATGCGTTGACCAGGTGACGGCGCGGCGTGGGCAACGTGCCGTCGATGACCAGCGCAGCACCGATGCTGAACACCGCCAGCGCGATGATCTGCGGCAACCATGGGCGCAGCGCGTTCCAGCCGGCACGGGTCGCCCCGGCACTGGCCTGCAGCGGCTGGCGCAGCGCGGGTGCAAGCGCGAGCAGGGTGGCCAGCAGCAGGGGAAGCACGTAGTAGGTGACGCGGTAGATCAACGCCGCCGCCAGCACCGCAGCCGGTGCCACCTGTGGCAGCAGCTTCAGCAGGCTCCATTCGAACACGCCGAGGCCGGCGGGCACGGTCGAAACCAGGCCGGCCAGCACCGCGACCAGGTACAGGCCGACGAAGCCGGGCAGGCCGGTCGGCGTCGAGTCCGGAAGCAGCACATAGAACGCGGCACTGGCCAGCACCAGCTCGATCACGCTGAGCACGGTCACGCCGATCATCGTGCGCCGGTCGGGCAGCCACAGCGCATGGCCGAACACGCTGAACTGGCGTCCATCGCGGCCGACCAGCAGCAGGGTGGCCGCATAGGCCAGCAGCGCGACGATGCCGACCACGCGCACCGCATCCGGGTCCAGCGGCAGGGCAAGCGCCGCTGCCGCCGGTTCCATGCACAGCGCCACGCTGATCAGCAGCCACGCACCGAACACGAAGCCGAGCGTGCTCATCAGCACGACCTGGCCGATCTGCGCCAGGTCGAGGCCGGCGGTACGGTAGCCGCGCAGGCGCACCGCACCGCCGGTGAGCGCGGCAAAGCCCACGGTCTGGCCGAGCGTGTGTGCCAGGAACGCGGTGATGCCGATGCGCGCCGGATGCACGCGGATGCCGCTGCGGCGCAGGCCGATGGCATCAAAGCCGATCAGGCAGGCATAGCTGGCCAGGCCCAGCACGACAGTAAGCGCGATCTGCGTGCCACTGAGCTGGTGGAAGGCATGGCGGATGGCGCGGTAGCCGTTCTCATCGAACTCGTTGGCCAGGCCGTGCAGCGCCAACGCAAGGATCAGCAGCGGGATGACGATGGTGAGGACCCGCTTCCATGCCGGGGTGGAGGGAGCGGTGGCGGGGTCGGTGGTTTCGGTCATCGGCGCAAGGGTGCGTCAGGGAGGGCGAGGGCGGTGTCAATGCAGCCGTGGCGCATCGTGCGCCTGTCGCTGGCATTTGACCAGCGTCGCTGTCGGAAGCCGGTAGTGACCGTGTGTGGAAGGCTGCCCTGCACCCATCGTTGACCGGTTTGGAGGACAATGCAGGCCTGATCACCCGCAGGAGCCACGCCCATGATGGAGCGTTACGACGTTGGACCGCGCATGTCCGAAATGACCGTGTACAACAAGGTCGCCTATCTCTCCGGCCAGATTCCGGAAGACACCAGCCAGGACATCACCGGGCAGACCCGGCAGGTGCTGGCCGAGATCGACAAGCTGCTGGCGCTGGTGGCCAGTGATCGCCAGCACGTGCTGCGCGCCGAAGTGTTCCTGGCCGACATGGCCGACTTCGATGGCATGAACAAGGCATGGGATGAGTGGGTGGTGGAAGGTGCGACCCCGGCGCGCGCCACGGTCGAGGTCAAACTGGCCCACGCCGACTGGAAGGTCGAGATCGTGGTGACGGCGGCAGTGCCGTAACGGCAAGGTCACCTCCCAGCAGTGGAGGGGGGGTAGAGTCGACTGTTAGTCGACTGTCGCGCGCAGCGCGGGGTTTTGCGCCGCCGGAACGAAGAGCAGTCGACTAACAGTCGACTCTACCCCGCCGCTCCGCCGGTTGGTCCGGTGGCTACGCTGGCACCAGCTCGATGCAGTCCACCGGGCACGGCGGGATGCACAGCTCACAGCCGGTGCACAGATCGGCGATCACCGTGTGCATGTACTTGGCGCCGCCGACGATGGCGTCCACCGGGCAGGCCTGGATGCACTTGGTGCAGCCGATGCAGTCGGCTTCCACGATCAACGCCACCTGCGGCGCCTTGTGCTCGCCGCGCGAACGATCAAAAGGAATCGCCGGTACGCGCAGAACCTGGGCCAGCGCGCGTGCACCGGCATCGCCACCGGGTGGGCAGCGGTCGACGCCTGCCTCGCCGCGCGCCATCGCCTGCGCGTACGGTCGGCAACCGTCGTAGCCGCATTGCCCGCATTGGGTCTGCGGCAACAGGCGGTCGAGGCGTTCGGTCAGGGGTGGGATCAGGCTCATGCGTGGCGAAGGCTGCGCGTCGGGTTACTTCAGGGGTTTGCCGCGGAACCAGCGCTCGTGGGCCAGCGCCAGCATCGGCTTGTCTTCGGAACTGTCACCGTAGGCATGGATGCGCACGTAACGCGACAGATCGAACTGGCGACGGATGTGCTCGACCTTGCGCGGGCCACAGTCGCCACCGGCGTAACGGCCGGTCAGGCGTCCGTCCTGACATTCCAGCCGGTTGCAGATCAACTGCAGGCCCAGCTGCTCGCACCACGGCCGCAGGTACAGGTCCAGCGAGCCGGACACGATCACCACGGTGTGCTGCTGTTCCTTGTGCCAGCGGATCTGCTCCAGCATTTCCGGGCGCACCACGTCGGGCAGGAACTCACGCGAGAAGCCGGCGGCCAGGGTGGCGATGTCGTCACTGTGGCGGTCGCTGAAGGTCAGGCGGGTGACGCGCGCGCGGATGCGTTCGGCCGAGATCAGCTTCAGCTTGTACGCGAGCAGCCACGGGCCGACCTTCCACCACGCCTGCGCCAGCTGTTCGGCGGTGGCCACGCGGCGCAGGAAACGGCCATAGGTATCGCAGGTGGTCACGGTGTGGTCGAAGTCGAACAGCGCCAGTTCCATTCCGTTGCCTCCCATCGCGTTGCCTCCGCTGGCCAATGCTGCCGGCGGGCGCGGCCGAGGCCACGCCCGCTGCGGGCATCAGCGGACCGGCATTCCCGGCTGCGCGCCGCTGTCGGCGTCCAGCAACGCCAGCGCACCGCCGTCGAAGCCGGCCGACAGGATCATGCCTTCGCTCAGGCCGAAGCGCATCTTGCGCGGGGCCAGGTTGGCGATGAACACCACGCTGCG
>OJST01000280.1_pt1 | contig 12730 bp, 13 predicted proteins | sample 1599491 | NCBI WGS metagenome assembly OJST01 (sample SAMN04436635, study PRJEB24849) | human gut metagenome | biome: human gut; feature: NICU; material: stool | host: Homo sapiens | place: USA: Saint Louis, MO | collected 2010-02-10
GGCGGGTGGGGTCCGGGTATTTTGTCAAAATCAGGAAGTCTTTTTCAGACCATCCTTAGAAATACGAGACGTGGCATCTTCAGCAGCACGGGTAGCAGTTGCTTTTGCACCATCCTTGCTATTGGATGCCACGCCTTCTGCGCGTTTTATAGCACGCTCGGAGCCTTCCTTGGCTGTCTTCTCAGCGGCTTCCTTAGCGGCTCGGTTTGCCATCTCATTGGCGGCCTTGGCCGACGCTTCCGCGACCGCTTTCGTGCCATATCGTCCGACTTTACCTGCCGTACCCAGGTAACCCACGAACGGAATAGCTGAAAGCAATGCCAAGGCAGCGCCCGCATAATCACCCCGTGAAAGGCTGATGCCCGCGTTGGCAACATCGGCAAACTCACCTATCACTGGAATTAGGCCAACAATATCCAGCCCCAGCTGAAGGCCGTCCAGCATCTGCTCGCCCGTTATGCCTTCTTCCGGTGTCTCGATCTCCACGTCAGCATTTGAGTCGTCAGCAGCTTTACCCATCGCGGGTGTTTCCCCGTTTACGCGCCCCAGCGTGTTGCCGTTGGGCGACGTGATGGCGCCACCGTTACCTGCGTATGGGTAGAGCTCAGCGTAGGTGGGTATGTCTTGTAGGTCTGCCAGTTCTCTATGAAACGCCTCTTGACGCAACGCTTCGTATTGTTCCTCGTTGAGTTCCAGGGCTTTGCCCCACTCGTTGAGCCCATCGGCAAAGTCCACCAGCACTTTGCCGGCGCCATCAGTCTGCACAAACATCCTGTCTGGGCCGTTTGGCAGCTTACGTTGCGATACTTCCTGTACCTGGACATGCAGCGTGTCCAGTTGAATGGGCTGCTCACTCATGGCATCAACTTCCATTCATCCAGAACAGGTCCCCATGGCGAACCAAGTGACACCCTTCCGCACGCACGGAACTACTGTGCTCCAACGGGTGGCATTTGCCTTCGACGGTACCGCTCTTGACGCCTTTGGCTTGGCCAGCGGCGTCACCGATGGTCTTGGGAGTGAAACTGCGCTTGTAGACAACCACCGGATGGCCATTGGCGCGCACGCTTTTCGCCACACCGGTGCTTGTATTCAGCTCTGCCGTGACCGGATAGGGCACGGGTGGAACGCTGCTGCCCATCGGTGTTTTGCAAACGTCTGGCGCGATGCTGATGACCGTCCATTTAGTCTGCTGACGGGCCATTACGGTATCGGCCATATCAGACGTGCTCCCTGCCGCGGTGTGGGGCGCGCCGAATGATGGGAGCGTCGGGATTGGTTTCGAAACGCGCCTCGAGCACGCGGATATCAAGCGAATTGGAGAGGCTGATGCGGTGCGTCATCGACAGAGTCATGGCATCGGTGTCGATGCGCAATGTGTCGGTGAGCATTGGCAGCGGCAGTATTCCGCCGTTGGTCATGCGCATTAGCACGAAGGGGCGGTGGCCTGGAAGCTGGACTTCACAATGCCCATCCTGGCTCAGGGATGGATTAATCAAGTTGAACAGGGCAACGCGTGCATCTGGTGTAGGAAAAGCAACTTGCTGGTCAACCGGAGCTCCATTCCAGTAGCCGAAATCGAAGTCCTGTGGCAATCCCGGCCAGTGATTGTCTTCCCAACTTTCGTCATAAGTGCCAGCAAGTGCCAAGCGCGGTGCCCACGCGCGACCAACGCTGCCGAAGCCGGCTGGCCTGCAGCCATAGGAGGCAGCTACCTCAGCCATAGCAGCGGCATTCAGCGGGCCAGCTGGATGCCGCGAGCGCAACAGGCGCTCGATGGGGGCGTCCAAATGTTCGATCTGAGGCGCTGGCAGGCTGGCGAGCTTGTCGCCGCTCTGCTCGTAGTGCAGCTTTTCATGGCGATACTCCAGCCAGCCACAGCCCAGCGGATTACTGAAGCACACTTCGTTGAGCAGGAACTCGGGGGCATCGGGGTTATGCCCATATTTGGGATTGGCGAACTGGCTGGCGCCACCAAAAGCATGTTCCCAACGCAGAGGAACGCGTGTGACAGGCTCTGGGTCGGAGAGATGCCAGCCGAAGAAGTTGTGATGAAATTTTCGTGGACCGGTGAAGCGCAGCGTCTTGTCCAGTAACACGATTGGCGTGAGCTGTTCCCTGTTGCGACGCCGAACTTCTAGTACTTCTGCTTGGTGTGCCTGCAGTTCATCGGCGGTCAGATAAACATTCGGTGCGCGCTTCGGGGGTGGTGGATCAGGGATTACTTGCTTGGGACGGGTCGAAGTAACACGGACACTGGCTTCCCACGAAGTTGCAGGTTGTCCTGCCGGCGCGTGCGCATGGCCGACGACGATGACATCGCAGCGTGGCTTGAATGGCGCCAAGTCGCTCTCTTCGACTACGGAACTGCTGCCGATCTCTGCATAATAGATATCGGCCATGCAAAGCTGCACTGGTTCCTCATCAATGACGACGGCTCGGAGTTTGCCAGGACAGCCCTCAAGCGGTTCGAGTCGATAACCGACCTTCATGGCTATGACAGGATGATCCTGACCGTCGAGCGCGAGCGCACTGAAGCACATGACGTCAAACGGCGTCAGGTTGCGAAATTCCATCCTGGGTTACCCCTTCAGTTAAGATCGACATCCTTGCCGTTGATTTGCACAGGCCCTGTGGCACTGAAGTCAAAGTTGCTGCCGTTGATCAGCACGGTTCCGTCGGACTTCATGACCAACGACGCTTTCCCAACCGTGATGCTGAGTTCGTCGCCTGCTGTGATGTTGAAGCGGTTGCCAACGATCACGGACTTGTGAATGCCTACCTGCTCGCTTTGGCTAAGACCAACTGTCGTGTTCATTGCCGCACCGACACTGACCTGGTAGCCCGCGCCAATGGTCAACGCCTTGGCCAATGCGATGGTCTCGGTCTTGTTGGCACCGATGGTCACCCTACGGTTGGCGCCAATGCTGATGGTTTCGTTCTTGCCAACGTCTTCGGTGCGGTGGTCGCCGATGGAGATGGTTTCGTTATGGTCCACCCGCTCGCTGCGGTCATTGCCGACCAAGGTGGTTTCGTTGTGTCTGACGACGTTGTTCTGGTCCTTCTCCGCATGGATAAACACTTCCTGTCGACCCAGCTCGTCCTCGAACCGCAGCTCGTTGAAACCATCACCCTTGTGGGTCTGGCTCTTGATGGTCATGCGGGTTTTGTGGTCGGGCAGGTCGTAGGGCGGCAGCTGGTTACCGCAATAGGTGCGCCCGGTGATCATCGGCTGGTCCGGGTCGCCGTTGACGTACTGGATGACCACGTCCTGCCCGATGCGCGGGATGGCCATCGAGCCCCAACTGCCACCTGCCCACCCTTGGGATACACGCACCCAGCAGGAGCTGAACTCGTCGTTGTTGCTCTCCCGGTCCCAGGGGAAGCTGACCTTGACCCGGCCCCATTCGTCGCAGTAGATCTCCTCGCCCGGAGGGCCGACCACGGTTGCCATGTGCGGGCCATCGACTCGAGGCTTGTCCAGCGGAGGGGGGCGCCACTCGGTTCTGCCGGGTACCAGTTGGGCGGTTTGCTCATAGCGTGTGCTTTGATCGATGCCGGCTGCTTCTTCCTGGAGGCTGGTGAACTGGCTGCCCTTGTGAGCCACGCTGTTCACGCGCCAATGCACATTTAGGTCGTCGCGAGGGTGGCCTGTGAGTGTGAAGCTCAGGCCAGGCTGCAGCCTGACGTCATCCCCCTGCACCTGCGCGATGCGCACATCATGGCGCAGGGCGGTGATCCGGTTTTCGGTGAACGGCTTGCCCACGGCATCGCGCTTGTAGCGGCCGGGGTAGTCGAAGCGCTCGTAGTCGCTGGACTGGTGTTCCAGGAAAGCGCCTGAAGCACGGTGTTCCTGGCGATACGCCGGGTTGGTGAAGGTGTAGTCGCGCTGTACCTGTCGCGAGGTTCTGACGTGCTCGCTGTAGCGCAAGCGCCATAGGCAAGGCCTGGCCTGATCGCCGCCACTGTCGGACTGATACAGCACGGTGTCGGGGTCGATAACGTCTTCGCCGTCGAAGAAGCCTTCGTCACCGTTGTCGGTCTTGAGCGCCCCATGGCTGATCAGCCCGAGGGATAGCAGCTGATCCGTGATGATCAGCTTATGCAGGGTTTCACTGTGCTCGAAGCGATAGACAAAGCCCTCTTCAGCCGCCAGGCGGGCGATGAAGGCAAGGTCAGTCTCGCCCGCTTGCACGCAGAACTCGCGCACGTGGTGATCCCTGTTCGCGCGAAGCTCGTATTGAACGATGCCCTGACGCTCGAGCATCAGCTCAAGAATCTGCGGCACGGTTTTTTGTTGGAAGATGCGCCAGTTCGAACGCAGCCTGGCGCGGGCCAGTTGCGGCTCTACCAACGCGTGGTAGTGAGTACGAAACCTGCCGGTCTCGCCTTGGCTGAAACTGCTGACCAGGCCGTGCACATGGCGCAGCGGCTGCTCGCCACGCCAGACCGTGAACAGCACGGGCTTGTCGAGCAGCAGGCCGAAGTCGACATCTGCGTCGAAACTGATCAGTTCCAGATGCAGTTGGAACGGCGCGCTGATGGCCTCGTCGAGTTCGAACGAAACCACTTCGAACTCAACCCGGCCGGCCAGGGCCTCGAAGCTGAACCGCAGATCGGACTGGCTAGGCATGCGGACTCCCGGCTACCACCTTGAGACAAGGCTGTCGAGCGACTGCAGCACTCCGGCGCTGCCCAGCGCTCAGGCGAAATCGGTAGCAACAGAAGGCCCCGCGGCCTTGAGGTGGGCGATGCATGAAGAGGTCCTTGTCTTCCGGCAAACTGAAGACATGAACGCTAGCGGGGAACCGATTCTGCGAGAAGTCCAGCACTTCCCGGCGTAACGTAGGAAATGTCGCCTGAGTTTTGGATGACAGGCGCGTGCCGAGAGACCGAGCGCTGCGCGAGGGCCGCTCGATCTCTGCGAGGCTCGTAAATGTTCTGGGCCGAAGGCGTTCAAAGCTTGAACTGCCCGACCAAGGCCGTCATCTCCCCCACCAGGCCCGACAGCGCCTTGCTCGCAGCGCTGGTCTGCTGCGCCCCGGCCGCCGAATGGTTGGACAGTTCACGGATGTTCAGCAGGTTGCGGTCCACTTCGCGCGCAACTTGCGCCTGCTCTTCGGCGGCGCTGGCGATGACCAGGTTGCGTTCGTTGATTTCGCCAATCGCACTGTAGATACCCTCCAGCACCTGCCCCGAGGCCAGGGTGACGTCCAGGGTCGACTGCGCACGGTGGGTGCTGGCCTGCATCGACGCCACTGCCGCTTCGGTGCCGGCCTGTACGCGGCCGATCATCTGCTCGATTTCCTGGGTCGACTGTTGCGTGCGGTAGGCCAGCGTACGCACTTCATCGGCCACCACGGCAAAGCCGCGGCCCGCCTCCCCGGCACGCGCCGCTTCGATGGCGGCGTTCAGCGCCAGCAGGTTGGTTTGCTCGGAGACCGAGCGGATCACTTCCAGCACCTTGCCGATATCGCGCACCTGCCCCACCAACTGCTCCAGGTGGGTACTGCTGGTCTGGATCTCGCGGGTCATGGCCTCGGTGCCGTCGATATTGTCGCTGACCTGGCGGCGGCTTTGCGTGGCTAGCTGATTGGACTCGCTGGTGGTCTGCGAGGTGCTGATCGCATTGCGTGCAACCTCCTCCACGGCGGTGGTCATTTCGGTCACGGCAGTGGCTGCCTGTTCCAGCTCCAGCCCCTGTTGGCGCAGGTTGTTGGCGCTTTGCTCGGTTACCGCGTCCAGCGCAGTGGCGGCTTCGTCCAGTTGCCTGGCACAGCGCCCGATCTGGCCCAGGGTGTCGCGCTGGCTTTGCTGCATGCGCTGCAACTCGTGGAACAGCTGGCCGATCTCGTTACTGCCTTGTGTCTGCACTGGCACGCTCAGGTCGCCCCCGGCAATACGCTGGAAGTGCTGGCCGGCCTCACGCAGGGGGTGCAGCACTCGCTGGGCGATGAAGCCCCAGCACAGGGCTGCCAGGGCCAAGGTCAGCGCCAGCAGGCCGAGGCTGAGCAACTGCGCACGGGCCAGGCGGCGATCGGATTCGAGCATGATCTGCTGGCCACGCTGGCCCAATTCGCCAACCAGTTGCTGACGTAGCGCCTGCAACCGGCCCATGGCGTTACCGGCGTCGACGTTGACCTTGAAATATTGCTCCAGCGAGCGCTGGCGGGTGGCCTCACGCTGCCCGGCCACCGCGGCGGCGTATTCGGCGAAGGTCGCCTGCAACTCGGTCGCCAAAGTGCGCAGGGCCGGCTCGCGGCTGTTTTCGACGAATTCGTCGACCAGCTTCTGGCTTTTTTCGTTCAACTCGAGCGACAGTGCCATGCGCTTGGCAGCACTGTCGTCGTGGCCGCCGAGTTGCTCGATGAAGCCCGACGACACGTTGGCGCTGGAACGAATGGCCATCAGCAAGGCATTGTTCAAGCGGTCCGACTGGTGCGCAGTCTGGTCCAGTTCGGTGATCTGCTGGTCACTGCCAACCGCCGCTCGCCAGGCACTGAGGGTGGAAAACAGCAGGGTCAGGCTGAACAGCGACAATACCCAGAACATTCCGGTGCGGATCTTCAAGTTGGCAAGCATGCGGGCAGTACTCCTGGTTGGCACCACTTCTGATCGATGATTCGACGGTGGGTGTGCTGCTATCGGAGCGGCGCGGCGCCGGCTTGAGGTGCTCAGGCATGCTTGTGGGCGGTAACCGAACAGATGTTGCCTGCAAGCGGGTCCTCGCCAAGCAACCCGCGCGGTGCCTGGCAGCGCATGCGTTGGCGGGCTCGGCCGGGAAAGCCTGGGTTTGCCAGCCAAGCCGCGATGCGGGTAAAGTCTGGCCTTGGCGCTGGCTGCGCCTGCGGTCCGCGCAAAGGGGTTACCCGAGCCATGCGATAACCTGTTTCCATACCAGCTCCAGGCTTGTCGGCGGACCGAGCCTCAAAGGAGTTGGCATGCCCACCATCCATGCATCCCGCCACCATGGCCTGCTCGATCTTGCCGCTTTGCGCAAACGCGCCAAGCGTTTGCTCAACGCCCTGAAGCACCACCAGGCCGACGACGCCCGAGAACAGTTGCGCACCCTTGGCCTGCCTGGCCCCCATTATCGCCTTGCCGATACCCAATGGCTGGTGGCCCGCGAAGCCGGCTTCGCCAGCTGGCCCAAGCTCAAGGCGCATGCCGATGCCGTAGCGTTCGCCGCACGCCAGCCTGGCTTCGCTGCCGATGACGAAGCCGCCGTGCAGCATTGGCGCTGCGGTAACGATATTGCCCACAGCTTGCGGGTTGCGGGGGGGTTGGCGGGAACCCTTATTCCGCCAGCACCTCCTCCAGCGCCTGCTCCAGCGTGCTGACGGTGCGCTCGATATGCTGCAGTTTTTCCAGCCCGAACAGGCCAATGCGGAAAGTCTGGAAATCTGCCGGCTCATCGCACTGCAGCGGCACCCCAGCGGCGATCTGCAGCCCGTGGTCGGCAAATTTGCTGCCGTTCTTGATGGCATCATCATCGGTGTAGCTCACCACTACACCCGGGGCCTGGAAACCGCTGGCGGCCACGCTCTTGATGCCTTTGCCGGTCAACAGGGCGCGCACCCGCTTGCCAAGGGCCTGTTGCTCGGCGCGCAGTGTGTCGAAGCCGTAGGCGCGCATCTCGTTCATCACGCCGTTGAACCGCGCCAGCGCATCGCTGGGCATGGTCGCGTGGTAGGCATGCCCGCCCTGCTCATAAGCCTGCATGATCTGCAGCCACTTTTTCAGGTCGCAGGCAAAACTGCTGCTCTGTGTCTGCTCGATGCGTTGCAGGGCCAGGGCACTGAACATCACCAGGGCGCAGCATGGGGAAGCACTCCAGCCCTTCTGCGGCGCGCTGAGCAGCAGGTCGACGGCGCACGTGTGCATATCGACCCACACCGCGCCGGAGGCGATGCAGTCCAGCACGAACAAGCCGCCCACTGCGTGCACGGCCTCACCCACCGCGCGCAGGTAATCGTCGGGCAGCATGATCCCGGATGACGTTTCGACATGCGGGGCAAAGACCACCTGCGGTTTGTGCGCCGCAATCGCCGCCAGCACTTCATCCAGCGGCGGTGGCGCATAGGCCGCCTGGCGCCCGGTTTCCACCGGCCTGGCTTTCAGCACCGTGGTAGCCGCCGGAATGTTGCCCATCTCGAGAATCTGGCTCCAGCGATAACTGAACCAGCCGTTGCGGATCACCAGGCACTGCTGGCCAGTGGCGAACTGCCGCGCCACCGCTTCCATGCCAAACGTGCCACTGCCCGGCACCACGGCCACGCCCTGGGCGTTGTACACCTGTTTCAAGGTGCCGGAGATGTTCTTCATCACGCCCTGAAATGCCTGTGACATATGGTTGAGGGAGCGGTCGGTGTACACCACCGAGTACTCGATCAAACCCTCGGGGTCGACACTGGGATAAAGCTTTGACATGGGCTGGCTCCTTTGGCAGGGACGTCATTGCCCTCGACCCTGCCTCAAGCCCCGGCAAATGACAAGGTGCGGCCGCGGCGGCAGATCACAAATCCGCTTGGACACTACATATGGAAATACGTATATTCGGATTTCCATATGTAAAGACCCTGCCATGATTACCCCACCTGAAGTGTTCAAATGCCTGGCCGACGAAACCCGTGCCCGCGCCACCCTGCTGATCGCCAACCTGGGTGAACTTTGCGTCTGCGAGTTGATGTGCGCGCTGAACGACAGCCAGCCGAAGATAAGCCGCCACCTGGCCCAGCTACGCAGCAGTGGCCTGTTGCTGGACCGACGCCAGGGGCAATGGGTGTATTACCGCCTCAACCCGGACCTGCCCACTTGGGTCAACGCGGTTCTGCAGGCGACGCTACAGGCCAACGAGCAATGGTTGGCACACAACACCCAACGCCTGCAGAACATGGATGGCCGCCCTGTCCGGGGCTCTGCCTGCTGCTGATCAACAACGAGAAAGAACCCTATGCTGGTCGCCATTGCAGTCTTCGTTTTCACCCTTACCCTGGTCATCTGGCAGCCCAAAGGGCTTGGCGTTGGCTGGAGCGCCGCGCTCGGCGCGGTCATCGCCCTTGCCACAGGTGCCGTTTCGCTGCACGACATCCCGGCGGTCTGGGGCATCGTCTGGAACGCCACGTTCACGTTCATCGCCGTCATCATCATCAGCCTGCTGCTCGACGAAGCCGGGTTTTTCGAATGGGCAGCCCTGCATGTGGCGCGCTGGGCCAATGGCAGCGGCTACCGCCTGTTCGCCTTCTGCATACTCCTCGGTGCTGCCGTGTCGGCATTGTTCGCCAACGATGGTGCGGCGCTTATCCTCACCCCCATCGTCATGTCGATGCTGCTGGCACTGCGTTTCTCGCCGGCTGCGACGCTGGCTTTCGTCATGGCCGCCGGCTTTATCGCCGATACCGCCAGCCTGCCGCTGGTTGTCTCCAACCTGGTGAACATCGTTTCGGCCGATTACTTCGGGTTGGGCTTCGCCGAGTACGCTTCGGTGATGGTGCCGGTGAACCTGGCCAGCGTCGCCGCGACGCTGGTGGTACTGTCGTTGTACTTTCGCCGTGACATACCGCAGCACTACACCGTTGCAGCCCTCAAAACGCCCGGCGAAGCGATCCACGACCGTGCCACCTTCACGGTCGGGGGTTGGGTGTTGCTGGCATTGCTGGTGGGCCTGTTCGCCCTTGAGCCACTGGGTATCCCGATCAGTGCAGTGGCAGCCGTGTGTGCCGCCCTACTGTTCGCGGTCGCCGCGCGCGGGCAGCGCATTGCGACCCGCCGCGTGCTGCGCGAGGCCCCCTGGCAGGTGGTGATTTTCTCGCTCGGCATGTACTTGGTGGTCTACGGGCTGAAAAATGCCGGCCTGACCGACATGCTCACCCAACTGCACGACCGCCTGGCGCAACAAGGGCTGTGGAGTGCCACCCTGGGCACCGGCGTGATCGCAGCGTTGCTGTCTTCGGTCATGAACAACATGCCCAGCGTGCTGGTCGGCGCGTTGTCGATCCAGGCCAGCGAAGCGCAAGGCCTGGTGCGCGAGGCGATGATCTACGCCAATGTGATTGGCTGCGACCTGGGCCCGAAAATCACCCCTATCGGCAGCCTGGCAACACTGCTCTGGCTGCATGTGCTGGCGCGCAAAGGCGTGCGTATAACCTGGGGTTACTACTTCAAGGTCGGCATTTTGCTGACCCTGCCCGTGCTGTTGATCACCCTTTCGGCTTTGGCACTGCGCCTTAGCCTCTGATAGTCCGCCAGCAAGCGGAGGAGCCCCCATGCGAGTTCTGTTCATGTGCACGGCCAACAGCTGCCGCAGCATCCTTTCCGAGGCCGTGTTCAATCACCTGGCGCCTGACGGCTTTGAAGCCGTCAGTGCCGGCAGTTTTCCCAAGGGCCAGGTGTTGCCTCGCAGCCTGGCCACCCTGCAGCAGGCCGGGATTTCGACCCAGGGCCTGAGCAGCAAGGGTAACGAGGCATTCGAGGGGTGCCCGCCCGACATCGTGGTCACCGTGTGCGACAAGGCCGCCGGCGAAGCCTGCCCGGTGTACTTCGGCACGGCACTGAAGGCGCACTGGGGCCTGGAGGACCCGTCCGATATAGAGGGCGATGCAGCGACCGTCGACGCGGCTTTCCACGCCACGTTGGCGCGGATAACAGCCCGTTGCGAAGCATTCTTCGCCCTGCCCTTCGACACGCTGCAAAGCGATCAGCTCCAGCAAGCGCTGGCTCGCATCGGTACGCTTTAAGCATCACGGGCAGGAGGTCGCCGCTACAGGCCTGAACTCCTGCCACCAACCCTCATGCTTTCGCGGCCGGTTGCAAGCGGAAGCTGACACCCATGCGGTTGAACGCGTTCATCGCGGCAATGGCCGCGGTGAGCTCGACCAAATCTTTTTCTGTGAACGCGGCCGACGCGGCGGCGTAGGCCTCATCCGATACATGCGTCTCACTGACCCGGGTCACTTCCTCTGCCCAGGCCAGGGCCGAGCGCTCCTGCGCCGAGAACAGGTAGTGCGCTTCATGCCAGACCGGCACCAACAGCAGTTTATCCACCGACATGCCGGTCTTGAGCAAATCACGCGAATGCAGGTCAATACAGTGCGCACAACCGTTGAGTTGAGACACCCGCAGAAAAACCAGATGAATCAAGGGTGCCGGTAGATCGGTCTGCGTTGCCACGAACTGATGCAACCCAGTGAGGGCTTTGGCGGCCCCAGGCGATGCGGTAAACCAGTTCAGGCGACTCATGCGTGTTGCCCCTGCGGTAGCGGCTTGGAAGACGCGGCGAAGAACCCTTGCACTTCAGCCTGTGCAGCAGCCCTGGCCGCTTGTAGAAACTCCGCCCCTCTGGCGGTGCCCTCGAGGGTGAAGTAATTGACCTGCTTTAGGCCAATCGTGGCAAGTACGGCGGACAGGTATGGCCGGCTGATGTAGCCCCCGGAGGCTACGGCCACATAAACCGGCCGATCCACCACCGTGCCCACCTTGCCTGCCGCGGTGCTCAGGAACGTGATGCCGACCCGTACCACGTGATCGATCCAGGCCTTGAGCGGTGCTGGCACGCTGTAGTTATGCATTGGCGTGGCAATCAGCAGCAGGTCGCAGGCCTGCAACTGGCCAATCAGTTCGTCGGAACGGTTCAATGTGCCGTCTTGCGCTACGGCTTCAGGCCCTTCCGGGTTGGCCAGGGCCTGGGCATATCCGGCGTCGACGGGCGCCAGGTCATTGAGGTCGAAATCGGTGACCTGGATACCGCGTCTGCCAGCCTGCACGGCCAAGCCGAGCAGAATGTGCTGGGACAGTTTGAAGCTTTCTGATGCCTGACCGTTCGGGCTGGCGATCAGGCGAAGAATGCGCAAAGGCGCCCTGGGCTGCTCTGACGACGTCATGAAGTTACCTCGATGAGAGACGTGCTGCCGCTCAAGGCGCAGCGAACTGTTTTTGGAAGCGCGTGGCACTGTTGTGCAGGCCTTCACGGGAATAGAAGTGTTGGGCGCGGGTATTGGCCAACCCGGTATCGAGCACGAGGCGCGCACACCCCGTGGCCTGGGCCAACCGCTGCAAGGCAGCCAGCAATCGTGCACCCCACTGCTGGCCACGCTGCGTTTCGGCGGTGACCAGGTCGTCCACATACAGGAACCGCCGGTAGACCAGGTTTTCCTGAAGGCGGTAACCTGCCAGCGCCACGAGTTGGCCTGAGTCGAAGCCCCCGAGCAGCCGATAGCCTTCAGCGCGCATACGCTGGACGCGGCCGATGAAGTCGGCCTCGCCAGCCAGGTGCGGGCGCAGTTGCTGCATGACCGGGAACGCGAGATGCAGGTCATTCTCGCCGTCCAGATGGCGCAAGTCCGAATCAGCCAGATCAAGCTCGCGCGGTACTGAGGGGGTCGGGGTGAACGTCATGGTGGCAAAGCTCGCTCGATGGGTGACGGGGCTATGATGAACCACGTTCAACCCATTTGAATGAGCCAAGAAAGGGTATATGAACTAGGCCATGATGACGTTTTCTTCTCCATCCTTCGCACCGCTCGATGAGCGCTCCGCCGCGCCGCTCTACCGGCAACTCTACAACCGTGTGCTCGCCGCGATAGCAGCAGACACCTTGGCGCCGGGTGACCGCTTGCCGTCTGCGCGGGCCATGGCCAAGGAGCTGGGGGTGGCACGTGGCACCGTCGAGCTTGCCTATTCGTTGCTCACCAGTGAGGGCTACCTGCTGGCCCTTAAGCAGAAAGGCACCGTG
>OJST01000281.1_pt1 | contig 12711 bp, 9 predicted proteins | sample 1599491 | NCBI WGS metagenome assembly OJST01 (sample SAMN04436635, study PRJEB24849) | human gut metagenome | biome: human gut; feature: NICU; material: stool | host: Homo sapiens | place: USA: Saint Louis, MO | collected 2010-02-10
AGCTATTTGTGCATTTGCGGCGGAATCCTGGGGCTGCTGCGCAGCCCATCGCGACGCAAGGCCGCTCCTACAAGGGATCGCGTGAAGCCTTAACGCAGCACGCCCTCTTCCACCAGCAGCTTGAGGATGGCCTCGGCGCCTTCCTGTGGAGAAACGTCCTTCAACACCTTGCCACCGCCACCACTGGCCTTGGCCGTCGCTGCCTTCATGCGGTCGGCACCGCTCTTGGCCTTGATCACCTTCAACCGCTTGGGCCGTGGGCGGGCCGGTTGCAAGTCGGCCTCGGCCAGCAGTTCGTCTTCGACGATGGCCACGTTACGCGCCGCCAATACGCCCCGGCGTGCCGGGCCAAAGGCACTCTGGCGTGGCTTGGGTGCGGCGTTATCCACAGTCGCCAGCAGCGGCAGGCGAACCTTCAGCCGGCGCCGCTGCCCGCGTGGCAGAGCCTGCAGGACCTGGGCGGTGCCGTTGTCGATCGACTCCACCTCGGCCAGCCCTACAATCAACGGCCAACCCAGCTTCTCCGCCAGCAGGAACGGCAACATGCCCGACCCCTCGCCCGTCTCTGCCTGGCTGCCGGTCAGTACCAGTTGCGCCCCGGCATCGCGCAGGTAATCCCCCAGCACGCCCAGCACATCGGCACCGGCCGGTTGCTCCAGCACGTCCAGGTGCTCAAGGCCCATGCCCAGGTAGGCGCGCAGCGCTTCTTCACGAGGGTCGCCGGCATGCACCACCTGCAAGTTATCCCCAGCCAGCTGCAAGCCCAGTTCCACGGCGCGGGCATCCTGTTCGGCGCGGCGGGCGCGGCCGGAGCTGGGGTGGGCACCGATGGAAACCAGGCTGATCACTTTCGTACTCATGCTCGTGCCCTTATGCCGCGTCGCGCTGGCCGCCGCTGCGGTAGTTGTCCACAGCTTCGATCAACGCCTTGAGAATCGCCGAGCTGTCGCCAATTACCGACAGGTCAGCCCGTTTGATCATGTCGCAGCCCGGGTCCATGTTGATCGCCACCACCTTGTCGCAGGCACCGATGCCCTGCAGGTGCTGGATCGCGCCCGAGATACCAACAGCCACGTAAACCCGTGCAGTGACCCAGGTACCGGTGGCACCCACCTGACGGTTGCGCGGCATGAAGCCATCGTCCACCGCCACCCGCGAGGCGCCTTCGGTCGCACCGAGGGCGGCAGTGGCTTTATGGTACAGGTCCCAGTCCTTGACGCCGTTGCCGCCCGATACGATGAACTCGGCTTCGGCCATGGCGATGGTGGCCGGGTCTACAGCCACCGAGCCAAGGTCCTCGATGCGCGACAGGCTGCGCGCGATGCTTGTGGACAACTCCACCGGCAACGCTTCATGGCGGGTTTCGCTGACCGGCTCGGCACACTCGGCCGCCGCCAGGATAAGCCGTGGCACGGCGCGTTGCAGGTCTTGCTGGCCGGCACCGGCACGGCCAATGCACTGGCCGTCCTTGACCTGCCAGACCCGCGTCGCCGGGCGCTCGCCGAGGGACGCACCCAGGCGCCGGCCCAGCTCGCCGCCACCGCTGCGGCTGTCGGGCAGCAGCCAGTGGCGCGGATTGAACTGGTTATCCACAGCGCGCAGGCCCTGCACCAGTTGCTCCGGCGCATAACCTGCAAATTCCTCGCCTTCGAGCACCAGCAGGCGATCGACACCGGCTGTGGAAAAGTTGCTTTCCTTGTGTTCGCCAAACACCACTGCCAGCACGGCGCCGTCGCTGCCGGCCAGGCTATGGGCCAACCCGAGCAGGTCGCGGTCGTGGCTGCTCAGGCGGCCGCCGACCATGTCTGGCACTACGGCAATGTAGAACGCCGGCTCAGGCACCTGGTGCAGCGGCAACTTGACCTCGGCCGCCGCGGTGCGTCGGCCGCCCACAGCCGTGCCCTGCTGGGCGCCACTGCGGTCGATACGCTTGAGGCCGGCCGGGCCCACAAAGCCTGCGGCGAGCGCATGTGGGTTCTTGCGGATGATGCCGTTGGGGCCCATCCAGCTGGTCTGTTGCGTCTGCATCGCAGCATGCAGCGGATGCAGACGGTTACGGGCGATCCACTCGGCGCGTGGGTCGCGGCGGACAATGTCGCTCATCAGTGCACCTCCGCAGGTTCACGTTTGGCCGCTTGCGGCTTGGCGGCGGCAGGCGCGTCTTCTTCGATCAACACATCAGCCACCAGCTCGGCCAGGTCCTTGTGGGTGGCCGAGAGGATACGGACATCCACCGGCTCCTCGTTGGCCGCGCCCACCGCGCGCACCGACTTTTCCTGGATCGCGCGCAGCAGCTTCACCTGCATCTGCAGCGGCAGTTCAGCCACTTCGTCCAGGAACAGAGTGCCGCCGTGCGCAGCCTGGAACAGGCCAGGCTTGTCAGCGTGTGCGCCGCTGAAACTGCCCTTGCGGTGGCCGAAGAATTCGCTCTCCATCAGCTCGCCGGGAATGGCGCCGCAGTTGACCGGCACGAACGGGCCGGCCGCGCGCGCGCCCTGGGCATGGATGGTGCGTGCGACCAGCTCCTTGCCGACGCCCGACTCGCCGAGGATGTAGACCGGCGCCTGGCTGCGCGCGACCTTGCCGATGGTGGTGCGCAGCACATCCATGGCCTGCGAGTGGCCAAGCAGGCGCCCGCCCTGTTCGGCGTTGGGGCCCGGTGCGGGGCGCTCGGCGTTGTTGAGTTCCAGCGCGTGCTTGACCAGTCCGCGCAGCACCGAGATGTCCACCGGCTTGCTGACGAAATCGAACGCACCGGCCTTCAGCGCCTCCACGGCGAGATCCATGCTGCCGAATGCGGTGATCATCGCCACCGGCGTGCGCGGGTAGTGCTGGGCGATCTCGCTGACCAGTTCGATGCCGTTGCCATCGGGCAGGCGCATGTCGGTGATGCACAGATCGTACGGATTGCTGGCCAGCAGCTCACGTGCCTCGGCCAGGTTGGCGGCGGTACTGATGCGCAGCCCCATGCGGCCGAGGGTCAGCACCAGCAGTTCGCGGATGTCGCGTTCGTCGTCGACGACGAGGGCGCTGCGGGTTTCATTCATGGGCGTGAAAGATAAACGAGGGGGGTGGAAGCGACAAATGTTTGACGCACAGAATGGGGATCAGCTCGGCAGCAGCGTATGTGGACCGGGCAGCACCAGGCGGAAGCAGGAGCCACCGGCCGGCACCGCGATGTAGTCCAGGCGGGCCTGGTTGGCCCTGCACAGCTCGCGCGCGATGTACAGGCCCAGTCCCGTGCCATGCTCGGACGTGGTGAAGAAGGGCCGGAACAGCTGCGCGGCCACGCTCTCCGGGATACCCGGGCCACGGTCCATCACGTCGATCACCGCGCTGCGTTCGTGCTGGGCCACGCGCAGCCGCACCCGTGCAGGCTGCTGGCCGATGCGGCCGTACTTCAGTGCGTTGTGCACCAGCACGGTCAGCACCTGGTAGAGATGCTTGGCGTCGACCTGGGCCATCACCGATGTGTCGCTGATGATCGGCTCGATGCTGTCGGTCTCCAGGGTCTGGCCCTGCTTGTACTCCAGCACGAAGCGGCGCACGAAGGCGACCAGGTCCACGTTCTCGGGCGTGGCGCGTTCGCGCCGTGCCAGGCCCAGCACGCTCTCGACGATGCCGTTGGTGCGCTGGCACTGCTGGCGGATGATCTGCAGCAGGCGGCGGTCGCTTTCGTTGAAGCCGGTGCCTTCCTCGAGCAGCTGCACGGCATAGTTGATCGCCGCCAGCGGATTGCGGATCTCGTGGGCCAGGCTGGCCGAGAAGCGGCCCATCGCCGACAGAGTGAGCGATTCGGCGCGGCGCGAGACCACGCTGGAATCGTCCAGGAACACCAGCGCAAGGTCGCTGCCGGCCAGCAGGCGGGCAAAGCGCGGCTGCACTTCCGGCTGGTCGGGGTTGAGCTGCAGCGGCAGTTCGTCCTGTGCCCAGCCATTGCGCCAGCGCTGCAGCCGGCGCGCCAGTTCCGGTGCGGCACTGGCCAGGTCCAGGCGCCCGCTTTCGCCGTTGCCGTCGTTGTCGCCCAGCAGCATCGAGGCGGCTTCGTTGGCCAGGGTGATGCGGTTGTCGGCGTCCACCACCAGCACGCCGGTGCGCATGCGGCGGATGATCAGTTCGTTGATCTGGAACAGGTTGGCGACTTCATCGCCGCGCTGGTTGGCCAGCTGCTGGTTGCGGCGTGCGCGGTTGCCCACCTGGTAGCTGATGAAGGCCAGTGCCAGGTAGCTGGTGGCGAACATCGCCAGTTCGGCGAGGGTGCGGGTGGGGTCGCCGCCTTCCAGCAGCTTCCAGGTGTACTCGACGCCGGTGGCCAGGCTGGCGGCCAGCGCCAGGCCCAGCCCCAGGCTGAGCGGCAGCAGGGTGGCGGCGGCGGCGATGTTGAACAGCAGCGACATCGAGATGCCGGCACTGGCGCCGGGCAGGGCGTGCGACAGCAGGGTGGCAGCCACGATATCCACCAGCACGCCACTGACCACGATCGGGCGCAGCCAGCGTTCGTTGCGGCCGACCACCAGGGCCAGCAGCGACAGGGCCAGGTAGATGACCGCAATGACATCGGCCAGCCGCGGGTGGTGGGCTTCGCCGACCATGGCCGACAACGGGCTGTAGAGCAGGGCGGCAATGACCGTAGCGATCAGCACCCGGTACAGCGCGAAGAAATACAGTTCACGCCGCGGAATCGATTCGATGCGGTCAATCAATGAAGCACTGGGTGACACGCCGGAACTCCCCTTCTGGCTGCCTGGGTCTGGATTCTGCGGCGGGCCTGTCCGGCGTCCCCTGAAGCCGGGCCGGCACGTCGCGTTTGCGAAGGGCAGTATAGGGCCCCCGGCCGGGCGCCGCCGAAGCGGCCCGGATCGCGCATTTGGCCCGGTGCGGACACCGGTGGCCAGCCCCGGCCCGGGTGCAACTGCCTGAATGACCGTGGAAATCTGCCCGCGTCTGGCGTTTTGTACAGACTTCTTTGCGCCCCGGCGCCGGCTCGGCCACAATAGTGGGCCCGCCGCGGTCCATGCCGGCGCCCCGCCGGGGCCCTGAGGAATTGCGTGCGGTCGTTCCTATTCCCACGGTGACGCATGAATTTCCACGAATACCAGTCAAAACAACTGCTTGCCGAGTACGGCATCCCGGTCCCGGCCGGCAAGGTCGCTGCGACCCCGGACGAAGCGGTTGCCGCTGCCAACTCCCTGGGCCAGGGCCCCTGGATGGTCAAGGCGCAGATCCACGCTGGCGGCCGCGGCAAGGCTGGCGGCGTCAAGTTCTGCAAGACCACCGACGACGTGAAGGCCGCTGCGGCCAAGATGCTCGGCACCAAGATGGCCACCTACCAGACCGCTGGCGTTGAACTGCCGGTCAACCTGGTGCTGGTGACCACCGCCGGCGAGATCGTCAAGGAACTGTACCTGTCGGTGCTGGTCGACCGTGGCACCAAGACCATCACCTACATCGCCTCTTCGGAAGGCGGCGTGGAGATCGAGCAGGTCGCCGCTGAAACCCCGGAGCTGATCCACTCGCTGAACGTCGACTTCGTCGAAGGCGTGCAGGGTTACCACGGCCGCGATTTCGGCTTCAAGCTGGGCCTGACCGCCAAGCAGGCCGGCCAGTTCGCCAGCATCATGGTGAACCTGTACCGCCTGTTCAACGAAAAGGACCTGGCCCTGGTTGAAATCAACCCGCTGGCCATCCTGGACGACGGCAACCTGTACGCGCTGGACGGCAAGTTCGACAGCGACGACAACGCCGCGTTCCGCCAGAAGGCCCTGGTCGCCATGCGCGACAAGACCCAGGAAGATCCGACCGAAGTGATCGCTTCGGAACTGGACATCAACTACGTCACCATGGACGGCAACATCGGCTGCATGGTGAACGGCGCCGGCCTGGCCATGGCCACCATGGACGTCATCAAGCTCAACGGCGGCGAGCCGGCGAACTTCCTGGACGTGGGCGGCGGTGCCAACAAGCAGCGCGTCATCGAAGCCTTCAAGCTGATCCTGTCCTCGGACAAGGTCGAAGGCATCTTCGTCAACATCTTCGGCGGCATCGTCCGCTGCGACATGATTGCCGAAGGCATCATCGCCGCCGTGAAGGAAGTGGGCGTCAAGGTTCCGGTCGTGGTGCGCCTGGAAGGCACCAACGTGGAAGAAGGCAAGCAGCTGCTGCGTGACAGCGGCATGGCCATCATCCCGGCTGACAACATCAACGATGGCGCCAAGAAGATCGTTGAAGCTGTCAAGAACGCCGCCTGATACCGACACCAAGGAATTCCAATGTCTGTTTTGATCAACAAGAACACCAAGGTGATCGTGCAGGGCTTCACCGGCCAGCAGGGCACCTTCCACGCTACTCAGATGATCGAGTACGGCACCCAGGTTGTCGGCGGCGTGACCCCGGGCAAGGGTGGCACCACCCATATCGACCTGCCGGTCTTCAACACCGTTGCCGACGCCGTGCAGAGCACCGGCGCCAACGCCTCGGTCATCTACGTGCCGCCGCCGTACGCGGCTGACGCGATCCTGGAAGCCGCTGCTGCCGGCATCAAGGTCATCGTCTGCATCACCGAAGGCATCCCGGTGCTGGACATGCTGCGCGTCAAGAACGTGCTGACCCGTTCGCATCCGGACACCGTGCTGATCGGGCCGAACTGCCCGGGCGTCATCACCCCGGGTGAGTGCAAGATCGGCATCATGCCGGGCCACATCCACCAGCCGGGCAAGATCGGCATCGTGTCGCGTTCGGGCACCCTGACCTATGAAGCGGTCAAGCAGACCACCGAAGTCGGCCTGGGCCAGTCCACCTGCATCGGCATCGGTGGTGACCCGATCAACGGCCTGAATTTCGTCGACTGCCTGAAGCTGTTCAACGAAGACCCGCAGACCGAAGGCATCATCATGGTTGGCGAAATCGGCGGCGACGCCGAGGAAGCCGGCGCCGAGTACATCAAGAACCACGTGAAGAAGCCGGTCGTCGGTTTCATCGCTGGTGCGTCGGCTCCGGCCGGCAAGCGCATGGGCCACGCCGGTGCGATCGCCTCGGGCGGCAAGGGCACTGCCGAAGGCAAGTTCGCCGCCATGGAAGCGGCCGGTGTTGTCACCGTCCGCTCGCCGGGCGACCTGGGCGCTGCCATCGCCAAGCTGGTCAAGTAAGACCGCTGGGCGGGGGATTGTAGAGTCGACTGTTAGTCGACTGCTCTTCCCACCGGCTGCTGCAAAACAGAAGGGCCGCCTCCGGGCGGCCTTTCTGCGTCTGGCGCCCTGGCCATCCCGGCAAGCTCATCCACGCATGGCGTGGATCTACTGAGCCGGGGCTGTCCACGCAGCGAGCGCGCCCGGCGCGCGCATGGCGCAGCGCTACAATGGCGGCATTGCAACCACAGGCTGGATTCCCATGGCTTCGATCCGCATCGCGATGGCGCAGTTCGACTTCCCGGTCGGCGACGTCGCCGGCAACACCGAGCGCATCATCGAGATGATCGGCCAGGCGCGCGACGAGTACGGCGCCGAGCTGGTGATGTTCCCCGAGCTGGCGGTGAGCGGTTATCCGCCGGAAGACCTGCTGCTGCGCCCCGGCTTCCTGTACGAGTGCGAGCAGGCAATGACGCGCATTGCCGCAGCCTGCCGCGGCATCACCGCGGTGGTCGGCTGGCCGCAGGCGGCTGGCGCGGTGGTCTACAACGCCGCCAGCGTGCTGCGCGATGGCCTGGTCGAGCAGACCTACCGCAAGCGTGAGCTGCCCAATTACGCCGTGTTCGACGAACGCCGCTACTTCGATGTTGATCCGGACGGTGGCAGCTGCGTCTTCGAGGTCAACGGCATTCCGGTGGGTTTGCTGATCTGCGAGGACCTGTGGTTCGCCGAGCCGCTGGCCGACACCGTGCGCGCCGGCGCGCAGCTGGTGGTGGTACCCAATGCCTCGCCGTACGAGCGCGGCAAGCACGCCCAGCGCGATGCGGTGCTGGCCGCCCGCACCCGCGAGAGCGGGGCAGCGATTGCCTATCTCAATGTGGTCGGTGGCCAGGATGCGCTGGTGTTTGATGGCGCCTCGGTGGTGGCCGATGGTGACGGCACGGTGCACCCCGCCGCCGCCGCCTTCGTCGACCAGTGGCTGGTGGTGGAGTACGACGGCCAAACGCGCCGCTTCATGCCGCACGTGTGGATGGACGATGGCGACGAGAGCATGGACGCGCTGGCCTGGCGCGCGGTGACCCGTGGCATCCAGGACTACTGCCGCAAGAACGGTTTCAAGAAGGTCTGGCTGGGCCTGTCCGGTGGCATCGATTCGGCGCTGGTACTGGCGCTGGCGGTCGACGCGCTCGGCGCCGAGAACGTCACCGCTGTGCGCCTGCCGTCGCGCTACACCGCCGGCATGTCCAACGACCTGGCCGCCGAGCAGTGCCAGGCACTGGGCGTGAAGCTGGAAGCGGTCTCGATCGAGCCGGCGTTCAAGGGCCTGATGGAATCGCTGGCGCCCATGTTCGAAGGTACTGCGCCGGACGTGACCGAGGAGAACCTGCAGTCGCGCAGCCGTGGCGTGATCCTGATGGCACTGGCCAACAAGTTCGGTGGCCTGCTGCTGACCACCGGCAACAAGAGCGAGTACGCCGTCGGGTATGCCACCATCTATGGCGACATGTGCGGTGGCTATGCGCCGTTGAAGGACCTGTACAAGACCGAGGTGTTCGGCCTGTCCAAGTGGCGCAATACCGTGGGCGGTGCGCCGGTGATCCCGCCGGCGGTGATCAGCCGCCCGCCGTCGGCCGAACTGCGCGAGAACCAGCTGGACCAGGACTCGCTGCCGGCCTATGACGTGCTGGACGGCATCCTGTACCGCTACATCGACCAGGAGCAGTCGCGCACGGAGATCGTTGCCGCCGGTTATGACGCGGCCGTGGTCGACCGCGTGCTGCGCCTGGTGCGCATCAGCGAGTGGAAGCGGCACCAGGCCGCGCCAGGCCCGAAGGTGTCGCGCCGCGCTTTCGGTCGTGAGCGTCGCTACCCGATCAGCAACGGCTACAAGGGTTGAGGTAGCCGTTGGCAGGTAGTGCCGGCCGCTGGCCGGCAACGCCGTATCCCGCGCATCCACGCATGGCGCGGATCTACTGCCTTTGGTAGTGCCGGCCGCTGGCCGGCAACCCGTATCCCGCGCGCCACGCATGGCGTGGAACTACTGCGTCCGGTAGTGCCGGCCGCTGGCCGGCAACCCGTATCCCGCGCATCCACGCATGGCGTGGATCTACTGTGTCCGGTAGCGCAGGCCGCTGGCCGGCAACCCGTATCCCGCGCATCCACGCATGGCGTGGATCTACCGGGCGTCGTCGAGCAGCTGTTCGAGGCCGGCGGTTTCCGCAGCGTCGTTGAAGTGGCCGTCTTCAAGCCGTGCACGCACAAACGCCAGGCCATCCGCCGCCGCCGCGTCCAGCGTGCCGCGATGGTCGACCGGGTAGCGCCGGAACGCTACCGGCTCGCCGCGCAGCGCTAGGCCTGCGGCATACAGCAGGGTGGTCAGATAGGGCACGTCGCGGTCCTCGCTGCCGTGGCCCAGCATCAGCGGTTGGCTGAAGCCGCGGCGCGGCACGCCGAGATAGTCGTACAACACGGCCCAGATGCCCGGCACGCTGGTCAGCGGTGCGGTGAACATGCTGCCGGTATCCGCGCCGTCCAGCGTGGTGGCCAGTTCGCCCAGGCACTGCTCGCGTGCCACTGCCACGCGAGCGCGGCCGGTGTCGCTGAGGACGCGGTCGATCTGCGGCGCAACCTGCAGCAGACCGTCGAGCAGATACGCGTGATACGCATTGAGCGCGCCAGGGTTGGCGGCCCGGTTGTCGGGCTTCATCACCAGCGCGGTCAGCTCGACCGCAGTGGGCGTTCCTGCGGTGAAGCTGCCGCGGTACTGCAGGGATGGGCCGCCATGGGAGGCGGCCAGATGGCCTGCGGCCAATGCAGCTGCGCCTCCCTGTGAATAGCCGATTGAGACCCAGCGGGGTGATAGCGTCGTGGCACCCAGGTAGTGGCGGCTGGCCTTGACCATGTCGATGGCATTGCGTGCGGCGGTGCGCACGTGCAGGTAGGCATGCTCCCCCGGGCTGCCCAGCCCCTGGTAGTCGGCGGCGGCGACGGCATAGCCCTGGGCCAGGAACACGTCCAGGAAGCGCCCGTCGCGTTCGGGATGGGTGGGGCCGGACACCGAGGGCGCACAGCGATCCGCGATGCCCTGGGTGCCATGTGCCCAGGACACCACCGGCCAGCCGCCTGCAGGCGCCGCGCCGGCGGGCAGGTACAGCAGGCCGGTGCCTTCGGCCAGCTGGCCGCGATGATCCGGGGTGCGGTAGTGCAGCTTGTAGGCCTGCGCGGCCTTGGACGGCACCCACGACGCGCGATAGGGGGCAGCAGACAGCAGATCGCCCGGTGCGGGTGGGGCAGCCGCCACGGGGCCCGAGGACAGCGCCAGCAGGGCAGTGGCGAGGAGGCAGGCGAGGGGGCGGAAACGACGGGGTGGTGGGGTCATGGGCGCTCCTTCACGGCCGGGATGGCCGTTGCGCCGCAGTGTGGAGGGCCTCGCCTACGCCGATTGGGACCGGCGTCGCATCCGCCGGGGATTCGTAGAATTCCTAGTGTCGTGGTCCATGGGCGCACGAACCCTCCACGCATGGCGTGGATCTGCCGACAAAGAAAAGGCCCCTTTCGGGGCCTTCTTTTACTTCTTTTCCAGTCGCGCGTTGCGCTGGCCGGTGCTGGCGGACTTTTCGCCAGCGAACGGGTTCAGCTTGCGGATCATCCACGGGTACTTCGGCCACTTGCCTTCCAGCCACGGGTGGTCCGGCTGGTTCAGCTGCAGGACGCGGCGGGCGTCGTCGGCCAGGGTCTTGTTGCCCAGGTGGGTGTAGGAATCGGCCAGGACGGCGACGGCATCGTACTGGAACGCGCTCTGCGGATAGGTTTCCAGCAGGTAGTTGGCGCGGCCGGCGGCCGAGACCCAGGCGCCGCGGCGCATGTAGTACAGGGCGTTGTCCAGCTCATGCTGGGCGAACACGTCACGCAGCTCCAGCATGCGCTGGCGCGCATCGGCGGCGTAGCGGCTGTTCGGGTAACGGTCGACCACGATGTTGAAGTCCGAATACGCCTGGTGCGGCGTGGACAGATCGCGGCGGCTGGCATCCAGCGACCATACGCGACGCAGGAAAACCGTACTGCGGTTGGAGTTGGCCAGGCCGCGCAGGTAGTACAGGTACGCGATGTTGCGATGGGTCGGGTAGGTACGGATGAAGCGGTCGATGCTGGACACCGCGTCATCGTGCTTGCCGGCCTTGTACTGCGCGTAGGCGGTTTCGATCATCGCCTGTTCGGTATACGGGCCGTACGGATACTGGGCCACGAGACGGCGGAAGCTGGTTTCAGCCCCGCTCCAGTTGCCACCCTGCATCAGCTTGTGGCTCTTCTCGTACAACTGTTCGACCGGCGTCCCTTCATCGGGGCGATCGCCCTTCTTGGCGCCACGGTGGCAGCCGGTGGCGGCGATGACCAGCACCAGCAGCAGGGCGGTGAGGCGGACGGGCGCGGAGAGCATGGAGGAGCGTCGGATCATGAGGTCAAGGCGGGACGCGGCTGGAATACGAAGGGTCGATGATAGCCTAGTGTCCTGTCCAGCGACTGAAACCGGCCGCCGGGACCCCAAAATTTCAAAGAATGCCCCCTGCCATGTCTGAACAACCCTCTGAATCGGCCCGCCAGGCCATCGTCCCCGACACCGCTGCCGGCCGCCGTTTCGACGCCGTGGTGGCCGAACTGTTCCCCGAATACTCGCGTTCGCGCCTGACCGAGTGGATCAAGGCCGGGGAGGTCCTGCTGGACGGCGCCCAGGTGCGCCCGCGCGATCCGCTGCGCGGTGGCGAGGTGGTGACCCTCAACGTGGTGCTGGAAACCCAGACCGACGCCCAGCCGGAGGACATCCCGCTGGACGTGCTGTTCGAGGACGAGCACCTGCTGGTGATCAACAAGCCGGTCGGCCTGGTGGTGCACCCGGGCGCGGGCAACCACAGCGGCACCCTGGTCAACGCCCTGCTGTTCCGCGACCCGTCGGTGGCGGTGCTGCCGCGCGCGGGCATCGTGCACCGCCTGGACAAGGACACCAGTGGCGTGATGGTGGTGGCCAAGACCCTGGAAGCGCAGACCGCGCTGGTCGAGCAACTGGCCGCACGCGACGTGCACCGCCAGTACCTGGCCATCGTGATGGGTGCGCTGGTGGCCGGCGGTACCGCCGATGCCCCGATCGACCGCCACCCGCGCGACCGCCTGAAGATGGCGGTGCGCGAGGACGGCAAGGAAGCGATCACCCACTACCGCCTGCGCGAGCGCTTCCGTGCGCACACCGCGCTGGAGTGCCGCCTGGAAACCGGCCGTACCCACCAGATCCGCGTGCACATGGCGCATGTGCGCCATCCGATCATCGGTGACCCGCTGTACGGCGGTGCGCTGAAGCTGCCCAAGGGGGCCAGCGATGAGCTGGTGGCCGCGCTGCGTGGCTTCAAGCGCCAGGCCCTGCACGCCGAGACCCTGGAGTTCACCCATCCGATCACCGGTGAGCTGGTGCGCAACACCGCGCCGGTGCCGGAGGACATGCTGCACCTGATGAAGGTGCTGCGCGAAGACAGCGAGGCCTTCGCCGCGCGCGAGCGGGACCGCTGGTGATGGCCGCCGCGCTGCCCGTGCTGCAGGC
>OJST01000282.1_pt1 | contig 12692 bp, 8 predicted proteins | sample 1599491 | NCBI WGS metagenome assembly OJST01 (sample SAMN04436635, study PRJEB24849) | human gut metagenome | biome: human gut; feature: NICU; material: stool | host: Homo sapiens | place: USA: Saint Louis, MO | collected 2010-02-10
GTAAGCCTTCCGCTAGATCGATGACCCACAGCTTAGTTGCCCGATCCGTAACAAAAAATGCGATGCTTGGACATAGTTTGTTTCTGAAAGCGAGCAAGTCATGGACCGTCTGAACGCCATGCGCGTCTTTGTCACCGTTGTCGACCTGGGCAGCCAGTCAGCGGCGGCGGATCACCTGCAACTGTCGCGTCCGGTCGTATCGCGTTACCTGGCCGAGCTGGAAGACTGGGTGGGTGCACGCCTGATGCAACGCACCACACGCAAGCTCAGCCTGACGGCCGCTGGCCAGGAAACCCTGCCCCGTTGCCGGCACTTGCTGGACCTGGCAGGTGAACTGCAGGCCGCAGTACAACAACCGGACGATGCCCCCAAGGGGGCATTGCGTATCAGCGTCAGCACCTCGTTCGGCCAGGCCCAACTGGTGGATGCCATCGCGGCTTATGTGCAGCGTTACCCCGGTGTGAAGGTTGAACTGCAGATGCTCGACCGCACCGTCAACCTGGTGGACGAGCGCATCGACCTGGCCATCCGCACCAGCAACGACCTGGACCCCAACCTGATTGCCAGGCGGCTGAGCGTGTGCCGGTCGGTGGTCTGTGCGGCACCCGCCTATCTGCACGAGCATGGCACCCCGCAACAGGTCGAGGAACTGAGCCGGCACAACTGCCTGACCCATGCCTACTTCGGCCATAGCCTGTGGCACTTCGACGTGGCCGGCCAGCAGGTGAGCGTGCCGGTGGCCGGCAACATCAGCGCCAATGAGGCAATGACCTTGCAGAAGGCGGCACTGGCTGGGGCCGGCATCGCCATGTTGCCGACCTACCAGGACGCCCTGCGCAAAGGTGAACTGGTGCGGCTGCTGGCACACGCCAGGCCGCGCGAGCTGAACCTGAATGCGGTGTACACCTCGCGCAAGCACATGCCGGCCACCTTGCGCAGCATGCTGGATTTTCTGGTGGAGCGGTTCAAGGACGACCCAGAGTGGGACCGCGATCTGTCATGGGCATGATGGCCTCATCGCCGGCCAGCCGGCATGGCTATGCGCCTTGGTCCCACCTGTCGCTGTACCTTGAGCGCCGTCCGTTGAGTTGACGGCGCCCTGCCGGTCACTCCTCGACGCTCATGTACTCCTTGGCCCAGCGGATGTAGTCCTCGGGCTGGGTGTAGGTGTGCGAGAGTTCGGTGGCGCTGAGGTTGTCCGACTTGTTCTGCTTGCCGCGCTGCAGCCGCAAGCAGTCGTAGGTGGCTTTGATTGCAGCAAAGTACGCCGCGTGGCCATCGACGGCTATGCGCACGCCCAGGCGTGCCAGGCGCTCGTCGTCATGCAGGTTCGGGTTGCCATAGGTGACCAGCATCAGCGGCACGGTCAGGTGCTCGGCGATCTTTTCGAGCTGCTCGAAGTCCTTTACGCCCACCATGCAGATGCCATCGGCACCGGCCTTCTGGTAGCTCTGGGTACGCACGATGATTTCTTCGGTGGTGAGCACGCCAGCATTGGTACGGGCGATGATCGACAACGACGAATCGACCCGGGCCTCCAATGCCGCCCGGATCTTGCCAACGCCCTCATCAACCGGGATCAGGTCGGTGGACTTGCGCCCGAACTGGGCTGGCAGCAGGGTGTCCTCGATGGTCAGGGCAGCCACGCCGGCGCGCTCCAGCTCGATCACCGTGCGCATCACGTTCAGTGCGTTGCCATAGCCATGGTCGGCGTCGGCCAGCACCGGCAACTGCGCCACGCGGCCAATCCGGGTGGCCTGCTCGACGAACTCACTGAGGGTGATCAGCGCAAAGTCCGGCGCAGCCAGCACCTGCAACGAGGCGACCGAGCCGCCGAGGATACCGACCTCGAACCCCAGGTCAGCCGCAATGCGTGCCGACATCGGATCGAACACCGAGGCGGTGTGGTAACAGGAACCTGAAGCGAGCAGCTCGCGGAAGGCAAAACGCAGATCTTGATGGGAAGCCTTGGGCATGATCACTCCGCAATTATGTGCAAATTTTGAACGGTAACTACCGACCCCTGCAATCGGGTCTACCTGACCTGTTCCAACCGTCGCCATGTGGGCGGTCATGCTCGGCATGCAGGCAGAGGAATAAAAGGTGTGGGAGACAGAGGCCCGTGAAACCTGCGGCATAATGTTGCACCAAGCTGGTGCAACCCGCGGCATTCGGCCCCTGTGGCATACCAACGATATCACGCGGCCATGCTGCACTGGATGAATACGCCAATGCCGATTCGGCATAGGGGATGCAGTTAGTACATAGGAAGCTACCTAACTCGGGTTACAATTCGAGGGCCTGTTCGCGGGCACGCCCGCTCCCACAGATACGGCTCATGCTCGAGCCTGAGCTTTACCGGTGGGAGCCGGCATGCCCGCGAAGATGCCAAAACCGATAACCAAGGTACCCCCGTGACCGCCGCCCTGCCCCCCACCACCCTGCGCAACGTGCTCACCGCCCTGATGCTGGCGATCTTTCTCGGCGCCCTGGACCAGACCATTGTCGCCGTCTCGCTGCCAGCCATCTCGGCCCAGTTCAACGACGTCGGCCTGCTGGCCTGGGTCATTTCCGGCTACATGGTCGCCATGACCATCGCCGTGCCCATCTACGGCAAACTGGGCGACCTGTATGGCCGACGGCGCATGATCCTGACCGGCATCAGCCTGTTCACCCTGGCCTCGATCGCCTGCGCGCTGGCCCAGGACATGCAGCAACTGGTGCTGGCCCGGGTACTGCAAGGTATCGGCGCAGGTGGCATGGTTTCGGTCAGCCAGGCGATCATCGGTGACTTCGTGCCGCCCCGCGAGCGTGGCCGTTATCAGGGCTACTTCAGCAGCATGTATGCCGTGGCCAGTGTCGCCGGGCCCGTGCTGGGCGGTTGGTTGACCGAATACCTGTCATGGCGCGGCGTGTTCTGGATCAACCTGCCGCTGGGGCTGCTGGCCTTGTGGTCGATTCAGCGAGCCTTGGCGGGCATGCCGGTACAACGCCGCCAGGCGCAGGTCGACTACCTTGGCGCTGTACTGTTGATTCTCGGCCTGGGCAGCCTGCTGCTGGGCATTACCCTGGTCGGCCAGGGCCATGGCTGGGGCGACCCGGCCGTGCTGGCATTGTTCGCCTGCGCCGTGCTTGGCCTGGGCTTGTTCATTGCCCACGAAAGCCGCTGCGCGGAACCGTTGCTGCCACTTGGTCTGTTCGGCAATCGGGTAGCCGTGCTGTGTTGGGGGGTGATCTTCTTCGCCAGCTTCCAGTCCATTTCCCTGACCATGCTCATGCCCTTGCGCTACCAAGGCATCACCGGTGCAGGGGCCGACAGCGCCGCCCTGCATCTACTCCCGCTGGTGATGGGGCTGCCCATGGGGGCGTTCACCGGTGGGCGCATGACCAGCCTCACCGGGCGCTACAAACCGCAGATCCTTGCCGGCGCAATATTGATGCCGCTGGCCATCGTCGGCATGGCCTTCACCTCGCCGCAGTCGGCGTTGCCCAGCGCACTGTTCATGCTGTTGACCGGGATAGCCTGTGGCCTGCAGTTCCCGACCTCGCTGGTAGCCACGCAAAGCGCGGTGGCCAGCCAGGACATCGGCGTCGCCACCAGCACCACCAACCTGTTCCGCTCGCTGGGCGGGGCCATGGGCGTGGCATGCATGTCCAGCCTGTTGCTGGCACTGCTGCACCAGGGCGGTTTCGAATTGCTCGGTAACCCGTTGCTGGGGAGCTTGAAGGCAGGCGAGGTGGACGTGGCCACCCAAGGGCGGTTGCTGCAGACATTCCGCCAGCTGTTGCTGGGCAGCGCGGTGCTCGCGGTGCTAGGGCTGATCGCGGCGGTGGCGTTACCGGACCGGCAACTGCGCGGCCGTTGAGCACCTGGCCATGGTGCAGGCACGGTGCCTGGCTGAGGGAACGCAACGCATTAATCGTCCCTTAACACAAAGCGGAAACACTCCCTCACAATCCTTAACAAAGAGTCATTTGCACAGCGCCGGGCTCAAGCGCAGCATATCCAGCCCGGTGTCGACCCATTTGTCGACATCCGCCAACAGGTCAATGCTGTCCGGCAACAACAGCCAGCGCCCGATCAGGCCATCGACATAGGCAAACAGGGCCACCGCCGCGCGCTCGACATCCAGCTCGCCCGGCAACTGGCCCCGGCGCACGGCATTGGCCAGGGCCAGGGTAATGCCCCTGTGGCAATCCAGCACTGCGGCCTGGCGCTGCTGGCGAATCTCACACATGTCATCGGTGAACTCGCACTTGTGATGCAGGATCTCATTGATACGCCGGGTTCGGGCATCGAGCACCAGCTCGTTGAACACCTGCAACAGCAGCTTGCGCATGCAGCCCAGCGGGTCGACCTCGTCCTCGCTTTCGCTCGCGCGCGCCAAATGGTCATGGGTTTCATGCAGGCTGTCGAGCAACGCCTGCACCAGTTCGGCCTTGTTGTTGAAGTGCCAGTAGATCGCCCCGCGGGTCACCCCCGCCAACTCGGCAATATCGGCCAGCGTGGTTCGCGCAACCCCGCGCTTGTAGAAGGCCTTCTCCGCTGCCTCGATGATCTGGGCGCGGGTTTCCTGGGCTTCCTCTTTGGTTCGACGGACCATGGCAGTACAACCTCATCGGGCCCGAACGCGCGCTGCGCACGGGGGAACATTTCGCGGGCACCTCTGCAGGGCGCCTCGCGGCGGGGCTAATCACGGGCTGTGGCGGTACCTGGGTACAACCAAGCGGTATTTACAAACAACCATGAATGTAAGTATATTCCTTAGCAAGCTATTTATCTACCGGATAGCAAATTACTCCAGATCTCGACTCTTCCATTATTCTTGAGCGTCTACCTGCTCCTGCGACCCGAGGATCCTCATGCAATTCAAGCCAGCCGTTACCGCTCTGGTTTCCGCCGTCGCCCTGGCAACACTGCTCAGTGGCTGTAAGAAAGAAGAAGCAGCGCCAGCGGCGCAGGCTCCTCAGGTCGGCGTCGTAACCATCCAGCCACAACCTTTCACCCTGACCTCGGAATTGCCGGGGCGCACCAGTGCCTACCGCATTGCCGAAGTGCGCCCGCAGGTCAATGGCATCATTCTCAAGCGCCTGTTCAAGGAAGGCAGCGACGTCAAGGAAGGCCAGCAGCTCTACCAGATCGACCCTGCCGTGTACGAGGCAGCGCTGGGTAACGCCCAGGCCAACCTGCAAGCTACCCGCTCGCTGGCCGAGCGTTACAAGCAACTGATCGACGAGCAGGCCGTGTCGAAGCAGGAATACGACGACGCCAATGCCAAACGGTTGCAAGCAGAAGCATCGCTGAAAAGCGCACAGATCGACCTGCGCTACACCAAGGTGCTGGCCCCTATCAGCGGGCGTATCGGCCGCTCAGCGGTCACTGAAGGTGCGCTGGTGAACAACGGCCAGACCAACGCCATGGCCACCATCCAGCAACTCGACCCGATCTACGTCGACGTTACCCAGTCCACTGCCGAGCTGCTCAAGCTGCGCCGCGACCTGGAAAGCGGCCAGTTGCAGAAGGCTGGCGACAACGCCGCCTCGGTACAGCTGGTGCTCGAAGACGGCAGCCTGTTCAAGCAGGAAGGCCGCCTGGAGTTCTCGGAAGTCGCAGTCGACGAGACCACCGGTTCGGTGACCCTGCGTGCGCTGTTCCCCAACCCTGACCACACCCTGCTGCCCGGTATGTTCGTGCATGCGCGGTTGAAGGCCGGGGTCAACGCCAACGCCATTCTGGCCCCGCAACAGGGCGTTACCCGCGACCTGAAAGGTGCGCCAACCGCGCTGGTGGTGAACAAGGACAACAAGGTCGAACTGCGTCAGCTCAAGGCCAACCGAACCCTGGGCAGCGACTGGCTGATCGAAGAAGGCCTCAACCCGGGTGACCGCCTGATCACCGAAGGCCTGCAGTACGTGCGCCCTGGCGTCGAGGTCAAGGTCAGCGAAGCCACCAACGTCAAGAAGCCGGGCAGCCCTGATCAGGCCAACGCGGCGAAAGCAGACGCCAAAGCGGAGTAAACCATGTCGAAGTTCTTTATCGATCGCCCGATCTTCGCCTGGGTGATCGCCTTGGTGATCATGCTGGTCGGGGCCTTGTCGATCCTGAAGCTGCCGATCAACCAGTACCCCAGCATCGCGCCGCCGGCCATCGCCATCGCCGTGACCTACCCGGGCGCTTCGGCGCAGACCGTGCAAGACACCGTGGTCCAGGTGATCGAGCAGCAGCTCAACGGTATCGACAACCTGCGTTATGTGTCGTCGGAAAGCAACTCCGACGGCAGCATGACCATTACCGCCACCTTCGAGCAAGGCACCAACCCCGACACCGCGCAGGTGCAGGTGCAGAACAAGCTCAACCTGGCCACCCCGCTGCTGCCGCAGGAAGTGCAGCAGCAAGGTATCCGTGTTACCAAGGCAGTGAAGAACTTCCTGATGGTGATCGGCCTGGTGTCCGAAGACGGCAGCATGACCAAGGACGACCTGGCCAACTACATCGTCTCCAACATGCAGGACCCGATCTCGCGTACTGCCGGTGTGGGCGACTTCCAGGTGTTCGGTGCACAGTACGCCATGCGCATCTGGCTCGACCCGGCCAAGCTGAACAAGTTTCAGCTGACCCCGGTCGACGTCAAGAACGCCGTGGCTGCGCAGAACGTGCAGGTGTCCTCCGGCCAGCTTGGCGGCCTGCCGGCCATGCCGGGTACCCAGCTGAACGCGACCATCATCGGCAAGACCCGCCTGCAGACCGCCGAGCAGTTCGAGAAGATCCTGCTCAAGGTCAACAACGACGGTTCCCAGGTGCGCCTGGGGGATGTCGCCGAGGTTGGCCTGGGCGGTGAAAACTATGCCATCAGCGCCCAGTTCAACGGCAAGCCGGCCTCCGGTCTGGCCGTGAAGCTGGCCACCGGGGCCAACGCCCTGGACACGGCCAAGGCGCTGCGCCAGACCATCAGCGACCTGGAACCCTTCTTCCCACCTGGGGTGAAAGCGGTATTCCCGTATGACACCACGCCGGTGGTCACCGAGTCGATCAGTGGCGTAATCCATACGCTGATCGAAGCGGTGGTGCTGGTGTTCCTGGTGATGTACCTGTTCCTGCAGAACTTCCGCGCCACCATCATCACCACCATGACGGTGCCGGTGGTGTTGCTGGGTACCTTCGGCATCCTTGCCGCTGCAGGTTTCAGCATCAACACCCTGACCATGTTCGCCATGGTGCTGGCCATCGGTTTGCTGGTGGACGACGCCATCGTCGTGGTGGAGAACGTCGAGCGGGTCATGTCCGAAGAAGGCCTGCCGCCCAAGGAGGCGACCAAGCGCTCCATGGAGCAGATCCAGGGCGCCCTGGTGGGTATCGCCCTGGTGCTGTCGGCGGTTCTGCTGCCCATGGCGTTCTTCAGTGGCTCCACCGGCGTAATCTACCGGCAGTTCTCCATCACCATCGTTTCGGCCATGGGGCTGTCGGTGCTGGTGGCGCTGATCTTCACCCCTGCCCTGTGCGCGACCATGCTCAAGCCGCTGAAAAAGGGCGAGCACCACACCGCCAAAGGTGGCTTCTTCGGCTGGTTCAACCGCAACTTCGACCGCAGCGTCAACGGCTACGAGCGCAGCGTGGGTGCCATCCTGCGCAACAAGGTGCCGTTCCTGCTGGCCTATGCACTGATCGTGGTTGGCATGATCTGGCTGTTCGCCCGCATCCCTACCGCGTTCTTGCCCGAGGAAGACCAGGGCGTGCTGTTCGCCCAGGTGCAGACCCCGGCCGGCTCCAGTGCCGAGCGCACCCAGGTGGTGGTCGACCAGATGCGCGAATACCTGCTCAAGGATGAAGCCGACACCGTGTCGTCGGTATTCACCGTCAACGGCTTCAACTTCGCCGGCCGTGGCCAAAGCTCGGGCATGGCATTCATCATGCTCAAGCCATGGGGTGAACGGTCCCAGGAAAACAGCGTGTTCGCCTTGGCGCAACGCGCCCAGCAGCACTTCTTCACCTTCCGCGATGCCATGGTGTTCGCGTTTGCCCCACCGGCGGTGCTGGAACTGGGTAACGCCACCGGTTTCGACGTGTTCCTGCAGGACCGCGGTGGTGTCGGCCATGCCAAACTGATGGAAGCGCGCAACGAGTTCCTGGCCAAGGCGTCGCAGAGCAAAGTGCTCAGTGGCGTACGCCCGAACGGCCTGAACGACGAGCCGCAGTACCAGCTGACCATCGATGACGAGCGTGCCAGCGCCCTGGGCGTGACCATTGCCGACATCAACAACACCCTGTCCATCGCCTTGGGTGCCAGCTACGTCAACGACTTCATCGACCGTGGCCGGGTCAAGAAGGTGTACATCCAGGGCGAAGCCAACGCGCGGATGAGCCCTGAAGACCTGCAGAAGTGGTACGTGCGCAATGGCGCTGGCGAGATGGTGCCGTTCTCCTCCTTCGCCAAGGGTGAGTGGAGCTACGGTTCGCCCAAGCTGTCGCGTTACAACGGTGTGGAGGCCATGGAGATTCTCGGTGCCCCGGCGCCTGGCTACAGCACCGGTGAAGCCATGGCCGAGGTCGAGCGCATTGCCGGCGAACTGCCTAGCGGTGTGGGCTTCTCCTGGACCGGCATGTCCTACGAGGAAAAACTCTCCGGCTCGCAGATGCCGGCACTGTTCGCCCTCTCGGTACTGTTCGTGTTCCTGTGCCTGGCAGCGCTGTATGAAAGCTGGTCGATTCCGATCGCCGTGGTGCTGGTGGTACCGCTGGGTATCATCGGTGCACTGATCGCCACCAGCCTGCGCGGCCTGTCCAACGACGTGTACTTCCTGGTCGGCCTGTTGACGACCATCGGCCTGGCGGCGAAAAACGCCATTCTGATCGTCGAGTTCGCCAAGGAACTGCACGAGGAAGGTCGCAGCCTGTACGACGCCGCGATCGAAGCCTGCCGCATGCGTCTGCGCCCGATCATCATGACCTCGCTGGCATTCATCCTTGGCGTGGTACCGTTGACCATCGCCAGCGGCGCGGGCGCCGGCAGCCAGCACGCCATCGGCACCGGCGTGATCGGCGGCATGATCAGCGCGACCGTGCTGGCAATCTTCTGGGTACCGCTATTCTTCGTCGCAGTGTCGTCGCTGTTCGGCAGCAAAAAGCCGGAAAAAGACGCCACCCCTGAAACTCCACGTTATGAGGCTGGGCAATGACCAAGTCTTTGTTGTCCCTGGCGGTAACCGCTTTCATTCTGGGCGGCTGCTCGCTGATCCCTGACTACCAGACCCCGGAATCGCCGGTGGCTGCGCAGTGGCCGCAAGGCCCTGCATATTCCCCCACGCAGTCGGCAGACGTCGCCGCTGCCGAACAGGGCTGGCGCCAGTTCTTCCGTGACCCGGCACTGCAGCAGCTGATCCAGACTTCGCTGGTCAACAACCGCGACCTGCGTGTTGCCGCACTGAACCTCGACGCGTACCGCGCGCAGTATCGCATTCAGCGGGCCGACCTGTTCCCGGCGGTTTCCGCCAACGCCAGCGGTAGCCGCCAGCGGGTACCGGCGAACATGTCGCAAACCGGTAAGTCCAGCATCACCAGCCAATACTCGGCCACGCTGGGTGTCAGCGCCTATGAACTGGACCTGTTCGGCCGGGTACGCAGCCTGACCGAGCAAGCCCTGGAAACCTACCTGTCCAGCGAACAGGCACGGCGGTCCACGCAAATTGCCCTGGTGGCCAGCGTGGCCAACGCCTACTACACCTGGCAGGCCGACCAGGCGCTGTTCAAGCTGACCGAAGAAACGCTGAAGACCTACGAGGAAAGCTACAACCTCACCCGCCGCAGCAATGAAGTGGGCGTGGCCTCGGCACTGGACTTGAGCCAGGCGCGCACCGCCGTGGAAGGGGCCCGGGTCAAGTATTCGCAGTACCAGCGCCTGGTCGCCCAGGACGTCAACAGCCTGACCGTGCTGCTGGGCACCGGCATTCCTGCCAACCTGCCCAAGCCGCTGGAGCTCGACGCCGATCAACTGGCGGAAGTACCGGCCGGCTTGCCGTCCGACATCCTCCAGCGCCGCCCGGACATCCAGGAAGCCGAACACCTGCTCAAGGCCGCCAATGCCAATATCGGCGCCGCCCGCGCAGCGTTCTTCCCAAGCATCAGCCTGACGGCCAACGCCGGCAGCCTGAGCCCCGACATGGGCCACCTGTTCTCGGGCGGCCAGGGCACCTGGCTGTTCCAGCCGCAGATCAACCTGCCGATCTTCAACGCCGGCAGCCTGAAGGCCAGCCTGGACTACTCGAAAATCCAGAAGGACATCAACGTCGCCAAGTACGAAAAGACCATCCAGACGGCCTTCCAGGAAGTCTCCGATGGCCTGGCAGCGCGCAAGACCTTCGAAGAGCAATTGCAGGCGCAACGCGACCTGGTGCAAGCCAACCAGGACTACTATCGCCTGGCCGAGCGCCGCTACCGTATCGGTATCGACAGCAACCTGACCTTCCTCGACGCCCAGCGCAACCTGTTCAGTGCCCAGCAGGCGCTGATCGGCGATCGCCTGTCGCAGCTGACCAGCGAGGTCAACCTGTACAAGGCGCTTGGTGGCGGCTGGTACGAGCGCACTGGCCAAGCCAACCAGCAAGCCGCGGTGGATACGCCCAAAGGCTGACCTGGCTCGGTACAGCACAAGGCCCACCCTGGCGGTGGGCCTTTTTCATGGCTGCTGCAAAATGTGTCAGCAATTAACCAACTGGAACATTCCGTTCGATTATCGCCCCCTTCCGTTTGCGACGAATTGCCTCACCCCCGCCTCACGCAGCACCATCCCCCCACGCAACGCCCCATAAAAACAAGAGATCCACGACAGATGAGCACTTCGCAAACCGCACGCCAGCTGCTGCCCGGCCTGTTGGCCATGTCCTGCGCCCTCCCCGTCTTCGCTGCCGACCAAGGCGGTTTCCTGGAAGACGCCAAGGCCACCCTCAACCTGCGCAACTTCTACATCAACCGTAACTTCGTTGACCCGGCCAACCCACAGGGCAAGGCCGAAGAATGGACGCAGAGCTTCATTCTGGATGCCCGTTCCGGCTTCACCCAAGGCACCATCGGTTTCGGCGTGGACGTGCTGGGCTTGTATTCGGTCAAGCTCGACGGTGGCAAAGGCACCACCAACACCCACCTGCTACCCGTGCACGACGACGGCCGCCCAGCCGATGATTTTGGCCGCCTGGGTGTGGCGTTGAAGGCCAAGCTTTCCGAAACCGAACTGAAGGTCGGGGAATGGATGCCGGTGCTGCCGATCCTGCGTTCGGACGACGGCCGTTCGCTGCCGCAAACCTTCCGCGGCGGCCAGCTGACCTCCAGGGAAATCGCCGGCCTGACCCTGTACGCCGGCCAGTTCCGCGGCAACAGCCCGCGCAACGACGCCAGCATGGAAGACATGTCGATGAACGGCAAAGGCGCGTTCACCTCCGACCGGTTCAACTTCGGTGGCGGCGAATACACCTTCAACGACAAACGCACCATGATTGGCCTGTGGGATGCCCAGCTCAAGGACATCTACCACCAACAGTACCTGAACCTGACCCACAGCCAGCCGCTGGGCGACTGGACCCTGGGCGCCAACCTGGGCTACTTCATCGGCAAGGAAGACGGCGCCGAGCGTGCCGGCAAGCTGGACAACCGTACCGCCTCGGCGCTGCTTTCGGCGCGCTACCAGGGCCATACGTTCTACGTGGGCCTGCAAAAGGTCAGCGGCGACAACGCCTGGATGCGGGTCAATGGCACCAGCGGCGGGACCCTGGCCAACGACAGCTACAACTCCAGCTTCGACAACGCCAAGGAACGCTCCTGGCAGGTGCGCCATGACTTCAACTTCGCCACCGTTGGCGTTCCCGGCCTGACGCTGATGAACCGCTATATCAAGGGTGAGAACGTGACCGTCGGCAACGTTGATGATGGCAAGGAATGGGCCCGGGAAACCGAATTGGCGTACGTGATCCAATCGGGCAGTTTCAAGGACCTGTCGGTGAAATGGCGCAACTCCACCATGCGCCGTGACTTCAGCACCAACGCCTTCGACGAGAACCGCCTGATCGTGAGCTACCCGCTGAACCTGCTGTAAGCCCTGCCAATGTGCGCCATGGCCCCGCAGGATAAGCCCGCGGGGCGCCCCTGCCATTCGCCCCGCTGATGATAGTGGTGGCTGCGGGCTATCCTGAGCTATACCCATTGCCTGTACCGGGCCTGTCGCGGCGTGTAACCGCCGCGCAGGGCCCTGACAGGCAGCTTGACCAGCCCAAGCAAACCAGGGAGGCACAACAATGAAAACGCTCGTCGACCACCTGAGCCAGTACGCCAGTTACCACCGCGACCCGCGCAACATCGTCACCCACTTCATCGGCATCCCCATGATCGTGCTGGCAGTCACCATCCTGCTGTCCCGCCCCGGGTGGGAGGTTGCTGGCATATGGCTGTCCCCTGCCCTGCTGGCGGCAGCGGCTTCGGTCTGGTTCTACTTGCGCCTGGACCTGCGCTTCGGGCTGGTGATGGGGGCGTTGCTGGGCTTGTGCCTGTGGGTTGGCCAGGTGCTGGCGGTGCAGCCTACCGGGCTTTGGCTCGGTGCCGGGGTGGGCGCGTTCGTGCTGGGCTGGATCATCCAGTTCGTCGGCCACTATTACGAAGGCCGAAAACCAGCGTTTGTGGACGACATCAGTGGCCTGATCATCGGGCATTT
>OJST01000284.1_pt1 | contig 12644 bp, 9 predicted proteins | sample 1599491 | NCBI WGS metagenome assembly OJST01 (sample SAMN04436635, study PRJEB24849) | human gut metagenome | biome: human gut; feature: NICU; material: stool | host: Homo sapiens | place: USA: Saint Louis, MO | collected 2010-02-10
CCGGCCGGCAGCAGCAGCGCGGCGCGCGCATCCGCCGGCAGGTTGGCCGGAGCCAACACGCTGCCATCCAGCGCAGTCACGCCCTGCGCACGCCAGTCGGCCAGGGCGCGACGCTGGGTGCGGCCGGCCTGGCTGGCGTTGAAGCCCGCAGGAACGCGGACTTCCATGCCCCACGGCTCGCCGCTGCGCCAGCCGGCGCGCTTGAGGTAGTTGGCGGTGGAGGCCAGTGTATCGGGAATGCTGCCGACCAGATCGCGGCGGCCATCGCCATCACCGTCCACGGCGATGCGTGCATAGGTGCTGGGCATGAACTGCGTATGCCCGAAGGCACCGGCCCAGGAGCCGGTGAGCCCCTGGGCCTGCAGGTCGCCGCGGTCGATCAGCTTGAGCAGCGCCAGCAGTTCACCGCGGAAGAAGGGTTGGCGACGGCCGGCGCAGGACAGCGTGGCCAATGACTGCAGCAGCGGGCGCTTGCCGAACACGCGGCCGTAGTCGCTCTCCACGCCCCAGACCGCGACGATGGTGGCCGGATCGACGCCGTACTGCGCCGACACGCGATCGAGCAGGTCGCGGTGCTGCTGCAGCAGGGCGCGGCCATCAGCCACGCGCTGGCGATCGACCAGCGCGGCCAGGTAGTCCCAGATCGGCGTGGTGAATTCGGGCTGTGCATCGAGCAGGCCGAGCACGGTGGGGTCCGGGGTGAGGCCGGCGGTGATCGCGTTGAAACGGTCGGCACTGATGCCTTGTGTCGCAGCGGTGGCCTGCAGGCCCGACAGGCAGCGGCTGAACGCCGGATCGATGTTGCCGGCAGGCGCGGCGGGTGCTGTCGGCGCCGAGGCAAGAGCGGCCGCCAGGCCGAGCGTGGTCAGAATGGGCATGGCGTCCTCCGTGTTGCCGTTGCACGGCCATCTTAGGGGTAGCGGTGCTGCTGAACCTGAAGCAGTACCGGCTGGCCGTCCGCCCTAGATGGCACGCAACAGGCGCAGGCCATAGGCCGGGCCTTCAGCATCCCAGCGCTGCATGACCTGCAGGCCAGCCGGCTGCAGCAGCGCTTCGAAGCTCTCGTCGGTGTACTTGTGGCTGTATTCGACGCGGATCGGTTCGTCGGCCTCGAAATGGAAGGTTCGGCCATCCAGATGGACGTCCTGTGCCCGCTGGCTGACCAGATCGGTCTCGATGCGCAGCCGCGCGACGCTGTAGCGGGCACGATGACGGAAGCCCTGCAGATCGAAGTCGCTGCCGACCTCGCGGTTGAGGCGGGCCAGCAGGTTCAGGGTGAATGCGGCGGTGACGCCCTGCGCATCGTTGTAGGCCGCCTCGATCAGCGCCGGGTCCTTGTGCAGGTCGATGCCGACCAGGGCCAGGCCATCACGCCCCATGGTCTGGCGCATCGCGCGCAGCAGCGCGACCGCGTCCTCGCCTTCAAAGTTGCCCAGCGTGGAACCGGGGAAGAACAGCAGACGTCGCGCGGGTTCGCGTTCGGGCATGGGTACGGCGACGGGACGGGTAAAGTCGGCACAGACCGGCAGCATCTCCACCTCGGGCAACGCCGGGGCCAGATGGTCGATGCTGGACAGCAGCGCGGCACGCGAGATTTCAATCGGCGTGTAGGCCACTGGGTCGTGCAGGGCGGCCAGCAGCAATGCGGTCTTGCGGCCACTGCCGCTGCCCAGTTCCACCACGTGCAGGTGCGGCCCGACGCTTCGGGCGATGTCCGGCAGTACCCGTGAAAGCAGGGCCAGCTCGGTGCGCGTGGGGTAGTACTCGGGGGTCTGCGTGATCTGCTCGAACAGGCGCGAGCCGCGCGCATCGTAGAAGTACTTGGACGGCAGCTGGCGCGGCGTGCGCGACAACCCGGCCACCACGTCGGTGAGGATCTGCTGGCGGCCGGGGGTGAGATCGGTCAGCGCCTGCAGTGCGTCGTGCACCGTACTCATGCGAGGTCCCTGGCCAGGCGCAGCCCGGAGAACTGCCAACGCGCCGGGGGCATGAAGAAGTTGCGGTAGCTGGCACGCACGTGGCCACGCGGCGTGGCGCAGCTGCCACCGCGCAGCACCCATTGCCCGCACATGAACTTGCCGTTGTATTCACCGAGGTTGCCGGCGAAAGGGCGGAAGCCCGGGTAGGCGCCATACGCACTGTGGGTCCATTCCCATACATCGCCGAACAGCTGACGCAGTCCACTGCCCCCTGCAGCCTGCGGGTGCAGCCGATCGTCATCGGCAAAATGACCGCGAGGCGGCAGCGTTGCGGCGGCAGCCTCCCACTCGAACTCGCTGGGCAGGCGCGCACCGGCCCAGCGGGCGCAGGCATCGGCCTCGTAGTAGCTGAGGTGGCAGACCGGCGCATGCGGATCCAGTTCGCGCCAACCGCCCAGGGTGTACTCGCGCTGCAGGGCGCCATCCCAGTACAGCGGGTGCTGCCAGCCCTCGGCTTCGCGCAGCGCCCAGCCTTCGCTGAGCCACCAGCGCGGTTCGCGGTAGCCGCCGGCGTCGATGAAGGCGCGGTACTCGGCATTGCTGACGGGACGCTCGGCCAGTGCGTGCGCGGGGAGCAGCACGCGATGCGCCGGCGATTCGTTGTCGTAGGCGAAGGCGGTGTGCTGCGGCCAGGCTGCGGCGCCGATGGTGACGATGCGCTCGGGCGACTCGATCCAGCCCTGCGCACTGGCAGCGCTGGTTGCAGGCTGCAGGTCCTCGCGGTAGGCCGGCTGCAACGGATTGCACCAGAACGCGTGCTTGATGTCGGTGAGCAGCAGTTCCTGGTGCTGCAGTTCGTGCTGCAGGCCCAACTGCAGGTGCTGCAGTGCCTGCTCATCAAGGTCGCCTGCCGCCAGCCGCGATTGCACCTGTGCATCGACCTGCTGGCGGTAGTCGCGCACCTGCTGCAGCGATGGCCGCGACAGCAACCCACGCTGCGGCCGGGCATGCGCCGGGCCGAGGCTCTTGTAGTAGCTGTTGAACAGGTAGTCCCAGGCAGGGTCATGCGCCGGTGCAGGTGGGAAGCCGGCCAGCACGAAGCGTTCGAAGAACCAGGTGGTGTGGGCCAAGTGCCATTTGCTCGGGCTGGCATCGGCCATGCTCTGCAGCATGGCATCTTCGGCGCTGAGGGGGGCTGCCAGGTGCATGCTGCGGTTCCGCACACATGCGTACTGGCGGGCGAGATCGCGCTGCGGGGCAGCGACGGCGGTGGCTACGCTGTCCATCCGGGCAGCATCTGCGCAACAGGGTGAGTGCGATGTCATCGTTCGACGTCAACGCGTTCACATGCGTGACCATCCCGCATTCAAGAAGCCGGTGCGAACGCCGCTAACGGCAATGCTGCGGCCGCGTCGTCACCGCGCTGGAATTCCTGCTTGCCCCTGCATCCGCTCCGCCAGCCTGCGCATTACCTGTTCGTGCTGCCCGCCGTGCTGGTTGCCGTGGTGCTGTGGGCAGCACTGGGCAACGAAGACGTTGCCAGTCCGGCCCAACGCATCCTGCCCTGGCTGCTGGCCTGCCTCGGCGCCGGCCTTGCCCTGCTCTACCACCAGGTGCGTACGCTCTGCCTGCTGCTGGTGGTGGCGGTCATGTTCGCGCTGCTGCACCAGGACGTGGGCGGCTACCTGCACAGCGGCCACGTCACGGCGCTGACACCGCTGCGCTTCCATGCCATTTCGGCCTGGTTGCCCTTGCTGTTCGCGGGCCTGGCATTGTGGCCCGAGCGCGGCCGCCGCCGCCGCGACCTGCTGCTGCGGGGTGTTGCCAGTGGCACCGCGCTGCTGATCTTCCTGCTGCTGGCCACGCAGCAACCCCGGGGCATGCACGATCTGCTGTCCAACCGCCACTGGAGCTGGATTCCGGCCGACTGGAACGCGCTGGCACAGCTGCCAGCGCTGCTGTTCCTTCTGGCAACCGCCGCGCTGGGCTGGCAGGCCTGGCGGCATCCGCGCCCGTTGCACACGGCGATGCTGCTGGCCCTGCTGTGCCTGTGGTGGATGCTGCCACGGGTGTTCCTGCAGCCGGTGCTGCTGCCGGCACTGGCCAGCGCGGCCCTGCTGCTGATGCTGGGCGCGATGCTGCAGGAGTCCTTCCATATGGCCTTCCGCGATGAGCTGACCGGCCTGCCGGGGCGCCGCGCCTTCAATGAGACCCTGCAGCGGGCGCGCGGCACCTACAGCATCGCGATGGTGGACGTGGACCACTTCAAGTCGTTCAACGACACCCACGGCCACGACACCGGCGACGATGTGCTGCGCCTGGTGGCCTCGCGCCTGGGCCGGGTGGGCGATGGTGGCCGGGCGTTCCGCTATGGCGGCGAGGAGTTCGCGGTGGTGTTCCTGGATCGTCCCGCAGCGGCCTGCGTGGATGCAGTCGAGGCGCTGCGGCAGACCATCGAGGACACCCGCATGCAGCTGCGCGACCGGAGCACACGCAGCCGCGACGATGAAACGGGGCGCCGGCAACGAGGACGCGGCGGAAGCGGGCAGACGGTGCAGGTGACGGTGAGCATCGGGCTGGCAGACAGCCGCGTGGATGAGCGGCCAGCGGCAGTGATCAAGGCCGCCGACCAGGCGCTGTACGCAGCCAAGGACGGTGGCCGCAACCAGGTCCGCGCGCATGCCGGCCAGCGCGTGCTGGCGGCACGCGGCGGCTGAGGCTCACACCGCGTCGAGGTAGTACCAGCGGCCGTCGACGCGCAGGAAGCGGCTGTGCTCGGCCATCTTCACCGCGCTGCCGCCGCCCACGCGGTAGCGGGCGGTGAAGCGCACTTCGGCGCTGTCGGCGCCGGTGACGGTGTGCTCGTGCACGGTCAGGCCCAACCAATGCGTACGCTGGCCGGGCGCATCATCCAGCGACAACTCGGCCGGACGGGTATCCGGATGCCAGCTCTGGCGCAGATAGTCCGCCAGCCCCCGCACATAGGCGCTGTAACGTGATCGCATCAGGCGCTCGGCATCGGGGGCGGCCTCACCGGCATGGAAACGGCCACAGCAGGCGGCGTACTCGGCGGGAAGGCCGCAGGGGCAGGGATCGGTGGGTTTTCGGCTCATGCGGACATTGTCGCCGGGTTGTGCGGATGGATCCACGCGGGGCACCGGTCAACCAGTGCAGGACAGGCGTATGCTGTCGCGCCCCCATATCGATTGATCGCCGTGCTGGAACTGGTTCCCCCTGAGTTGTGGTGGCTGGTGGTCATCGCCTTCATCGCCGGGCTGGTCGATGCCGCCGTCGGTGGTGGTGGGCTGGTGCAGCTGCCTGGCCTGTTCACGGTGCTGCCGCAGCAGACGCCGGCGATGCTGTTTGGTACCAACAAGTTCAGTTCGATGTTCGGTACCGGTGCGGCCGCCTGGCGCTATGCGCGCAACGTGCGCTTCCCGTGGAAGCCGGTGTTGTTCGCGGCCGGCACGGCCTTCATCTTCTCCTTCGCCGGCGCCACCGCGGTAAGCCTGCTGCCCAAGGACGCGGTGCGCCCACTGGTGCTGGTGCTGCTGGTCGCGATGCTGGCCTACACGCTGTGGAAGAAGGACTTCGGCGCGCTGCACCGTCCGCAGGAGATCGGTCGCCGCGAACTGGTGATCGCGCTGGCGATCGGTGCGGCGATCGGCTTCTACGACGGCTTCTTCGGGCCGGGCACCGGCAGCTTCCTGATCTTCCTGTTCGTGCGCTTCTTCGGGCTGGATTTCCTGCGCGCCTCGGCGGCGTCGAAGGTGGTGAACCTGGCGACGAATGTGGCGGCGATCTCGTTCTTCGTGCCGACCGGCAACATCCTGTGGCTGTTCGCGCTGCCGATGGCGGCGGCCAACATCATCGGCTCGGTGGTGGGCACGCGCCTGGCGCTGAAGGGCGGTACGCCGTTCATCCGCAAGCTGTTCGTGGGGCTGGTGGTGGTGCTGATCGCGCGGATGGCGTGGGATACGTTCCGCGGTTCGTGAGGGACGTTATGAAATGGTAGGTGCCAACCTTGGTTGGCACATTGTTTCAGGTCGCGAAGAGCAGCCGAGCATGGCTCGGCCCTACAGGTGGATTGCCCGAGGCGCTCAGGCCTCGGCTTCTTCCGGTTCGTTGGCCTGCTGGCGGCTGCGCTCGGGCAGCTTCAGGCGCTTGCCTTCCTCGTCATACTCGATCAGCAGCACGCCGGAGTCGTGGCGACCGCTGATTTCGACGAAGCAGGCGCCGCCGATGAACGGTTCCAGCGTCATCACCGACTTCAGCGGGGTGGCAACCACCATCTGGAAGCCAAAGTTGTCGAAGATGTTCATCGCCAGCGCGGTGAACTCGTTGTCGGCCTTGTCGAAGGCTTCGTCGAGCACCACTGCGGCGTAGCTGGGCAGCTGGCTGTCAGCACCGCCGAGCTGGTAGCGCAGTGCCGCGGCCAGGCAGGTGGTGGCCAGTTTCTGGCGCTGGCCACCGGACTTGCCGGCGCCGCTGCGGTAGATCTCGACCTGCTGGCGCGTTTCCGCATCCAGCTCGACGCCGATGAACTCCACGTGCATGCGCACGTCCAGCACCAGCTCGCGCCAACGCTTGTCCTCGCCTTCCTGCGAGCCCAGGCGGTTGACCAACTGGCGCAGCACGGTGAACTGCGATTCGGCCAGCTCGCGCTGCTCGGTCTGCTGCTGCGACAGCACTTCGCGCAGCTGCAGCTGGAACTCGCCCACTTCCGGCAGGCGGCGGTCGCTCAGTTCGATGGTCAGCAGCGTGCCGCGGTTGAACGGCACCTGTTCCAGGCTGGCGTTCACTTCATCCAGGCGCTGGCCGATCGACTTGCGGGCCTCGGCGCTGTGGCGCTGCAGGGCCAGCAGGTTGTTCTTGCTCTGGTTCTGCAGCAGATCGAAGAAGCGCTCTTCATGCTGCGGCAGGCCATCGCGCTCCAGTCGTTCGAGGCGTGCGAGGAAGTCCTCGGCCGAGGCCACCGACACGGTGAAGTCACCCGATTCCTCCGGCCATTGCTGGATGAAGCGACGGAAGCAGCCGATCAGCTGGTTCTCGATGCGGTTGAGGTCCTGTTGCGAGGACGACAGCTGCTCGTTCAGCGCGTTGCTGACCTGGCGCATGTGCGCTTCCAGCGTTTCCAGGCTGAGCGGACCCTGCTCCTGCAGGCGCTCGGCAAGGCCGGCTTCCTGCTCCTGGGCCAGGCTCGGCAGCACCAGCGCACGGCTCTGCTGGCGCGCGCGGTCCAGGCGGTCGCGTTCCTTGACCAGCTGCCCGCGCTCGACGCGGACGTCTTCATAGGTGCGGCGGGCCTGCTCGATGTCGGCGCGCACGGCGTCGATCTGCTTGGCCAGCTTGGCGAGGTCGGCATTGCCTTCGCGCAGGTCGCGCAGCGTGGCCTCGATGTCGCTCAGGCGCTGCTGTGGGGCGGCGATGTCGATCTCGTTCCAGCTGATGCTGACCAGCTCGTGGCAGGCCAGGCGGCGTTCGTTGTCGCGGTCACGCTGTCCACGCAGGCGCGCGATGTCGGTCTCGCAGCTGGCGATGCGCTTGGCCAGTTCCTGAGCTTCGCGCTCGAAGGCGCCCACCTTGTCGTGGTTGTTGAAACCGAGGATCCAGCGACGGCGGTCGCCCACCGCACTGCGGTCATCCTTCTCGAAACGGTCGCCCGGATGCTTGACCTGGCCTTCGCGGGTGATGCCGCGGTCGACGTTGCGCAGCTGCTTGGCATCCACGCACTCGTAGTCGAATCGCTTGCCGAGCTCGCGGCGCAGCCAGCTTTCGAACACGTGTTCGCGCAGCTCCAGCTTGTGCAGCAGCGACTTCGCCGACGGCTCACGGGCGAACGCATCATCGTTGCGGCGCACGCGGTAGTAGGTGAAGCGCATGCCCAGGTGGGTACGGTTCACCCACTCGGCGACGTCGTTGTAATGCTTGTCGTCGACCAGCAGCGACAGCGCGAAGCCACCCAGCACGCGCTCGATGGCACCCTGCCAGCCCTGCTCTTCCGAGCGGACCTGGATCAGTTCGCCGACGAACGGCAGCGCCGCTTCGGCAATGCCGGTTTCCTCGGCCAGGCGCGCGCGGAGCTTCTGCATCGGCGCCGGGATGTTGGAGGGCGTGCGCTGCATCGCTTCGAGTTCCGCACGGACTTCGCCGAAGCGGCGCTCGTCATCGCGCTTGCCACCCAGGCGATCGCTGATCGCATCGTCCAGCGCCGAAGAGGCGCGCTGGCGGTCCTGCAGCTCGTTCTGTGCGCGCTCGACCAGTTCGGCGAAGCCGTGTGCGTCGTCCGGCAGTTCGGCCCCCAGCTGCTGCGCGGCCAGGCTTGCCTGCTCGCGCTTGGCCTGGCGGCGGTCGCGCTCGGCTTCGGCGCGGCCCTGCTCGCGTTCCAGTTCTTCGATGCGCTCACCGCCCTGCTGGCGGCGCTGCAGTTCCAGTTCGGCCAGGCGCTCGGTGTGATTGTCCAGTGCGGCACGGCGCTGGGCTTCTTCGCCAAGCAGGCCACGGTCACGCACGTCCATCTCGCGCAGGCGCGCTTCGATCAGCGCCTGGCGGCGGCTTTCACGGAAGCTGTCGACGCCGAGCTTGAGGGCTTCGTCGTCGCCGCGCCGGCGGTGCATTTCCTTCAGGTCGTTGTAGTAGGCGCGTGCCGGCAGCAGGGTCTCCACCTGGCGACGGGCGGTGACCACCGCCTGGTGCGCGCCATCGAGCTCGGCGAAGTCGCTGACCAGGCGTTCGGCGGCGTCGAAGGTCTTCGGCGTGTCGAGCATGAAGTCGCGCAGGAAGACGTTGAGGTCGCCCAGGTTCTTCGCCGACTGCGTCTTGTGCAGCAGGCGCAGCGCCATCTCGTTGTCGATGCCGAGCAGGTCGCGGAAGCGCTCGGCGTAGCCGGAGAAGGTGTCGAAGTGGTGCAGGTCGGACAGCTTCTGCTTGAGCTTGCGCAGGTCCAGGTCGAACCCACCAAGATCCTTGGCGATGTCGAACGGGCGCTCGGCAATCATGTAGTGCTTGCGCACGTCACCGGCCGAGGTGCCGTTGCCGGAGATCCACAGCAGGCGCACCAGGCTGACCACGCGGCCATCGCCGGCGCGGTATTCCAGCACCAGTGCGGTCCAGGTGGCGCCCTTGCGCAGGTACTGGGTGGCGATTTCGCCGGTGCCGCTGTCCTGCTGGTCAGCCCACGCGCCACGCACGTAGGACACCAGGTTGCGGTCGCGGCCACTGCGCTCGGCTTCACGCGCAGCAGCGTTGAAGTCGACGATGGCCGGCGGCGTCAGCAGCGCGGACATGGCATCGAGCAGTGTCGACTTGCCCGAGCCGGAACGTCCGACGAACAGGAAGCCGCGCTCGGCGATCGGTACTTCGGTCAGGCCGTTGAAGGTGCCCCAGTTGTGCACCTGCAGGCGGCGCATGCGGAACTGCTGCAGGCGCGGGTCCGGCAGGCCTTCGTTGAACAGGGCGGGAGTGTGCTTGGAGATAGCCATGCGATGGTCGGGTCTCTCAGGCCTCGGCGGCCGGGGTTTCGCGCAGCTGGCGGTAGACCGCCGAGAGCTGGGACACGTCTTCGGCGGAGAACAGCAGCTTCAGCGCCGGCGAGACTTCGTGGCGGTCTTCCTGGCCGCTGAGGCGGGTCAGGATGTGGTTGTCCTTCATCTTCTGCACCGCCGAGGCGACGCGGCGGTTGAAGCCGGCGCGGTCGGTGGACAGGTTCTTTTCGTAGATGGCCAGTGCTTCGGCCATTTCGGCATCGGCGACCACCGCGCGGTTGCCGCGCGCATCGGCTTCGGCCAGCTGCTGGCGCAGGTACAGCAACAGCACCGAGTCGATGAAGGTCAGCGGCGAGGTGCGCAGCAGCACCGGCGCGTCGACGTCTTCGGTATCGGCCTGGCGGGTGAACGCCACGCCGCTGTCACGGTCGAGCACCAGTTCCAGGAACAGGTCCGCCAGCGACGAGCGGATGGCCGCTTCGCTGCGGATCAGTGCCGGCCACAGCTTGGCGTGGCGCAGCTGGTCGATGCTGGGGCCGATCAGCAGCTGGCACAGCGCGCGGCGCGCATCCAGCGGCAGGCGCCCGGTGTCGCCGAGGTAATAGACGTCGTTGCCACGGCGGGGCTGCGCCACGGCCGCCACCGGTTCGGCCTCGTAGGCGTCTTCCGCCACGTCGGCCTGCGCTGCGTCGATGGGATCTTCATGCCAGCTCATGGCGTCTCTCCTGGGTGAACCAAACCAGCGGGATGCGGGCGCGACGGACCTGGCCGTCGCCACCACGCCATTGCGCAAGCTCCTGCTCGCCGGCGACCACGTTGCCGAAGCGCGTGCCCAGCGACAGATAGCCGATGACGCTGCCAAGACCCTGCGGCGCCTCGCGCTGCGACAGTGCCTGGGCGATGCTGAGCCGCGGCTGTGCATCGAGCAGGTCGTGCAGGTCGCGGCGCAGGGTGCGGAAGTCGATTTCGGACGAAGCGACCAGGTCGCCGACGCTCTCCAGGCTGATCGCGGCCGCGTCGTTGTACTCGACATTGCCGTCGACCTGGGCGCTGCGCGGATCATGCAGCTTCCACTGCGACCAAGAGCGCAGTCGGCTGGTGGTCAGCTGCAGGTCGCGGCCGATGCCGCGTTGTGCGGGGAATTCGTCGCGCAGGGCCAGGGCTTCGGACTGCGCCTGCTTCAACAACTGGTTGAGGCGGCGCTGTTCCAGGTAGCCACGGCTCTGCACGAAGCCGCGCAGGCTGCGCGCGAAGTTCTGCAGCACGTCGTGCACCTGGCCACCGCGCTCGAGCATGGTGCTGGTGAAGCTGCGCAGGAAGTTGCGTTCGTTGCGGTCCAGGCGGCGGGCGAAGCCGCGCGCCAGCACTGCTTCCAGCGCGGCATCGAGCTGGGCACTCTGTTCGGCGTCGTTGAGCAGCCGCCAGAAGGCCTGGAAACTGCGCCCGGCGTCACTTTCGCCAATGACATCCACACCTTCGAACAGCTGCGACAGCACATCGCCGCGCTCGCCCTCGTCGTCGATGATGCGTTCGCGGAAATCGCGGTTGAGCTGCTCGAAGTCATCGCGCACGCGGCGGAAGTCCTCGGTCAGCTCGTCGGCCAGGCCGATGATCTGGCGGGTGCGTTCCAGCGCGCGCTTGCCGTCCAGCGCAACCACGCGGCCGGTGCCGACCCGGGCGATTTCGGCATCGATGCGGTCGCGCTCGTCGTGCAGCGCGGACAGGCGCGCATCGGGATCGGCTTCGGTCTGCGCAGCCAGTGCCGAGAGCTGCTCAATGACCAGCGCCAGGCGGCTTTCGGTGGCGGCCACGCGGGCCTGCTCGAGGCCGTCGGCGAAGCGGATCGCCTGCAGTGCCGCGGTCGCCAGCTCGTACTGCTCCTGGTCGGCGCCTTCGGGCAGACGGCGTTCCAGCCAGCCCTGGGCCAGCCAGTGCGCGATGTAGGCCTGCGCGGTGCGCGGCAGCTCGCGCGAGAGTTCATCGCCGGCCAGCTGGTCCAGCGCGCGCTGCAGTCGCTCGTTCAGTACCGAGGACGGCAGCGTGCGCTCGCCGTCCATCAGCAGGCCCTGCAGCAGGCCGATGATTTCCGGAGCGTGGTCGGCGGCAAGCAGCTTCCACTGGGGCTGTTCGCGCAGGTGGCGGTAACGGGCAATGCGTTCGCGATGCTTCATGCAGCGAAAGAAGTCTGTAGGGCTGACAGGGACAAACCGCCATGCACAGCTGCCGCGTGGACAGCCGTGGGCATGCCGGCCTGCAGGAGCCGGCGTGGTGCGGGCAAGCGGCTCAGCGCTTGCCGCCCACTTCGATGAAGCGCAGGAACTCGGCGCGGGTACGCGCGTCGTCGCGGAAGCTGCCCAGCATCTTGGAGGTGACCATGCTGACGCCGCGCTTGTGGATGCCGCGGGTGGTCATGCACTCGTGGGCGCCTTCGACGACCACGCCGACGCCGATCGGCTGCAGCACATCCTGGATGCACTGGGCGATCTGCGCGGTCATCTTCTCCTGCACCTGGAAACGGCGGGCGTAGGCTTCGACGACACGGGCCAGCTTGCTGATGCCCACCACCTTGCCGGCCGGCAGGTAGCCGACGTGCACGCGGCCGATGATCGGGGCCATGTGGTGCTCGCAGTGGCTTTCGTACTCGATGTCGCGCAGGACGATCAGCTCGTCGTAGCCGGCCACTTCCTCGAAGGTACGCTCCATGTAGGCGCGCGGGTCGTCGCGGTAACCGCTGAACCAGTCGCCATAGGCTTCGGCGACACGGCGGGGGGTATCCAGCAGGCCTTCACGGGACGGGTCCTCACCGGCCCAGCGCAGCAGGGTGCGCACGGCATCCTCGGCCTGGTCCTGGGTCACGTCGCCCTGCGGGGCGGCCTTTTCGTTGTTCTTGCTCATTGCGTACAGCGTCCCGAACGGGGGGCGAGCATCGTACCCGACCGGGGGGTGGGTCGTCCTGTTGGTCGGGTTCATCGGGGGTCTGGCGGCGCCTGCCTGTTACGGGTCTGGATGGGGAAGGGCGGCAGGGCAGGACACGCCGTAAACCCATCCATGGGGGCTCGGTCGGCGCATCCATGCGCCTCACGGTCCTGCCCTGCCGCCCTTCCCCATCCCTGACAGTTTCCCGCGGGCGCGGCCGGACCGCCCGAAAGCGGGGGCAAAAGCGGGGTTCATGACTTCGGAAGCAGCGCGCCGCTGCTGTGGTGTCTTGTGCTTTGGTGGGTGCGGACCGTTGGTCCGCACT
>OJST01000288.1_pt1 | contig 12559 bp, 8 predicted proteins | sample 1599491 | NCBI WGS metagenome assembly OJST01 (sample SAMN04436635, study PRJEB24849) | human gut metagenome | biome: human gut; feature: NICU; material: stool | host: Homo sapiens | place: USA: Saint Louis, MO | collected 2010-02-10
GCCGGCGCCGCCGCGCAGCCGGGCGGATCGGCCGTGGCCGCAGGCGCAGTTGGAGAATGGCCGCGCCTGGGTCAGCTGCAGTACCGAGTACGCCGGTGAGGCGGGCGATGGCGTCGAGCTGGAGGGCCTGCAGCGCGAGCAGATCACCCAGGCGCTGACGCCGTGCGCCGAACGTGGCCTGATGCGCGTGCGTTACGCCGGCAAGATCAATCCGGGCTTCGCCGAGATGATGTGGCGGTTGGCGGTGGTCGCTGACGAGCAGAAGATCCACAAGCGCATCCTCGACCTGGATTCCAGCGGCGGCCAGGTGGAATCGGCGATTGTCGCCGGCGACAGCATCGGTGAATCGGGCTGGACGATCTGGGTGCGCGAGGGCTCGATCTGCCACAGTGCCTGCGTGTTCGTGCTGGCCGCCGGTGACAACCGCCTGCTGTCGGGCAAGGTCGGCATCCATCGCATGATGCGGATCAGCTCCAAGGCCACCTCGCGCGCGGAACTCAACCGCGAGCTGCACGAGGTCTACGACAACGTGAAGGACTACCTGCAGCGCAACGGCGTGGCGGTGGGTGTGGCCGATCTGATGATGACCGTGCCCAACCGCAGCCTGCGCCTGCTGACGCAGGATGAGCTGCGCCAGTACGGCCTGGACGGCACCAACGCGGTGCAGGACGATCTGGAACGGATCAAGCAGATGCGGGCCTGTGGCGATGACTTCGTGCAGCGCAAGGACGCGTTCCTGGTCGCCTTCGACCAGCAGTGCAAGCGCGAAGGCGCCGACATGGAATCGATCAACAGCTGCGGCCAGGCACTGAAGCAGCGCTTCGGTTTCCCGGATGCGGTGTGCCCGGAAGAAAGCCCACTGTCGGAGATCGATGTGGCAACGCTGCCACCGGCACCGTCGGAGCCGCCGCCGGTGGCCGAACAGGCGCCAGTGAACACCGCCGCGCCCGCCGCGCAGGCTGATGCGGCAGCGGTGGAGGGCAACGCCCCGGCACGCTGACGGCATAGTCACCGCGCTGGCGTAGACTGCGGTTCTCTCCAGAAAACCGGCGGTGTCCATGAAGCGTGTGCTCCTGCTGCTGTCCCTGCTGTCCCTGCTGCCCCTGACCGCATTGGCGCAGGCACCTGCGCCGGCCACGCCTGCACCGGCTCCGGCACGCCCGGCCCCGGCCTCGCCAGCGGCTGCGAAGCCAGCCACCGCCGGTGCCCCGGCGTTGACTGCTGCACAGCAGGCCCAGGTGCAGAAACAGGATGCCGAGATGGGCGCTGCTGCACTGAAAGCCGCGCAGCTGGTCGATGCCAACCGCGCCGGCGAACTGTGGGATGGCGCCTCCGCCGTCGCGCGCCGTGCAGTACCGAAGGCCGCATTCGTCAGCCAGCTGACCACCGAGCGCACGCGCTTGGGTGCGCTGGCCGGGCGTGGCCAGCCCACCATCACCCGGGTCAAGTACAGCGCAGGCGCCGCGGTACCGGAAGGGCTGTACATCAACGTCAGTTTCCCGACCCGTTTCGCCAACAGCGCGCAGCCGGTGCGCGAGCTGGTCTCGTTCCGTTTCGACGAGGACCAGGTGTGGCGTCTGGCCGGTTACAGCCTGCGTGCGTCGGCACCCTGAGGAGATGATCGATGGCAACTGAACTGACAATGCTGGCCTGGTCGGTGCTGCTGGGCTTCGTCTATATCTTCGCCACCTCCACGGTGGTCACCCGCGAGCGCGGGATGAAGTGGAATGCCTCGGCACGCGATGGCGATGCAAAGCCGGTCAGCGCGCTGGCCGGTCGCCTGCAGCGTGCGCAGGCCAACTTCCTGGAGACGTTCCCGTTCTTCGCCGCCGCCGCCATCGCGGTGGTCGTGGCCGGTCGCGGCAACGACACCACTGCACTGGCGGCGCAGGCCTACTTCTGGGCGCGTGTGGTCTATCTGCCCCTGTACGCCGCAGGCGTGCCCTACGTGCGCAGCCTGGTGTGGCTGGTGTCGCTGCTGTCGATCCTGGCGCTGGTGTTCGCACTTCTCTAAGTCGGCCTGATCCAGATCAAGGCCGCTCAGGTGCGCGGCGCTATGCTGGCGCGGACTGAATCAACGGCAGGAGGCGCGCATGCGCAGGATGGACGTGGTGGTGGTCGGCGCCGGACCGGCAGGTCTGTGCTTCGCGCGCGCGCTGGCCGGCAGCGGGCTGCAGGTCGGGCTGGTCGAAGTGCAGCCGCGCCAGGCCCTGGCCGAGGCCGCCTTCGATGGCAGGGAGATCGCGTTGACCCATGCCTCGCGGCAGAGCATGGAGCAACTGGGTCTGTGGCAGCGCCTGCCGCAGGCCGAAGTCGCTGAACTGCGCGATGCCAAGGTGATGAACGGCGGCTCGCCATTCGCGCTGACCTTCGCCAGCAGCCAGGTCGACGGCCAGCCGCTGGGCTGGCTGGTACCCAACCATCTGATCCGCCGTGCCGCATGGGATGCGGTGCAGGGCCAGGACGACGTGGAACTGTTCGACGGGCGCAAGGTGCAGGGCGTGCAAGCCGATGCACAGGGCCATGTGGTCAAACTCGATGACGGCAGCCAACTGCATGCGCGGCTGCTGGTGGCCGCTGACAGCCGCTTCTCCGCCACCCGCCGCATGCTCGGCATCGGTGCGCAGATGCGCGACTTCGGCAAGTCGATGCTGGTGTGCCGCATGCAGGTCGAGCGCGACCATCGCCACACTGCCTGGGAATGGTTCGGCTACGGCCGCACGATGGCGCTGCTGCCGCTCAACGAGGGCCAGGCATCGGCGGTGATCACGCTGCCGCCGCGGCAGATCGAGGCGCTGCTGGCGATGGACGAGGTGGCCTTCGGCGAGGCCATCAGTGCTTGCTTCGAACATCGGCTGGGCCGGATGCAGCCGGTGGCCACGCCGCAGGCGTATCCGCTGGTGGGTGTGTACGCGCACCGTTTTGTTGGCGAGCGTTCGGCGCTGATCGGCGATGCCGCAGTCGGCATGCACCCGGTCACCGCGCATGGCTTCAACCTGGGCCTGGCCAGCGCACAGCGGCTGGCGCAGGGCATCGTCGCGCAGCAGCGTCGCGGTGCCGACATTGCCGCCGCCGGCATGCTGGCCAGCTACCAACGGGGTCACCGGCTGGCGTCGCGGCCGCTGTACGAGGCCACCAATGCGATCGCCAGCCTGTACACCGACGATCGCCGCCCCGCGCGGCTGCTGCGGGCGGCCGGCCTGCGCCTGGCGCAGGGCGTGGCACCGTTCAGGCAGCTGATTGCCTCGCACCTGACCCAGCGCGTAGCCTGAACAGCCTCACATCAGCCGGCGGCCAGCACCCGGATCTGGCTGTCGGCGAACTCGACCACCTGGCCTGCGCGGATCTTGCAGGCCTTGCGCAGTTCGACTTCGCCGTCGACCCGCACCAGGCCTTCGCTGATGACCATCTTGGCTTCGCCGCCGCTGGTGACCAGGTCGGCCAGCTTGAGCAGCTGCTTGAGTTCGACGTAGTCACCGTCGAGGTCGAATTCGAGAATCTGCATGGAGCGGGGTTCCTGGGAAGAGGGGCGCAGGCCAGCGGCCGGGCCGGGAGGAGGGCGCGTATTGTGCGCCAGCACGGGGCATGACGGCACGCGCACGGAAAGCTGTACGCCTCGTTCAGGATCAATGCGGTATCATCCCGCTCTGAGCGAGTGAAATCTCCTCCGACCGAGCAGCGCCAGGGCACGCGATAAGAAGGGCGCCCAAAGCGCGGACCATCCCTTTTTTATCGCACTGCCAGGAAGACGGCAGTGCCTTCGGAGTTTCCCATGTCCCAAGATTCCCAAGCGCCGCTGCAGTTCGCGCAGCTCGGCCTGTCCGAGCCCGTGATGCAGGCGGTCACCGCCATCGGCTACGAAACCCCGTCGCCGATCCAGGCCGCCACCATCCCGGCGATGCTGGAAGGCCGCGACGTGCTGGGCCAGGCCCAGACCGGTACCGGCAAGACCGCCGCGTTCGCGCTGCCGGTACTGTCCAACATCGACCTGCAGCAGATCAAGCCGCAGGCCCTGATCCTGGCGCCGACCCGCGAACTGGCCATCCAGGTCGCCGAGGCGTTCCAGTCCTACTCGTCGAAGATCCCGGGCTTCCGCGTGCTGCCGGTGTACGGCGGCCAGCCTTACGGACAGCAGCTGTCGGCGCTGCGCCGTGGCGTGCATATCGTGGTCGGTACCCCCGGTCGCGTGATCGACCACCTCGACCGCAGCACCCTGGACCTGTCCGAGCTGAAGACCCTGGTGCTGGACGAAGCCGATGAAATGCTGCGCATGGGCTTCATCGACGACGTCGAAGCGGTGCTGAAGAAGCTGCCGGAGCAGCGCCAGGTGGCCCTGTTCTCGGCCACCATGCCGCCGCAGATCCGCCGCATCGCGCAGACCTACCTGCAGGACCCGGTGGAAGTGACCATCGCGGCCAAGACCACCACCTCGGCCAACATCCGCCAGCGTTACTGGTGGGTGAGCGGCATGCACAAGCTGGATGCGCTGACCCGCATCCTGGAAGTCGAGCCGTTCGACGCGATGATCATCTTCGCGCGCACCAAGGCCGGCACCGAAGAACTCGCCAGCAAGCTGCAGGCCCGTGGCCTGGCCGCTGCCGCCATCAACGGTGACATGCAGCAGGCCCAGCGTGAGCGCACCATCGCCATGCTGAAGGAAGGCAAGCTGGACATCCTGGTTGCCACCGACGTGGCTGCGCGCGGCCTGGACGTGGAGCGCATCAGCCACGTGCTGAACTACGACATTCCGTACGACACCGAAAGCTACGTGCACCGCATCGGCCGTACCGGCCGTGCCGGCCGCAGCGGCGAGGCGATCCTGTTCGCCACCCCGCGCGAGAAGGGCATGCTGCGCCAGATCGAGCGCGCCACCCGTCAGCCGATCGAAGAGATGCAGCTGCCGAGCGTGGAAGCGGTCAACGACACCCGCATCAACAAGTTCACCTCGCGCATCACCGAAACCCTCGGTGCCGGCGGCCTGGACTTCTACCGCCAGCTGCTGGAGCGCTTCGAGAACGAGCAGAACGTGCCGGCCATCGAGATCGCCGCCGCGCTGGCCAAGATGCTGCAGGGTGACACCCCGTTCCTGCTGCAGCCGCCGGTGCGTGCCCCGCGTGAAGAGCGCGCCCCGCGCGAGCGTTTCGACCGTGGCGACCGTCCGGAGCGTGGCGATCGCTTCGACCGCAACGAGCGTGGTCCGCGCTTCGAGCGTGGCCCGCGTCGCGACGACGCCGAAGGTGGTTTCGAGCAGCGTCCGCGCCGTGAGGTTCCGCCGCGTGGAGCACCGGAGCAGGGTATGGAGACCTACCGCATTTCGGTGGGCCACCAGCATGGCGTGAAGCCGGCCAACATCGTCGGCGCCATCGCCAACGAAGCGGGCCTGGAAAGCCGCTTCATCGGCCGCATCGACATCCACGACGACTTCTCGCTGCTGGACCTGCCGGCACAGATGCCGCCGGACGTGCTGTCGCACCTGCAGAAGGTGTGGGTGTCCGGCCAGCAGCTGCAGATGCGTGCGCTGGCTCCGGGTGAAGACACCAACCCGGCCCCGCGTCCGTTCAAGCCGCGCTTCGACAAGCGTGGCCCGGGCGGCCCGGGTGGCCCGCGTCGTGGTGGCCCGGGTGGTCCGGGTGGCCATGGTGGCCATGGTGGCGACCGCGGCGGTGACCGCGACAGCCGCCCGCCGCGTCGTGACGGCTTCAAGCCGCGCGGCCCGCGCAGCTTCTAAGCCGCACCCGCAGCCGTCCATAACAACGCCAGCCCCCGGGCTGGCGTACAGGAAAAGGGGACGGAGGGGATTAAGTCGTAAATGGCAGGCCATGCGCTTATGCCGAAAACGACTTAATCCCCTCCGTCCCCTTTTTCGCATGGTCCACACATTGCCGGTCATAGGCTGGGCCGGTTCCAAGGCAGGTTGTCACCGCAGCACATTCGGGGGGATCCGGGATGGGTAGAAGTGGCACGGACCAGCAGAGCCGGCGGGTGCCGATGACCCGTGGGCTGGGATTGCGCTTTGCGTTGTTGACGGGCATGGCGATCGGGTTGGTCGCGTTGTCCGCGTTGATCCAGGAACTGCAGGCAGCCTCGACGGCCTGGATTGCCGGCCAGGGGTACTGGTCACGAGGGCAGCAGGATGCAACCGCTGCGCTGAGCCGCTACCTGGCGCGTGGCCATGCCCAGGACCTGGATGACGCGCGCCAGGCGCTGCGGATTCCATTGGGCGATCTGCAGGCCCGGCTGGCGCTGGAACAGGCGGTACCGGACGAGGAAAAGGCCAGGCAGGGCTTCCTGCAGGGTGGCAACGCGCGCGCCGATATCCCGCGCCTGGTGTTCTCGTTCCGCCATGCACGCGACATCGGTGCATTCCGGGAAGCAACCACGCTGTGGCGACAGACCGACGATGATCTGTTGGCTGTGCAGCGGCTGGTTGCCGAGCTGCAGTCGGGGCACGCCCAGGGCGTGCTGCCAGCGGCGGAACGCGACCGGTACCTGCAACAACTGCGTGATCTGGACCGGCGGCTGCAGGTGCAGGCGCAGGCGCAGGCATTTTCGCAAGCGTTGCTGCGCATGGCCACGATGGTACGGATCGCCACGCTTGTGGTGGGCGGGTTGTCGGTGCTGGCGATCAGCCTGATGGCGGTGGCCCTCGCGCGCCGCGTCGGCAAGGACCTGACCGAGCATGAAAGCCGCTTCCGTGCAGCCTTCTACCAGGCCAATGTCGGCATGCTCAAGCTCGACACCGACGGCAAGGTGATCGAAGCCAACCAGGCGATGGCCGACATCCTCGACTACCGACGCGACGTGCTGCTGCAGATGTCGCTCGGCGATCTGTTGATGGAAGGCGAACTGGTCATCGATGGCGTCGGCCGCATCGACTGGGACCGGCAGCTGCGGCCGAGTGAACTGCGCTTCTGCCGCCGCGATGGCAGCCTGGTGTGGGGGCGCTGGAGTGGCACCGGCGTGCGCAGCGCGGGAGGCGGCCTGTCGGTGTTTGCGATCATCGAGGATGTCAGCCAGAACCATGCATTGGCACGTGAGATCGAGCATCACGCCAGCCACGATCCGCTGACCGGCCTGATCAACCGCCGCGAGATCGAGCGGCTGCTGGAACGTGCGCTGCTGCAGGTACGCAGTGATGGCGGTACGCATGCGCTGTGCTACATCAACCTGGACCACTTCAAGCTGGTCAATGACAGCTTCGGCCATGCCGCCGGTGACCAGATGCTGCGCAGTTTCGCCGACTATCTGGTGGCGGCCGTGCGCGACGGTGACTGGGTCGGCCGCCTGGGCGCCGACGAGTTCGCCGTGTTCCTCGCCCATGCCGGGCAGGACGAAGCCAAGCGGGTGCTGCAGCGGGTGATTCGCAACCTGGGCCAGGCCACGTTCCCGATCAGCGAGGGCAGCCCGCAGCTGAGCTGCAGCATCGGCGTGGTCGAGGTCAGTGCCGATGCGCCGGACGTGAACTGGTTGATGAGTGCCGCCGACAGCGCCTGCTATGCAGCCAAGCAGGCCGGGCGCAACCGCGTGCACTGCTTCAATGAGAACCGCATGGCGCTGGAGGAGCGGCGGCAGGAGGCCGAGCGCCTGCAGGGCGTCAGCCTGGCGATGGCCGAGAATCGCATGCTGCTGTATGCACAGCGCATCGCCCGCGTGGGCGATCCGTCCTACCTGCACTACGAGGTGCTGGTGCGCATGCGTGGCACCGATGGCAGCCTGCATCTGCCCGGCCAGTTCATGCCGGCGGTGGAGCGCTATGGCATGGCAGTGGCGCTGGACCGGCACGTGCTCGGGCTGCTGTTCCGCCACCTGCAGGTGTGCCCGGCGCACGTGCGACAGCTGGGCCTGTGCAACGTCAACGTGTCCGCGCAGTCGATCGCCGAGCCGGGATTCCTCGCCTTCGTCTGCGACCTGCTCGAGCGCAACCGCGCGCTGGCCTCCAAGTTGTGCTTCGAGATCACCGAGACTGCGGCGATCAGCAACCTCAGCCAGGCCCGCGCCTTCATCGATGCGGTGAAGGCACGGGGGTGCCGGATGGCGCTGGATGACTTCGGCTCCGGCCTGTCTTCCTTCGGCTACCTGCGCCAGTTGCCGGCGGACATCCTGAAGATCGACGGCGCCTTCGTGCGCGACATGGATACCGACCCGGTCAGCCACGCCACGGTGCGCGCGATCAGCGAGCTCGGGCGCGAGCTGCAGATGGAAGTGGTGGCCGAGTGGGTGGAGACCGCCGAGGTTGCCGGTGCGCTGACCCGGCTTGGCGTGCAGGGGCTGCAGGGCTATGCCATCGAACGGCCGCAGCCGCTGGAGCGGCTGACCCTGGTCGATCTGCGCCCGGTACGGCTGGTCGCGGTGAAGGGGCCGCCGGCGGCTGGCTGAACCGCGGGCGCCGACTTTGGTCTACACATGCGTGGCGTGCCCGGCTGCGATAATGCGCGCCAGGGGCGGCGCGCAGTGGGCGCGGACGTAAGCAGGAACAGGACGTGGCGTGGGCGGCAGGCAGTGGCGGTATGGAACAGGAGCGGTGCTGGCCGTCCTGATGGTGTGGTTGGCGTTGCCGTGGCCGCTTCAGGCTGCAGAGGCCGTGTCGGGCCATGATTATCTCCTGGTCGGCGGCGCTACCGACGAGCCGACGCCGCACCGCGCATGCACGCCGCAGATGCTGTCCGGCGCCCGCCAGCAGGTGCTGGTGCCGGCTCCGCCGCAGGGCTGGTCAGGCCAACCGCAGGCGCTGGACGTGTTCAACGTCTTTGCCGGTGAAGTGCGCGTCCAGCATGGCGACCGCGAGATCTGCGGCAACATGCACGACGCGCGCACCCGCGATTCACGTTTCCGGGCTGGCATCGGCCTGGTGGCGGTACCGCCGGCCGGCAGCCATGAACCGTTCCTGGTCTCCTGGCAGACACCGCTGAAGACACGTTGGGTACCGACCCTGCGGCTGGGCGCGCCCAGCCCGGTGCAGCAGAACGACACCGCCCGCCTGCTGGTGCGCGCGGCCTGCATCGCGGTGGCGATCGCGCTGGCGCTGTCGGCGTTGATGGCCTTCCTGACCACCCGGGACCGCAGTTTCCTGGTCTACATCGCCGGCACCACCGTGATGGTGCTGTGGCAGGCCATCCTCGGCGGGCTCAGCGGCTATCCGGAACCCTGGCTGCCGGTGGGCGAGCACGGCGCCTGGTGGCTGCTGGCGCTGACCGCTGCGACCCAGGCACTGGTGCTGCCGGCGCTGTGGCGGCTGAACGGAGGCGACCGCGTGCTGCCTCGATCGCGCCCGGCCCAACTGGCGGTGTTGTGGACCCTGATGGCGCTGGCCGTGCTGGTGCCGTGGCTGCGCTGGGAGCATCTGGCCTGGGTCGCGAAGGGCTTGCAGGTGTCCTATCTGTCCGGATGTGGCCTGGCACTGATGGTCGGCGTCTGGGCACGCTGGCGCGGCGACCGTTGGGCGCAGGCGGGTCTGGCCGCGCTGGCACCGATGCTGGTACTGATCATCGCCGATGCCTGTGGTGCGGCGTGGCTGCTGGAATACCGGGTGGAGGCGCTGCAGCTGGCGGTGACCTGGCTGTTGATGATGGCCGCGTATGCGTTGAACCAGCGGCTGGGCCGGCTGCGCCAGCAGCGTGATGAACTTCGCCAGCTGGCCGAGACCGATGGCCTGACCGGGCTTCCCAACCGTCGCGCCGGACTGCAGCAGCTGGCCCGCCATCTGGAACGGGTGGACCGTGAGCGCGGCCCGTTGGTGATCGGCTTCCTCGACATCGACCTGTTCAAGGACATCAACGACCGCCACGGCCACCCCATGGGGGACCGGGTAATCAAGAGCCTGGCGCTGTTCCTCAAGCAGCGCCTGCGCAAGACCGACTTCATTGGCCGTTACGGCGGCGAGGAATTTGCCATCGTCATGCCCAATACCGCGCTGGAGGCCGCCCACAAGGTGCTTGACGAGATTCGTCGGCGCTTTGCCGACATCATCTACCCGGCACAGCCGCAGGATTTGCAGTGCACCTTCAGTGCCGGGGTGGTGCAGATGGATGAGGGGCTGGACGCGTTGACCATGGCCAGCGCGGCGGATGAAGCCCTGTACCGCGCCAAGCATGCCGGGCGTAACTGTGTAGTACGGGTAGAGCGCTGAAACGGCCCTGCCCGCGAGGAATCAGTAGCGCCATCAGATAGAGGCACTCTGCCACTTTTTTTCTGACGCCAAGCCCTCGGCGTCATCATCCGGTCACACAATCGCAATAACTTCAGCCGCCTACCCCCACTCCCCTCCGCAGGAAGTTCGCGTCTATGCGCCTGAAGTGGCTGACCAATTTCAATACGCTGTTGCTGGTGACTGTGTGTTTCACCCTGGCCGCTACCCTGTGGTGGTCGCAACGGGCGCTGGAACGGCCCTATCAGCTGATGGAGCGCTACCTGGGCCTGTCCCAGCAGTTTCAGCAGCAGGTGGCGGGCAATATCCACGCCTACCTGGGCAGCGGGGATGCCCTGCGCCATGCCGCCGCCACGCAGGCCATCCAGCAACTGCAGGGCGCCCTGGCCGACTGGCCCGCCGAACTGGCGGCCAACCTGCGCCCCAGCCTGGCCAGCCTGCAGGCCTTCACCGGCAACGAGTTGCTGGCGGCCGGCAAGCTGGCTGGCGACCCGCAAGCGCTGCTGTTGCAGGCCGAACGGGAATTGGGGGCCAATTTCGAGCAACTGGCCGGATACGCCCGCGACAGCGGCACTGCCGAGGCCGACCGCTATTTGCTCCCGCTGCTCGACGCCAGCGTGCACCTGGGCCGGCTGGCACTGGCCCGCGACAAGCTGGTCAGCAGCGGCCGCCCGGAGCTTGCTGACGAAGTGCAGCGTGAGTTGCAACTGATCCGCAGCCAGGCACAGGCCATCGATGCCCTGCCTTTGCTCGGTGTCACCCGCACTGCAGCCTCTGGTGCCGACGACTTCGCCGCCATGATGGGCCTGCAAACCCAGGCCAGCGCCCGGCAGGAAGACATCGCCGTGGGCCTGAAGCGTGAGCTGCAAAACCTGCTGGGCCGCTACCCGGCCGAATTGCAGCGCACGCGCGAACAGATCGAGCGCCGTGCCGCCCTGGCTGCCAGCACCGGCCAGCGCCTGGAAGCCGTACAGCAGGCCATCGCCGCGCTCGAACCGCTAGTGCGCGCCCAACATGGCCAAATTGCCGGCGAGGTGCGCATCATCCAGGGTTTGATGATCGCCCTGATCCTGTTCATCGCCCTGTTGATCGATACCCTGCAACGGCGCCTGGCGCGCACCCTGACCGGCCTGGCCCCGGCGCTATCGTGCTGGGCCGAGGGCGACTTCGCCCAAGTGATCGCCCTAGGCAAGACCAACCGCGAACTGCATGACATTCAGGCATCGCTCAACCGCCTGCGCCAGTACCTGGTCGAACTGGTGGGCACCATTCGCCACAATGCCGAGCAGGTCGCCGGCAGCAGCCATGCCCTGGCCGGCATGAGCGCCGCGCTGCACGATGGCGCCCACCGCCAGGCCGGCGATACCGGGCAGATCCGCGACGCCTTGGGCGAGCTGGAAGCCACCATTCAGCAAGTGGCCGGTGACGCCAGCGCTGCCGCCCATGCCAGCCGCGATGCCGGGCGTGCGGTGGAACAGGGCCAGGCGGTGATTGGCCAGAGCCTGTCGGGCTTGCGGGAACTGGTCGATGAGGTACAGGGCAATGCGCGCATGATCGAGCAACTGGCCGAAGAGTCGGCCACCATCGGCGGGGTGCTGACGGTAATACGCTCGATTGCGGAACAGACCAACCTGCTGGCGCTGAACGCCGCCATCGAAGCGGCCCGGGCTGGCGAGATGGGTCGCGGCTTTGCCGTAGTGGCTGACGAGGTGCGTTCGCTGGCGCAGCGCACCACCGGGGCTACTGGCGAAATCCAGGCACTGATCGACCGCTTGCAGCAGGCGGCGCGGGAGTCGGTGGCCGGCATGCGCACCCAGCTCGAACACGCCGAAACCACCGCCAACCAGGCCCAGGCCGCCGATGGCGCGCTGGATGAGATCGTCAGCGCGATCCGCACGATCGCCGATACGGCGGTACGCATTGCCGACGTCACCGCGCAACAGACTGGCGCGGTGAGTGAGATTCGTGATCATAGCGAGCGGATTCACGCGTTGGGTGAAGACAACCTGCAGCGCATTGGTGAAGGGCGTGAGCAGGGTGAGCAATTGCTGAGCCTCGGCGGGGAGCTGGGCAAGGCGGTGCGGGCCTTCAGGGTCTGAGGCCGGCACAGGCAATACACAAGTGGCGCCAGGTGTCGCCGTCCCTTTCAACCTGCGCCAACTCCGTTATCATGCCCGGCACGTTCCACCTCGCGAGTTCGCCATGCGCCGCCTGTTTTTCCTGCTGTTCCTGCTGCTGGCCAGCCCTGTCTTCGCCACCGGCCTGCTCGACAACCGCCCCAGCGCCACCCTCGGCGCCGCTTCGCTGGCCAACAACGCCGACTTCCTGCCAGTGCACGAGGCGTTCAAGCTCGACCTGATCCAGGCCGATGCGCATACCATCAAGCTGCGCTTCATCGCCACCGACGGCTACTAC
>OJST01000289.1_pt1 | contig 12539 bp, 17 predicted proteins | sample 1599491 | NCBI WGS metagenome assembly OJST01 (sample SAMN04436635, study PRJEB24849) | human gut metagenome | biome: human gut; feature: NICU; material: stool | host: Homo sapiens | place: USA: Saint Louis, MO | collected 2010-02-10
GGGCCGGTCAGGCTGACCCGGCGCGTGGTCCGGTGCAGCAGGCGCGCGCCCAGCCAAGCCTCGACCTCGGCCAGGTAGCGGCTGACCATCGCCCGCGACATGTCCAGCACCTCGGCGGCGGCGGTGAGGCTGCCGCGCTCGGCCACCTCGACGAATACGGTCATGGCGGTCAGTCGGTCCATATGCTCGATCCATGCAACAAACAAGCGCGTTATACGCTGTTTTTCGAGCGACTGCAGCGGCCTAGAGTGGCCCCATTCCCACCCCACACCGCCCCACGGAGTCCTGCCATGAAGATCGCCCTCGTTGGTTCCACCGGCAACATCGGCCGCCTGATCGCCCGCGCGCACCTGGGCGCGGGCCGTGAAACTCCGCGCCGTCTCGGCCCAGCGCGTGGCCGGGCGCGCGTGCAGTCCGCTGGGGTAAGCAATGGTCCAGTCGAAACGCTCGGCCAGGTCCGCCACTGGGACGTGAGTGGCAGAGACTGCGACGTCGCTGGCCAGCGCATTGACGATTTCGCTTGCATCGGAGGTAGTGAACAACCGCTGCAGCGCGGCCTCGTCCTGGATCAGGCGGGTCAGCCTGCGCAGCAGGGTGATGTGGGTATCGGACTGGGCGGCAATGCCAACCACCAGGCGGGTGACCTGGCCGGGGTTCCATTCCACGCCTTCCGGCAACTGCAGCACCGCAATGCCGTCGCGGCGCACCAGGTGGCGGTCCTCGCCGAGCCCGTGCGGGATCGCCACGCCATGGCCGAGGAAGGTGTTCGCCAGCGCTTCGCGGCGTCCCATGCTGGCCTGGTAGCCCGGCGCCACGCAGCCGGCAGCGACCAGCATCTGGGCCACCTGGGCGATGGCATCGGTCTTGTCCTGTGCCCGCGCATCCAGGCGGATCAGTTCCCGGCTGACGGGGGAAGGGGAGGTCAGGGGCGACAAAGCGGGCTCCGGGAGGGATGGCTGGGGCGTATTGGGAACGTTCCCAATGCACATTTCAATGTGCACTGCACAAAAAGCCAATAGTCCTTTGGCGTTAGCATTGTCCTGAACAGCCATCCGGCCATGAACAGCCCACGTTTCCGGGAACGTTTCCAATGAGCATCAGCATCAACGACGTCGCACGTGTGGCGGGGGTGTCCAAATCCACGGTGTCACGGGTGCTCGGGGGCGGTCCGGTCAGCGAGGACGTGCGCGGCAGGGTCGAGCTGGCGATCCGCCAGACCGGCTATCGACCCAACCTGCAGGCAAGACGGCTGCGCTCCCGGCACACCGGCATCATCGGCTTGATCGTGGCGGATATCCGCAACCCGTTCTTCACGGCGCTGATCCGCGCCGTGGAAGAGGTGGCCTATCGCGAAGGTCTTCGGGTCACCCTCTGCAACACCGACGAGGACCCCGAGCGGGAGGCGCTGTATCTGCAATTGATGCACGAAGAGCGCATCAGCGGCCTGATCTTCGCGCCGACCCGGACCACGGTGGGCCGGCTCGAGCGGCTCACGCTGGACTATCCGACGGTGCTGGTGGACCGTGCCGCGCCCGGCGGTCCGATCGACAGCGTGGTACTCGACAATCCGGCAGCGATGGCAGGCCTGGTCGAGCATCTGGTGGAGCGCGGCTATCGGCGTATCGGCGGACTGTTCGGCAGCACCAGTACCACCGCGGCCGAGCGACGTGACGGTTATCTCGCTGCGATGCGCACGCATGGGTTGCAGCCGGACTACCGTGAGGTTGAACCCACGGCCGAAGCCGCCATCGCGACGGTCGATCAGTGGCTCGCCACGCCATCCCGCCCCGAAGCACTGGTCACCAGCAACAGCCTGCTGTTGATGGGAGCATTGAAAGCCGCCCGCGGCGCCGGGCTGGCGATTCCAGAGGCGTTGGCACTGGCCGGCTTCGACAACGAACGCTGGACCGAGCTGGTCGAGCCGGGCATCACCGTGATCGAGCAACCGGTTGAGGAGATGGGGCGGGCCGCGATGTCGCTGCTGCTTGAGCGCCTGCGCACGCCGGAGCTGCCGGTACGCCGACTCGTAATGACGGGCCGGTGCGTGGTCAGAGGGTCGACGGCAGCGCGATAGCTCGGCGCCCGATCGTGGCGAAGCCTGGGAATGCCGCCCGGGTGTTGGCGGGCCAACCGCTGTCTGTTAAAAGCCATCTGTCCACAACCAGCTTGATCGACTTTGACCCACGCTGTGTGCATCCCACAGGAACGCGCCAAGGACCCCGACATGAATGGACATCACGAACCCGAGGCGCGCCGCCTCACGCGTCGGCTCCTCGCACTTGGCCTCTGCGCCCTGGCAGGATCCGCCCTCGCCGGAACAACGCAACCGGCACGCACCTGGCTTGTCAGTGGAGCCGAACTCATCACCCTGCTGCAGGGCAAAGGCGCTGATGGCTTCTGCGACGGCGAGCAGTGCCGGAACCTGTCCAGCGCTCGCGCCAGCGCCTACATCCAGGGCGTTGCCGATGCCAGCCACGGCCAGTGGTGTGGCCAAGGCAGGATTCTTCCGCATGAGCTGGTCGACCGTGTGTCTTCCCATCTCCGGCAGTTGCCCCGCGAGCGATTGCAGCAGGGCGCGTCTTCACTGGTTGCCGAAGCGCTGCGGACCGCATTTCCCTGTGGTGGCGGCGCGTCACGGGGTGGCAGTGCCGAGCCCGGCAAAGACGAATAGGACAGGCCGCGCCCAACGCGTGAGGACGCGAACGTCCTACACCCTCGCGACACGGTGCATTCACGGCCACCGACACCCGCGCTGTCCACACTGCATGTTCCTTCCACAGCACGAGGTGCCCCATGGCCACCTGTGATGTCTGCGGCAACAACTACGACAAGAGCTTCACCCTCCAGCAGGGCGGACGCAGCGGCACGTTCGATTCGTTCGAATGCGCGATCCACTCATTCGCACCGCGCTGCGCACACTGCGATTGCGCTGTTATCGGGCATGGTGTTGAAGGAAACGGCCAGATCTTCTGCTGCGCACACTGCGCTGGTCATTCAGGTGTACAGGGTTTAGCCGACCGGGCCTGAGTCGCCGTCAGCGCCATCCCGCTCCTGCCCAGAGACAAGCGAAGAAACCCGCGCGACCCGCGCTGCGCCCGAACCAGCAAGCAGCGCCAGTGCCCGCCGCTTCTGCGCTGGCATTCCCGCCACGGCCTCCGACGCCAACACCACGTGGAATTCCCTGGCGTTGGCGTCCAACGCTGTAGCCAGGACACACGAATCGGCCGTCATGCCACACAGCCAAAGGCGGCGCACTCCCAGTTTGGCCAGCAGAATCGGCAAAGGGCTGGCCAGAAAGGCCGAGTGCTTGGGCTTGAGCACGAAGTAGTGACCTGGCAGAGGCGAGAGAAGGCCGGCGATTCGCCCCGCCGGGCCACCGTCGCGCCGGCACTGTTCCACCTGCTGGCGGAAATCGCGCTTCCATTCCGAGAAATTGTCGTTGGCGTAGATGACCGGCCAACCGCGTTCGTCGAAGTGATCCCTCAGGCGCCGGATCTGCCGGGCCGCCCGCTCTGCCGCCGGCGCCAGCTTCTCAGCGCCAGGGAAGTCGAATCGGCTGAACATGTCGATGATCAGCAGGGCCGTCGATGGATCATCTCGCATGGCTCAATCACCTGTCTGCGCGTGTGGGGCTTCAACCGGCTTGGATTGCGGCGAGTCTTTCTGGCGCAGGAAAATCGTCAGCACCACCAGGGATAGTACGGCCAGGAATTCGCTCTGCCAGTTCTGCATGGATTCGAACCAGAATGTGCTGCTGGCGAGGTGCTCTACAAAGCCTGGCGGCGGCAATCCCTTCAACTGCTGTTCGGCTTCCTCGGCGCGCCAGCTTCCCACTGCATGCAGCGTAAAGCTGAACAGGAACAACAGGCCGAACGCGATCGCAAGCGAATGACCGTAGAGCGTCTTCCATGGACCACCGCGCCTTACCGGCCACGGCGTGGGCCCCGGCTCGACGCGATTCTGTTCCTGCGCAGGGTCCAGCGGCCGCGATTCGGCCGAGCCGCGCTGGCGCAGGCTGACCGTCAGGAGCACATACATCCCCATCTGCAGGAACTCGCTCTCCCAGTTCTCGAACGTGGCGCTGACGAAGTGCCCCGTCGCGAGGTAGTGCCAGAGATCGATCGGCGCGCGTCCGTGCTCGACCAGTTCCTGGTTGTGCACGTGATGCCCGGCAACCGCCTGCCCGACGATGAACACAAGCGTGAGCACAAGCAGCACCAGCGAGAGACCGTTGCGTTTCCACATGCAACACCTCGTTCAGTCTGTTCCAGAGGCCGTGCGCGAAGCTTGCGCGGGTAGCAGGCCATGACCCGTGAATCCGGCGCATCCAGAATGTGAGGCGGACTCAACGCTTTCCGGTCGGGTCAGGATCAGGACGTTCGTAGTCTTCCGGTACGGCCTTGGGGCCATCGCCGTCGTCGGGCATGTCGTGCTCCTTCCACTTGGCTCGATCGTTGCGCCGCTTGTCCGGCGTGTGCGCCTTCGACTGATCGTCCACGTCTGTCGTCGGATTGAAGGGCAGCTTGTCGTTCATGGGCAGCTCCTGCGTCGAAAGACCGAAGACTGCACCGGGCCGGGTTAACACCATGACCCCGTAGAATGAACGCCGTGCACACCGGGATGTCACCGAAGCGGGATGGCGGCCTTGCGATGCTGGCGTCCCGAGCTCCTGGAGAAGCACGATGCAGGCATTGACCTATCACGGCCGCAAGGATGTGCGAGTCGAGACCGTACCGGACCCGGTACTGGCGGCCGAGGATGATCTGATCCTGAGGGTAACTGCCACCGCCATCTGTGGATCGGACCTGCACCTGTATCGCGGCAAGATTCCGGATCTGCACGATGGCGATGTGCTCGGCCACGAGTTCATGGGCGTGGTGGAAGAGGTCGGCAGCGGCGTGACCCAGGTGCAGCCGGGCGATCGTGTAGTGATCCCTTTCGTGATCGCCTGTGGAGAGTGCTTCCATTGCCGCCTGGCCGAGTATGCCGCTTGCGAAACCACCAATACCGGCAAGGGCGCCGCACTGAATCAGAAGGGCATGCTGCCTCCGGCCGCATTGTTCGGCTACAGCCATCTGTATAGCGGCGTGGCCGGGGGCCAGGCCAAATCGTGCGTGTACCGAAGGCGAATGTAGGCCCGCTGCGCATTCCGGAGGGCATTGCGGATGAGCAGGTGCTGTTCCTGTCCGACATTCTCCCCACCGGCTACCAGGCTGCGCTGAACGCAGGGGTGAAGGCGGGCTCGACAGTGGCCATCTTCGGTGCGGGCCCGGTGGGACTGATGAGCGCGGCCTGCTGCCGCCTGCTGGGCGCAGAGACCATCTTCATGGTCGACCATCTTCGTTACCGTCTGGATTACGCGCGCCGTACCTACGGTGTGACGCCCATCGACTTCAAGGAGATCGAAGACCCGGCGGACTACATCCTTGCCCAGACCAGTGGGCGGGGCGTGGACGCCTGCATTGAGGCGGTAGGCTTCGAGGCCGAGGGCAGCGCGCTGGAGTCAGCATTGACTGCCGTGAAACTGGAAGGCAGCAGCGGCGTGGCGATCAGGCAGTGCATCGCGGCAGCACGCCGCGGCGGCGTGGTCAGCATCCCGGGTGTCTACGCTGGCTTCATCCATGGTTTTCTGCTGGGTGATGCGTTCGACAAGGGGCTGACGTTCAAGATGGGGCAGACCCACGTGCAGGGACTGATGCCGGAACTGCTCGACGCAATCATGGAAGGAAAGCTGCACCCGGGTGACATCATCTCGCACCGGATGCGCCTGGCCGATGCAGCTCAGGGCTATGCAATGTTTGATGCCAAGGACGATGACTGCCGCAAGATCGTATTGACACCCTGAGCGTGCCGCCATGAGCGCGATTGTCATCGCCTGTGTCTACGCCCTGTGGCTGGCTGCCGGATCGCTGGATTTCCATTTTCACCGGCGCACCGATCTTCCGCACACTTCCGCGATGCGCGAAAGCCTGCTGCATGGGGTGCAGCTGCTGCTGATCGGCAGCGGCGTGCTTGCCTGGCTCCTGCTGGAGAACACGTTGTCGCTGGTCGCGCTTCTGGCAGGCCTGGTCATCGCACACGCGGTCGCCGGCTATCTCGATACCGTCAGCGCGGACGGCCGTCGACGCATCAGCCCGGCGGAACAACATGTGCACAGCGTGCTGGATGCCGCGCCGTGGGTCCTGCTGGCCTGGGTGGGCTGGCAGGCCCACCCGCGGTGGTCGCTCGAAGTGAAGCCTGCAGCACCGGACGTCTGGTGGCTCGCCCTGCTGCCGGCGCTGGGCCTGGTGGTGCTGCCATGGCTCTGGGAACTGCGGCAGTGCGTGCGTGCAAGAGAGCAACGCCCGCAGACGGGTCCGTGAGGATCACGGTGCCGGGCATTCATGTGCCCGCCACGCCATCAAGACAGGCATGTGACCGCCCGCCGCCTACGTTCATGGCGTATCTCCATTGCAGGTCTGCCACCCATGCAGGATGTGACGTCATCCTCTTCGCTGTTCAATCGCGCACGCCAGGTGCTGGTGCAGCAACCGGCATTGCCTTTGCCCGGTGGCGGCCAGACGCTGCAGCGTTGGCAGGCGCTGGCAGCCTGGGGGGCAGAGGATCTTTGCCTGGCCAAGGTACTGGAGGCCCACTATGACGCCCAGGCGATTGCTGCCGAGTTGAGGGCGCCCATCCCTGCTGAAGACACGTTGCTGGCGGTGTGGGCTGCAGAGGGTCCGGCCAACACCGTTCGCATCGATGCCGGCGGTGGGTTGTACGGTGACAAACCTTGGTGTTCCGGCAGCGCATGGGTGGATGCGGCACTGGTAACGGTTCGCAACCCGCAGGGCGTGTGGCTATGCCAGGTAGCGGCAGAACACTGGCACACACTTGCGGGCGAGCCGTGGCCTGCCGTGGGCATGGCCGCAATCCCTTCCACCACGGTGCGCTTTGACGGCGCACCGATGGTGATTCTGGGGGCGCGCGATGACTACCTGCAGCGCCCGGGCTTCTGGCACGGCGGGGCAGGCATCGCGGCGGTCTGGTTTGGTGCAGCGGCTGCATTGGCCGAGCGCATGCGACCGGCCTGCACCGAGGGAAATCGCGCGCGGCTGCTGGGTGAAGTGGACCTCGCCCTGGGCCCGGCAGCCGCGCTGCTTCGCGAACTGGCGGCGCACATCGACGCCGCGCCCGAACTGGCCCATCGCGAAGATGTAGTGCGCGTGCGCTGTGTCGTTGAGCGCGCGGCAACGCGTGTGCTGGACCTGGCGGGTCGGGCGCTGGGCCCGGGCCCGATGTGCCTGGAGGACGCCCATGCCCGGCGCTGCGCGGACCTGACCGTGTTCCTTCGCCAGAGCCACGCCGATCGCGATTGGGAATGGCTGGGCGAGCAGCGTGCAGCACAGGAGGCAACATGGGCGCTGTAGCCAGGACACCCCTGCAAGGGGAAGGAACCCAGGAGCAGGCCTGGCTGCACTGCGATTGGCTCTGGCAGCAACCGACCACATCGGCAACCGCACTCTGCAGCGGGCATGACCGCATGGTGGTGGTCGCGCCGCATCCGGACGACGAAATCCTCGGCTGTGGCGGACTGCTGCATCACGCTGCGGGGCAGGGTATCAACGTCAGTGTCGTTGCCGTGACCGACGGCGAAGCATGCTACCCGGGCGAGCCGTGGTGGACGCCCGAACGCCTGCGATCAGCGCGCCGAGCGGAGCTTGCCGCGGCATTGGGCGAACTCGGCATTCCGGTCGGCTCCATCTTCCACCTGGGTATCGCCGACGGCGCGGTCAGCGCGCATGAGCAGGGGCTGGAAGGTTGGCTGCAGCAGTATCTGCAACCGCGCGACCTGGTCCTGGCGCCATGGCGGTTTGATGGTCACCCCGATCACGAAGCGGCAGGGCGCGCTGCCTGCGGCGCCGCGCGGGCGGTTGGTTGCCACCGGCTGGAGTATCCGGTGTGGGGCTGGCACTGGCTTGACCCTGCCTGCGCACATATGGCGTGGGAGGTTCCGAAGCTGGTCGACATTTCAGCCGTGGCGTCCGCAAAGCGAAACGCGATCGCGCATTTCCGTACGCAGACCGGCGACGTGGCGGGCCTGAACAGCCCGCCGGTGCTGCCCGCACATGTACTCGCCCGATTCTTCCGAAACTACGAGGTATTCCTTGCATGAGCGCGCAACCGTACTTCGATGACCTGCATGAGCAGGACGACCCGTTCGGCTACCGCAGCCGGTGGTATGAAGAGCGCAAGCGTGCGCTGCTGCTGGCAAGCCTCAGCCAGCGCCAGTTCGCTCGCGGCTGGGAACTGGGGTGTTCCAACGGCGTACTGACCGAGGCGCTGGCCGCACGTTGCGAACGCCTGTTGGCCACCGACATCAGCCCACGTGCGGCGTTCCAGGCGCGCCGCAACCTGGCCCATCTGCCGCACGTGCAGGTTCATTGCGCCAGCCATCCCGAGCAATGGCCGCCAGGACGCTTCGACCTGATCGTCTGCGGCGAAATGGGCTACTACCTGGGGGCAGGCGCACTGCGCGAGCTGCGCGGTGGCATTGATGAAGCACTTCGCGATGACGGCCTGCTGGTCGCCTGCCATTGGTTGCCCTCGTTCCACGGACGCGCGAGCCGGACCGAGGTGGTGCATCGATGCCTGGGGGAAGGCCTGCAGGAGGCCTTCCACTACCGCGATGCGGACTTCGTGCTTCAGGGATGGACACGGGGCCCCTTGTCATTGGCCCGGAACGAGGGGCTGCGGTGATAGGCGTCCTGGTACCCGCCCACAACGAGGCGGACAGTATCGCGCGGTGCCTGCAATCCATCCGGGTGGCGGCCCTTCACCCGGGCCTCGGCGGCGAAGCAGTGGAGGTGATAGTCGCGCTGGATGCGTGTACGGATGCAACGGGCACCATCTGCCGCCAACACCAGGTCGGCAGCGTGCAGCTGGATGCACGCTGCGTCGGTGTCGCCCGGGCCGCAGCCGCTGCTGAACTGCTGGGGCGGGGCGCCAGGTGGCTGGCAAGCACGGACGCTGACAGCGAGGTGCCTCCCGAGTGGCTGGCCGCACAGGTTCAGGGCAGTTGTGACGCTTTCTGCGGACTGGTGGACATAGCGACGACCTGTCAGGGTGAACGGCGCCTGCGCAGGGCATTCCAGGCAAGACAGCAGTGGGGCGACCATCATGGGCGCATCCACGGTGCCAACCTCGGCGTCTCTGCCTGTTCCTATCGGGCCGTTGGCGGCTTTGCTCCCCTGCACTGCAGTGAAGACGTGGCGCTTGTCAGAGCGCTGCAACGCTGCGGTGCGGTGGTGCGATGGGCCGGCGCTCCCGTGGTGATGACAAGTGCGCGTCTGCAGGGGCGCGCTACAGGCGGATTCTCCGCTTATCTGGCGGCGCTGGGTGGCGAGCGCTCTGGCGCGGAAGCGTCGGCCCTGGTCACCTGAGGGTCAGCCACACCGTCACGCAAGCGCCCGTGTTATCGGAGCGTGCGGTTGAGGAGAGCGTTGGGACAGCGCAGGCCACGAAGGCCCTCATCCCTGCCTACCTCCGCGAAGCGATGATGGACGAGCAGGAAATCTCCTGCGTCAGAAGGAACGAATGTGCCCCTCCGTGCAGTCGCCTACGCAAGTGAGGCGACATCGGGGCTTTCCATGGACCATGTGGATGACCTCGCCAGGGCCGCCGCCCGCTTCAACTTCGAAGCCGGCGTTACGGGTGTGCTTCTTTACGACGGGCTCCGTTTCCTCCAGTACATCGAGGGACCGGAAGACAGCATCAACGTGGTGTACAGCCGCATTCTCAGTGCCCGCAGCCATTGCGAGCTGATCGAGCTGGGCCGGGGCAGGGTTTCCGGCCGGTTCTTTCCCTACTGGTCAATGCGGCTGCTGTGGGTCGATGCCTCCGAGATCCGCAGCGTGGCGCGCAGCAACTGGGATGGGCTCTCCCGTGGCGGCGCGCTGCGCCAGCTGAGCCTGGTGGTGGCCCCGCACCTGGGGTGACCACCCATGGCAATCAATGCGCCGGCGGTTGCACGCAGACATCCCCCATGACGCGCCGAACCGTCGCCTGCAATTCGCCGACGTGGAACGGTTTGGCCACGAACGCGGCGCGACGGTGACGCTGCGGCACCAACTGGTCATAGACTGCGGATACGAACAGGAACGGAATGCCGAGTTCCGTCAGGCGATCAGCCACCGGGAAGACCACGCCGTCGCGAAGCTCGACATCGAGCACGGCGCCGTCGAATCGCTGGTTGTCCAGCAGCCCCAGCGCATCGAACACGCTGTAGGCATGCGTTACCTGATCGCCTGCGTCCTCCAGCGCCTGTTCCATCAGCGCAGCCAGGTCGAGCTGGTCTTCCACCAGCAGCAGGTTGCATCTGCGCTGGCTCATTCCGGATTGCATACGTGCACGCCTGTGTTGTCCTGGGAACTGCAGTCTGTGCTGTGCTGCATCAACGCCATGCGTGTGCATTGTCAGCCCGGCGCGAAGCCTCCCCCCGAGCGCGCCGCCAACCGGGTGGAGGAGGTGTGGAAGGTGCCTGGATTTCGTTGACGGCGTCTTGGCACGCGCTGTGGATACTGCCGCCGTCCCCCGCATCGGAGATTCTGTCATGCCGCTATCCGGAACCGATTCTGTCGCTCCAGGCGTACTGCGTGTCGAGTGCATGCCACTCGACTGCGGCGGTGCAGCCATCGTCGTGGAGCTGGACCGGGCGCCTGAACGGGCCTGGATGAAGTCGCTGAAGCGAGCACTGCTGGCCGACGACGCCATCGAAGGCGCACAGGCCAAGTTCGATGGGCGCTTCGTCTACGTCGTGGGCGTGGATGGTGGCGGGCATCGTGCTCAACATCGGGTAATGCAGGCCGTGATGGCGGCGGGCGGCGCGTGCGCCTCGAACGCCAGGCGCGAGCGACCTGCAGCCGGCGTGGGCGTATCCAGCGCAATGGCGACCTGAGAGCACCTCCTGGGTGAAACACAGGGCTGCGGATGTTATCGCCGCATCACCACTGCGTGCAGCGCCCACCTTCGACGGCTCACACCGGCCGACAGGGCAGTGATTGCCGGCGCTCCACCATGGTCTCCGGAGGCATGTCGCCCCGCACCGGAGAACGAAATGGCAGACCAGAACAACGCCCGAAGCGAGCGCCTGTTGAAGTGGCTGCAGGACGCCTACGCCATGGAGCAGGAGGCGGAGACCATGATGAAGGCCATGGCTTCGCGGATCCAGAACTATCCCCACCTCGCTGCACGGATCGCCCAGCACGTCCAGGAGACGCAGGGGCAGGCCGCCTCGCTGCGCCAGTGCATTGAAGCGCTTGGAGGAAGCGTGCCGACCGCCAAGGGACTGTTCGCCAGCATGACTGCGGCTCTCCATGCGGCCGGCACAAGCCTGATGGAAGACGAGGTGGTCAAGAGCGTGGGGCTCTCGTTCGGCTTCGAAAACACCGAGATCGCCACCTACCGGGCGCTGGTGATTGCTGCCGAGCGTGCAGCAGCGCCGGACATCGCCGCGGTCTGTGGCCAGATCCTGCAGGAAGAGATCGCCATGGCGCGCTGGCTGGAAGACCACCAGGACGGCCTGGTCGGTGCGTTCCTCAATCGCGACGAAACGCCGGGCGCGCAAGCCAAGCGCTGACCCCGAAGCCAGCACAGCCAGCCATTGGAGAAACCCCATGTTCTTTCATCACAAGAAGCTGATGTACACCGTGCGCGTGCGCGAATCCAACCCGCAGCTCGCCAGCCTCATGCTTGAACAGTTCGGCGGCCCGCAGGGCGAGCTTGCTGCCGCCATGCGTTACTTCACCCAGGGACTTGGCGAATGCGATCCGGGCCGCAAGGACCTGCTGATGGATATCGCCACCGAAGAGATCAGCCATCTGGAGATCATCGGCACCATCATCGCCATGCTCAATCGCGGGCCGAAGGCCATTCAGTCCGAAGGGCTTGCCGAGGCCGAGGATATGCGGCTGCTGGGGCAGAACAGCACCAGCCATACCGAGCAGATCCTGTACGGTGGCGGGCCGGCACTGGTCAATTCCAGCGGGGTGCCGTGGACAGCGGCCTACATCGACTCGATCGGGGAACCTACCGCCGATCTGCGCTCGAACATCGCTGCGGAAGCGCGCGCCAAGCTGGTGTATGAGCGCCTGATCAACGTCACCGACGACCCCGGCATCAAGGATGCGCTGCGTTTCCTGATGACGCGCGAGATCGCGCATATGAAGTCATTCGAGAAGGCGCTGCACAGCATCCAGCCCAACTTCCCGCCGGGCAAGCTGCCGGGGGACCCTGCGTTCACCGATCTGTACATGGACATGTCGCAGGGCGACGGCGCCGACGACCTGCAGGGCAGCTGGAACAGCGGCGAGCTATGGGAGCGGGTCAGCGACCGCGAGGCACAGACCGCTGTGGATGGTGGCGACGGCGGCGGCACGGTGGACCTGGACGCGCGCGAACAAGCGGCGGTGCAGGCCATGGCCCTGCGTACACTCTCCGACCCGGAAGCGCGGCCGACCACCGGGGCCGAGCTGGGGGCCGGCCCGGGCGCGGGAGCACTG
>OJST01000291.1_pt1 | contig 12504 bp, 10 predicted proteins | sample 1599491 | NCBI WGS metagenome assembly OJST01 (sample SAMN04436635, study PRJEB24849) | human gut metagenome | biome: human gut; feature: NICU; material: stool | host: Homo sapiens | place: USA: Saint Louis, MO | collected 2010-02-10
CGCAACGCCTGCTGCATGCCGTGGTGCGAGCGCTGGAACAGCCGCAGGCGGGCCGGTCCCTGGTCGGCAGGCAGCAGCGCCAGCATCGCTTCGGCCCCCCGCCCCAGCGTGACCAGCACGGCCTCGTCCAGTGCGTCGGCCGTGGCCAGCACGCCGGCACCGAGCAGGTCCGTCGGCGCGCTGCCGGCAGCCACCACCCAGTACAGGCCTCCGCTGCGCATCCCGACGAACTCGGCGGGCAATCCGGCAATGGCAAGGTGGGTCGCTGGCACGCCGGATCCTTTCATTGCCCCTCACCCGGACGGGAAGCCCGGCAGTGGAGGCATTGCGGTGAAAAGGAGGTCATTTCCATGACGTACATCACATTCATGTTTCTGTACGGCAATGATAGCCCCGATCTTCACGTTTGCGGGATCAAGACGCAGTCAACGCCGCCCGCAGAACGGGCGACGTGAGGCTCGAAACTCAGCAATGGAAAGCGCGTACTACTCGTACTGGATGGTGAAGGTGGCCTGGCCGTTCGCGACACCAGCACCCACCGTGCCGGCCTGGGTCTGCACATAGCGGGCGCGCAGCGGCAAGGTCATCGTGCTGGTGCCGGGGGTGGTGGTACCGACATTGACGGTCTGGCCGAAGCGGACTTCGCGCTCGGTGGTGCCATCGCGCTGGACCATCTGGATGCCGATGCGGGTGGCGCTGTTGGTGGCCGCACTGAGCTTCAGCACGCCCGGCATGTTCGAGCTGTCCTGATCGGCATCGAGGCGGATGCCGATCTTGCTCTGGTACTGCGCAACATTGCTGCCCTGGCAGTTCAGGCGGATCTCGAAATCGCGGTCGACGGCCTTGGAACCGACACCAGTAAAAGTGGTATTGGGCACGCTGCCGAAATCGACGGCGATATTGCGGCTGCCGGCCTGCACTTCGCAGGTCGGGCTGACCACGGTGGTGCCCGAGCCCTTGAAGGTCGAGGTCAGTTCCGGACGGCCAGGGCCGTCGCCGTCGAGATAATAGGTGGTGAAGCGGCCGTTAGGCGCGATGATGCCCGAGCCCGTCTGCGCGGCGGTCTTGATCAGCTCCACCCGGAAGCGGCCACCGTTGAGGGTCAACGTCCGGCTGCCCCCCAATTGCAGGGTATGCGGGTAGTAAGTCTGGATGGTGCCCGAATCACGATAGACACGAATGCCCACCCCGGCTACATCGGTGGCATAGACGTTGCTGAAACCCGGGACCGCGTTCTGCTGCGCGGCGTTGACGAAACGGCCATTGGCGCTACCGCCCCAGCGATCGCAGTAACCGATGCTGTCGCGCTGGTTGATAGGCACGATCAGCTCCTTGATCACACCACCGACGGGCAGACTGGGCAGGATTACGATCTGCCCCATGTCCATCTGCACGTCCTGCGCGACAAAGCCCTGTTGGGTGATGTAGCAGGTCGCCAACGCGGGGCTGGCCACGGCAATACCAGCCAATATGGCCACCGCACTCAGCGCCTTGCGGCCACGGGAAGAGATCATCGGCATGCTGCCTCCAGCGGGATGAAGCCGGTCCTGGACGCATCGGCGCCCGCCGGAACCTGGTAATCGACGGTGCAGCGCTGGTCGGCGCCGGCGCCCCACTCCACCAGCAGGCGGCCCTGGTTCTTTTCACTGCGCACGTACAGGCGGCCACCCTGGCTGACCATGCCCACCGGCTGGCCCTGCTCATCCTTGACCTGCGCACCGAACGGCATGGTGCGGCCATCCGGGTTGCGTACCTGGATCAGCAGCGCGTTGCCCTTGCGGGTATCGAAGCGCAGGTAGCTGATGGCACCGGCGAACGGCGCGATCGACTGGCTGGTGCTTTCCAGCTCGACGTCGTGGGCCATGCCCTGCGGGTCGAGGGTGACGGTGTTGAGGCGGTACGGCGACACGTACGGGACCACCGCGTAGCCGCGGCCATCGACGCGCAGGCCCGGGGCGTTGCTGACGATCGCATCGCGTGCGCCCGGCGCTTCCACCAGCACCATGGTGTCGCCACGCTGCGGGGTGAAGGTGAAGCCGCCCGGATGCACGACCACGCTGCCGTTGGCACCGACCGAAGCCTGGCGGAAATCGCGCGAGTGGCTGTAGGTCGCGTTCAACGCGGAGTAGCGGCTGCGGTACTCGGCGTTGCCGACCGCGGTGGTTCCACCTTCGCGGGAATCGGACAGCGCCACGCCGTAGCTGAAGTTGTTGTCGACACCGGCCGAACCGGTGATGCCGACGCGGCTGTTGTCGTAGCCACCGCGGTCGCGCACGCCGAGATCGGCGCTGAACGACACCGGGTGGGAACCACGACCCAGCGGCACGCTCATCGACAACAGGTACTGGGTGTCGGAACGGCCCAGCACGCCCTCTTCGGTGCGCAGCGCCGAGAAGCCGTAGTTCACCGAGCGCCAGGCATTGTTGTAGCCCACCTGGTACTGCTTGGAGGTGCCGGAACGGTCGTAGAAGTCACGCACCGAACCGGTCACGTACAGCGCGCCGCCGCGACGGCCCAGCGGCTGGTTCAGCGTTACCTGGAACTGGCTGCGCTGGCGGCCACGGGTGGTCGGATCGATGCCGCGCTTGTCCGAATCACGGCCGTACAGCGCGTCCTGCAGGCTGTAGAAGCCTTCGGTCGAATAGCGGTAGGCGGCCAGGGTCAGGTTGGTCCCGGTCTCGCCGATCATGTTGCTGTAGCTCAAGCGCACGCTGGCACCGGTGTGGTTGCCGTAGTGATCGAACGAGGTACGCGCATGGGTGACGTCGGCAGCGAATGCGCCGACCGGCGTGGACAGGCCGACGCCGTACAGCAGCGACAGGTAGCCATCGCTCAGTGCACTGCCACCGTACAGGGTCAGCTGGTTGCCGATACCGCGCTGGTAGGTGCCCTGCACCAGCCACGGCTCATCGGCCAGCAGCTTGTTGCGCACCTGGCCGGCCGTCAGCGAGTAACGCGACACGCCTTCCCGCAGCATCTGCGGCACCGAACCGAACGGCACCTTGAATTCGCGGCGGCGGCCATCGGCCTCGATCACGCTCACTTCCAGATCGCCGCCGTAGCCGGTCGGGTACAGGTCGTCGATGACGAAGCTGCCCGGCGACACGGTGGAGGAGTAGATCAGCTGCTCGTTCTGGCGCACTTCGATGCGCGCGTTGGTCTCGGCGATGCCGCGCACGACCGGCGCGTAACCGCGCAGCGAATCGGGCAGCATGCGGTCGTCGCTGGCCAGACTGGCACCGCGGTAACCGATCGAATCGAACAGTTCACCGGTGGTGTAGGCCTCACCGATGGTGAGCATGCCGCGCACCTGCGGAATGCCGCGCTGCGCATAGGTGGCGATGCTCTGCCAATGGCGGCCGTCGCCCTCGGACCAGGTCAGGTTCGAATCGTGGCGGAACTGCCAGCCACCCAGGTTCATGCCAGCGTTGAGGCCGAGGTAGGCACTGCGGTTGCGCTGGCCACCTTCGACGCGGCTGTCGCTGTCGATGGCATTGAAGCTGTAACCGACGAAACCGGCGTTGATGCCACGGTCCCACAGCGCCGGGTTGACGTAGCCACGCGCCTCGCGGCGCAGGAACACCTGCGGGATGCTCAGGTCGTAGCGCAGGTTGCCGCTGTCATAGACACCATAGGCGTTGGCCATGCGCTGCTGGACCGGCACGCAGCTGGTCTTGTCGGTGGGCACGGACGGATCCTGCTGCAGCAGCACGGCCTCGCTGTCCACGCCCATTTCTTCCAGCATCGGCAGCGGCAGGCAGGCGTCGACACGGCCCTGCGCATCGGCCTTGAACTGCAGATCGCGACGGCCCTGCCAGGCACCGTTGACGTACACGTCGACACGATAGTTGCCGGCCACCATCGGGTTGCCGTTGCTGAAGGCCTCCAGGTCCACCTGCTTGGCCTGGCCAGACAGGAAGCTGGAGTTGAACTGCGCCGATTCGGGTGCACGCGCATTGGCCGCACCACTCTGCGCCATGAGCGCCTGTTCGCCGAGATTGGCCGGGGCAGCCAGCGCCCATCCTGGGCAGGCCACGCCAGCAACCAACAGGCAAAGCGCCTGATGGATCGACAATGTCAATCTGTTTCCGATCACACTGACATTCCTTCAATTCGCCGCACAGCGGCGGTGGCGGGATGCGCAGGCCAGGGGCCGGCGCGGCGCGTTCAGCCCCCGGTGCTGCCGAGGCGGATGGTGTGTTCCACCCGGCCGCCGTAGTCGTTGATGGTGATGAAGCGGACCTGGTCGGTGCCCGCCGGTGCGGCGAACTCCAGGCTCTGCTTCGGCGCGACCATCGCGCCCTTGTCCTCGACGGCCTTTTCACTGCTGCCGCTCACGGCATGTACTTCGGCCAGAGTGACGTGGAAGGGGCTCGGGTTTTCCACCCGCAGGCGGTCGCCATTGCGGGTCCAGCGCAGCGCTGCCGGTGCATCGTTGGCGACGCCCTTCAGGCCCTGCGGCCGGTAGAAAAGTTTCAGGCGCGAACGAAACGCGACCTGCAGGTAATTCTGTTCGCCGCTGTCAGCGTTGTCCGGGGACGGCGGCACATCCAGCACGTTGAGCCAGAACACCGACTCGCGGTCGGTCGGCAACTGCGCGCCGGAGAAGATCAGTCGCAGCGCCTGGCTGCGGCCCGGCTCGACGCGCGCGATCGGCGGCGTCAGTACGAACGGGGCATCGCTGGTATCGGCGGTCTGGTTGGCGTCGCCGCTGTCGATCCAGGCCTGCACCAGCGCCGGCGAATCGCCCACGTTGTCGACCTGCACGGTGACTTCGCGCGCCTGCGCCGGATAGATCACTCGCGTGCCATTGACCACCACGCCGGCCAGAGCGTTCTGGCAGAAGGGCAGCGTGAACGCTGCCAGCAGCAGCGCCCGGGGAAAGAATGCTTTCATCGGAAGTACTACGCTCGAGGTATGTGGCCAGGGGCCGCGATGCACGGGCCGGCGCGTACGCCGGCCAGTGCGGGTACGGCTACGATCAGTTGTAGATGATCGTGTACTTGACGCTGCTGGTGACGTCGCCCGGGGTGGCGGCGGCAGTGGCGTAGTACTCAGCGTAGTAGTTCAGGTCGGCCGAGCCGTCGGTGCCGACGGTGACCCACTGCGAGTTGGTCTGGGCCAGGCCAGCGCCGGCAGCCTTGATCGGCAGGACCTGGTTGTTCGAGCCCAGCAGCTGCAGCTGCACGTTGGTGGCAGCGTTGGCCGAGGCCTGGTTCAGCAGGCGGCCGGTGTTGAAGTCAACGGTCGAACCCGGCTCGAAGTAGGTCGCGACGTTGCCGGCGCTGCACTTGGTCAGGTTGATGGCGAACGGGGTACGACCGGCGACGGCACCGGCGGTGGCCAGGGTGTTCTTGGACACGGTCGGCAGGTTGACGGCGAAGTCCTTGCCGCCCGGGGTCGAGATGGTGCAGGTCTTGTCGGTCACCTTGCCGTTGAAGGTGATGGTGCCGTCGGCGGCGTTGGCGGCCAGCGGAGCGGCGGCCAGCATCAGAGCGGCAATGAGGTTGATCTTGTGCATTCGCTTTTACCTAACCCTACTGAAGAGATGAGAAGTAGAGGAGGAAGCAAGGAGCACTGCCGGGCTATCAAGACCCATCCTTGCGTCTCACCTGTGGCCGGACTCGGACATACCTTCCCCTGAATCCGTGACGCAAGTATAGGCACAACTGTGATGAAAGTCTCATTATTTTCTGAACGCCAATTCATTGACGCCTCAAATGTGACGTGTTAGGCGAAATCATGGTTGGGGGAGCGCAAGGAATTTGACGGTGGCCGGATCAGGCCACAAACGACCCTGCATGACGCACCTGGCGGCGCGTTCGGCATGCGCGGAAACAGGCCTTTTTAAGGTGGAAATCACCTTATTTGATGCGCATCACTCTTTGTTGGTGATGGCCCTAGCAGATTCGGAATCGTCCTATTAAAGACGGATCGAACCTGTCGCTAACTAGGACACACCGAACCAGAGAACGTGTCATGAGAACCTCCCTTCTGCTGTGCGTGGCCCTGATGTCCGTCAGTGCGCTGGCCCAGGCCAGCAGCGGCAGCATTCGTTTCAGCGGCCGTATCGCCGAGCCGGGCTGCACGACCAACCTGTCCCAGGGCGAGCTGAGCCTGGCGGCCTGCCCGCCGTCGGCCAAGGGCTCGACGGTGGCCGTGACGGCGCTGGCCGATGGCCAGGCCGCGACGCTGCGCGACGGCAAGCGGCAGGGGCAGAAGCTGTCGGTGTCGGCCAGCGCGATGCGCGCCGGCGATATCGCCTTCTCCGAGCGCTACAGCGTGCAGGCTTCGAAGCAGCAGCCGCTGCAGGGTGCCTACCTGGTGGTGGTCGACTACCTGTAAGCCGACGTGTTTACGCCGGCGGCAGCTCGAAGACCTGGCGCAGGTAGGCCAGGTAGCCGGGGTCGTCGCACATGCTCTTGCCCGGCGAATCGCTGAGCTTGGCCACCGGCTGGCCGTTGCAGCGGACCATCTTGATCACGATGTTCAGCGGCGTCGGACCCAGATCATTGGTCAGGTGGGTGCCGACGCCGAACGCGACCTGGCAGCGACCACGGAAGTAGTCGTACAGGCGCATGACCTTGGCGATGTCGAGCCCATCGCTGAACACCAGCACCTTGCTGCGCGGATCGACGCGGCGCTGCTGGAAGTGCGCCAGCATGCGGTCGCCCCAGTCGAACGGATCGCCCGAATCGTGGCGGACACCGTCGAACAGCTTGCAGAAGTACATATCGAAGTCGCGCAGGAACGCATCCAAGCCGACCACGTCGGACAGCGCGATGCCGAGGTCGCCGCGATACTCGCGTGCCCACGATTCCAGCGCCGCCACCTGCGAGTCACGCAGGCGTGGGCCCAGCGCCTGGAAGGCCTGCAGATACTCATGGGCCATGGTGCCGTGCGGGGTCATGCCATACAGGCGGGCGAAGTGCACGTTGCTGGTGCCGACCAGCTGCGGGCCGAGCGCATCGCGCAGCAGCGGCAGCAGGCGCGCGTGCCAGTCGCGCGAGTAGCGGCGACGGCTGCCGTAGTCGGCGATGCGGCACTGTTCGAAACCGGGGGTATCGCGCAGCAGCGCGGCCTTGGCCTGCAGGCGGCGCTCGCCTTCGGCGAAGTCGGCGGTGGTGGTGTTGCGGAACCAGACTTCGTTGATGATCGCCAGCAGCGGCACTTCGAACAGGATGGTGTGCAGCCACGGGCCGGTGATGTCCAGTTCGATCTCGCCGGGCACGGCCTTCGACGCGCGCAGCTGGATGTACTTGCGGTCGAGGTGGAACAGGCCGAGGAAATCGGCGAAGTCGGGCTTCACGAAGCGCAGGCCACGCATGTAATCCAGCTCCGCGTCGCTGAAACGCAGGCTGCACAGGTGGTCGATCTCTTCGTCGATCTGGTCGATGTAATGGGCCAGGTCGATGCCGGGCGTGCGGCACTTGAACCGGTACTGCACCTGGGCACCGGGGTGCTGGTGGAGCACCGCCTGCATCATGGTGAACTTGTACAGGTCGGTGTCGAGCAGGGACTGGATGATAGGCATGGGGCGGATTATGCGCCCAGCAGGGTGAACCGGGGGCGCGGCCAGTGGATCCACACCATGCGTGGATGACCCTATCCATGCAGCCGAGCGTGGGCTCGGCTCTCCGCGGAACGGCATTGGTAGATCCACGCCATGCGTGGATGCCCTTCCGGTTCTACAACGACCTGCGCAGCAGGCGCGGCACCAGCATCAGGGCGTGCGCCCAGATCGCGCCCCACACCGCCACGCGCACCGGCAGCGAACGCTGACTGGCCTCGAACTTCCGGAAATAGCGCCACAGGCCCTTGTGCTTGTGCCATTCGACGAAGAACGGCCGTGAGCGGCTGGAGACACCGCGCACATGGGTGACCTGCAGGTCGTTGGCGATCGCCACCACCGCGCCAGCCTCACGTGCGCGCCGGCACAAGTCCAGGTCTTCGGCGTGCAGGCGATAGCCGGCGTCCCAGCCACCGATGCGGTCGAACAGCGCACGTGGCATCAGCAGCAGCGCGCCAGACAACGCCGGCACCCGCTGCAGCGCCTGCTGCGGATCGCGCGGGACCGACAGCTTCGAGCCTTTGCCGGGCGAACGCAGCATCAACAGGAAATCCGGATCACGACGGCGCACGGCCTCGTCCGCATGGCCATGCTCGTCCAGCTGTTCGACACCCAGCAGGCAATCCCCCAACCGTTCGGCACGGCTGCGCAGCTCGGCCAGAGTATCGGGCTCGACCATAAGGTCCGGGTTGATGAAGGCCAGCCACGGGCTGTGCGAATCGGCCACCCCCTGGTTGTTTGCGGCGGCAAAGCCGGGATTGTCCGGATTGCCGACAAAACGCACGCGCGGGTCGTGGCTGGCATGGCGCTGCACGATATCCAGCGTGCCATCCATCGAGCCGTTGTCGATCACCCGGATTTCGGCCACGTCCCGCGCCTGGCGCAGGCGCGAGAGACAGGCATCGATGGTGCTGCCGCTCTGGTAGGTGACGACGATGGCGGCGATGGCAACATTCAAACGGGTGGCTCCGGCGCGGACGGGACGAACAGGTCGCCCTGTTCCTTCGGCATTATCGCCTGCCGCATGCGCTGCTGCAGGTCGGCACGCAGGCCATGCAGCGGATCGTGCATGAGGAAGTCGGCCAGCCTAGGCACCCAGCCCGGCCAGCGCGCGGCCAGGGCCTCGAGATCGCCATCACGGCTGATCGCCTCCCCTGCCCGGCTGACGAAGGCGGTCTCGCACAGCACATTGCGCCATCCCAGGCCGGCCATGCGCAGGCTCAGGTCCACCAGCGCCGCGTTCCAGCCGGCATAGCTGTCCACGTCCAGGCCGCCGGCACGTCGACGCGCGTTGCCCCGCACCAGCACCGCATGGGTGACTGCGGACGGCAGCTCGGGGTGCAGGGTTGGCAATGTGGCACAGGTATGCGCCAGCAGGGCCGGATCATGGGGTTCGGGATTGATTTCGCCCAGCCGTGGCCACGCAGCGGTTTCGCCGGCATTGCACCACGGGGTTGCGGTGGCGATGGCGGCATCGCGGGCGAAGGTGTCCTGCAGCTGCTGCAGCCAGCCCGGCGCGGGCACGCTGTCCGGTGCCAGCACCGCCACGTCCATGCCATCGCAGGCGCGCAACATCTCGTCCAGGTGGGCCACCTCGCCCAGCGGCCGCGCGCGGCGGGTGTACTCGGCCTGCAGTGGCGTATGCGCCAACCAATGTTCCACCACCGCCTGCGCGCGCGGCCCGGTCTGCGCATCGTCGGCCAACCAGACCGCGGTGCCCGGCGCGGTGCCGGCATCCAGTGCGGCCAGGCAGCGGTCGAGCGCGGCATCGTCCACGCACAGCGGCAACAACACGATCGCCCCCATCCCGCCTCCGTGGTTGTCGTTAGCCACAGCCTAGCACTGGGAGGGTATCGGCCGGGTTGCACCCGGCACCGGCAGAGGCCAGAGCCAGAGCCGAAGCAACAGCCGGAGCAAAAGCTGGGTTCCTGGCGGATGGCGGGGTGGGTCCGGTTGCGGGGGACGCTGCAAGTCCCCCTTCCGGGGCCCGGCCCAGCCGCTGGCGGCTGTGCGTTCGGGCGCTTGCGAAGCAGTGCTTCGCAAGCAAAGCGCCCTCACCCATGTAAGCTCGGTCGCCGCATCCATGCGGCTCACGCCCCCACAACCGGACTCACCCCGCCTTCGACAGTTTTCCGCGACCTCTCGGCCTTAACTTCTGTAGAGCCGAGCCATGCTCGGCTCAGATCTCACAGATATCGAAATATTCGATTTCGATGGAGAGTCATCCACGCATGGCGTGGATCGTGTCGACCAAGGTCGACACCTGCCAACAGCAGCAGGAAACTGTCGAAGGCGGGGCATTGTGGGTTTTGCGGGGTGTGAGCCGCATGGATGCGGCGACCAAGCCTACATGGACGTATTTACGGCGTCCCCGCAAACCCACAGTGCCCCGCCACCCCTCAGTAAACCCGCTGTTGCCGTTGCTCTGGCTCTTGCTCCGGCTCTGGCCTCTGCGGGTGCCGGGCGCAGCCCGGCCGTAAACCCCTTACTTCTTTGCGCGCGGCTGGTTCAGCGGCTCCATCGCACGGAAGCGCTGGCTGTACTCGTCGGTCAGATTCCGCGCTTCCTGCCCGTTGCGCACGATGCTCGGGGTCAGCAGCACGATCACCTCCGAACGGCGGCTGGTGCGGCTCTTCTGCCCGAACAGCGCGCCGACCACCGGAATCCGGCTCAGGCCGGGAATGCCGCTGCTGCCATCGGTGGCCGAATCGGTGATCAGGCCGGCCAGCATGATGGTGTCGCCGCTCTGCACCGCCGCTTCGGTCGACAGCTTCTTGGTGGAAATCCGCGGGTTGCAGTTGCGCTCGGTCGGATTGCAGTTGTCGGGCACGTTCGAGGCGCTGCTCACTTCCTGCACGATATCGAGGAACACCGTGCCATCGCGGGTTACGCGCGGGCGCACCTTCAGGATCACGCCGGTGTCGATGTACTGCACCGAACTGTAGGTGCCGGTGCCGATACCGGTGTTGACCGTGGTGGTGTTGATCGGCACCTTGTCGCCCACGTTGAGCGTGGCCTCGGCGTTGTTGCGCACGAACACCGAGGGGGTCTGCAGCAGGCGTACATCGGTGACCTTGTCCAGCGCGCTCACCACCGCCGCACCATTGTGCCCGGTGAATGCCCAGCCCAGGCCTTCGCCACCGGTCGCGGCACCGGCGAAGCTGCTCCAGGAGCCACCCGCTGCTGCCGGCAGGGTCACGCCGCCCAATGCTCCCGTCAGTGCACGCCCGGCCACGGCATTGTCGAAGAACCAGTTCACGCCGTACTTCAGGTCACCATCCAGCGACACCTCGGCCACCTGGGCTTCGATGTGCACCTGCAGCGGCATCACGTCCAGCTTCTCGATCACCTCGCGGATCGAGCGCCAGGCCTGCGGGGTCGAACGCACCAGCAGGGTATTGGTCTCCTCCACCGCCGACACGCCCACGCGATCGCCTTCCACTTCCAGGCTGACGCTGACGTTGCCGGACTGGCGCTGCGGCAGGTTCATGCTGCCGTTGCCGGCACCGCTGGAACCACTGCCCGGGGTCGAACCGAAACTGCTGCTGTTGTTGCTGTCCATGCCGCGCTCGCCGTCGCTGCCCAGCTGCGATGGAATCGCGCCGGGTGCCAGCGATGCCGGGCTGGAGCCGCCGCGGTTGCCGCTGCTGGCGAAGGCTTCACTGAGGCGTTCGGCCAGGTCGCGCGCCTTGATGTAGCGCAGCTCGTAGGAGAACAGGCGGGCGCTGCCACCGGCGGTATCGATACGGTCCAGCCACTGCTGGATCTGGTCCAGGTAACGTACCTGCGGGGTGATCACCAGCACGGCGTTGGCGTTTTCCAGCGGCAGGAAACGGAACATGCCGGCGCTGGGGGTCTTGCTCTCCTCGCCGAACACCTTCTCCAGGTCGGCAGCGACCTGCTCGGCCTTGCCCGACTGGATCGGGAACACGCCCACCGACATGCCCGACAGCCAGTCGACGTCGAAGATCTCGACGGTGCGCATGTAGTTTTCCAGCTCGGCGCGGGTACCGCCCAGGGTGATCACGTTGCGGCCGCTGTCGACGCTGACGATGGCATTGGGCCGCGCATAGGGCTCCAGCACCTTCTTCATCTCGGTGGCGGAGATGAACTGCAGCGGGATCACCCGTACCTCGAAGCCACGCGCACTGGCTGCAGGCGCCGTGCTCGGCGCAACCGTACCGGCCAGCGCCTGGTCGGCAGCGACGATGTTGTAGCGGCCACCGCTGTAGACCATGCGGGCATTATTCCAGCCCAGCACCATCTCCAGCAGGTTCAACGCCTGGGCCGGCGACACCGGCTTGGGCGTGGCCAGGGTGACCGTGCCCTGCACGCCCGGTGCGATCACGTAGTTCTGGCCCAGCATGTCACCGAGGATGGCCTTGACCACCGCGTGCACCGACTCGCCTTCGAAATTGAAGGTTGCTTCACCGGTGCTGGCGCCATGCAGCGCCGGTGCCGGTGCACGTGCTGCTTCGCGGTTGATCATGGTGCCGGTGCCACGGCGGATCACCGCCTGCGGAGCGCCCTGGGCGTCTCGGGCAGCATCTGCTGCGACATCAGCGGCCTGGCCGGCCTCGGCAGTGGGCGACAGATTGCCCTTGCGCTGCACATGCGGCGCGGACACGGTGCTGCAGCCGACCAGCAGCGCGAGGGCAAAGGACCAGGGAAGAAAACGCAGGCTCATGCATTCACTCTATCGGTTGGTGCCATCGCCCGGGGGCGGCGACGGTTGTTGCTGCTGTTGTTGCTGCAGCTGGCGGCGACGGGCCTGGATGCGTTCGCGGATGGCCTGCATCTGCGCTTCGCTGGGGCCATTGGTGTTGGCAGGAGGCGCCGCGGCGGCGGCTGATGGCACGCTGCTGGCGGGCTGCGGCTGCGCGGTTGCGGTTGCAGCAGCCGGAGGTGGGGATGGCATCGGCGGTGCGCCCGCC
>OJST01000294.1_pt1 | contig 12467 bp, 9 predicted proteins | sample 1599491 | NCBI WGS metagenome assembly OJST01 (sample SAMN04436635, study PRJEB24849) | human gut metagenome | biome: human gut; feature: NICU; material: stool | host: Homo sapiens | place: USA: Saint Louis, MO | collected 2010-02-10
CCCGGGCGGAGCGTGCCAGGTCGGCCAGCCAGGCCGTGCGCACACGCCGCTGGCGGGCGGTTTCAGCTTCCGGGGACAGGCCGTCAGGGGTCGTTTCGGCAGCGCTCAAGAGGTCTTCACGGGCAACGGGGGAGACACGGCATTGTAGGCGCAGGCAATAGCCCGCCCCTGCGGCCGGCGGTCGCAGTCTTCATCAGGTTGGCATACGATCAACCGGGGCACCTGTTCATACATTGATCTGGATCAAGGCTGTTTGAAGTAGTCGGTCACATCATTCACGTCGTAGACCACCCTTCCCGCCACCTGCAACGGCACTATCCAACGAGGTAGCCAGGCCATGATTGATCAGACAGTCGTAGAACTGTCGCGGCTGCAATTCGCGCTGACCGCGATGTACCACTTCCTATTCGTACCGCTCACCCTCGGCCTGTCCTTCATGGTGGCCATCATGGAGAGCGTGTATGTGATGACCGGCAAGGAGATCTGGCGCAGGATGACCCTGTTCTGGGGCGTCCTGTTCGGCATCAACTTCGCCATGGGCGTTGCCACCGGCATCGTCATGGAATTCCAGTTCGGCATGAACTGGTCCTACTACAGCCACTACGTGGGTGACATCTTCGGTGCGCCACTGGCGATCGAAGGCCTGATGGCGTTCTTCCTGGAAGCCACCTTCGTCGGCCTGTTCTTCTTCGGCTGGAACCGCCTGAGCAAGGTCAAGCACCTGATGGTGACCTGGCTGATGGCGCTGGGGACCAACCTGTCGGCGATCTGGATCCTGGTGGCCAATGGCTGGATGCAGAACCCGACCGGTGCGGTGTTCAACCCGGAAACCATGCGCATGGAAGTGGTCGACTTCATGGCGGTGGTGTTCAACCCGGTGGCGCAGGCCAAGTTCGTGCACACCGTCAGCGCCGGCTACGTGACCGGTGCGGTGTTCGTGATGGCGATCAGCGCGTTGTTCCTGCTGCGCAACAAGCACAAGGACCTGGCCCGCCGTTCGTTTGCGGTGGCCGCGGCGTTCGGCCTGCTGTCATCGCTGTCGGTGGTCGTGCTGGGTGACGAGAGCGGTTACGCCGCCAGCGAACACCAGAAGATGAAGCTGGCCGCGATCGAAGCGATGTGGGAGACCGAGCGTGCACCGGCCGACTTCACCGCCTTCGGCATCCCCAACCAGGAGACCCACCAGAACGACTACGCGGTGAAGATCCCCTACCTGATGGGCCTGATCGCCACCCGCTCGTTGAACCAGCCGATTCCCGGCATCCTGGAACTGGTCGAGCGCGCCGAACACCGCGTGCGTGGCGGCCAGCTGGCCTACGGTGCATTGGAACGCCTGCGCGCCAACAAGAACGACGTTGAAGCGCGCGAGATGTTCGACCGTCACTGGCAGGACCTGGGCCACGGCCTGCTGCTCAAGCGCTATCGCGATGACATCCTCAACGCCACCCCGCAGGAAATCTCGCAGGCGGCGATGGACACGGTGCCTCGCGTGATGCCGTTGTTCTGGACCTTCCGCGTGATGGCCGGCCTCGGCTTCTACCTCATCGCTTTCTTCGCCCTGGCCTTCTACTACTCCTGCCGCAACAATTTCCAGGACAAGCGCTGGTTCCTCAAGCTGGCCCTGTGGACGCTGCCGGCACCGTGGATCGCGATCGAGTGCGGCTGGTTCGTGGCCGAGTATGGTCGCCAGCCGTGGGCGGTCGATGGCGTGCTGCCGACCTTCTATGCAGCATCGGGGCTGGCCCTGCATGAAATCGTGCTGACCCTGGCCGGCTTCACTGCCATCTACACCGCGCTGATCGTGGTCGAGATCAAGCTGATGCTCAAGGCGATCCGCAAGGGTCCGGACGAGGTGCTGCCGTCACTGCAGTCGCCCCAGCCGCATGCTTCCCACAATGCCTCGGCGCCGGCCGCCGGCCAGGCCTGAGGCAGGAGAACCAAGATGGATTTCATTCTTCTGGACTACACCACGCTGCGCGTGATCTGGTGGCTGCTGCTCGGCATCCTGCTGATCGGTTTCGCCGTGATGGATGGTTTCGACCTGGGCGTGGGCACCCTGCTGCCCTTCGTCGCCCGCAACGACGCTGAGCGCCGGCTGGTGATCAATACCATCGGTCCGGTATGGGAAGGCAACCAGGTGTGGCTGATCCTGGGCGGCGGCGCGATCTTCGCCGCATGGCCGCCGCTCTACGCGGTCAGCTTCTCCGGGTTCTACCTGGCGATGTTCGTGATCCTGTTCGCGCTGATCCTGCGACCGGTCGGCTTCAAGTTCCGCAGCAAGATGCCCAGCGAGCGCTGGCGCAACACCTGGGACTGGGCGCTGTTCATCGGTGGCTTCATCCCGGCGCTGATCATGGGCGTGGCGGTGGGCAACGTGGTGCTGGGCGTGCCGTTCCACTTCGATGACAGCATGCGCATCTTCTACACCGGCTCGTTCTTCGGCCTGCTGATGCCCTTCGCGCTGCTGGCCGGCCTGCTCAGCGTGTCGATGCTGGTCGCCCACGGTGCCGCCATGCTGGTGCTGAAGACCGACGGCCCGGTGGCCGAACGTGCGGCCCGTTTCGGCAGCATCGCCGCGATCATCGCCTTCGTGCTGTTCGCGGTGGGCGGTGCCTGGGTGGCCTTCGGCCTGCCGGGTTACCAGATCACCTCGCAGGTGGTCACCGACGGCGCCACCAATCCGCTGCTGAAGACCGCCGAACTCGGCGCCGCCGGTGGCTGGATGCGCAACTACAGCGCCATGCCGGCCACGATCCTGGCGCCGCTGCTGGGCCTGGCCGGACTGCTGGCCAGTGCGGTACTGCTGCGGGCCCGTCGCGGCGGCTTGGCCTTCATCGCCTCCGGGGCCGCCATCGCCGGCATCATCCTGACCGTCGGCTTTGCGATCTTCCCGTTCCTGCTGCCGTCCTCGAGCCAGCCCACCTCCAGCCTGACCGTGTGGGACGCCTCGTCCAGCCACCTGACCCTGTGGATCATGCTGCTGGCCACGGCGGTGTTCCTGCCGATCATCCTCGCCTACACCACCTGGGTGTACCGCGTGCTGAAGGGCAAGACCACCACCGAAGAGATGGGCAACAACCCGAACGCGTATTGATTGCTTGCACGTGTGCCGACCAACGGTCGGCACCTACCCGGAATGAAGGAGACTGATCATGTGGTATTTCGCCTGGATTCTCGGTGCCGGCCTCGCCTCGACGGTGGCCATCCTCAACGGCATGTGGTTCGAAGCCCGCGAGCAGAACCGCATCGAGAAGGAAAATCGTCGCTGAGCTGTAAAAAAGCCTTGCCGCCTTGGCCTTCACACGGTATCTTAGGCGGCTCCTTCGGGGTGTAGCTCAGTCTGGTAGAGCGCTACGTTCGGGACGTAGAGGTCGCAGGTTCGAATCCTGTCTCCCCGACCACTTCGGTGGTCACCAAGAAGCCTGGAAGACATCACTGTCCTCCGGGTTTTTTTGTATCAGGCACCTGGCCGCCCGCATGACGGGACCTTGCCGGAGCCCGCACGTACAATGGCCGCGCTGCCGGCCCGCCAGCAGCCCCCACCTCCACCTGCCGCTTCGGCGTAGACCGATGCCGGCGCTGCATGCCATTTCCGCGGCATGCGACACCTGCAAGGACCACCGATGAGTTCCTCCACTTCCGATTCGCCGTCGCTGCTGCACGGTCGTGTCCTCGCGTTTGCCGCGATCCTGCTGGCAGCGGTCAACCTGCGCACGGCGGTCACCTCGATCACCCCGCTGCTCGACGTACTCGGCCAGCAGTTCGGCTTCGGCACCACCATGACCGGCGTGCTGGGCATGCTGCCGACCGCCTCGTTCGCGCTGTTCGGTGTGGCCACGCCGGCGCTGGCGCGGCGCCTGGGTCTGGAGCGCACCACGCTGCTGGCGATGGTGATGGCGATGGCCGGCCTGCTGCTGCGCTCCAGTGCCGGCAACGTCGGCACGCTGCTGCTCGGTTCGGTGCTGGCACTGGCCGGCATGGGCATCGGCAACGTGGTGGTGCCGCCGCTGGTAAAGCGCTACTTCGCCAACAAGGTCGGCACCATGAGCACGCTCTACATCAGCGTGCTGCAGCTGGGCACCATGCTGCCCGCATTGCTCGCGGTACCGATGGCCAACGCCGCTGGCTGGCGCGTGTCGCTGGGCATGTGGGCACTGCTGGCACTGGCTGCCGCACTGCCGTGGCTGGTTCTGGCCAGGCGCGCACCGAAGCCGCAGGCAGATGCCACCGACCCGGCCGCACAGCCGCATGGGAAAGTCTGGCGCACCTCACTGGGCTGGAGCATGACGCTGATGTTCGGCATGACTTCGCTGATGACCTATTCGATGTTCACCTGGCTGCCACGCATCGTGGTCGAGGCCGGCGGCACACCGGCCTTTGGTGGCGTGATGGTGGCGGTGTTCTCGGCGCTCGGGCTGCTGCCGTCGCTGGTCATTCCATCCATGGCAGTTCGCATGCAGAACCCGTTCCCGCTGGTGCTGATCGGCTTCTTCTCGTTCGTGATCGCCTTCACCGGCCTGCTGCTGGCACCGATGAAGGCCCCCCTGCTGTGGGCGTGCCTGCTCGGCGTCGGTCCATCCACCTTCCCGCTGGCGCTGACCCTGATCAACCTGCGCACGCGCACCCCCACCGGCTCGGCGGCACTGTCCGGCTTCATGCAGGGCGTGGGTTACAGCTTCAGCTGTCTGGGGCCGTTCCTGGTCGGCTGGCTGCATACGGTCAGCAACGGCTGGACGCTCCCGTTCAGCTTCCTGTTCGGCTGCGCCACCCTGATGCTGTGCGCCTCCTGGGTGGCCTGCAAGCCGCGCAAGCTGGAAGACCTCTGGTAAGCCGCAACCGGCCCTACCTACCGCTCGTCAGCCCGTCTGCGCATTTTGACACCGGGCTGACAATTCCGGGCGGATAGTGCCCACGAATGCCCATCCTTGCCGCGTGCCGGCATCGGGCATGGGGGCGGCAGCGCCGCCCAGGCCGCCATTCGGTGTGCGGGGGACTCTCGTTTCAGACAAGACATTGCAGGTCGCTGTCCGGGTTTGTATCCGTCCTTGCTGGACGGGAATGCACGAAGGGAGTGACGCGGGCCACGGCCACGCCAAAAGCTGGCATGTGATGTGCGTCACATTTCTCAGGTTGTCTGGTTCGGAAGCCAAGGGGGTCCCCAATGGTTGTCCACCGCCGGCTGGCGCTCTGCGTCGGCCTTGCCTGTACCGCCCTGGCCTGGGCCAGCAGCGCTGCCCCGCCTGACCGCGAGGCGGCCCTGGCCGAGATCGGCCGCTACCGCGACCAGGCCCGCTGGCTGGATGCCCTCGGCGCGATCGAGCGCGCCAGCCAAGAGCAACCCAACGACGACCTGCTGTTCAAGCTGCGCGTACTGACCCTGGGCGACATCGGCAACGCCTGGCGCGCCTGGGAGCTGTACCAGCAGCGCCCGCAACTGTTCGACGCTGCACAGAAGCAACGCATCGAAGGCGACTACCTGGCCAAGCTTGTGGTCTGGAGCCTGGCCTACAGCAGCAGCGAAGACAGCCGCCTGGAAGAAGCCGAATCGACCCTGGCGCGCATGCAGCGCTACCTGGGCAGCGAGGGCACCCCGCCCGCGCAGGCGCCGCTTCGCGTCCGCATGGACCGGCTGATCCTGCTCAACCGGCTGGGCCGCCATGCGCAGGTGCGCGAGGAAGCCCGCGCACTGCAGGCCGAAGGCCATGCCCTGCCCGACTATGTGCTGCCTGCGGTCGGCGATTCGCTGATGGGCACCCTGCATCCGGAAGAAGCCATACCGGTGCTGCAGGCGGCAGTGGCCGGCGACCCGACACGCGATGCCTCGCATTCGGAACTGGCCTATGCCTACCTTGAGAGCGAGCAGCAGGAAAAGGCGATCGACCTGCTGCAGGCCTGGCGTGACAAGGAGCCGGCGTGGCGCTGGAGCAACGGCAAGTCACCGTACGCGAACTGGTCACGTTACGAGGCCGACCTGAATCTGGCGATGGTACGCGCCTACAGCGGCGACCTGCGCACCGCACAGCACGACCTGGAATCGATGGTCGACATCGCACCGGGCAACGGCGGCCTGCAGAGCGCGCTGGGCAGCGTGTACATGATGCGCGGATGGCCACGCATGGCACTGCAGCGCCAGCAGATGGCACATGCGCTGGACCCTCGCGACATCGAGCCGCGGCTGGGCATGGAGGAGGCCTACGTCGCCCTGCAGCGCGATGACCTGGCAAGGCCACTGCACGACGATCTTGTCGCACGCTACCCGACCCAACCCGCCGTCGAACGCATGGACCAGGCCTGGCGCGCGCATCGCGGTTGGCAGCTGAAGGCATGGACCGACATTGGTCGCAGCTCCGGCGGTGGCGGCACCTCGCCGCTGGGCAACAACGACCGTCACTACGGCATGGAAGTGCAGACACCGGTGCTCGACGACCGCTGGCGGTTGTTCGCCTTCGCCGACAGGCGCTCGGTCGACTTCCAGGACCAGCGCATCGACCCGCTGTGGCTGGGCGCGGGCGTACGCTACCGCTTTGGCCAGCTAGATGCGGAAGCGGCGGTACTGCGCGCCAACGACCACATTGGCGATACCGGCCTGCGCATCGGCGTGGGTTGGCAGTTCAACGATTACTGGCATGCCGGGCTGGTGGCCGCACGCAATGACCCGGAAGCCTCGATGCAGGCGCGCGTGGCGGGCATCACCGCTGACAGCGTGAGCGCGCAGGTCGACTACCGGCGCAGCGAGCTGACCCACTGGATGTTCGGCGCCAGCCGCTTCCGCTATGACGACGGCAACCACCGCGAGCTGTTCAGCACCAGCATCGAACAGCGCCTGCTGACCCGCCCGCGCTGGTTGATCGACGGCCTGGCCAGTGCCTACACCAGCCGGGGCAGCCGCGACGACGCGCCCTACTTCAACCCGAAGCGCGACCGCATGGTCGAGATCGGGCTGCGCATCGACCAGCAGCTGTGGCGCCACTACGAGCGCCACTTCCGGCACCGCCTGACGGTCTCGCTGGGTGACTACTGGCAGGACGGCTTCGGCAGCGCGCTGGTCCCTTCGGTGTCCTACATGCACGAATGGCAGCTGGGCCAGGGCCGCGTGTTCGAGTACGGCGTGCGCTGGTCGCGGCCGGTCTACGACGGCCACCGCGAGCGTCATATCGGCTTCGAAGCCGCACTGCGCTGGGGAGAGTGACATGGCCCGCATCCTGCGACTGATCGTGCTCCTGCTGCTGGCCGCCACGCCGCCGGCGTTCGCGCAGCAGGCGCTGCATCTCGATGCCACTGACAACGGCCTGCTGATCCTCAGCTACCACGACATCCGCGACCGGGTCGCGGCCAAGGGCGACGCCGATACCTACGCGGTGAGCACGCAGAACTTCGCTGCGCACCTGGATTGGCTGGGGGCACACGGCTACCACCCGGTGTCGCTGTCGCAGGTAATCGACGCCTCCCAGGGACGCGCCACGCTGCCACCGAAACCGGTACTGCTGACCTTCGATGATGGCCTGCGCAGCGTCTACGACAAGGCGTTCCCGCTGCTGCAGGCGTACCGCTACCCGGCGCTGGTGGCAGTGATCACCGATTACGTGGACATGGCGCCCGGGCGCACGATCGACTATGGCTACCGGCCGTTCGGCCACGATGACTTCGTTACCTGGGCGCAGCTGAAGCAGATGCACGACAGCGGCCTGATCGAAGTGGCCAGCCATACCGACGACCTGCACCACGGAGTGCTTGCCAATCCGCAGGGCAATTCGACGCCAGCGGTGGTCACCCGCATCTACCGGCCGGCCACGCGCAGCTACGAGAGCGAGGCGCAGTACGAGCAGCGCCTGCGCGCCGATCTCGGCCGCAGCGTGCAGCGCATCCAGCAGCACCTGGGCGTGCGCCCGCGCGCCATTGTCTGGCCGTACGCGGCCTACAACCAGTTGAGCAACGACATCGCCGAACAGCTGGGCATGCCGGTGTCCTTCGATCTGGAAGGCCGCAGCACACCAGTGGCCAGCGACCTGCATGGGCTGGCGCGCTTCCTGGTCAGCGACAACCCGACCGTGGAGGGCCTGGCCTACGAGCTGCGGCGCGACGTTGCGCTCGACGGCATCCGCGCGTTGCAGGTCGACCTGGATGATGTGTACGACCCGGACCCGGCGCAGCAGGGGCGCAACCTCGATGCGCTGATCGAGCGGGTCAAGCGCATTTCGCCCACCCACGTCTACCTGCAGGCGTTCGCCGATCCGGACGGCAACAACACCGCCGATGCACTGTACTTCCCCAACCGGCACATGCCGATGCGCGCGGACCTGTTCAGCCGGGTCGCCTGGCAGCTGAAGTCGCGCGCGGGGGTGAAGGTCTACGCATGGCTGCCGGTGCTCGGCTTCGAGCTGCCCGACCCCGTGCAGCGCAAGGCACTGGCGATCCACAACGGCGATGCCGACGGCATGTACCGGCTGGACTTCACCAATCCGAAGGCACGCCAGATCATGCTCGACATCTACGAGGATCTGGCCGTCAACTCGTACTTCGAAGGCCTGCTCTTCCATGATGATGGCTACCTGCGCGACACAGAACTGCCGACGCTGGCGGCCGGCGACGATGGCAGCGCTCGCACCCGGGCGCTGATCGACTTCACCCTGGCCCTGCGCGACAGTGCGCAGCGTTGGCGGCCGAAGCTGGCCACGGTGCGCAACCTGTACGCGGAGCCGGTGCTGCGTCCGCAGAGCGAAGCCTGGTTCGCGCAGCGCCTGGACCTGTTCAACAAGGCCTACGACCAGACCGCACTGATGGCGATGCCGTGGATGGAAGGCAGCAGGCATCCGGAACGCTGGCTCGACCAGCTGCTGGCCGCGGTGCGTGCGCACGATCCCCAGTTGCAGCACACCCTGTTCGAACTGCAGACCGTCGATTGGCGCAGCGGGCAACCGATTCCCGCCGAGCGGCTGCGCGCGCAGATCCGCCAGCTGCAGGCGCAGGGCGTGCACCACTTCGCCTGGTACCCGGATGACTTCATCGCCGGCCAGCCTTCCACCCATGATGCCCGCGCGGCGATGTCCGCCGGCAACTTCCCGTACCCGGAGAAGTGACATGGACATGCACCCGCTGCTGCAGGTCCTGTTCCAGTTCGCCTTCTACTACCCGATGGTGATGGCGTTCTTCTGGATGTCGGGCGGCCTGTATTACTACTTCCGGCGCGAACGCCATTCGCGCCCACGCAACGACCCGCCGCTGATGGTCGATCCACCGTTCGCGAGCCTGTTGATTCCCTGCCACAACGAGTCCGCGAACCTCGACGACACACTCGGCGCGGCGCTGGCACAGCGCTATCCGGCCGACTACGAGGTGATCGCCATCGACGATGGCAGCAGTGATGACACCGGCGCCCGGCTCGACGTGCTGGCGGCGAAGCATCCGCGGCTGCGCGTGCTGCACCTGGACCGCAACCTCGGCAAGGCCAACGCGCTGCGCATGGGTGCGCTGGCGGCCCGCTCGGAGTACCTGGTGTGCATCGATGGCGATGCCATGCTGGAGGAACACGCCCTGCACTGGATGGTCTGGCACCTGGTCAGCGGCAACCGCGTCGGTGCGGTCACCGGCAACCCGCGCATCCGCAACCGTTCCACCCTGCTTGGACGCCTGCAGGTGGCCGAATTCTCCTCGATCATCGGCATGATCAAGCGCGCGCAGCGCGTGTACGGGCGCATCTTCACCATCTCCGGAGTGATCGCCGGCTTTCGCCGCACCGCCCTGCACCAGGTCGGCTGGTGGTCGGACGACATGGTGACCGAAGACATCGACATCAGCTGGCGCCTGCAGCGTGCGCATTGGGACATCCGCTACGAACCCAACGCGCTGTGCTTCATCCTGATGCCGGAAACGCTGAAGGGTCTGTGGCGGCAACGGCTGCGCTGGGCGCAGGGTGGCGTGGAAGTGATGCTGCGGCATGCGCGTTCACTGCTGCACTGGAAGGAACGGCGCATGTGGGGCGTACTGCTGGAGTACGTGCTGAGCGTGATCTGGGCCTACACCATGTTGTTCATCGTGGTGCTGTGGGTGCTGGGCAAGCTCATCGACATGCCGCCGCAGCTGTACATCGCCAGCCTGCTGCCGCAATGGCATGGCGTGATCCTGGCCCTGGTCTGCCTGATGCAGTTCGCCAGCAGCCTGATCATCGACCGTCGTTACGAAACACAGATTGGACGCAACTACTTCTGGGTCATCTGGTACCCGATGGCGTACTGGCTGATCAGTCTTTCCACCACCCTGGTGGCGTTGCCGAAGACCCTGCTGCGCCGTCGCAGCAAGCGCGCCACCTGGACCAGTCCCGATCGGGGGATCCGATGAACGCACAACGCCCGTCCAACCGCTTCGACTCACGGATGATCCGCAAGCCGCATCGCCAACCACGCTTCCAGCGCACCGCCTGGGGCTTCGTCACCCTCGCGTTCTGGGGGTTCTACTTCTACCTGTGGGCACCGTTGGTGACCCTGTTCTCGTGGCTGATCGGCGGCCAGCTGGCCTGGCAGCAGCTGTACGAACGGCAAAGCCAGTTCGACCCCTATGTGCTGGTGGCACTGCCGCTGATGCTGCTGTGTGCCAGCGTGCTGCTGATCGGCTGGGCCGAGTACAACCGCGCGCGCTTCCGTGGCCACGAGCGACGCCTGCCGCGACCGCTGGCCAGCCTCAATGAAGTCGCGGCCGATCTGGGTGCCAGCACCGGCCTTGCCGAGCGTCTGCTGGGCTGCAAGGCGGCCACGCTGCACATGGACGATCACGCGCGGCCGATCGGTATCCGCCGCGAGGTGGTGTGACGCCCCGGTAGTCGCCGACCCGGGTCGGCGCTTGGGCCTGGTGGGCGCCGACCTTGGTCGGCACCGGGGTCTACCGCGAAGAGCATCCGCGCATCGCGTGGATCTACTTGCGCGTCTGCCCTTCACCGCGCACGACGAATCGTTCGACGGTGAGTGCTTCCAGGCCCATTGGGCCGTACGCATGCAGGCGCGTGGTGGAAATGCCGATCTCGCTGCCCAGGCCCAGCTGTCCACCGTCGGAGAAGCGCGACGAGGCATTGACCATCACCACCGCCGAGCGCAGTGCGTTGACGAAGCGCTCGGCATGGCCGGCGTCTTCGGTGGCGATCACTTCGGTGTGGTCGGAGGTATAGGCACGGATGTGCGCGATGGCCGCCTCGAGGTCATCAACCACGCGCACGGCCAGCACCAGGTCGAGGAACTCGGCAGCGTAGTCGTCTTCGCTGGCGGCGGTGCTGCCCGGCAGCAGCGGCTGCGCGTTCGTGTCGGCGCGCAGCTCCACGCCACGCTCACCGAGCGCCTGCGCCACGCGCGGCAGGAAGGCTTCGGCCACATCACGATGCACCAGCAGGGTTTCCAGCGAGTTGCAGGCCGACGGACGGCTGCACTTGCCGTCCACCAGAAGGTCGATGGCTTTGCCGAGGTCGGCGCTGGCATCCACGAACAGGTGGCAGACACCCTTGTAGTGCTTGATCACCGGCACCCGCGCATGCTCGGCAACGAAGCGGATCAGGCCTTCGCCGCCGCGCGGAATCGCCAGATCGATCAGTTCATGCAGCTGCAGCAGCTCCAGCATTGCTTCGCGGCGCAGGTCGGTCAGCACGGTCACTGCCGCCGCCGGTACACCATTGGCCTGCAGGGCGCCGGCGAGCGCCTGGGCGATGGCGGTGTTGGAGTGGACCGCTTCGGAACCACCGCGCAGGATCACGCCATTGCCGGCCTTCAGGCACAGCGCAGCCGCTTCGGCGGTCACGTTCGGGCGCGCCTCGTAGATCATCGCGATCACGCCCAGCGGCACGCGCACCTTCTGCACGCGGATGCCGTTTGGACGCACATCGTCGCGGGTGATCTGGCCGACGGGATCGGGCAGCGCGGCGACCTCACGCACGGCTTCGGCCATCGCGAACAGGCGTGCCGGGTCCAGCGCCAGGCGGTCGAGCATGGCACTGCCAATGCCTTTCTCGCGCGCAGCGGCAAGGTCGCGCGCATTACCGGCCAGGATCAGCCCGGCATTCACTTCCAGTGCCTGGGCCATTGCCAGCAGCAGCGTGCGGCGCGCCGCACTGTCGAGGCCGGCAACGATCTGGGCCGCGTCACGGCAGGCACGCGCCTGCGCTTCGATTTCACTCATCGGGGAGTCCTTCAAACCGGTCATGGCAGCACCAGATCGTCGCGATGGACGACACTGCCACCGTAGTTGTAGCCCAGCACGGCCTCGATGTCGCGCGAATGGCGGCCGGCGATCCGGCGCACATCATCGGCCGCGTACTGGCTGACGCCGCGCGCCACGCAGACGCGGCCCTGTGGCGCGTTCCAGCACACCTGCACCATGTCGCCACGGCGGAACATGCCCTCCGCGCCGGTGATGCCGCCGGGCAGCAGCGAGGCGCCCTTCTCGCGCATCGCCTGCGCCGCGCCGGCATCGATCACGATCGCACCCTCGAC
>OJST01000295.1_pt1 | contig 12410 bp, 9 predicted proteins | sample 1599491 | NCBI WGS metagenome assembly OJST01 (sample SAMN04436635, study PRJEB24849) | human gut metagenome | biome: human gut; feature: NICU; material: stool | host: Homo sapiens | place: USA: Saint Louis, MO | collected 2010-02-10
GGTGTCTACCGCCACTGCGCTGCTGGTGGTGATCGGTACCGCCTGGTTGATGGAGGAAGCCGGCATTTCCATGGCGCTGGGTGCCTTCCTCGCCGGCTTGCTGCTGGCGGACTCGGAGTACCGCCATGAGCTGGAATCTCAGATCGAGCCTTTCAAGGGCCTGCTGCTGGGTTTGTTCTTCATCAGTGTCGGCATGGGTGCCAACCTGCGGCTGCTGCTGGAAATGCCGCTGGTGGTGCTGGGCCTGACCCTGCTGCTGGTGGCAGTGAAGCTGGTGCTGCTGGTTGGCGTTGGCCGCCTGGCCGGTGGCCTGAGCGGCGCCAGCGCGCTACGCCTGGGCATGGTGCTGGCGGCCGGCGGCGAGTTCGCTTTCGTGGTGTTCAAGCTGGGCAAGGACCAGGGCCTGTTCGACACCCAGACCTACGACCTGCTGCTGATGACCATCACCCTGTCGATGGCCATTACCCCGCTGCTGATGATTGCCTGCGCCCGCGCCCTCAAGCGGCCGCAACTTGCGCGTGAAGTGCCTGAGCAATACAAGCAGATACAGGCGGATACGCCTCGGGCGGTAATCGTCGGCATGGGGCGTATGGGTCAGATCGTTGCACGCATCCTGCGCGCGCAGAAGATCCCGTTCATTGCCCTGGAAACCTCGGTCGATGCCATCGAGATGACTCGTATGTTCGAGCAGGTGCCGGTGTTCTACGGCGACCCGCTGCGCCCGGAAGTGCTGCATGCCGCCAAGGTGGGTGAAGCGGAGTACTTCATCATCACCATCGATGACCCTGAAGCTGCCATTCACACAGCTGAGCGGGTGAAGCGCCTGTACCCGCACCTGAAAGTGCTGGCCCGTGCGCGCAACCGCCAGCATGTGCACAAGTTGGCGGATGTCGGTGCCGAGCCAATCCGCGAGACGTTCTATTCCAGCCTGGAGATGACCCGCCGCGCGCTGGTGGGGCTGGGTTTGAGCGATGAGCAGGCGGCGGACCGGATTGGACGGTTCACCCAGCATGACGAAGAAGTGCTGGTGGCCCAGGGGCAGGTCCGCGATGACCGGGCCAAGGTGATGCAAACGGCCAAGGAGGCGCGGGTTGAGTTGGAGCGGTTGTTTGATTCGGATGCGGACTGAACAATCAGGCAAATATCAACCGCTCTATCTTAGGATGCTCACGGTGGGCCGCTTGCCAAAGATCGTAGGCCGCCTGTTCGGCAAGGTACTGCCGGGCAGGACCGAGGCCAGCCAATTCAAGTCGATAAGCAAGATCGGCAGATATTGCGGCACGCCCATTGAGCACCGTGGATAACTGCCCCCGTGAGTAGCCCAGGTGACGAGCTAACTCAGAGACGTTCATTCCAATTGCGGGCAACACATCCTCTCGCAATGACTCCCCGGGATGGGGAGGATCAAACATAGGCATGGCTGAGGCCTCCTTAGTGGTAATCGAGATAGTCAACAAGCTCCACATCGGTACCAATGAAGCGAAACACGAGGCGCCAGTTACCCGAAACATTCACCGCCCAAAAGCTTTCCAGCTTTCCATGCAGGGGATGAAGACGATAACCAGGGCGATTCATATCTGAAGCCGTTTTTGCTACGTCAAGGGAAGCAAGCAAACGCCGCAAGCGATTGACATGATCCGCACGCACCCCAGATGTGTCACGTTGCTGATGGAGCAGCCTCAGGCCCTTGTGCCTGAAACTTCTGATCATTGAAGGGTTAGTGTAAGGTCATGCCTTACACCTTTCAAGCTGGCAGTGGAGCGGAACATAGGGTTACTCCTGAAGGATTTCCGGGTTGCCCAGTTTGCTCTCGACGTTCCTCAATGGCGCCGTCATGCCATCCTTTTTCACTGTCAGAAATTGCCCAAAGCGGAATGGGGCACTCGCCTATCTGGGGGCTCTGAACGCCCTCATCCTGTCTCCTGACGATCACCGGGTCGCTGTCGGTTCAGCGATCGGGTATGGAAACCCGGATGTGATAAAGGGCTGCCGTAATGGCAGTTGTGCGCGTGTAGCCGCGGGGCGCTTACGGCTGTGGCTACAAAGCCCTGGAACACCTGGGCGAAACCGGCAACAGCCTGTTCTGGGGCAACCTGAATGCAGTTGAAATGGCAGGAGGGTTGGTTGAAAGCATTGCTGGAGGGTATCGAGTCGCAGCCCGCAAGTTGAAGGGCATCACAGCCGCCATGAGCAGGCCGAGGTGCCTGGCCTGCTCAGCCTCAATATAGAAAACACCCTACACGGCGCGTCACCCCGCGTCTGATTGTTCGCCGCAACCCTTCTCTCTAGGCTCACTTCGCCGTCACCGCGTCAGCGGCACCTATCGCAGCCAGGTATCTCATTGAGCCCCAACCACCCAACCGCGAAAGTCGCCGAGAGCAAGCGCCAGAAAAATTGGGTTGACGAAAAGCTGCCCGACCTCAAAACGCTTGCGCGAACTACGCGCCCAGGCTATCGAATTACTAACAGCTGCCGAGTCACATGACGCCGCAGTCGAACTTGCTGCGCAACACTTGGGCTTAGGGACAAAAGATGCCAGCCGGGTAGTCATCAGGAGCCCGATGGGTGACATCCTGATTCAGCGTAGCTGCATCCATCACATCGTCGAGAAGCGACAGGATGCCCGGGAGCGCTATGTCAAAGTCGCCCTCGATACCCTGATCGGACCATTTGAAGTGTGGCAGGTGGCATATACCAATGACACAAACAGGCTGGCCTTCATAGGCGTGTATGAAACCAAGCGGCAGATGCTGGTGGTCGTAGTCCTCAACAAAGGCAAAATGCTGTGGAATTTCATGCAATGCGATGCGAAAGCGCTGAACAAACATCGCCACGGCAAGCTGCTGTACAAGCGGTACACATTCCTGTCAGGCAAAGAAAAGGGCCACTGTCACCAGTGGCCCTGTAAGCATGCTTGATATTCATATACACACCCTCAAGCCGGGGTGTGGAGGTCTCACCCGACGCTGATGATTCAGCCATCGGCGGGGTTCCTACGCCAACTGTTGCCGCTGAATGGCAGCTGGTTTCGCGCTCAACTGAAACGCTAACAAACACTTCTATATCAAGTCAACGATGGCGCTCAGTGGAGCCCTTCCACCAAGTTACTGGCTGTTACTTACCCGCAGTCAACGCGTTATAGCTGGTCATCAGGTTCCGATAATCCGGAATGTGGTTGGAGCACAGCGCCGCCAGCCCTTCCACATCATTGCGCCAGTCACGGTGCAGCTCACAGGCCACGCCAAACCAGGTCATCATCTGCGCACCGGCCTGGCTCATGCGGTCATGCGCCGCATCGCGGGTCATTTCGTTGAAGGTGCCGGAAGCATCAGTCACCACGAACACGTCAAACGCCTCTTCCAGCGCCGACAGCGCCGGGAATGCCACGCACACCTCGGTCACCACACCCGCAATGATCAGTTGCTTCTTGCCAGTCGCCTTCACCGCCTTGACGAAGTCTTCGTTGTCCCAGGCGTTGATCTGGCCGGGGCGAGCGATGTACGGCGCGTCCGGGAACAGCTCCTTCAGCTCGGGTACCAGCGGGCCGTTGGGGCCTTGTTCGAAGCTGGTGGTGAGGATGGTAGGCAGGTTGAAGAACTTCGCCAGGTCGGCCAGCGCCAGGACGTTGTTCTTGAACTTGTCCGGCTCGATGTCACGCACCAGCGACAGCAGGCCAGCCTGGTGGTCTACCAGCAGTACAGCGGCGTCGTCTTTGTTCAGGCGGTTGTAGGTGAATTTGCTCATGGTCTGCGCTCCAAAGGTTTATGAATTTTTCAGCTATTCGGGGTGTTTCGCGTTGATGGGCACAGATTAAAATCATCACCTTTGTGGCGGTAGTCAGCAGAATCTGGCTTTAGCGTTCCGTTTCGTGAACGATGGCTGTGTAGGGGCTGTGCTGGCCTTATCGCCGGCAAGCCAAACCCGGAGACCGATCATTGGAAGACCTCAACTCCCTCTACTACTTCACCCAGGTAGTCGAGCACGGTGGTTTCGCCCCGGCAGGCCGGGCGCTGGACATGCCCAAATCGAAGCTCAGCCGGCGCATCGCCGACCTGGAGGAGCGCCTGGGCGTGCGCCTGCTGCACCGCACCAGCCGCCATTGCTCGCTCACCGAGATCGGCCAGGCCTACTACAACCGCTGCCTGGCCATGCGCGTGGAGGCCGAGGGTGCGGCGGAGATCATCGAGCGCAACCGCAGCGAACCGCGCGGGCTGGTGCGCATCAGTTGCCCGACCACCCTGCTCAATTCCTGGGTCGGGCCGATGCTGACCCGCTACATGCTCAAGTACCCGCAGGTGGAGCTGTTCATCGAAAGTACCAACCGCCGCGTCGACCTGCTGCACGAGGGCTTCGACATCGCTTTGCGGGTGCGTTTTCCACCGTTGGAAAACACCGACATGGTGATGAAGGTGCTGAGCAACAGCACCCAGTGCCTGGTCGGCCAACCTCAATACCTGGAGCAGTTGCCCAAAGGTTTCGACCCGCAGTTGCTCAGCACGCTGCCCAGCCTGCACTGGGGCAGCGCCCAGCGCGAGTACCAGTGGGAGCTGTTTCGGGGTGAAGACAGCAGCCGCAGCATCGTCATACCGCACAAACCACGCATGGTGACCGACGACCTGTTTGCCTTGCGCCATTTCGTGGTGGCCGGGGTCGGCATTGCGCACTTGCCGCGGGTGGCGGTGCGCGAGGACCTGGCGGCGGGGCGGCTGGTGGAGCTGATTCCGGACTGGCACCCGCGCTGTGGCATCGTGCATGCCATATTCCCGTCGCGGCGTGGGTTGCTGCCTTCGGTGCGGGCGTTGATCGATCATCTGGCTGAGGAGTTTGCGATCAGCGACATGGCTGGAGTCCTGAGCTGGCTTCTTCGCGGGCATGCCCGCTCCTACAGGTACCGCACAGGGCTCAGACCCTGTGGGAGCGGGCGCGCCCGCGAAGAGGCCGGTACAGGCAAACCAAATCCCCCAGCACACCCTTACAAGACCCCTGGCCTATCCTTCACCCACACTCCCGGATCATCCGCCGGAGTCCCCCCCATGATCCGCGCCACCCACGGACCAGGCCGCGCCCTACTCGCCACCCTCGCCCTGTGCCCGGCACTCAGCCAGGCCGCTGAACCCGGCTGGGCGCTGCTCAGCCGCAATTACTTTCTGCACAGCGACTTTCGCTCACCTTCCGGCAGTGGCCAGAACTACCGCCAGGAGTGGGCCCAGGGCTTCATCGGCGAGGTCCGCTCGGGCTTCACCGAGGGCACGGTCGGGGTCGGTATCGACGCCCATGGCTTTCTCGGCCTCAAGCTCGACGGCGGTCGCGGCCACGCCGGCACCGGCCTGCTGCCACGCGACAGCGATGGCCGCGCCGAATCCGACTACTCCAGCGCCGGCGCCGCGCTAAAGCTGCGCCTGGGCAACACCCAGCTGCGCTACGGGGAAATGATGGTTGAAACCCCGGTGTTCGACACCGGCGACAAACGCCTGCACCCCGAATACGCCACCGGCTGGTTGGTCGAGAACAATGACCTGTCCGACTGGCGCCTGCAGGCCGGGCGTTTCACCGCCTTCAACAACCAGGACAACAGCTCGACCCACGACGACTTCAGCGGCTACGGCGCCACCACCCACAACCGCGCCATCAGCCTGGCAGGCGCCAGCTTCGCGCCATCTGGCCCGTTCGGCGGCGCGTTATATGCCGGGCAGTTGCAAGACACCTGGCGCCAGGCCTACCTCAACCTGAACCTGACCGAAGGCAACTGGCGCCTGGACGGCAACCTTTACCACACCCGTGACATCGGTAGCGCCAGCGCCGGTGCGATCGACACGCTCGCCTACAGCCTGCTGACCAAGTACCGTTTCGGTGCCCAGGCGCTGAGCCTGGCCTATCAGAAAGTCGAGGGCGACACTCCGTTCGACTTCGTCGGTGGCGACTCCATCTACCTGGCCAATTCGATCAAGTACGCCGACTTCAACGGCCCTGGCGAGCGCTCGTGGCAACTGCGCTACGACCTCGACTTCGCCACCCTGGGCGTGCCCGGCCTGAGCCTGATGGGCCGTTACGTCAGTGGCCGCAACATCGATGGCAGCCATGCTCCGGCAAACGGGGCTTATGTGAACCAGTACGGCAACGGCGGCAAGCACTGGGAGCGCGACATAGACCTGAAATACGTGGTGCAATCCGGTGCCGCCAAGGACCTGAGCCTGTCATTCTCCCACGTCAGCCACCGTGCCAACCAGGCCCAGGGCGGCGATGACATCGACCGCCTCTACCTGATCATCGAATACCCGCTCAAAGGTAGCTTCTAAAGTCGGGCTTTCAGCGCGACCCTTCGCGGGCGTGCCCGCGAAGGGCTGCAAAGCAGCCCCAGTAACGCTTGACTGACAGGCATTACCCGCGCGGCCCCTTCTTCTCGACATCACATCAGCTTAGAAAGCAAAGCACGAACAGCCCAGCGCCCCCCAGAACCCCTGGAAGTCATTGACCGGCACACTCGATTTGCGCGCCTTGTCATGGCTGTGCGCATGCACCCCGCACGGCCCCGAACACTGGTGCACGGCTGCCGCCAGCGACGGCGTACCCACGCGCCAGTGCCCCGGCACCTTGGCTACTGGAGACCACTCCGGCAGCACCGGCACCTGCGGTGGCCCGAGGCGGTCAAACTCGCCGGCACCGTACACGACCTTGCCATCGACAATGGTCAGCACCGATTCGATGCCCTTGATCGCTTCTTCATCAACGCTGAAGAAGTCCAACGACAAGGCCGCCAGGTCGGCCAGTTGGCCTACCTTGATCTGGCCCTTCTTGCCCTGCTCGCTGGAGAACCAGGCACTGCCCTGGGTGAACAGCTGCAGCGCGGTCTCGCGGTCCAGGCCTTCCTTGTACAGCTCCATGCCGCCAACGGTCTTGCCGCTGACCAGCCAGTACAGCGAGGTCCAGGGGTTGTAGCTGGACACGCGGGTAGCGTCGGTGCCCGCGCCGACCGGCACGCCCATCTCCAGCATGCGTTTGATCGGCGGGGTCTGCTCGGCAGCCTTGGCGCCATAGCGGTCGACGAAGTACTCGCCTTGGAAGGCCATGCGGTCCTGGATGGCGATGCCGCCGCCCAACGCACGCACGCGCTCGATGTTCTGCGGGGTGATGGTTTCGGCGTGGTCGAAGAACCACGGCAGGCCATTGAACGGGATATCGCGGTTGACCTTCTCGAACACGTCGAGCATGCGCGTGATCGATTCGTTGTAGGTGGCATGCAGGCGGAACGGCCAGCGCTGCTCGACCAGGTGGCGCACCACCGGCTCCAGCTCTTCTTCCATGGTCTGCGGCAGGTCCGGGCGCGGCTCGAGGAAGTCCTCGAAGTCGGCGGAGGAGAACACCAGCATTTCACCAGCGCCGTTGTGGCGCAGGAAGTCGGTACCGCTGTGCAGCTTGACGCTGGATGTCCACTTCCTGAAGTCGTCCAGTTCTTCCTTGGGCTTCTGGGTGAACAGGTTGTAGGCAATGCGCACTGTCAGCTGGTTGTTGTCGGCCAGCTCCTGGATCACCGAGTAGTCGTCGGGGAAGTTCTGGTAGCCGCCGCCAGCGTCGATGGCACTGGTCAGGCCCAGGCGGTTCAGCTCACGCATGAACTGGCGGGTCGAGTTGACCTGATACTCCAGCGGCAGCTTCGGCCCTTTGGCCAGGGTGGCGTAGAGGATCATCGCGTTCGGGCGGGCAATCAGCATGCCCGTCGGGTTGCCGAACTTGTCACGCTGGATTTCGCCACCCGGCGGGTTCGGGGTGCTCTTGTCGTAGCCGACAGCCTTGAGTGCGGCACGGTTGAGCAAGGCGCGGTCGTAGAGGTGCAACAGAAACACCGGCGTATCGGGTGCAGCCTGGTTGATTTCTTCCAAGGTCGGCATGCGTTTTTCAGCGAACTGGAACTCGTTCCAGCCACCCACCACACGCACCCACTGCGGGGTAGGCGTGCGCGCAGCCTGGTCCTTGAGCATGCGCAGGGCATCGGCCACCGACGGCACGCCTTCCCAGCGCAGCTCCAGGTTGTAGTTCAGGCCGCCGCGGATCAGGTGCAGGTGCGAGTCGTTCAGGCCGGGAATGACCGTACGCTGCTTGAGGTCGACGATTTGCGTGCTGGCGCCCTTGTGGGCCATGGCCTCGGCGTCGTTGCCCACGGCGATGAAACGGCCGTCCTTGATGGCGACGGCGGTGGCAGTGGGCTTTTCGCGGTCAACGGTGTGCAGCTTGCCGTTGAACAGAATCAGGTCGGCGGTCATGGAACCTCCTTGGGTGGATGCGTGAGCGGAACCGGCGGCGCCGGTGAAGGGCAATGCAGACCAGAGCGCGCCGGCAGCACCCAGTACGGTGCTGCTGGCGAGGAACTGGCGACGAGTCTTGTCGTGGCGGTCCTGGGGCATGGTGTTCTCCGTCTCTGGGCGCGGCGGCGGCAGGCGCGACTGCAGAGCATGCCGCCCGATACAGGGGCAAGGCTTGGATGGATGTGCGGTGGGGCTGTTGAAGGTTAGCCCTGATCAAGTTTTGTGTTGCCAGGGCTGGCCCCATCGCCGGCAAGCCAGCGCCCACAAGGGCTTCACAGCTTCTGAGCCCTGAACAGCCCCTGTGGGCTTGCCGGCGGTTGGGGCCGCAAAGCGGCCCCGGCTTGTTCAGCGACTCAAGAACGCCAGCAGGTCCTCATTCAGCTGCTGCGCATGAGTCACGGCAAACCCGTGCGGCGCGCCGGCGTACACCTTCAGCTCAGCCCCACGAATCTGCGCCGCCGCCTGCTTGCCGGTAGTCTCGAACGGCACGATCTGGTCGTCATCGCCATGGATCACCAACGTCGGTACATCGACCTTGGCCATGTCCGTCCGGAAGTCGGTTTCGGAGAACGCCGTCACACAATCCAGGGTGGCCTTGAGCGACGCCATCAGCGCTATGTTCAAGGTCTGCGTCTGCACGCCTTGGGATACCTGCTGCCCATGGTTGATGCCATAGAACGGTGCGGCGAAGTCGGCGATGAACTGCGCCCGGTCGGCACGCAGGCCAGCCACGATACCTTCGAACACCGACAGGTCGACACCCTCGGGGTTGTCGTCACGCTTGCCGAACACCGGCGTAACGGCGCCCAGCAGCACCAGCCCGGCGACCCGCTCGGTGCCGTAGCGACCGATGTAGCGGCTTACGTCACCGCCGCCCATGGAGAAGCCCACCAGGGTCACCTCACGCAGGTCGAGGTGTTCGATCAGCTGGGCGATGTCATCAGCGAAGGTGTCGTAGTCGTAGCCGTTCCATGGCTGGCTCGAGCGCCCGAAACCGCGGCGATCGAAGGCAATGGCGCGGTAACCGCGGCTGGCCAGGAACTCCATCTGCGTGTCCCACATGTCGGCATTCAGCGGCCAGCCGTGGCTGAACAGCACGGGCTTGCCGGTGCCCCAGTCCTTGAAGTAGATCGAAGTACCATCGCGGGTAACGAACGTGCTCATAGCGGTATCTCCTGGATTATCGAGGTCAGGGGCTGGCTCAGCCGCGCAGCCAGTTGGCGCAGCGACGGGTCACCCAAGGCATGATGTAGAACACCACGGGCAGAATGACGAACAGGTTGACGATCAGGTTGCCGGTGATCGCGCCCCCCAGTTGCGGGAAGCGGGCAAACAGCGGCGCCAGCAGTTGCGGCACGACCATGGTCATCGGGCAGATCACCAGGTAGGTTAGCAGCGCCTGCTTCCAGCGCGGCGGTTGCGCGGCCGAGGTACCCGGCGTGCTATCGAGCACCTGGTGCTGCAGGCATACGGTCACCACTTCGCGGTTGTCTTGGAGTGCGGTGTTCATCGGCGTTCCTTGGGTGAGCTTGCCCACAGCCACTGTGCAACGGCCAAAGGGCGCTGGATTGGATAAGTGTGCTGCCCTGCGCGGGCACCGGCTGAGGGTGCCCGCGGCCGCGGCTTACTTGTTGGCGTTGAAGGCGTTGTAGCTGGTCATGAGGTTGCGGTAGTCCGGGATATGGTTGGAGCACAGCGCGGCCAGGCCTTCAATGTCGTTGCGCCAGTCGCGGTGCAGCTCGCAGGCAACCCCGAACCAGGTCATCAACTGGGCGCCAGCGCGGCTCATGCGGTCATGGGCGGCGTCGCGTGTCATGGCGTTGAAGGTGCCGGAGGCATCGGTAACCACGAACACGTCGAACTCTTCTTCCAGGGCGGCCAGCGCCGGGAAGGCTACGCACACTTCGGTGACCACACCGGCGATGATCAGCTGCTTCTTGCCGGTGGCCTTCACCGCCTTCACGAAGTCTTCGTTATCCCAGGCGTTGATCTGGCCTGGGCGGGCGATGTACGGCGCGTCCGGGAACAGGGCTTTCAGTTCCGGGACCAGCGGGCCGTTGGGGCCTTGTTCGAAGCTGGTGGTGAGGATGGTCGGCAGGTTGAAGAACTTGGCCAGGTCAGCCAGGGCCAGTACGTTGTTCTTGAAGGCATCCGGCTCGATGTCGCGCACCAGCGACAGCAGGCCAGCCTGGTGGTCGACCAGCAGTACGGCGGCATCGTCTTTGTTCAGGCGGTTGTATTTGAAGTTGGTCATGGTCGTTGCTCCATAGGGTTTGAAGTTCAGCAAGTTGGGTGTTTCGCGTTGATGGGTGAAGATTAAAACCGTCACCTTTGGAGCGGTAGATAGCGGTTTTTGGCTTTAGCGTTCTGTTTTGGGAACGATAGATTGGCGCTGGATTTGCTGGCCTCTTCGCGGGCTTGCCCGCTCCCACAGGGACCGCATCTCGCTCAGGTTACGCACGATGCCTGTGGGGCGGGTTTACCCGCACGCAGGCGCCCATTGCCTGCCCGGCCAACCTGCTCTATTACTACCCACAGCCCTCCCCTCACTCCCGAGACCACCATGCTGGCGTTCATCCAGTCGTCCCCGTTGCTGCTCGGTACTGCCCTGATCCTGCTCGACCTCGTAATCTGGCAGTTGATCCCCCTCCAGCACCGGGCCTGGCGCATCGGTATGCGGCTGGTGCTTTTCCTGTTGTTCAGCGCGGTGCTGGTGGCCGCCGGCATGAGCCCGCTGCAGCCACCGCCCTGGCCGGACGATGTGCCGCGCAACCTGATGGCCACGGTATTGGCCATCGGCTGGTGGCTGTTTGGCGCGCGCACGGTCACCGTGGTGTTCGGCCTGTTGCTGGTAGCGCGGGGTAGCCACGGCGGGCGCTTGCTGCAGGACGTGCTGGGGGCGCTGATCTTCCTTGCCGCGGTAGTCGCGGCCGCAGGCTATGTGCTGCAGCTGCCAGTCAAGGGCCTGCTGGCCACCTCGGGCGTGATGGCCATCGTCATAGGCCTGGCGTTGCAGAGCACGCTGGCTGACGTGTTCAGCGGCATCGTGCTGAACACCACGCGGCCCTATCAGATTGGCGATTCGATCGCGATCGACGGCACCGAAGGCAAGGTGCTGGATATCGACTGGCGGGCCACGCGCCTGCTCACGGGCACAGGTAGCCTGGCGGTGATCCCCAATTCGGTGGCGGCCAAGGCGCGCCTGCTCAACCACAGCAGGCCGGCGGATGTGCATGGGGTGTCGATCAACGTGGTAGTGCCAGCCAAAGTGCGACCCAGGCGGGTGTTCGACGCACTGGAAAAAGCCCTGCAGGGTACCAGCGCGATCCTTGCTTCACCTGCACCCAAGGTGTCGGTCAAGGCCTCGACACTGGAGTCGGTGGAGTACGAGGCCAGCGGGTTCATTGCCGACATGGGCGGCAAGACCGCGGCGCGCAACCAGTTGTTCGACCTGGCGCACCGCCACCTGGAGGCGAGCGGGGTGATGTGGAACGTCGACCTGGCCATGCCGCCACGCAGCCGCCAGCGCGAAGTGCTGGACGAGGTGCGGGTGTTCCGTTCGCTAAGCGCTGAAGAGCGTGACGCATTGAGCCAGCGCATGACGGCGGTGGAGTACCTGGCGGATCAGGTGATCCTGGAGGTAGGCGCGCATTCCGACCATTTGCTGGTGATTGGCAGCGGCGTGGTGTCGGCCTCTGTGCGCGATGGCGACAAGCTGCTGGAGGCCGGGCGCATGGGGCCGGGCGAGGTGCTGGGGGTGGAGGGGATCATCGACGAAGACGAGTCACTGGCCGAGTTCCGTACACTGACCAGCTGCGTGCTGTACCGCATCGACAAAGAGCAGGTGAAAAGTTGCCTGGCGCAACGTGGCGATGTGCAGACGGCGCTGAGCAAGTTGCAGCGGTTCCGGCGCCAGAGCCGGGAGTCGTTGTTGCTGCAGAAGCCGGCCCTGATCAAGAAGGGCGGCTTCCTCAGCTGGTTGCACAAGTAAGCCTGTACTGGCCCTATCGCCGGCAAGCCAGCTCCCACATTGACCGCACAGGCCTCAGGGCTTATGCAGTACCTGTGGGAGATTCTATGGTTCCTGGCAAGGGTAGCCGGAGCATCTTC
>OJST01000296.1_pt1 | contig 12324 bp, 9 predicted proteins | sample 1599491 | NCBI WGS metagenome assembly OJST01 (sample SAMN04436635, study PRJEB24849) | human gut metagenome | biome: human gut; feature: NICU; material: stool | host: Homo sapiens | place: USA: Saint Louis, MO | collected 2010-02-10
CTGCCGAATCCCATTACACTCCAGAAGGATTTCCTGCTGGAGAGAGCAATGAAACGAGTAGCACTGGGCCTGCTGGCCCTGTCGGTGTCGAGCGCACTGATGGCGGCCACCCCGAAATTCGATGGCGCGCGGATCTCCGCCGACGTCAAGGAACTGGCCTCCGACGCCTACGAAGGCCGCTCCCCGGCCACCGCCGGCGAAGAAAAGACCATCGCCTTCCTCAGCAAGCAGTTCGCCGACGCCGGCCTGCAGCCGGGCGGTGACCTCAAGGACGGCAAGCGCCTGTGGACCCAGGCCGTGCCGCTGCGCAAGGGGGACATCGTCGGCGCGCCGCAGTTGGCATTGCACCAGGGCGGCAAGACCCTGCCGCTGGAACAGGGCAAGCAGATTGCCGTGCGCGCCGCCATGAACGGGGCCAGCAACGTCGACATCAGCAAGGCCCCGCTGGTGTTCCTCGGTTACGGCGTGAAGGCCCCGGAGCGCAACTGGGACGACTTCAAGGGCGTGGACCTGAAGGGCAAGATCGCCGTCGTGCTGATCAACGACCCGGACTTCGAGACCGGCCAGGGTGACTTCGACGGCAAGGGCATGACCTACTACGGCCGTTGGACCTACAAGTACGAAGAAGGCGCCCGCCAGGGCGCGCTGGGCGTGCTGATCGTGCACGAGACTGCACCGGCGTCGTATGGCTGGGCCACCGTGGCCGGCTCCAACACCAACACCATGTTCGATGTGGTGCGCGACAACCCGGCCGACAGCCACCCGCTGCTGGAAGGCTGGATCCAGCGCGACCTGGCCGTGGAGCTGTTCCGCTCGGCCGGGCAGGATTTCGAGGCGCTGAAGAAGAAGGCGCAGCAGCGCGACTTCACCCCGGTGCCGCTGACCGGCGCCAGCCTGGACGCGAAGTACGCGGTGAAGACCGAAGTGATCACCTCGCACAACGTGGCCGCACGCCTGGAAGGCAGCCGCCACCCGGACGAGACCATCGTCTACAGCGCGCACTGGGACCACATCGGCGTGGGCGAGCCCGACGCACGTGGCGACCGCATCTTCAATGGCGCACTGGACAACGCCAGCGGCACCGCCTCGCTGATCGAACTGGCCCGCGGCTTCGCCAAGGCCAAGCGTCCGGAGAGGTCAGTGCTGTTCCTGGCGGTCACCGCCGAGGAAAAGGGCTTGCTGGGTTCGGAGTACTACGCCACCCATCCGCTGTATCCGCTGGAAAAGACCGTGGCGGTGATCAACATGGACGGCATGGCGCCGTTCGGGCCGTCGCGTGACTTCGGCATCTACGGTGCCGCGCGTTTCGAGCTGCTGGACCAGCTGAAGGACGTGGCCAAAGGCTGGGATATCCGCTACACGCCGGACCCGAAGCCGGAAGCCGGCCTGTTCTTCCGCTCCGATCACTTCCCATTCGCCAAGCGTGGCGTTCCGGCACTGTCGTGGTCGGCCGGCCAGGACTGGGTGGACGGTGGCGTGGCCGCAGGCAAGAAGGCCTCCGAGGACTACACCGCCAAGCGCTACCACCAGCAGGGCGACGAATGGCAGCCGGACTGGGTGTTCGCCGGTGCCGCCCGCGACCTGGAAGTGCTGTACACGCTGGGCAACCAGCTGGCCAACACGCGCAGCTGGCCGAACTGGAGCAAGGACGAATCGTTCCGCGCCGTGCGTGACGCCAGCGCCGACCAGCGCAAGTAAGGGCATGCGCCGGGTTCGCCCGGCGCCTCCCGGGTAGTGCCGGCCGCTGGCCGGCATCCCTGTGATGCATGCGGAGATGGTGGGGAGCCGGCCAGCGGCCGGCACTACCAGATGGCTTTCCATCCCCACTTTTCCGGCCTTCGTCGCAGCCCGCTTGTTTGCCCGGCGGGCCGCCCTATGCTCGGCTCACCCCCTTCCTCCAAGGCGCCGCCGTGTTCGCCAGCCTCTCTCTCCTGATCCGCCACCTGCTGGCCTGGGCCGCCGCGCTGGTTGTCGCCGGCATGGTCTGGAGCGGCATCTTCAGCGGCATGAACGATGGCCCGGGCTGGGTGTTCGGCCTGCTGGCGATGTTCCTGATGATCTCCGCGCTGGGCAGCGCGATCACCCATGTGCGCCGGGTCTGGCTGGTGGCCGGCCGATTGGATTCGACCACGTTGTCCGGGCGCCAGCGCCGCCAGGTGGAACTGCCGATGGATGCCGGCCAGGCCTATGCCGTGGTGGAAGCGGCGATTGCCGAACTTCCGCGCGTGGAAGATGTGGAAAGCTCGGCCGGCAGCCTGCAGGTGCGCGCCTACGTGCGCCGGGTCGACCTCTGGAATGGCCGCCAGCCCTCGCGCTGGAACCTGCCGGCGCGGCTGGCGATCAAGCGCAACAGCGTGCTGGCGACGGTCACGCCGGGGCAGGGCACCAGTACCGTCACTCTGCTGTTCGAACCGGATGCCGGCTGGTGGGCCGATCTGCTGGCGCTGGATGAGGGCAGCAACTTCGAGAACGCCGAAGCGGTCACCCGCGCGATCAGCCGCCGCGTGGCCGACCAGCGCCGCGATGAGCAGGCCGCCGCCGAACAGACCCAGGTGGAAAAGGAACTGTCGGTCGCGCGCTTGAACCTGCTGCATGCGCAGGTGGAGCCGCACTTCCTGTACAACACGCTGGCCAATGCGCAGGTGTTGACCCGCACCGACCCGGCACGTGCCGAGCAGATGCTCGGCCACCTTATCCAGTACCTGCGCAGCTCGTTGCCGCAGGTGGACGAGTCGGTGTCGACACTGGGCGTGGAGCTGGAACGCACGCGCGCCTACCTGGAGATCCTGCGTATCCGCATGGGCGCACGGTTGGCGGTGGAAGTGCAGGTACCGAATGAGCTGCATGGCGTGCACCTGCCGGCGATGGCACTGCAGACGCTGGTGGAGAACGCGATCAAGCACGGCCTGGAACCCAAGCCCGGCGGTGGCACGATCTGGATCCTGGCGCGTGGCTTCGATGACCATGTGACCGTGACCGTCGCCGACGACGGGCTCGGCTTCGGCCAGGGCACCAGCGGCACCGGCATCGGCCTGAAGAACCTGCGCGAACGCCTGCGCCTGACCTGTGGCGAGCAGGCCGGCGTGGCGATCGTTGCCAACTTCCCCAGCGGTGTGGCCGCGACCATGACCTTGCCGCAGACACACAAGGAGCGCAGCCATGCCGCTTGAAGCCCTCATTGCCGAAGACGAGGAACTGCTGCGGCAGTCACTGGTGGAACAGCTGCACCGGTTGTGGCCGGAGCTGAAGCTGGTGGCCGAGTGCGAGGACGGCGCCAGTGCGCTGGAGCAGCTGGCCGAGACGCAGCCGGACATCGCGTTCCTCGACATCCGCATGCCCGGCATCAGTGGCATCGAAGTTGCGCGCTCGCTGTCCGAGCTGAGCCCGCGCACCCAGGTGGTGTTCGTCACCGCCTATGACCAGTACGCCATCGACGCGTTCGAGCAGGGCGCGATGGATTACCTGCTGAAGCCGGTCAGTGACGAACGCCTGCTGGCGACGCGTGAGCGCATCCTGTCGCGGCTGCCATCGACGCGCCAGGATGACGCCGTGCTTGAACGCCTGCTGCAGCGGCTGGGTCCATCGCAGGGTGCTGCCGAGCGCCCGCCGCTGGCCTGGATCACCGCCAGCAACGGCCGCGAGACGCAGCTGATCATGCTGGAAGATGTCGCCTACTTCCGTGCCGACAACAAGTACACCACCGTGGTCACCGCTGCCGGCGAGAGCCTGTTGCGCACACCATTGCGCGAACTGCTGGAAGTACTCGACCCGCAGCACTTCCGCCAGATCCACCGCTCGACCATCGTCAACATGAAGGCGGTGGCGGCGGTCAGCCGCGACGATACCGGGCGCGGCGTGCTGCGGCTGCGGGGTCGGACGGAAACACTGGTGGTCAGCCAACCATTCATGAGCCTGTTCCGCGGCATGTAGCCGCACCGCACCTTTCCGCTACCAGGAGCATTGCATGCGTCCTTTCCTGCTTGCAGGCCTCGCTGCACTGGCGCTTGCCGGTTGCCAGAAGTCCACCGAAACCGCGATCACCCGCACCACTGCCAATGGCGTGGACACGCTGTACAGCAAGCGCACGATAGTGGACGGCGTGGCGCGTTTTGAGTGCATGGCCAGCCGCAGCGGTCAGTGCCATTACCTGCTGCTGGACCCGGCCTGTCGTCCTGACGCCGCGTGTGCGAAAGCGCCGATACGGTCGTTTGCGTTGGCGGTCGGCACCACCCAGGAGTTCAGGGACCTGCCGAAGGGCTTCGCCCAGTGCGTCAGCGAGGATCGGAAAGAACAATGCCACCGTGAGTGATCACGGTGGCATTGTGGGTCCCCCCGCTTCCCTGAAGGGTCAGTAGGCAGGCTGCAGTGTCAGGTCGTGGTGGTGCTCGTTCTCGCCCACGTGGTTGAGGCGGCCGACCAGTTCGGAGTGCTGCTTCATGCGCCCGATCTCGGTCATGATGCGGATGTCCTCGTGGCGCAGCTCGCGCTTGGCGGTGACCGCCTGCTTGTAATCGAGCACTTCCGGGTAATGCTCCGCCAGTTCCAGGGCCTCGGCCACGTGCTCGACGCTGTCGGCCTTGGAGCTGATGCGTGCGCGACTGTTGAACGCCTTCATCCAGCGCTCGAAACCGGCCTGCTGATCGAACATGTTGGCCATGAACCAGATCACGAACAGGATCGAGACCCACGAGCCGAACACGACTACCACGCGGGTGAACGTGATATGGAAGTCGTCACGCCACAGGTAGTTGGCGATCAGGCCAAGAATCAGCAGCGAGGCTGCCTGCCAGCCGACGATCGAGGCGATCAGCCATTGGCACTTGGCCTGCGCCAGCACGGCTACTTCATCGCGGATCTGCTGCTCGCTGAGATTGCGCCAATGCGCAACCTGTTTATCGAACGGGCTGCTGTAGAGCTCGTTGTCGCGAAGCAGAATTCCCAAACCCTTGAACAAAGCAATCATGGCTGGCTCCTTGTGGAACGTGCGTCGATCAGCATTGGACGGTGTGGCGAGTCCAGTTCTAGCACTTCCAGCGAGCCGTGCAATGGGCGCAATGCCATGCCGCGTAAGGGCCTTCTCTGAATCGGTGAATGTTGCTGCATCGCAGCATCGAGGCCGGAGCCTGCGACAGGATGTCGCAGGGTGAAATGTGCTGCGGCCGCACATGAAACCGTGGCTGAGTGCGAAGACTCGCCGCCGGCGTCGTGATCGCCCAGAATCGGGGCCGACCGCGCAACTCGCGGCCACTCTTTCGCTTTTCCTGGACCTGTGATGCCGGCTCTGCTGCAGCGACTCTCCCGCCCCGTCACCGCGCCGATCCGGCGCTGGGTACTGGAGGCCTTCCCGCGTGGCCAGAGCGGCATCGATTACGACCAGCCGCTGGGTGACCCGGGCTGGTTTGGACCTGACAGCGTGACCTGGCGCCTGCACGCGGAGTTCCCCTCGATGCTGGCCGGGGGCCTGTGTGCGCTGATGCTGCAGACCCTGCATCCGCGCGCGCTGGCCGGGGTCTACGACCACTCCAATTTCCGTCAGGACCTGGTGGGTCGCCTGCGTCGCACCACCGCGTTTGTCGCCGGTACCAGCTATGCACCCAGCGGGGAGGTAGAGGCGCTGGTGGCCAAGGTGCGCCGCATCCATGCACTGATCCGCGGCCAGACCGCGCAGGGCGAGCCCTACGCGGCGGACGATCCACAACTGCTGACATGGGTGCACGTGACTGAGGCGTTTGGTTTCCTGCAGGGCTTTCGTCGCTACGGGCGCGAGGTGCCGGCGCACATCGCCGACCGCTACTACGACGAGTACCGCCACGTGGCCGAAGCACTGGGTGCGGTGGATGTGCCGCGCAGTGAAGCCGAGGTGGCAGCGTACTTCTGCGCGCGGCAACCGGAGCTGCGTGTGGACGAGCGCTCGCGTGAAGTGCTGGAGGTGTTGTCCGGCGTGCGCCTGCCGGTACCGGTGCCGGGGCTGTCGCGCGAGGTATTCCTTGGCGCCGGTGCGGCACTGCTGCCGGACTGGGCCGAAGGCATGCTTGAACGCAGCGGCCGCCAGCGTGCGCAGGCGGCCGCTTCAGCGAAGCTGATGCAGGGCATGGCGCCGCTGTTCCGCCGTGCGCTGCCCGATGGCCTCGCCAGCCGCGCCTGTGCGCGCATGGGCGTGCCGGTGTCGGTGCTGCGCGAGTGGCCCACCGTTCCCCGGTAGGTGCCAACCTTGGTTGGCACGCGCTGCGCGATAAAGCTTCATCCACGCATGGCGTGGATCTACTGATGCCATGGTTCTGGTTGGCACGCGTTGCGCGCGATGCCGCAGAAGGGCCAACCAAGGTTGGCCTCCACCAGAGCGGATGCCGCAGTAGATCCACGCCATGCGTGGATGGGCCTCACCCGGCCGACTTCAAGCCACGCAACAGCATTTCCAGCGCCGTCGTCGCCTGCCGCAGGCGCGCGTCGCCATCCTCGCCCTCTGCAATCCAGAACGCGGCCTCGGCCAGGCTACCGTAGATCAGCGATGCCAGCGCCTGCGCATCCACCGGCATCGCTACGCCCTGCGCGATCAACTGTTCGATCAGGCGCTGCATCGAGTGCACGCAGTGGCGCTGCGATTCCGGTGAGGCGCCACCCAACACCGCGCGCGCGTCACGCAGCACGATGCGCTGGATCTCCGGTTCCAGCGCCATCTCCAGATAGGCACGGCAGCGCTGTACGAAACCGTCCCAGGCATCATCCGCGCCATCGCTGATCGCCTGCAGGCGCAGGTCGGTCTCGGCATCGAGCTGGGCGACCACCGCGGCCAGCAGGCCCTTCTTGTCGCCGAAGTGGTGGTAGAGCGCACCCCGGGTCAGGCCGGCCTGGGCGGTCAGGTCATCCATCGAGGTGGCGGCATAGCCATGCTCGCTGAACACGCGGCGGGCGGTGGCCAGCAGGCTGGCACGGGTTTCTTCCATCTCGGCGCGGGTGCGACGGACCATCCGGAACTCCTTACATACGCAGTGCATGATTATTTACATGCGACGCGTATGAATGTAGGCTCTTATTCATACGCTCTGTATGTATTGTCGTGGCGCCGGTAGCGCCAGGCAAGCCGCTGCCTTGGAGATCCCGATGGCCACCCCCTACCGCGACCTGTTCGCCGCCCCTGGCACCGCCGGCCTCGCCCTGGCCGGCCTGCTGGCCCGCCTGCCGCTGCCGATGACCGGCATCGGCATCATCACACTGCTGTCGCAGCTGCGCGGCAGCTATGCCTTGGCCGGTGCGGTGTCTGCCACCTTCGTGCTGACCTATGCGCTGCTGTCGCCGCAGGTATCGCGCTGGGTCGACCGGCGCGGGCAGGGCAGGGTGCTGCCATGGGCTACTGCGGCCAGTGCGGCAGGGTTGCTGCTGCTGCTCGCGTGCACGCTGCTGGCTGCGCCAGACTGGGCGCTTTTCGTCGCCGCCATGCTGGCTGGATGCATGCCCAGCGTGTCCGCAATGGTGCGCGCACGCTGGACTGCGATCCATCGCGGTCGCCCGCAGCTGCAGACCGCGTATTCGCTGGAAACCGTGTTCGATGAGGTGACCTTCATCGTCGGTCCACCGTTGTCAGTGGGGCTGTCGGTGGCGGTATGGCCACAGGCCGGCGTACTGGCGGCCGCCCTGTTGCTGGTGGTCGGCGTCGCCGCATTGGTGCTGCAGCGGGGCACCGAGCCGCCGCTGCAGCAGCACGAAGGTGCAACTCCCTCGGGCTCGCTGCTCCGGCACACGGAGATCCGCCTGCTGGCGTTGCTGATGCTGGCGATGGGCGTGATTGTCGGTACGGTCGACATCACCAGCGTGGCCTTCGCCGAACAGCGGGGGCAGCCGCTTGCCGCCAGCGTGGTGCTGTCGGCCTATGCGCTGGGCAGCTGCGCGGCGGGCCTGCTGTTCGGGGCACTGAAGCTGCAGGCACCGTTGCGGCGCCTGTTGCTGGCCGGCGCAGTGGCCACCGCACTGACCACGTTGCCGCTGCCGTGGGTCGGCAGCCTGCCCGGGCTGGTCGTGGCGGTGCTGCTGGCCGGGGTGTTCTTCGCGCCGACGATGATCGTGGCGATGTCGCTGGTCGAACAACGCGTGCCCGAATCGCGCCTGACCGAGGGCATGACCTGGCTGCTGGCCGGATTGAACATCGGCGTGGCGCTGGGCGCGGCGCTGTCCGGGCAGAGCGTCGATGCGGGGGGCGTGCGTAGCGGCTTTGTCGTTGCACTGGTGGCAGGCGGGGGCGTGCTGCTGTTGGCCGTACTCGCGCGACGTGCCTTGCGCCCGTCTGCTGCATCCACCTCCCCTGAAGGGATCATCCCGTGAGCGCTTCATCGCCTGCGCATGCAGCGCCTGTGCATCGCCATCCGTGGTGGGCGGTTTCTGCGGTTGGCCTCGCCATCTTCTCGGTGGTCACCACCGAAATGCTGCCGGTGGGCCTGCTGACCCCTGTCGCCGAAGATCTCGGCGCGTCCACCGGCACCGCCGGCCTGATGATCTCGCTGCCGGCCCTGCTGGCGGCCCTGTTCGCACCGCTGGTGGTGATCGCAGCCGGCGGCATCGATCGTCGTCGCATCCTGTGCGTGCTGCTGGGGCTGCTGCTGGTCGCCAACGTTGCTTCGGCGCTGGCACCGGGCATCGGCTGGCTGCTGGCCGCGCGCGTGCTGGTGGGGTTCTGCATGGGCGGGATCTGGGCCATCGCTGGTGGGCTGGCAGCACGCTTGGTGCCGGCGCATCGCATCGGCATGGCCACCTCGATCATCTTCGGGGGCGTGGCCGCAGCATCGGTTCTGGGGGTGCCGCTGGGTGCACTGATCGGCGACGCCCTGGGCTGGCGCTTCGCGTTCGCAGCGATGGCGCTGTTCAGTGCGGCGGTGATGCTGCTGCATCTGTGGGTGGTTCCCGCGTTGCCGGTGGTGGCGTCGGTGCGCCCGGCGCAGTTCGTGCAGCTGCTCGGCCACCGTGGCCTGCAGCGCGGCCTATGCCTGACGCTGCTGCTGGTAGCGGGTCACTTCATTGCGTTCACCTATGTGCGCCCGTTGCTGACCCTGCGATCGGGCGTGGATGCCGCTTGGATCAGCGCGCTGCTGTTCGCCTATGGCATGGCGGGCATCGCGGGCAACTTCATCGCCGGACCACTGGCCGCTCGTCATCCGCGCGGAATGCTGCTGGCGATCTCTTGCGGCCTGCTGCTGACGCCGTTGTTGTTCCTGTGGCTGGGCGGCACACCCTCCGGCGGCATTGTGGTGCTGTTGCTGTGGGGCCTGGCCTATGGCGGCGTGTCGGTCGGCCTGATGAGCTGGATGATGAAGGCAGTGCCGCACGCGGTGGAGATCGCCACCGCGCTGTATGTCGGTGTGTTCAATATCGGCATCGCAATGGGCGCGTGGGGCGGTGGACGGCTGCTGGATGGCGTGGGCCTGCATGCGAATCTGTGGGTCGCGGCCGGGCTTGCCATGGTCGCCACGCTGGTGATTGCCACAACGCGCCGGTAGATCCACGCCATGCGTGGATGGCTTGTAGTCCTGTAGATCTGTAGATATGCCGACCAACGTCGGCATCCACCCGAGCGGGGCATTTGCCAACCAAGGTTGGCAGCTACCGGGAAATGAAACGGGCGCCTCGCGGCGCCCGTTCCGGTTACATCACCACACCTTGACCCGCTTGTCCGGGGCCAGGTACAGCTTCTGGCCTTCCTTTACTTCGAACGCCGGATACCAGGCGTCGATGTTGCGCACGGTGAGTGCGCGGAACTGGCCTGGCGCATGCACATCGGTCAGCAGCGAGTTGCGCAGCGCCTGCTCGCGGCTCTTGCTGCGCCACGCCTGGGCGAAGCCGAGGAAGAAGCGCTGGTCCGGCGTGAAGCCTTCCAGGGTCTGGCCCGGCTTGCCCTGCAGCGAAAGCTGGTAGGCATCGTAGGCAGTGCCCAGGCCGGCCACGTCGGCGATGTTCTCGCCCAGGGTCAGCTTGCCGTTCACATGCACGCCCGGGAACGGCTCGTAGCTGCTGAACTGCGCGGCCAGCGCATCACCGGCGGCGTTGAACTGCTTCAGGTCCTCGGCGGTCCACCAGTTGTGCAGCTTGCCGGTCTCGTCGAACAGCGCGCCGGCATTGTCGAAGCCGTGGCTGATCTCATGGCCGATCACCGCGCCGATCGCACCATAGTTCACCGCGTCGTCGGCGGCACCGTCGAAGAACGGCGGCTGCAGGATCGCGGCCGGGAACACCAGGCGGTTTTCCAGCGGCACGTTCATCGCATTGATGGTCTGCGGCAGCATCGCCCACTCGCTGTGGTCGACCGGCTTGCCCAGCTTGGCGATGTTGCGCTGGTATTCGAACAGCTCGGCGCGCTGTGCGTTGCCGAGCGCGTCATCGCGGCGGATCTCCAGGCCGGTGTAATCACGCCACTTCTCCGGGTAGCCCATCCCCACGGTCAGGCCGGCGACCTTGGCCTTGGCATGCGCCTTGGTCTGCGGCGACATCCACGACAGTGCGTCAATGCGCTTGGCGAAGGCGGCGATGATGTTCTTCGCCATTTCGTCCGCACGCTCCTTGGTCCTGGCGTCGAAGTGCTTCTCGACATAGCGCTTGCCGATGGCCTCGCCGACAGCGTGGTTGGCATCATCCACGGCGCGCTTCCAGCGGTCGCTCTGTTGCGGCGTGCCGCTCAGCGCGGTGCCATGGAAGGCGAAGCGGGCGTCGGCGAACTTCTTCGGCAGGTAGGCGGCGGCACGGTCCAGTGCGTGGAAGGCCAGGTAGTCCTTCCACACCTCCAGCGGCTCGGTGGCGACCAGCCTGGACAGGCCGGCCACGGCCTTGGGCTGCCACACGATGAAGTCCTGCTGCTCGCCCAGCGCGGCCGCATCAAGGAAGGCGTTCCAGTCCATGCCCGGTGCCTTGGCGTTGAAATCGGCCTGGGTCCACGGATTGGCACCCTTGGTCACGTCGTTGGTTTCTTCCTGGGTGGCATGCGCCTGCGCGATCTTCGTCTCCAGCGCAAGGATGCGCTGTGCCTTGCCGGCCGGGTCGGCCACGCCGGCCAGCTGCAGCATCTGCGCGATGTAGCCCTGGTACTGCTTGCGCAGTTCGGCCATGCGGCCGCCGCCCAGGTAGAAGTCGCGGTCGGGCATGCCCAGGCCGCCCTGCACGAGGTACGGCGCGGTGCGGTCCGGCTGCAGCATGTCGACCGAGACCCACAGGCCGAACAGGCGGTCGGTGTAGAAGTTGGTGGCATTGAGCAGGTCGACGTCGGCGCGCATGTCGCCGCCGAGGGCACGTGCCAGGCCAGCCTTGTCGGCGATGGTCTCGATGGCCTTCAGCTGCGGCTGCACCGGGGCGATGCCGTGCTGCTCGATGCCGGCTTCGTCCATGTAGGCAGCGTAGTAGTCGCCGATCAGCTTGTCGTCACCGCTGGCCTGCGCATTGCCGGCCGCACCCTCGAGGATGGCGCGGGTGTCGGCCAGGGTCTTTTCAGCGATGACGTTGAAGCTGCCGAAACGCGAACGGTCGGCCGGAATCTCGGTGTTCTTCACCCAGGTGCCGTTGGCGAAGCCGAAGAAGTCATCGCCGGCCGCGATGCTGCGGTCCATGCCGCTGGCATCGAAGCCGAAGCTGCCCAGCATCGGCTTGGCGGCAGCGGGTGCAGCCTCGGCGGGTTTGGCGGTGCCAGCGGCCGGATCGGCCGGACGGTCGCAGGCAGCCAGGGACAGGCTGGCAACGATGGCCAGTGCCAGGGTGGGACGGCGCAGCTTGGACATGGACTTCTCTTGCAGCGGAAAACCCCAAGTCTAATCCGCCGCAGCCCGGCTGGCCGTCCCTGTGGCTGGCCGGTCCTGTGCAGGATCTGGCTGAACGCGCCGAAGCGATCTTCACGCCGTCACCGGGGTGGTGCATGCTGGGCCCTGGAGCCCTGCGCGGACACGGGGAGGTGGCCATGCAGGACGGGGTCAGGCGTCAAGAATGGCGTCCGCCGGCCGTTGAGGTCGGGGATGTGGAGGATTCGTTCGCGCATGAAGCCAGCCGACTGCACAAGGAAGATCGACCGATGCCCGCGTTGAAGCGGGCGTTGGCCCGTCCGTTGCGCGCCATCACCTGGGGCGGCGTGCTGCTGGGCCTGTTGCTGGTGGCCGGATTGGCCACCATGCTGGCCAACGACCATCACCGCCGCCTGGAGGCGGCGCAGCGGCAGAGCCGTGCGCTGGCGGTGGGGAGCGAGCGCCTGCTGGCGCTGGAACTGCGCAATCTGGAGCGGGCGATGACCGGCATCGCCGGTTTAACACCCCAGATTTTAGGGACGATTCTTGTACCAGGCATTTTTGTGGGGCTCTTTTTCCC
>OJST01000300.1_pt1 | contig 12157 bp, 10 predicted proteins | sample 1599491 | NCBI WGS metagenome assembly OJST01 (sample SAMN04436635, study PRJEB24849) | human gut metagenome | biome: human gut; feature: NICU; material: stool | host: Homo sapiens | place: USA: Saint Louis, MO | collected 2010-02-10
TGGCGCCAACGGTCCTGACCAGGGTGCCCCGCCTCCTCCAGACAATTTCCTGCGGGCGCGGCAGCAGGTCCACCAGAGGGATTGCGCTTGAAAAGCAAAGAGCCGGGCATTGCCCGGCTCTTTGCTTTTGCTCTTGCTTTCCATTGCCTCCGCGCCGGCGCGGGGAACTGTCCAGCGGGGGTAGGCAGGCCCATGCAGGACCGTGAGGCGCATGGATGCGCCGATCGAGCCCCCATGGATGGGTTTACGGCGTGTCCTGCATGGGCCTGCCTACCCACGCCATGCAGGAACAATCAACGCGCTGCAGCGCCCGCTTTCGATTTAGAACTCCGCCGCCACCGTCATGAACAACTGCCGCGGTGCGCTCGCATGGATCGCATAACGCGTGCCCTTCGGATCAGTCGGTGCGAACGAACTCAGCTGGCCGGCATAGCGCTTGTTGGTCAGGTTGGTCGCATTCAACGACACCCGCACGTTGCGCAGGCCCAGGCCGGGGCCGAAGTCGTAGCCCGCACCGGCGTCGAAGGTGGTCACGCCCGGCACCGACTGGTCGTTGGTGTAGGTGTAGTAGCGCTTGCCGGTGTACTTGGCACGCAGGCTGGCGAAGAAACCGTCGCGGTTCCAGCTGATCTCACTGGAGGCCATGCGCTGCGGCGTATCCACCGTGATCTTGCCGGCCACCGGAACGATGGCGCCGCCCGAGGTGTAGTCATCCTCGTAGGTGGTCTTGTTCCAGGACAGCGCGTTGTACCACTGCAGGCCGTCGATCGGCTTGAGGATGAAGGTCAGTTCCGCGCCGTAGCTCTTCACCGAACCGACGTTGATGAAGCGCGTCACGCACTCCGGACGCGTGCCGACTTCGATGCTCGAGCACGGGTTCAACGACAGCAGGCGGTTGTCGAACTTCACGTTGTAACCCGCGATCGACGCCTGGTACTTCTCGCCGAAGGTACGGAAGCCGGCTTCCAGGCTCTTGGACTTCTCCGGCTCCAGGCCAGCGCTGGCCGCGAACGATTCCGGCGACACCTGCAGCGGGCCGCCGCTGCCACCGCCGACGAAGGCGGCGATGTTTTCGGCGTACGAGGCGAACAGCTCGTTGTTGGCGTTGAGCTTGAAGCCCAGGCCCACCTGCGGCAGCACCGATTCCTTGGCGGTCAGCGTGCCCGAGGCGATGCTGGTTTCCACGCCCGGCTGGGCGGTGGCACGCATGCGGGTGTTCGGGCTCTTGATGCCCACGTCCACGGTCAGGCGCTGGTCCAGGAAGCGCATGCGGTCCTGTACGTAGAACTGGCGCGTGCGGATGTCGAAGTCCTGGTTGAACAGCAGGCGATCAGGATTCTTCAGGTACAGGTCGTCCAGGAACGGGCCACTGATGTAGTAGAAGTTGCGCGAGACGTTGTGGTCGTTCTGCTCATACCACAGGCCGGCTTCCAGTTCGTGGTTGCCCACCGTCCACGACAATGCGGCGGTCAGGCCATCGCGGTTGATCGTGTAGTTGGTGCTGCGGATCGAGATCGGCAGCATCCTGTCGGTGCCCGGGTAGGACGGCTGGCCCGGTGCCCACCAGTGGCCCTGGCCACGGTTGTCGTGGTGGTAGGCCAGCAGCTTCAGGCGGCCCTGCTCGCCCAGGCGCAGGTCGGCATCGACCGAATAGAGATTGTCGTCGCGCAATGCGCGGCTCTGGTAGTAGGCATCGTCGATGCTGTTGACGCCGCCGCTGAACTTGCAGCGTGCCTTGTTGTAGGTGCCCGGCGCGCAGTACGCAGCGGCGACGGCGCGATCCCAGTCCGGCGCGTAGATGTTCCAATCCCAGCCCAGGCCACGCGCCAGCATGTCCTTGGACAGGTAGGCGTAGTTGGCCTGGCTGGCGCGCGAGGTGGCCACGAACGCACCGAAGCGGTGGTCGCCGACATTCCACACTGCCTTGGCGTTGAACTGGCGGGTGGTCTGGTTCTGGTAGGGCGCGGCCCACATGTCCTGGTCCTGGTGCACGCCGGACACATAGGCTGAGAAGCCGTTGATGTCACCGGTATCCACGCGCAGGTAGCCACGGCGCTGGCTGTTGTCGCCGACGGTGACGCTGGCGCGGCCACCGAACTCGGTGGACGGGTCCATCGAGAAGTACTGGATGGTGCCGCCCAGGTTGCTGGTCGAGGCCACGCCCAGCGAACCGATGCCCTGCGACAGCTCGGCACCGGCCAGGTTCTCGGCGATGATCGCGCGGGCGATGCTCAGGCCGTTGTAGTTGCCGTAGCTGTTGTCGCCCAGCGGGATGCCGTCCAGCGTGTAGCCGAGGCGGCTCTTGTCGAAGCCGCGCAGGCTGATGGTCTGCGATTCTTCGTTGGCGCCGAAGGCATCGTTGGACTGCACCGACACGCCCGGCAGGCGGTCGAGGATCTTCTGGCCGCTGGTGCCCGGCGGCAGCACCTGCTTGTCGACGGTGGTGATGCGCTGCACCTGGCGGGTCTCGCCCTGGCCGATCACGGAGACGGTATCCAGCGTCTGCGCGCTCAGCGCGGCATCGGTGCTGGCGCCGGTATCGGCGGCGGTGGCGGCATGGGCGCTGGTGGCGGCGGAGAGCGCGATCGCCACGGCGATCGTCAGGTGTCGGGTCTGCATGGTGGTCCGTTGCATTGGGGGTGGTCACCGGCACGCGTGCGCGGTGCATGGCCACTATGCGAACGGAACATGAAACCTTCTTTACGGAAAACCAACGAACGGTGCAGGGCAGTGGTGCGTGTCCTGCAACATGTTCGTCATGGTGGTAGGCCGGTGGGAATCAGAAGCGCTCCCCAGGCCAGCTCAATTTGAGCTGGTCCATGCAGTCACGGTCATGTTCGGAGAATGAGAACCCGATCTGGATGCCGTTCACTACTGTGCCGAACACCGTCGACTCGTCCAGGCTATGCCCTGACGGCACGGAAAGGACATTGAAGTCGGGGTAGCGACGACCCATCTGCTTTCGCGAGATGCAGGCGCCGCTCAGCCGCAGCGTAATGCCTTTGATGATTCGCCCCGACGCGTCGGTGTAGATCTGGCCAGAGGGCCCCTTGATCCTCCCAGCGACCGCGAATGGCGCCAGATCGATGGTGGCGCTGTCGCCCCGGCCCATTCTTGCTTCCGAACGCGAGCCGGCCGGAGCCAGGGGTGACAGCTGCGCGACAAGGTCAGAGCGTGACAGCTGCAAGGACCAGCGCTCCACGAGCCGCCAGGTTGCATCCGCCTCTTCCGCAGTGGCAGCGGACGTGGCTGCTGTTGCAGAACCGGCAACCAACAGGCTCAGGATCAGAAGAAGTTCAGGGACGGGCTGCGATCGCTTCATCGTAGATTCTTCCGTAGAAGTCGTTGTAGTTCTCGCCGGTGGTTGAAGTTACGTTGTTGTCGCAGAACAGCTTACCTACCTGCCGGTCCAGGTCTTCACCGCCGGCATCGGCCTGTGCGATGAGGCCAGGACCGTTGGACGCAGCTACGCCGATGTCGTAGTACCCCAGGCTGGTCACCAGAAGCTCACTGCGCGCGGTGAGGTTGTTGAGTACCGCTTTCCCCTCCATGGTGCAGAAGTGCTGGATGAACGCACCTCGGGTGCTCAAGGGGATACCTTCGAAATACAGTGCGTGTCCCACTTCATGGGCAATGGCTGCGATCCGGAAGTAATAGCCTGCAATGTCGGAGGAATCGCAGTCGAAGGACTGGATGTAGACCCGGATGGGATCGCGATTGGTATAGGACGCGGGAGCCCAGGCGAAGGTCCACTCCGGATGGCCGGTGATCTGCGCGTCGAGCGTGGGCGCGCCTGGGATCAGCCAGTCGGGGCAGCCCAGGCCCGTGATCACCCGCATAGGCGGGGGCTCCGCGCGGGTCGGTGTCGCCAGCAGCGTAGTGGCGACCACGAGAAGCGCAATCAGCAATGCACGCATGCCAACCTCCTTGATCCGCGATTCCAGCCGTTCATCCATCGGGCTCGGCGAGCGCTGGCAGCTATAGCACCGGTTCTGCCGATGTATCGGGAAGTGCGTCTCAGAAATGCAGAAACAAAAGGGGCCGGATCACCTTCACAACTGAAGGTGATCCGGCCCCCGCGCACTCCGTGGGGGAGGGCTCAACCCATGTACAGGCCACCGTTGACCGCGTAGTCGGCACCGGTCACATACGAGGCTTCATCCGACGCCAGCCACGCGCACAGGCCGGCCACTTCCTCGGGGCGGCCCAGGCGGCGAACCGGCACCGAGGCAGCCAGCCGGTCCAGTACATCCGGCGGGAAACTGCTGATCGCCTGGCTGGCGATGTAGCCCGGCGACAGCGTGTTGACGGTGACCCCGCGCGACGCAACTTCGGCAGCCAGCGCACGGCTGAAGCCATGCATCGCGGCCTTGGCGGTAGCGTAGTTCACCTGGCCGATCTGGCCCTTGTGGGCACTGACCGAACCGATGTTGATGATGCGGCCCCAGCCCCGCGTGGCCATGCCGTCCACCACCTGCTTGGTCAGGTTGAACAGCGCGTTGAGGTTGGAGGCGATCACCGCGTTCCAGTCCTCCACCGTCATCTGCCGGAACAGCAGGTCGCGGCTGCCGCCGGAATTGTTGACCAGTACATCCACCTCGCCGACTTCGGCGCGGACCTTGGCGAACGCCGCGCTGGTCGAGGCCCAGTCCGTCGCGTTGCCTTCGGAGGCGATGAAGTCGAAGCCCTGTTCGCGCTGCTCGCGCAGCCAGTTGGCCTTGCGCGGCGAGTTCGGCGCGCAGCCGGCAACCACGGTGTGGCCGCTGCGGGCCAGGCTCTGGCAGATGGCAGTGCCGACACTGCCCATTCCACTGGTGACGTAAGCGATTCGAAGCGTCATTGCAGAAGGCTCCTTGGCAAAGGGTCAGGCGGCGAGGGGATACAGGCCGAACAGCAGGCTGCCGACCATCAGCAGCATCGAGATGGCGATGGCCCACTTCAGGGTGAACTTCTGGTGGTCGGCGAATTCGACCTTGGCCAGGCCCACCAGCAGGTAGGTGGACGGCACCAGCGGGCTGAGCAGGTGCACCGGCTGGCCGGCCAGCGAGGCGCGTGCCATTTCCACCGGGGTGATGCCGTAGTTGCCAGCGGCCTCGGACAGGATCGGCAGCACGCCGAAGTAGAACGCGTCGTTGGACATGAAGAAGGTGAACGGCATCGACGCCACCGCCGTGATCACCGCCAGGTACGGGCCCCACGATTCCGGAATCACCGCCAGGAAGCTGTGTGACATCGCTTCGACCATGCCGGTGTTGTTGAGGATGCCGGTGAAGATGCCCGCGGCGAAGATCAGCGACACCACCGACAGCACGTTGCCGGCATGGTTGACCACGCGGCGGCGCTGCTCGGCCAGGTTCGGATAGTTGATCACCAGGGCGATGGCGAAGCCGACCATGAACAGCACCGGCATCGGCAGCACGCCGATGATCAGCGCGGTCATCAGTGCCACGGTCAGCGCCAGGTTCACCCACAGCAGCTTCGGGCGCTTGATGTCTTCGGCGTCTTCCACGGTCGGCAGCGGGTTGCTGTCATCGGACACGCTGTTGTCCATCCAGCTGCCGCCCTTGGGCAGGGTCACCACGCCGAGGCGTCGGCGTTCCTTCAGGCCCAGGTACCAGGCCAGCAGCAGCACGCCGGCACAGGCGATCACCATCGACGGGATCAGCGGCACGAACACGTCGGCCGGGTCCACGTGCAGCGCGGTGGCCGCGCGTGCGGTCGGGCCGCCCCACGGGGTCAGGTTCATCACGCCGCCGGCAAGGATGGTCACGCACGTCATGTTCAGCGCGTTCATGCCCAGCCGCTGGTACAGCGGCAGCATCGCCGAGACGGTGATCATGTAGGTGGTCGAGCCATCGCCGTCGAGCGAGATCAGCATCGCCAGCACCGCGGTGCCAAGCACGATCTTCATCGGATCGCCCTTGACGAAGCGCAGGATCACCCGCACCAGCGGATCGAACAGGCCGGCGTCGATCATCACCCCGAAGTAGAGGATGGCGAACATCAGCATCACGCCGGTCGGCGCGATCTTCTTGATGCCCTCCAGCATCATCTCGTCGATGCCGGCACCGAAGCCACCGATCAGCGCGAACAGGATGGGAATGGTGATCAGGGCGACGAGCGGCGACAGGCGTTTGCTCATGATCAAGTACATGAACGTAATGACCATGCCAAAGCCGAGGATGCTCAGCATCATCTGCGGACTCCTTGCGAAAACAGGACGTGGGGAGTGGAAGGGGCCCGGGCGGAATGCCCGGAATGTCGGGCCTAGAAGTCGTACTGCAGGCGGCCGGTGACCGCGCGCGTGCGGTCCACCGTCACCCCGGCCAGGCGATCACGGTTGCGGCTTTCGATCACGTTGAGCATGAAGCGCAGGTTGTCGCGCAGGTACCAGTTGCCACCCAGCGTCCAGGCTTCGGTGCTGCCGCGACGCAGGTCCGGCGCACCGTCGAGATGCTGCGCGCCCCACATCTGGTCGTAGCGCAGCGCCACTTCGAAAGCACCGGCCTTGTGCCGGATGTCCTTCACCCGCGCGAATCGACCGGTCTTGCGGTCGTAGGCACGGCTTTCGCCGGTGACGAACCAGCTGAGCATGCCGTAGGCCGCCATTACATCGCCGCGCTGCGCGCCGTCGTCGAAGGTGGCGCCACTGAACTCGCCCTGCCACGACAGCGGGCCGCGCACCTGCGCGTATTCCAGCGACCACTTGTTGACGTCGGTATCGCGGCCGGCGGAGAAGTCGACCAGGGTCAGGCGGCTGTTGTCGGACAGATGGCCGGCCGGGCGCGGGCGGATGCGCAGGCCGGGCACGCCGTTGGCGCCGGGATTGTCGTAGGCCTCGCGGGCCAGCGACAGGCCCAGGTGCAGCACGTCGCCATCGCTGGGCGAGGGCGCCCAGGTGACGCGGCCACCGGCAGCGCGACCCTTCACCTGCCAGGCGTCGATGCTCTCCAGGCTGTAGAGGCTGGCCGCCCAGGTGAAGTCACCGGGGTTGGCCTGCCAGGACGCACCCAGGCGGTACAGCGGCGCCAGCGTGGTGCCGGCGTTGCCGCGCTCCAGGAAGCTGCCGTAGTTGGAGCTGGTACGGTCATCCAGCGAGAAGTACTGCTTGAACTGGCCCACGGTCAGCTTGCCGGCCTTGCCGAAGCTGCGTGCCAGGTACACGTCCTTGGCCTCGACGCGGTCGCCGGAGAAATCGGCTTCCAGCTTGTAGTCGACCACGAAGAACTTGCCGGACACGTCAACCCACGCACGGCGGATTTCGGTGTCGTCCTTGTTCGGGGTGCCCCGGTTGTCGTTGTCGAAGGTGGCGAAGTCCAGGTGCAGGCGACCACCGAGGGTGGCGGTGACCGGACGGTCGTCTTCGGCGGCGAAGGCCGGCGCCGACAGGGCAGCCAGCGCCATCATGGCGGCAGGGCGCCGCCAGGCAAACGTGAATTCCACAAACCCTCCCAGGTGCGCGCCAGGCGCGCGGCAGTCGTGGGCACCGGACGGTGCGCGGCCGCAGTCTGGGTCGCGCAGGCTGTCATCGTCCTGTCAACGGATTGTGCGGTGCAGCGTAAAGCGGCCCGCTGCCACCTCCGGGCGGGGCGCGGCGAGCGCGGCAGCGGCATGCGGTAGCATTCGTTTCCCTTCCCACCCCCGTGCCCATGCGCCTGCTGCTGGTCGAAGACAACCCGGATCTGGCCGATGCGATCATCCGCCGCATGCGCCGCAGTGGGCATGCCGTGGACTGGCAGGCCGATGGCCTGGCGGCGGCCAGCGTGCTGCGCTACCAGAGCTTCGACCTGGTGGTGCTGGATATCGGCCTGCCCAAGCTCGATGGCCTGCGCGTGCTGGCCGGCATGCGCGAGCGCGGCGACAGCACGCCAGTGCTGATGCTGACCGCGCGCGATGGCATCGAAGACCGCGTGCAGGCGCTGGATGTCGGCGCCGACGACTACCTGGGCAAACCGTTCGATTTCCGCGAGTTCGAAGCACGCTGCCGCGTGCTGCTGCGGCGTGCGCGTGGGCAGGCCAGCGAAGTGGTGCAGATCGGCGGCTTCCAGTTCGATAACGCCGCGCACCGGGTCAGCCTCGACGGTGAACCGATCGAACTGCCCAACCGCGAATATCGGTTGCTGGAGATCCTGGTCGGCCGCCTCGGCCAGGTGGTCGGCAAGGACGAAATCGGCAACGGCCTGTTCGGCTTCGACGACGAAGCCGGTCCGAATGCCATCGAACTGTATGTGGGTCGCCTGAGAAAGAAGCTGGCAGGCGCACCGCTGCGCATCACCACGGTGCGCGGCGTTGGCTACCTGCTGGAAGCCAGTGACGGCAGCGCCGACGCCGATGGCTGACGCGCGTACCGTGAATGCCGCACCGGGCTCGCTGCGGCGCACGTTGCTGCTCTATCTTGGCGCGTTGCTGGCGGTGTTCGCGGTGGCCCTGCTGTTTGCCGCGCGCGGCTATGGCCAGCGCGCCGCCAACCGTTCCTACGATCACCTTCTGGTGTCCTCGGCGTTGTCCATTGCCGATTCGGTGGCCCTGGTCGATGGCCAGTGGCAGGTCGATCTTCCCTATGCCGCGCTGGACCTGCTGGCGATGGCCCCGGAAGACCGTGTGTTCTATCGGGTCGCCGACAGTCGCGGCAACCTGATCACCGGCTACGGCGACCTGCCGGCGCCACCGCGCCGGCCCGGCACGCAACCGCAGCTGTTTGATGCGGCGTACAGCGGCGAGACCGTGCGCTTCGTGGTGGTCGGCCGCAGTTTCGCCGCCGCGTCGGCGCAGGGCGAGGTGCAGGTGCAGGTCGGCCAGACCCGGCGTGCACGTGAAGCGGTTGCGCAGGACATGGTCAACCGTGCATTGCTGGCGATCGGTGTGCTGTCCGGGCTGCTGCTGGCGCTGGTGGCCTTTGGCGTGCATCGCGCGTTCCGGCCATTGGTGCGGGTGGAACGCGAGCTGTCGCGCCGCGAGCCGTCCGATCTGAAACCGCTGGATGCGCGCGTGCCGCGCGAGATGGACCAGATGGTGGCGGCGTTGAACCGCTTCATGGAACGACTGTCCAGCAGCAACGAGACCTTGCGCGCGTTCATGGCCGAGGCCGCGCACCAGATGCGTACGCCGTTGGCTGCCCTGCGCGCGCAGGCACAGCTGGCGCTGGATGACGACGACCCCGAGGACATGCGGCGCAGCCTGCAGGCGATCGAACGCAATGCCACCCACATGAGCCGGTTGCTGAACCAGCTGCTCAGCGATGCCAGCGTGATCCATCGCTCGCATCTGCAGCGCTTTGCAGCGGTGGACCTGGCCGAGACCGTGCACCAGGCCCTGCATGAGGCACTGCCGCAGGCCGGCCCGGCACCGCGCGTACAACTGGCGATGACCGCCGAACCCGTGCAGGTGCACGGTGATGCGCTGCTGCTGCGCGAGGCGATCAAGAACCTGGTCGACAACGCACTCAAGTACGGCGGTGACGGTCCGTTGCAGATCGCATTGACCGTGGAAGGCGGGCAGGCCGTGCTGACCATCGCCGACCACGGTGCCGGCATCGCGGCCGCCGATGCCGAGCGCGTATTCGAGCGCTTCGCCCGTGGCGAAGGCGCGCCGTCCGGCGGCGCCGGGCTTGGCCTGGCCATCGTCAAGCGCGTGGTCGACAGCCATGGCGGTCGCATCGACCTCAGCAACCGTCCGCAGGGCGGGCTGGTCGCCACCATCCGCCTGCCCCGGAGCACTCCATGATCCGCCTGTTCGCTGCTGCCGTTGCCTTGCTGCTGGCCCTGCCGGTGCTTGCAGCACCGGGCGACGTGCGCCGCTTCCCGGCCCAGGCAAAGGCCACTGCGCAGCTGCGCATCCACGGCACCACCGACATCGAAGTGTTCGCGGTAGTGATTGCCGACTACCAGCGGCTGTACCCCGGCACTGAGGTGGTGTACGAGGACATCATCACCCAGGACCTGTACGCGCGGTACCTGCACGACCGCGGCGGACCGGCATCGCCGGACCTGCTGATCTCCAGCGGCATGGACCTGCAGACCAAGCTGGTCAACGACGGCCACGCGCTGCCGCATCGTTCGGCGCAGACCGCTGCGCTACCGGCCTGGGCGCAGTGGCGCAACGAGGCCTTCGGCATCAGCTACGAGCCGGTGGTGATGGTCTACAACACCCGCGCACTGCCGGCTGCGAAGGTGCCGCACACGCGTCGGCAACTGCTGGACCGGTTGCGCGCGGAGGGGGCACCGCTGCGCGGCAGGGTCGGTACCTATGACATCGAGCGCAGCAGTGTCGGCTACCTGTTGTCTACGCAGGATGCGCAGCGTGGCAGCATCGCCGGCGCGTTGCTGGGCGCGCTGGGCGACAACGATGTGGTGCGCGAGGAGCGCACCGGCGTGCTGCTGGACAAGGTCGCCAGCGGACAGCTGTCGCTGGTCTACAACGTGCTCGGCTCCTACGCGCAGGCGCGCATCGACGCGGGTGCGCCGCTGGCGATCGTGGAGCCCGAGGACTACACGCTGGTGGTGCTGCGTACCGCGGTGATTCCACGTACCGGCCCACACCCGGAAGAAGCCCGGCGCTTCCTCGACTACCTGTTGTCACCGCGTGGCCAGCAGGTGCTGTCGCGCGAGGCACGCCTGATGCCGATCGTGACCGGCAACGCACGTGGCGACGATGCGCCCGGCCGCAGCCGCCGTCCGATTCAGCTCGGCCCGGGCCTGTTGGTGTACCTGGACGCGCTCAAGCGCCGCCAGTTCCTGGACGCCTGGCGCAGCAGCGTGGAGCCGGCGGGGCGCTGAGGCTCCGGCCTGCCCGTACAATGGCGGCATGAGCGAATACACCATCCTGATCGCCGATGACCACCCGCTGCTGCGTTCGGCGGTGGTGCAGTCGTTGCGGCAGAGCCTGCCGCTGGCGCAGGTGCGCGAGGTCGCCAGCGCCGAGGCATTGGCCGAAGCGCTGGATGCCCACCCGGATGTGGACCTGGTGCTGCTGGACCTGACCATGCCCGGCGCGCACGGTTTCTCCGCGCTGCTGCACGTGCGCGGCTCGCATCCGGACATCCCGGTGGTGATCCTCTCGTCCAACGACCATCCGCGGGTGATCCGTCGTGCCCAGCAGTTCGGCGCGGCTGGTTTCATTCCAAAGTCTGCTCCGGCCGAGACCATCGGCGAGGCGGTGCAGGCGGTGCTCGATGGTGGCCTGTGGTTCCCGGCGATGGCCGCCGAACGCTCCGAGGCCGACGCACTGCTGGCCAGCCGCCTGGCCCAGCTGACCCCGCAGCAGTTCCGCGTGCTGCTGTGCCTGGCCGATGGCCTGCTCAACAAGCAGATCGCCTACACGCTGGGGTTGGCCGAGAACACGGTGAAGGTACATGTCACTGCGATCCTGAAGAAGCTCGAATGCCACAGCCGCACACAGGCAGCGGTACTGGTGAAGGCGCTGGAGCCTGAGGGCGACGCCGGCATCGGGTTGTAGTTTCCAGCCAACGGCGCAGCCCCTCGTGGGTGGGTTTGGGTTGGTCGCTGAAAGCAGAAGCTGCGAGCGGGTCGGTCGAGTTGGGTGCGCGGGGGACGCCGTGAATCCGTCCCTGGAGGCTTGGCAGCCGCTTGCTCGTGTGCGCTGTCCTGCGCACACGGCAAGACCCGGGTTGGGCGTCCTGCCCAACCCGCCCGAGGCATGCCTCGGGCCCATGCGGCTGACACCCCCGCGCACCCAACCCGACCGGCCTCTGACAGATTTCGGTGGCCTGTCACCCACGGAAGAGAAAAGAAGATCAAAAGCAAAGGCAGCCTGGCAGGCCATTTTTCGTAGAACCGAGCCCACGCTCGGCTGCTTTCCGGCCCGTCCGTGAGGCCGAGCATGGGCTCGGCTCTACACGAGCAAGCGCAGCGCGCGACCCGCTTTTGATCTTTTTTCTTCTCCGAGGGTGGACGCGCACGGAACGTGTCCGTGGCCGGGCAGATGGGCTGCACAGGGGCGTGAGCCGCATGGATGCGGCGACCGAGCTTACAGGGACGTACTTGCAGCGGCCCCTGTGCAGCCCATCTGCCCGGCCCCACCGATGAACTGCTTTGTGCGACCACCCACGAGGGGCTCCGCCGTTGGCTGGAAACTACCCGCGATGGCGGATCAACAACTGGCTCATCAACGCCCGCAGCGCCGGCGGCTTCACCGGCTT
>OJST01000302.1_pt1 | contig 12066 bp, 10 predicted proteins | sample 1599491 | NCBI WGS metagenome assembly OJST01 (sample SAMN04436635, study PRJEB24849) | human gut metagenome | biome: human gut; feature: NICU; material: stool | host: Homo sapiens | place: USA: Saint Louis, MO | collected 2010-02-10
CGGCTGCCAAGCTTACAGGGACGTACTTGCAGCGTCCCCGCACTCCGACACCGCCGCGCCATCCCACGGAGAGCCCGTTTTTGATTTTGCTGTTGAGGTTGCCGGCCAGCGGCCGGCACTACCGTGGGTGCAGGGCTGCAAGCCCTGCCGAACAACCCCCTAATCGTGACCGCTGTCGTCCAGGCTGATGATGCCGCGCCGCAGCGCCTGGGTCACCGCGTGCGTGCGATCGCCCACGCCGAGCTTGTCCATCAGGCTCTTCATGTGCGCCTTCACCGTCTGCTCGGAAATCTGCATGCGCTCGCCGATGCGCTTGTTCGACAGGCCACCGGCCACGTGCCGCAGTACTTCGGTCTCGCGCGGCGACAACCGGTCTTCCACCACATGCGCGGCGATGCTCGCCGCCACCGCTGGTGGAATCGGCGCGCGCCGGCCGCCCGCAACCATGCGGATCGTGTCGACCAGCTCGTGGCGCAGCATGTCCTTCAGCAGGTAGGCGCTGGCGCCGGCCTGCAACGCCCGCACCGCACGTACGTCACCGCGGTAGGTGGTCAGCACGATGATGCGCGCGCGCGGGTCCATCGCGCGGATCCGCACGATGGCTTCCACACCATCCAGGCGGGGCATCTGCAGGTCCATCAGCACCACGTCCGGCTGCAGCTGCTGGTAGCGTGCGATGGCTTCCTCGCCGTCGGCGGCTTCACCGAGCAGGCGCAGATCGGGTTGTGCGCCCAGCAGGGCGGCCAGGCCGTCACGCAGCAGCGGGTGGTCGTCGACCACCAGTACGCCGATCGGGGCAGGGGTTTCAGTCATGGCTCGTTCTACTCCAGGGCCAGCGCCAACGTGATGGGCGGCGGTGATACAGGCGCCGGGCGGGAACTGCCAGCGCGACTTCGGTCCCCAGCCCGGGGCGGGTCCACAGCTGCAGTTCCGCGCCAAGGCGCTGCGCGCGCTCGCGCATGCCCTGCAGCCCCCAATGGCCATGGCCGGCATTTTCGTCGGCGATGCCCACGCCATCATCGCGCACGTGTAGAAGGAAGCACCGCGTGCCGTAGGACAGCTCCACTTCGATGGCGCTGGCATTGGCATGGCGCAGCGCATTGCGGATCGCCTCGCGTCCGATCAGGAACACTTCCTCGGCGGCATCAGCCTGCAGCGGTGGGTGGGGGCCTTCCACGGTCAGGCGCAGCGGATTGGTGCCGTGCCCGGCATACTCGGCGTGCACATCGGCCAGTGCCGAAGCGAGGTCGCGACCCGCGAACGGCCCCTCGCGCAGCGCATTGACCCGCTCGCGGCCCTCGGCCAGGTTGCGCTCGGCCAGCTGCATCGCCGACTCCAGCTGGCTGCGCACCGGCTCGGGGGTCTGGGGTGACTGGCTGATCGCATGCAGGCGCAGGATAAGGCCCTGGCTGCCCTGCAGCAGGGTGTCGTGCAGGTCGCGCGCAATGCGTTCGCGTTCGCCATTGCGTTCCTGCAGGCGCGCACGGAACAGCGCGGCCAGCTGCCCGCTGCGGATGCGTACTACCAGCACCAGTAGTGCGAGCACGGCGGCGGTGCACAGCAGTTTGAACCACACGGTCTGGATGAAGGTAGGCGCGATGCGGAAGCTGCGGCTGGCCGGTGCGGTGCTCCAGATGCCGTCCTCATTGGCGGCTTCCACCTCGAACCGGTAGTTGCCTGGCGCGAGGTTGGTGTAATACGCGCGGGTGCTGCTGCCCGCGTCCTGCCAGCCATCGTCAACGCCGGACAGGCGATAGCGGTAGCGGTTGCGTTCCGGGCGTGCCAGCGACAGCGCCACGTAGTCGATCTGCAGCTGGCTGGTGCCGGCCGGCAGGCGCAGGCCGTCCCGCAGTGGTTGCCGTTCGCTGCCATGCAGCACGTCGCCGATGCGCACGCTGGGAGCCATCGTATTGACGTGCGACCGGGTGGTGTCCAGCCAGGCCAGGCCCTGGTTGGTGGCCAGCCATAGCAGGCCGTCGTCGGCCAGCACGGCGGTGGGGATCGGTCCGCTCTGCAGGGCGATGCCCGGCATGCCATCCACCGCATCGAACAGGCGTGGCGTCACCGGCTGCCCGGTACGCAGCGCCCGCCGCAACTGATCGCTCCCCAACCGGACCAGGCCACGACTGCCATTGAGCCACAGGTGACCGTGCGCATCGGCAACCATGCCGGTGATGCCCTCCAGCACGCCGGCCATGTCGGTGTTGACCGGCATGAAGCGGCCATTGCCGAGGCGGGCGGCCAGCCCGGCCTCACCGGCCACCAGCAACAGGTCCTGGTGGTGCAGCAGCGCGGTGACCGGGCCGACCAACAGCCCGTGGTTGGCATCGAAGGTTTCGATGCGGGTCGCGTCCATGCTGCGCAGCCGACCGTCGGCATAGCCGAGCAGCAGCTGGCCATTGGCATCCAGCGCCAGTGATGAGCAGGCCTGTTCGGGCAGGCGCGTTTCGCGCTGCCACTGGCCGTGCAGATAGTGCAGCACGCCACGTTCACCGGTGCAGACCCAGGCCTGGTCGTCATCGGCGAACAGCAGGGCATGCAGCGGTTGCCCGGTGAAGGGCTCGGGCAGCGGAATCAGCGTGGTGTGGCCTGCCACCGTGCGTGCCAGGTTGACCCAGTCGAACTGCCAGATCGGCGTGGGCGCCCGGCGCGCGGCCGCCTGCAGTTGTGCGGCGCTGCCTTCCAGCAGTGGCCGGCGCAGGTCGTACGGCTTGAGGTCCTCGCCGTAGCCGTACACACGCCCATCGCTGGCCCGCACCAGCGAGCGATAGGGATCACTGGGGCCGACCGCCAGCGTGTGCACGCTGCGCATGCGGAAGCGGTTGAGGCCCAGATTGGTGCCGACCCAGAGATTGCCTTCGCGGTCGGCGATGATCGGCACGGCCGAGGTGGCGGTCAGCCCGTGCGGCGAATCGAAGCGCTCCATGCGCACGGCGCGGCTGCCGTCGAACGTGACCCGGGCCACACCGCCATGCGGGCTCATCGTGGCCCATAACGCGCCGTCGGCAGTGAACTGCAGGCGTGCGGCGACCAGGTCCGGCAGGCGTCGCGCTTCGCGTTCGCTGTCTGGCAGCAGGCCCTGCGCATTGGCCAGCGGCGAGGTGCCGCGCACACGGTCGGCCAGCCAGACTTCGCCCTGGGGGCTCTCGGTCAGCGTCGCCATCTGGGATACAGCAATGCCGGTGTCCTCGAAACGCGGTTGGCCTGCAGGACGCATCCAGATCCTGAGGTTGGCCAGTACCCAGAAGGTGCCACGGCTGTCGTGCAGCACCCATTGCACGCGGTGTTCCGGAACGCCCGTGTCTGCGGGCAGCGGCTGCCAGCGCTGGCCATCGAACTCGCGCAGCCCTCCATTGATGGCTGCCCACATCCGGCCGTCGCGGTCCTGGCTGAAGTGCGGTACCACGCCAACCGGCACGCCCTGGCCGCGGCCGTAGTTGTACAGCTGGCCGCGCGCGAACCGGCTGATGCCTGCCTGGAAGTAGCCGATCCACAGTGTGCCATCGGCGCTGTGTTCCAACGTGACCATGTTGGTGGACGGGTAGCGGGTGCCAGCCGGTGGCGCCTGCCGTTCGAAGCGACGTCCGTCGAATCGGTACAGGCCCGAACCGGTAGCCAACCACAACAGGCCGTCACGGTCCTGGCTGATGTCCCAGATGTCACCGGGTGCACCCTGGCCGACCCGCCAGGCGGTGTGCTCGTAGCCGGGCAACCCGCTGCTCACGGCCGGCCGCTGCACGGCGAGGGCGGGCAGGGCGGTCCACAGCAGCAGGCACGCCAGCAGCGCCGGCAGGCGACGCAGGAACGGGAAGGGGCGGCCATGCATGGCGCGCATTCTGGCAGGTGCGGGGCAGCCGCGGGTGACCCGAACGGGGTAGGCGCCTGGTGCCGTGGTCGGCTATCACGCCGGCATGTCCTGTGGAGTCCGGCCATGCAGCGCCTGTTCGTGATGTTCCCCGACCGCGGGCCGGGCATCGGCCTGCTGTGGCTGCGGCTGTGCGTGGCCGCTGCATTGTGCACGCCGGGCACGCACGCGGGCTGGCTGTCGGCGCTATGCCTGCTGGCGGTGGTGATGCTTGCACTGGGCGTATTGACGCCGCTGGCGGTAGTGCCGGCAACACTGGGCCTGTATGCACAGGCACTGCCGTGGCCACTGGTGGTGTTGCCGCTGGCTTTGCTGGCGCTGGGGCCTGGCGCCTATTCACTGGATGCGCGGTTGTTCGGGCGCCGCCTGCTCGGCCGTCGGCCTCCCCCATTCGGGTAGGTGCTGGCCTCGACCGACGGGGGTAGGGCATCACGCAGGGGTCACGCACCATGGGGCATCCCTTCGCGGCGTCCCGCATGGCCACCATCCTTCCGCCTGATCCGCCCGCCGCTTCACTGGCGCCGCAGCAGGTCGCCGCATTGCAGCGTGCATTGCGCTATGTCGATGAACACCTGTCACAGCCGCTGCGGGTCACCGAACTGGCGGCCGTCGCCTGCGTCAGTCGCTTCCATCTGGTGCGCCTGTTCCGCAGCGGTACCGGCGCCAGCCCGCTGCGCTATGTACGCCGTCGCCGTATCGAACGTGCGCGCGAGCTGTTGTCGGCCCAGCACCTCCCGATGTCCTGCCTGGCGCAGCAGCTCGGCTTCTTCGACCAGAGCCATTTCGTCCGCAGCTTCCGCGCCGAGACCGGCTGCAGCCCCGGCCAGTACCTGGCCGGCGATGCAGCCCTGTTGCTTCCACCTGATCGTGTTTCCAACGGAGTCCACCCATGAGCCTTGCCACCGCCACGCCCGCCCCGGCCCTGTTGTCGCCCACCGACCATGCCCTGGTGCTGATCGACTTCCAGTCACAGATGGCATTCGCTACCCATACCATCGACATCTCCGCGCTGCGCAACAACGTGTCGTTGATCAGCAAGGGGGCCAAGGGCTTCAATGTGCCGGTGGTGCTGACCACGGTCGCAGAAGCGTCGTTCTCCGGCCCGATGTTCCCGGAACTGCCGCAGATCTTCCCTGGCCAGCCGGTGTTCGACCGCACCTCGATGAATACCTGGGAAGACCGGGCGGTGATCGACGAGATCAACCGCATCGGCAAGCGCCGCCTGGTGCTTGCGGGCCTCTGGACCAGCGTCTGCATCGTCGGGCCGGCGCTGTCGGCGCTGGCGCAGGGTTTCGAGGTCTACGTGATCACCGATGCCTGCGGCGATGTCAGCGAAGAAGCGCACGAGCGTGCGATCACCCGCATGGTGCAGGCCGGCGCGGTGCCGATGACCAGCGTGCAGTACCTGCTTGAACTGCAGCGCGACTGGGCACGCGGTGAAACCTACGACCTGACCACCGGCATTGCCCGCGACCATGCCGGCGGCTACGGCATCGGCATCCAGTACGCCAAGCGCATGTTCGGCGCGCAGGAAGGCGGGCACTGAGCATGCTGGCTGGCCATGGCCTCGACCTGGCCCTGCTGATGCTGCGCGTGGCGGCAGGAGGCTTCCTGCTGCCGCACGCATTGGGCAAGCTGTTCGGCTGGTTCGGTGGACCGGGGCTGTCCGGCTTCGCTACCGAGCTGCGCGGCTTCGGGCTGCCAGCGGTGGCACCGTTGCCGCTGTTGCTGGCCCTGCTGCAGGTGCTGTCCGGGCTGGCCGTGCTGCTGGGATGGCAGACCCGCATCGCCGCGCTTGCAGCGGCTGCTTTCATCGGCTTCACCGTCCTGTTGGCCCTGCCCAGGGGCTGGTTCTGGATGCGCGGTGGCAGTGAGTACCCGTTGATGTGGACCACGGTACTGCTGGCCATCGCGTTGGCCGGGCCCGGCACCTGGGCACTGGACGTCCATCGCCTTCCGGGAGACCTCGCATGAGTCACGATCCCCTCGATCACGGCCGCCGCAACGTGCTGCTGGCCAGCGGCGCCGCTGTTGCGCTGGGCCTGGCCGGTCGTGCCGGTGCCGCACTCGATTCCACTTCCAAGGAGCGTCGCATGAGCACGCTGGTCATCCGCAATGCCCGCATCACCACCCTCGACCCGCAGCAGCCGCATGCGCAGGCCCTGGCCGTGCAGGAAGGCCGCATCGTCGCCGTCGGCAGCGACGAGGAGATCATGCGTGGCTGGGGCAATGAAGCGACCTTGATCGATGCTCAGGGCCGGCGCCTGCTGCCCGGCCTCAACGACAGCCACACCCACCTGATCCGCGGTGGCCTGAACTACAACCTGGAACTGCGCTGGGACGGCCTGCGCTCGCTGGGCGACGCCCTGGACATGCTGAAAGCCCAGGTCGACCGCACGCCCGCGCCGCAGTGGGTACGCGTGGTCGGTGGCTTCACTGCCGCGCAGTTCAACGAGAAGCGCTTGCCGACCCTGCAGGAGCTCAACGACATCGCGCCGGATACACCCGTGTTCCTGCTGCACCTGTATGACCGCGCACTCCTCAACCGTGCCGCGCTGCGCGCCTGCGGCTACACCAAGGACACGCCGGATCCGCCGGGCGGGCAGATCGTGCGCGATTCGCTGGGCAACCCGACCGGGCTGCTGCTGGCCAAGCCGAATGCGTTGATCCTGTACGCGACGCTGGCCAAGGGACCGCGCCTGCCGATCGAGTACCAGGCGAACTCGACGCGCCACTTCATGCGCGAACTGAACCGGCTTGGCATCACCTCGGTGATCGACGCCGGCGGTGGCTTCCAGAACTATCCCGAGGATTACCAGGTCATCGAGCAGCTGCACCGCGATGATCAGTTGACGGTGCGCATTGCCTACAACCTGTTCACCCAGAACAAGGGCAGGGAAGTGGATGACTTCCGTGGCTGGAGCGAGATCCTGCAGCCGCGCCAGGGCGATGACCTGCTGCGCCACAACGGTGCCGGCGAGATGCTGGTGTTCTCCGCCGCCGACTTCGAACTGTTCAACGAGCCCCGCCCGGAACTGCCGCCGGAGCTTGAGCCGGAACTGCACGACGTGGTGAAGCTGCTGGTCGAGAAGCGCTGGCCGTTCCGCATCCACGCCACCTACGACGAGAGCATCACCCGCATCCTGGATGTGTACGAACAGGTCAACCGCGAGGTGCCGTTCGATGGCCTGCACTGGTTCATCGACCACGCCGAGACCATCACCCCGCGCAACATCGAACGCATCCGTGCGCTGGGTGGCGGCATTGCCGTGCAGCACCGCATGGCCTACCAGGGCGAAGCCTTCGTCGAGCGCTATGGCGTGCAGGCCGCGCGGCATACACCGCCGGTCAAGCGCATGCTGGCCGAAGGCGTACCGGTCGGTGCCGGTACCGACGCCACCCGCGTGGCCAGCTACAACCCGTGGGTGGCGTTGTCCTGGCTGGTGACCGGGCGCACCGTGGGCGGTCTGGCCCTGTATGGCGATGAGAACCTGCTCGAACGCGAGCAGGCGCTGCGCCTGTGGACCCAGGGCAGCGCCTGGTTCTCCGGCGACGAAGCGGTGAAGGGCACGCTGAAAGCCGGTCAGCTGGCTGATTTCATCCTGCTCTCGGCCGACTTCTTCCGCGTGGATGACGCGCAGATCGCCGACATCACCAGCGTGCTGACCGTGGTCGGCGGACGCATCGTGCATGCAGATGCCGACTATGCAGGGCTGGCGCCGCAGCTGCCGCCGGCGATGCCGGACTGGTCGCCGGTCAACCGGTTCGGTGGCTACCACGTCGGCGGTGCGGCCACCGGGTTGGCCACCACCCATCGCCGCCATCACGGCGTGGCCTGCAGTACCCACGGTGCGCACGGGCATGCCGCGCAGCACGCGGCGCCGACCAATGACCTGACCGCGTTCTGGGGCGCGATGGGATGCTCGTGCTTCGCGTTCTGAGCCTGGCGCTGCTGGCCGTGCCATCGCTGGCGCTGGCCTGCGAGGGTGGCCACTGCACTGACGCCGGTGACGGCCAATTGCAGTGGGATGCCTCACTGCGCGTGCGTGGCCTGTACTACGACCCGCCCCGGTTCGGTATTGGTGGCAGCGAAGATGGCCATGGCCTGCTGCGTGCGCTGGCCTCGGCCACCTATGTGGAGGACCGCTGGCAGGCAAAGCTGCAGCTGGGCGTGCATGCTGAGAATGGCAGGGCCGGCGGACCCGGCCGCACCGACCGCAGCGCGTTGGACGTGCAGCAGGCGTATTGGCGCTGGCAGCGCGGCGGCTTCCACCTGCAACTCGGTCGGCAGGAAGCCGGCTACGGAAGCTCACGACTGTTGTCGGTGCGCGATGGGCCGAACATCCGCCTGGCCTTCGATGGTGCGCGCCTGGGCTGGAAGGGCCGCCTCGGCACGCTTGATCTGATGGCACTGCGACCGGTGGAGAACCGGCCGGGTGCCTTTGATGATCGCGGGGAGCACGGTGCCCACCTGTGGGGTGCCTATGCCACCACGGCACGCGGGCAGGGCGCGGGGCAGTGGGATCTGTATCTGCTGGACTACCGCCGCGAAGGCGCACGCTTCGCGGCGGGTTCCGGCATCGAGCGGCGGCAGACCTTGGGTGCGCGCTGGTTCGGCCAGGCCGGTGCACTGGACTGGAACAGCGAGCTGGTGGCGCAGGGCGGTGAACTGCGCACCGCGACCGGCAACCTCGACATTCGCGCCTGGACGCTGGCTACCGATACCGGTTGGCGCTGGGCGGAGCTGCCGCTGCAGCCGCGTCTGGGGCTGAAGGCCGACATCGCCAGTGGCGATGGCAATCCGCGTGACGGCCGCCTGGGGACCTTCAATGCGCTGTTCCCGAAATCGGCCTACTTCAGCGAGGCCAGCCTGCTGGCCCCGGCCAATCTGATGGACGTGCAGCCGACCCTGACCCTGCGCCTGCACGACGCGGTGACGACGGAGCTGGGCGTACAGATGGCCTGGAAGCATCGTCGCGCCGATGCGGTCTACACCACGCCGGCGCCGCTGGTGGCGTTGCCAGGCAGTGCCGGTGGCGCGCGCCGCATCGGTAATCAATACAAATCCGAAACCCGCTGGCAGGCCAGCGAACACTGGCAATGGCAGCTGCAGCTGGCCTGGGTCGATGCCGGTCCTGCACTGAAGCAGGCCGGCGGCCAGGACACGCTGTTCGCCTCGATCGTTGGAGCATGGCAATGGTGAACGCAAACGCGTCGCAACCCTCCGCACAGGCCGCAGGTGCCTGGTCCCCGCTGAAGATCCAGATGTTCCGCTCGATCTGGCTGGCGATCCTGGCCAGCAACATCGGCACCTGGGTCAATGACGTGGCCGCTGCCTGGGTGATGGCCGAGCGCACCGGCTCACCGTTGATGGTGGCCCTGGTGCAATCGGCCACCACGGTGCCGATCGTGCTGCTGGCACTGGCCGCCGGAACTCTGGCCGACATCGTTGATCGCCGCAGGTACCTGCTGGCCACCCAGGGCTGGATGCTGCTGGTCGCGGCGGTGATGGCGGCACTGACCGCGATGGACCTGCTGACCCCGCAGCTGCTGGTGCTGTTGACCTTCTGCATGGGCTGCGGTGCGGCGATGGCGATGCCGGCACAGGCCGCGATCGTGTCCGAACTGGTGCCGCAGCCGATGCTGGCCTCGGCAGTGGCGCTGAACTCGATCGGCATCAACATCGCGCGCTCGATCGGCCCGGCCATCGGCGGCGTGATCGTCGCCCAGCTGGGTGCGGTCTGGGCGTTCGGCTTCAACGCCATCACGTTCGCAGCAATGCTGTTCGTGGTGTGGGGCTGGAAGCGCGACCCGAAGCAGTCCAGCCTGCCGCCGGAAGGCTTCGGTGCCGGCCTGAAGGCGGGCCTGCGCTATGCCAGCCGTGCCGGACGGTTGCAGGCGGTGTTGATCAAGTCGGTCGGCTTCTTCTTCTTTGCTGCAGCAATGAATGCACTGCTGCCGGTGGTGGTGCGCGGCCAGATGCAGGGCGGGGCGGGGCAGTACGGCATGCTGCTCGGCTGCATCGGGATCGGTGCCGTGGGTGGTGCGTTGCTGCTGCCGAAGCTGCGTGCGCAGATGGACCGTGACCTGCTGGTGCTGCTGGCCACGCTGTCTCTGGCGCTCAGCCTGGTCGGGCTGGCGCTGACCCGCAGCTGGTACGTGCTTCCGGCTGTGATGCTGGTCAATGGCTTCGCCTGGATCACCGTGCTGTCGTCGCTGCAGATTGCCGCGCAGACCGCAGTGCCAGCGTGGGTACGGGCGCGTGCACTGGCGCTGTACATCATGGTGTTTTCCGCTGGCATGGCGGCTGGTGGCCTGAGCTGGGGTGCACTGGCGCAGCGCACCTCGCCGGAGCTGGCCTTGCTGGTGGCTGCCGCGGGTGCGGTGATCGGCGGATTGCTGGTGTGGCGCGTGCGCATTGCCGGTACTGAAGACCTGAACCTGCGCCCAGCGGGACACTGGCCGGCACCGGAACTGTCGGTGCCGGTATCCAACGATCGCGGCCCGGTACTGGTCACCATCGAGTACCGCATTGACGATGCTGATCGCGCCGCATTCCAGGCGCAGATGCGTGCCCTGGGCACGATCCGTCGCCGCGATGGCGCGGTGGTCTGGGGTGTGGTGGAGGACGTGGCCAGCCCGGGTATCCACCTGGAGTATTTCGTGACCCCGTCGTGGCTGGAGCATCTGCGCCAGCACGAACGCATCACTGCCGATGACAAGGCGATCCAGGAAGTGCTGCGCGGGCTGCATCGTGGCGAACGTGCACCGGTGGTGCGCCACTTCGTGGGTGGGCATGACCCGCTGCCTGCCGCCGTGCCGCATCACCACGCCGACATCTGACCCGCCGGTGGTAGAGCCGGCCGCTGGCCGGCTGTGCATGATCACGATGGATGATCGGGTTGCCGGCCAGCGGCCGGCACTACCGAAGGGGCGGCGGCACCGTTACGGGGCCGCCGCGGCACATCAGCTTCGCGCGAACGCCAGCAGGTCGGCGTTGAACCGGTCGGCGTGGGTGACGGTCAGGCCATGCGGCGCACCGGCGTACACCTTCAGCTCGGCATCCCTGATGATCTGCGAGGACAGCTTCGCCGAGGCATCGAACGGGACGATCTGGTCGTCATCGCCGTGCACCACCAGCGCCGGCACGTCGATCTTCTTCAGGTCCTCGGTGTAGTCCACTTCCGAGAATTCGTGCACGCAGTCGTACTGGCCCTTGACGCCGCCGAGCATGCCCTGCAGCCAGAACGAATCACGCATGCCCTGGGTAACGGTATTGCCATCGCGGTTGGCACCGAAGAACGGTGTGGTCAGGTCCTTGAAGAACTGCGAGCGGTCACCGCCCGTGCCCTTGCGGATGCCGTCGAAGACGTCCAGCGGGGTACCGGACGGATTGGCGTCGGTTTTCAGCATCAGCGGCGGCACGGCGCCGACCAGCACCACTTTTGACACGCGCTTGCTGCCGTGGCGGCCGATGTAGTGGGCCACTTCGCCGCCGCCGGTGGAATGGCCGACCAGGATCGCGTCCTTCAGGTCCAGCGCCTCGATCACCGCGGCCAGGTCATCGGCGTAGGTGTCCATGTTGTTGCCATCCCAGGTCTGGCTCGAACGGCCGTGGCTGCGACGGTCGTGGGCGATCACGCGGAAGCCGTTCTGGCCCATGAACAGCATCTGCGGGTCCCAGGCATCGGACGACAGCGGCCAGCCGTGGGCGAACACGACCGGCTGGCCGGTGCCCCAATCCTTGTAGAAGATGCGGGCGCCATCGGCGACGGTGACGTAATTGCTCATTGCGGGTTCCTTGGCGGAAGGGAGGGAAGGCACTGGCAGCGGTGCCGGTGCCTTCGGCAGTACATCGCAGTGCACATCGGACGGCTTGCACGGCTGTGCTGGATTGCCCGGGCTGTGACGCGTATCGCTCTGGCATGAAGCGGCCACCGCACAGACGATGGCGGCAGCCTGGTCGAGGAGCCCGCGATGCCGAGAATGCGATGCAGCCCACTGTTGTGCCTGATGCTGGTCACGGCGGTTCATGCGCAGACCAACGTCTACAAATGCGTGGACGGGCCACATCCGGTCTATCAGCAGACACCCTGCCAGGGGCATGCGGAATGGCGCTGGGAGGTGCCCGAGGAGCAGTCGCTGTCACGCGGGCCGGCGCCAAAGCCGGCCAGCGCGGGTAGCGCGGTGCGAGCGCGACC
>OJST01000303.1_pt1 | contig 12042 bp, 8 predicted proteins | sample 1599491 | NCBI WGS metagenome assembly OJST01 (sample SAMN04436635, study PRJEB24849) | human gut metagenome | biome: human gut; feature: NICU; material: stool | host: Homo sapiens | place: USA: Saint Louis, MO | collected 2010-02-10
CCGCCGGTAGTACCGGCCGCTGGCCGGCAACCGATTGCCAGGAGGGATGCCGGCCAGCAGCCGGCACGACCATCAGGCCACCTGCACGATGTGCAGCGCCTTCGGGTTGCGCCACTGCGCCAGCAGGGCAGCCTCGCGCGCCTTGGCCTGTTCGTAGTGCGCTTCCTTGACGTGGCCGAAGCCGCGGATGTGCTCGGGCACGCTGGCGATCTCCACCGCCAGGGCCAGGCGGCCGTCCTCCAGGCCATCCAGCAGCAGCTGCACGGTGGCTTCGTAATCGGCGATCAGCTGGCGCTCCATGCGCCGCTCTTCAGTACGGCCGAATACATCCAGGCGGCCGCCACGCAGGAACTTCAGCTTGGCCAGCAGGCCGAAGGCCTTGAACATCCACGGGCCGTATTCCTTCTTCAGCAACCGGCCCTGCTCGTCCTTCTTCGCGAACAGCGGCGGCGCCAGGTGGAAGCGCAACTGGTAATCGCCCTCGAACTGCTGCTGCAGGCGGCGCTGGAAGTCACCGCTGGTGTACAGGCGGGCCACTTCGTACTCGTCCTTGTAGGCCATCAGCTTGAACAGGTAGCGGGCGACGGTCTCGGTCAGCGCAGTGGAACCGCCGATGCGCTCGGCCTCGGTGGCGCGCACGCGTGCCACCAGATCACGGTAGCGCTTGGCATAGGCAGCGTCCTGGTAATCGACCAGGAAGGCGGCGCGACGCTCGATCATTTCGTCCAGCGAACGCGACAGGCGTGCGTCGTCCAGCGGCAGGAATGCCACGTCGCCACCGTGCGAGGGCAGGCCACGCAGCTCGCGTTCGTCGCCGGTGTTGCGCGGTGCCGCGGTCGCACCCCATTCATTGCCTTCCCACTCGCCCGGCGGCAGCGGGTGCAGCGGGCCGGGGGTGGACTCCGTATCGGTGTGGCGGTTGCGCACCAGGCCGGCGGCCTGCTGCACGGCCTGCGGGTCGACCACGGCCAGGCGGCCCCAGGCAAAGGCCTGCTGGTTCATCGCCACGGCGGCGCCATTGAGTTCGATGGCGCGCATCAGCGACTCGAACGACAGCGGCACCAGGCCCTGCTGCCAGGCGTAGCCGAGGATGAACAGGTTGGCGGCGATGGCATCGCCCAGCAGCGCGGTGGCCAGCTGGGTGGCATCGAGCAGCAGCGGCTCCTGGCCGCCCAGGGCTACGCGCACACCGGCGATGATGTCGGCGGCGGGGAACTGCATGTCCGGACGGGTGGTGAACGTGCCCGGCATCGCTTCGTAGGTGTTCAGCACCACCTGCGAACGGCCGGCGCGCACCTTCGAAAGCGCCCAGTAGTCGTTGACCACCACCATGTCGCAGCCCAGCACCAGGTCGGCTTCACCGGCGGCGATGCGCACGGCGTGGATGTCATCCGGGCGGCGTGCGATGCGGATGTGCGTGGTCACCGCGCCACCTTTCTGCGCCAGGCCGGTCTGGTCGAGCACGGTCGCGCCCTTGCCTTCCAGGTGGCCGGCCATGCCCAGCAGTGCACCGATGGTCACCACGCCGGTACCGCCGACGCCGGTGATCAGGATGTTCCAGGGCTGTTCCAGGGTGCCGCGGATGGTCGGTGCCGGCAGGTTGTCCAGCAGGGTGGAGGCGTCGCGCTTGCTGCCCTTGCGTGGCTGGCCACCGTGCACGGTGACGAAGCTCGGGCAGAAACCATTCACGCAGGAATAGTCCTTGTTGCAGTTGGACTGGTCGATCTCGCGCTTGCGCCCGAACTCGGTTTCCTTCGGCAGCACCGACACGCAGAAACTCTTCTTGCCGCAGTCGCCGCAACCCTCGCAGACCAGCGAATTGATCAGCACCCGCTTCTGCGGATCTTCCAGCTTGCCGCGCTTGCGGCGGCGACGCTTCTCGGTGGCGCAGGTCTGTTCGTAGATCAGGATCGAAACACCCTTCACTTCGCGCAGGCGCTTCTGCACCTCCTCCAGTTCGCTGCGGTCGTGGAACTCCACGTCGCTGGGGAAGTGCTCGCGCTGGCCGGTCCACTTGCCGATGTTGTCCGACAGCACCACGATGGTGTGGATGCCTTCGGCGCGCATCTGCCGTGCGATGTCGGGCACGCTCAGCGGGCCGTCCACCGGCTGGCCGCCGGTCATCGCCACCGCGTCGTTGTAGAGGATCTTGTAGGTGATGTTGACGCCGGCCGCGACCGCCTGGCGGATCGCCAGCGAGCCGCTGTGGAAATAGGTGCCGTCGCCCAGGTTCTGGAACACGTGCGGGGTATCGGTGAACGGCGCCTGCCCGGCCCAGGTCACGCCTTCGCCGCCCATGTGGGTGAAGGTGTCGGTGCTGCGGTCCATCCAGGTCACCATGTAATGGCAACCGATGCCGGCCAGTGCCCGCGAGCCTTCCGGCACCTGGGTGGAGGTGTTGTGCGGGCAGCCCGAGCAGTAGTGCGGCACGCGCGGGAAGCTGGCGCGCGGCAACGCAAGCTCGGCTTCCTTCTGCTGCATCCACTGCAGGCGTTGTTCAATGGATTCGTTGTTGAAGAACTTCTGGATGCGGCGGCCGATCACGCCGGCAATGGTGGCCGGGGTCAGTTCACCGGTGGACGGCAGGATCCATTCGCCACTCTCGTCGTACTTGCCGACGATGGACGGGCGCTGGCCCCAGCTGGCCGGCCAGTTGAAGAACTGTTCCTTCATCTGGCGCTCGATGAAGGCACGCTTCTCCTCCACCACGATGATGTCTTCCAGCCCCTGCGCGAAGCGCGCGATGCCCTGCGGTTCCAGCGGCCAGGTCATGCCGACCTTGTACACGCGGATGCCGATGTCGGCGCACGCGGCTTCGTCCAGGCCCAGGTACTCCAGCGCCTGCAGCACGTCCAGGTAGCTCTTGCCGGTGGTGACGATGCCCAGCCGCGCGCGCGGCGCATCCATCACCACCTTGTCGATGCCGTTGGCGCGGGCAAAGGCCTGCGCGGCCTTCACCGCATAGCGGTGCAGGCGCATTTCCTGGTCCAGCGGCGGGTCCGGCCAGCGGATGTTGAGGCCGCCCGACGGCATCTCGAAGACTTCCGGCAGCACGATGCGGCGCGCCATCGGATCGACCTGCACCGACGCCGACGATTCCACCGTCTCGGCGATCGTCTTGAAGCCGACCCAGCGGCCGGTATAGCGGCTCATCGCCCAGCCCAGCAGGCCCATGTCGAGGATGTCCTGCACGCCGGCCGGGTTCAGCACCGGCATCATCGCGCTGACGAACTCGTCCTCGCTGCCATGCGGCAGGGTCGAACTGCGGCAGGCATGGTCATCGGCGGCCAGTGCCAGCACGCCACCATAGCGCGAGGTGCCGGCCGCATTGGCATGCTTGAACACGTCGCCGCAGCGGTCCACGCCCGGTCCCTTGCCGTACCACATGCCGAACACGCCCTGCACGTTGGCGCCGGGGAACAGGTTGGTCTGCTGGGTGCCCCATACCATGGTGGCGCCCAGGTCCTCGTTCAGGCCGGGGGTGAACTTCACCTTGGCCGCTTCCAGATGCTTGCGCGCGCGCCACAACTCCAGGTCGAAGCCACCCAGCGGGCTGCCACGGTAGCCACTGACGAAGCCGGCGCTGTCGATGCCTTCGGCGGCATCGCGCAGGCGCTGCATCAGCGGCAGCCGCACCAGCGCCTGCACGCCACTCAGGTAGATCCGCCCCTCGTTGCGGGTGTACTTGTGGTCGAGCGTGTAATCACGGTCGAGCAGGTCGGCGGAGGAGGGCGAAGTGAGTTGCGCGGTACTGGTCATGGCTGGCCCGGTAGGATCGGCTGGCACCGGCCGCGTGCGGGCACGCGGCGGGAAAGGCGCGAATTGTAGCAGCGGGGCCGTGGTGGGCCCGGCACTCGCGCCCGCGCCGCTGCTGGGGTTAGGATCGGGGCGAGAGAGGGAGGCTGCGGTTGTGCAGCCTGGGGAGAAGGGATGTCAGTTCCAGGAAAGATCCTGGCCAGCGTGCTGCTGGCCTCGGGAGCGGCCACGGCGTGGGCCGCGCCGGCCATGCCGGCACCACAGGAGTTCTACTTCGACAGCGACCTGGCGGCGGCACCGATGGTGGCGATGCAGGGCGAGGGCGATGAGCTGGTCACCCAGCTGGTGAGGTTGCGCGAGCGCGGCCGGCGCGCGGTGGAAGCCACCGTGCAGCTGGCTTCGGTGGCCAGCACCCAGGGCCGTGCCGAGCTGGCCGACCAGCTGTATGGCGAGGCCCTGAAGGAGGCGCCGGCACAGAGCAGCGCGGGCCGCAGCGTGCGTTGGAACTATGGCTGGGACCTGCTGCGCCAGGGCAAGCCGGATGCGGCGCTGGAGCAATGGTTGTCGTCGGCCGGCAATGCGCGCAGCAAGCCCAGCTGGGTGCCACCCACGTACGCGCTGGCCCTATGGCGGATGGGGCAGAAACAGGAGGCCGTGCAGTGGTATGCCGCAGCAGTGCGTACCGAGCCGTCGCAATGGGGCACCAGTGCCAATTACGCGCAGCTGCTGCCGCAGTGGCGCGAGGATGAGCGCGCGTCGTTGGCCGAAGTGCAGCAGGCCTGGGCGGCGGCCCCGCCTGCGTGGCCCTGAGGAAGGGGTTCGGCCGGGTTCACGGCGTCCCCCGCGAATCCACCCCGCCCGGCCAAGCGTGGCTTTTGATGTTCACAGCCAACCAGCCGCCACGAGGGGCTGCGCCGTTCGCTGGAAACCTCAATCGTCCGCGGAAACCGTCCGCCCCGACGCCCATGCCCGCAGTGCCTCCACCTGCTCGGCCATCAGCACCGACAGCGGTCGCGTCGCACGGATCTCGTTCATCAGCAGCTCGGTATCCAGTGGCCGCCCTTCGGCGTGCGCCGCATACAGCCCGGCCACGATCGCCTGCTCGATCTCCGCGCCGGAGAACCCGTTGGCGGCAGCCGCCAGCGCGGGTAGTGCGAAGTCGTCGGCATTGAGCTGGCGCCGACCCAGGTGCAGCCGCAGCAGTTCCACGCGCACCTCCGGCGAAGGCAGGTCAACGAAGAAGATCTCGTCGAAGCGGCCCTTGCGCAGCAGCTCGGCAGGCAGCTCGTGCACCTGGTTGGCAGTGGCCACGACGAACACCGGTGCCTTGCGCTCGGCCATCCAGGTCAGCAGATGGCCCAGCACGCGGCGTGACACGCCACCGTCCTCGCCACCGCTGGCCAGGCCCTTCTCGATTTCATCCATCCACAGCACGCAGGGCGCCAGCTGCTCGGCCGAGGCCAAGGCCTGGCGCAGGTTGGCCTCGGTCTCGCCGTGGTACTTGTTGTACAGCGCGCCCACGTCCAGGCGCAGCAGCGGTACGCCGAAACCGGCGGCGGTGGCCTTGGCCAGCATCGACTTGCCGCAACCCTGCACGCCCAGCAGCAGCATGCCGCGCGGTGGGTCCAGCCCGGCCGGTGCGGAGCCAGCGATGAACGCCACACGCCGCTGGTTGATCCAGCGCTTGAGCCGGTTGGCGCCGGCCACGTCGCCGAACCGCGCGCTGTCATGCTCGAAGAACAGGTGGCCGCTGCGGTTGAGCAGCTCGAACTTCAGCCGTGCCAGCTGCGGCAGGTCGTCGTCGCGCAGCGCGCCGTCGGCGTAGATCAGCTGCCGGGCGATGCGCCGGGCATCGACCAGGCTCAGGCCCTGCAGGTTCTTCAGGATCTTCTTCACCGCCTCGCTGTCGACTTCGACGCGGCGGCCGCCGTGTTCGCGGGCGTAGGCATCGGCCTCCTCGCGCAGCATCTTCAGCAGGGCGTTGGCATCGGGCAGGCGCGGGTTGAAGCGGACCGCCAGCGCTTCCAGCTCGGCCGGCAGTTCGACCTTGGCGCCGATCAGCACCAGCACGTGCGGTTCGCTGTGGCGGCGCTGGATCAGGTCGCGCAGGGCGCGCTGGTGGCTGGCATAGCCCAGGTAGGGGTGGAAATCGAGCAGCAGGTAGACCCCGCGCTGCCCGGCCTGGCGGATCATCTGCAGGGCCGCGCTGGCGTCGGGTGGCCCGGCCGGCGGATCTTCGCTGTCCAGGTCGATGCGGCGCAGGCCCTCGGTGATCGACCACCGGTGCAGCGCCCGCCAGACGTGCATCAGCGTCTGCCGGAACAGGTCGACGATGCGACCCTCGTCCTGGGTCTCGATCACGATCAGGGGGGTGTTGGCGCGGATCAGTGCGCTCAGGTCCTGCAGCTCGCTCATGCCGGTTCGATCCTTCGGGGGCGCCACGATAGCAAAGGGATGGCCGCAGGTTCAGCGCGGTGCTACCTCCCGTCACCACCGCCGGTGTACGCTCGGGGCACGTACCCGGAAGCGAGGCTGGCATGAAGACGATCCTGGTGGCCGGTTCCAAGGGCGGGGTGGGCAAGACCACCGTCGCCACCCACCTGGCCGCGTACGCGGCATTGCAGGGCAGGGCCACGGTGATCGCCGACGCCGACCCTCAGGGCTCCAGCACCCGCTGGGCGCAACGGCGGGCCGGGCTGGAAAGCGCGGTGCTCCCCATTGATGTGCATCGGAAGAAGCAGTGGGCGCAGAAGCTGCCCGATGGCACCGAAACCGTCATCATCGACGCACCGGCGGGCGCGTTGGCCGACGATATCCCCCATTTCCTTGACGCTGCCGACGCGGTGGTGGTGCCGGTGCTGCCCTCGGCGCTCGACATCGAAGCCATCGTCGGCTTCCTCAACAGCCTGGCCCAGAACCCGCGGGTGCACAGCCGCAAGCTGCCGGTGGGGCTGGTCCTCAACCGCACCAAGCCCTGGACCCAGACCTCGCAGCAGGCGTTGCAGATGCTGGCCGAATGGCCGTACCCGGTGGTCGCGCAGCTGCGTGACAGCCAGAGCTACGTGGTCATGACCGGCCTCGGCCGCAGCCTGTTCGACTACCGCTCGGCCCAGGTGCGGGAGCATCAGGCCGACTGGGAGCCGCTGCTGTCCTGGCTCAAGCTTTGATGCCTGCGTCACTCTTCCTGCTGCATCCTCTTCTTCATGGAAACCCGCGATGCGTGAACTGATCCTGCTGCGCCATGCCCATGCCGAACCGGCTACCCCCGGCCAGGCCGACCTCGACCGGCCGTTGTCGCCGGTGGGGCTCGCCGAAGCCGAAGCCGCCGGCAAGTGGCTGAAGGAGAACAACCTGCTGCCGGACTGCGTGCTGTGCTCACCGGCGCGGCGTACCCGCGAAACCCTGGAAGCCGTGCTCGGCACCATCGGTTACGTGGAAAAGCGCCTGGAAGACCGCATCTACGAAGCCACCCCCGGCACCCTGGCGGCATTGGTGGACGACCGCCGTGATCTCGACCGGGTGCTGATCGTCGGCCACAACCCGGGCCTGGAGCGGCTGGTGGCGTTGATGACCGAGGGCACCAGCAGCGACTACCGCGGCATGCCGCCGGCCGGCATCGCCGTGCTCGGCTTCCCGCGCGAGGCCTCGATCGAGCCAGGCGTGGCCAGCCTGAACGCATTCTGGTGGCCGTGATCCGATGAGCCTGGCGCGGCGCAGCCGCTATCTGCTGCCCGCGCTGCTGGCACTCGGCCCGGCCTGGGCGGCCGTGCCCACGCCGACCACCCTGCCACCGGTGGTCGCCGAAGCGCACCGGGTAATGCGCGGATACCCAGCGTTCGCAGATCGGCTTCGAGGTGCGCACCCGTTTCGGGCAGCGTATCGAAGGCCTGTTCCCGCACTTCGAAGGGCGCATCGAGATCCTCTCCGACGGCCGCCACCAGGTGCACCTGAAGATGTTCACGCGCTCGGTCGAGATCCCCGGCAAGGCGCGCTATACCGGGTGGATGCGCGGCGAGGAGTTCTTCGATGCCGGCCGCCATCCGGTGGTCGAGTTCGACTCGCTGCCGTACTGGCCGGAAACCGTGGAGAGCGGTGGCGACATCAACGGCCGGCTGACCCTGCGCGGGATCAGCCACCCCGAGACACTGAAGGTCGAGAAGGCGGAGTGCGCCCGACCCGGCTATGATTGCGACGTCGTCAGCCGCGGTACCGTGCAGCGAGGCCGGTATGGCATGGACAGCTGGCAGCTTGCCTTGAGTGACCGAGTGACTTTCGTATTGCGTGCGCGCCTGAGCGAGGCGCCGAAACCGTGAACCTCCTGCTGCGTGTACTGGCGCTGGCAACCGTGTTGCTGGGCAGCGGTTGTGCATCGCTGTCGAATGCCGAGCGCGACCGCGCCGAGGCAATCGCCGTGCAGGCACGTTCGACCGTGGTCGACTGCCAGCGTGCAGACCGCTGTGCACAGGATTCGCCGCTGCGGGCGCTGGCCGGCCGGGCGTTCACCGAATCCACCCCGGAACGACCGCGCCACTACGCCACCCTGCTCGATGAGGGCGAGGGCGCCCTGGTCGCACGCCTGAACCTGCTGCGCAGCGCCACCCGCAGCATCGACCTGCAGACCTACATCTTCGACAAGGACGACAGCGCCCGTCTGGTCATCGACGAACTGCTGGCCGCATCGCGGCGCGGGGTGAAGGTGCGGCTGCTGATCGACCAGCTCTCGGCGATCTCCGACCTGCAGATCCTCGGCGCCCTGTCCGGCGCCCACCAGAACTTCCAGCTGCGGGTCTACAACCCGACCTTCGGCAAGGCCCGGCTGAACTACTTCGATTATGCCGGCAGCGTGCTGTGCTGCTTCCGCCGGTTCAACCAGCGCATGCACAACAAGCTGCTGGTGATCGACGATGCGATCGGCGTGGTCGGTGGCCGCAACTACCAGGACGACTATTACGACTGGGACCGCGAGTACAACTTCCGCGACCGCGATGTACTGATCGCCGGCCCGGAAGCACGTGCGATGGCGGCCAACTTCGACGCGTTCTGGCGCGCACACCGCAGCGTGCCGGCCGAGCGCCTCAACGACGTGGGCCGCACGTTGCTGCGCGAGGGCGTGCCAACGCTGCCGCCGGCCAGCTTCCGCCGCCCGGAACGGGTACAGCGGGTCAGTGCCGAAGCCAACGACACCGAGTTCGTCACCCGTTCCTTCGTCGATACCGCGCTACCGGTGGCTTCGGTGCGCTACGTGGCCGATCTGCCACGCAAGCATCGCCGCGAGAAGGCCGATGCACCGCTGGCCGGCCAGCATGTGACCGAGCCCCAGCTGGATGCGCTGATCGCCAGTGCGCAGAAGGAAGTGATCCTGCAGACGCCGTACCTGGTACTGTCCAAGCCGGCGCAGAAGCTGTTCCGTGAACTGCGCAAGCGCCCGCAGCCACCGCGCGTGGTGGTGTCCAGCAACAGCCTGGCGGCGACCGACAACCCGATCGTGTATGCATTGTCGTACAAGTACAAGCGGCGCAACATGCGCGAACTGGGCTTCAACATCTTCGAATACAAGCCGTTCCCGCTGGACGCGCCGGTTGACTACCGCAACCTGCTGCCCGACCCGATCGCTGCGCCCGGGGGGGAAGACGAGGGCGGTCGCAATCCGCTGATCGGTGGCAGTGCTGCCGGCAGCAACGCACGCGGTGGCAGCAGCAGTGGTTCGGATGCCGGCAGCAGGCAGGGCCCGTTGAATCGCCACAGCGATGGTGCCTACGACAACGCACGCGCACGCCGTCGCGCCGCCGGCAGCGAGGTGGAAACGCGCCTGCTGCGCACCGAGACGCGGCCGTCGTTCCTGGGCAGCAAGGCGGTCAACAAGCCGTTGCCGGTCACCCGCAAGGGCGCGCGCATGGGCCTGCACGCCAAGTCGCTGGTGGTCGACCGCCGCATCGGCGTGGTCGGCACCCACAACTTCGATCCGCGCAGCGAGAACTACAACACCGAAGGCGCGGTGATCATCGACGACCCGGTTTTTGCCGAGGAACTGGCGCAGAGCATCCTGCGTGACACCCACCCACAGAACTCCTGGACGGTGGCGCCACGGGCCAAGCCACCGGTGCTGTCGGGGCTGAACTACAGCGTCGGCAAGGCCTCCGAAGCGCTGCCCATCCTTGATTTCTGGCCCTGGCGCTACGCCACCGACTACGAGTTCAAGCCCGGCCCGGAGTGCCCGCAGCCGCTGCCGCGGCAGGATCCTGATTTCCATCGCTGCTACGTCGCCGTCGGCGACTTCCCCGAAGTCAACGTCGGCCCGAAGTGGCTGCTGGTGCGCATGCTGACCGCATTCGGCGCCGGTCTCGTTCCCATCCTCTGAAGGTACTCGCATGGCCCAGGTGTTCCGCGAAGCCGTTTCCATCGAGCAGCTCAACGCGCTCAGCCGCAACACGGCGATTGAATCCCTGGGCATCGTCTTCAGTGCCGCCGGCGAGGACTGGCTGCAGGCCACCATGCCGGTGGATGAGCGCACCCGCCAGCCCTACGGCATCCTGCACGGCGGTGCCTCGGTGGTGCTGGCCGAGACCCTGGGCAGCAGCGCCGGCAACCTGTGCGTGGATACCGGCAAGCAGGTCTGCGTGGGCCTGGAGATCAATGCCAACCACGTGCGTGCCGTGCGCTCGGGCACGGTCACCGGCACCGCCCGCGCGCTGCACGTCGGCCGCAGCACCCAGCTGTGGGAGATCCGCATCGAGGACGAGCAGGGCCGTCTGGTATGCATCTCGCGGCTGACCCTGGCGGTGGTGGCTGCCGGTCACGGCTGAGCCCCCCTGGCGCTCGTTGACGGCAGCGGAACCCAGCGTTCCCCGCCGATTGCCCCGGTCGATGGCGGTTATGGCCTAAATCGGCTGGCAGCGATGACGGCCCTCCGGTATCGTGCGCGGATGACTTCCCCCACTCCGGCCCCCCGTGGCGGCGTGGCGCGTGTGTGCCGTTACCTGTACCGCGTACCGCTGCTGTTGGTCCACATCATCGTGTTCCTGCCGCTCATCCTGATCGGCATGCTTCCGCCGTGGGGCGAACTGCGCGTGGGCGAGGCGACCTTCGGCGCCAAGGTGGTCAACTGGTGGCAGGGCGGATTGATGTGGATCTTCGGCTTCCGCCTGGTGCAGGTCGGCGCGCCGCTGCCCGGTGCCGTGCTGTTCGTGGCCAACCATGTCAGCTGGGTGGATATCTGCATCCTGCACAGCCAGCGCATGATGGGCTTCGTCGCCAAGCGCGAGATCGCCAGCTGGCCGCTGGTGGGTTGGCTGGCCGCGCGCGGCCAGACCATCTTCCACCAGCGTGGCAACACCGAATCGCTCGGTGGCGTGATGCAGGTGATGGCCGACCGCCTGCGCGAGGGCAAGGCCGTGGGCGTGTTCCCGGAAGGGCGGACCCGCGGCGGTCACGAAGTGGGCCCGTTCCACGCCCGCATCTTCCAGGCCGCGGTCGAGACCGGCGTGCCGGTGCAGCCGGTGGCCCTGGTGTACGGGGCGAAGGGCGACGCGCAGACCATCGTCGCGTTCGGTCCGAACGAGAGCTTCTTTGCCAATTTCCTGCGCCTGCTCGGCGAGCCGGCGCGACGTGCGGAAGTGCACTTCCTGGCGCCGATCGGTGCACAGGACCTGGAAGGCCGTCGGCGCATCGCGGAAACCTCGCGCGCGCGCATCGTGGCGGCCATGAGCGCCGGGTGAGGCTGCGGTGGCCCTGATCCCGCCACCTGTCCTGGACGCCGGTACGCCGACGCTGCATGCGGCTGACTATCAGCCGCCGCGCTGGCTGCGCAATCCGCACCTGCAGTCGATGCTCAGCTCCAGCCGCATGCGCCTGCAGCGCGGCCTGCTGCGGCTGGCGGCCACCGGTGCGGTCAGCGAAGAGCTGATCCTCGATGGTGGTGATGGCGTGCGCCTGCAGGGCTGGCACAGCCATGTCGAAGGCCGCGAGCCCAAGGGCATCGCGCTGCTGCTGCATGGCTGGGAAGGCAGTGCCGAATCCAGCTACATGCGCATGGCCGCCGCGCGTATGATCGAGCAGGGCTTCGACGTGGTGCGGCTGAACTTCCGCGACCACGGCAACACCCATCACCTGAACCCCGGCATCTTCCACTCCAATCTCATCGATGAAGTGGTGCACGCCGCGGGCGATATCGCCCAGCGCTGGCCGCAGCTGCCGCTGGTGGCCGCCGGTTATTCGCTGGGTGGCAACTTCGTGCTGCGCCTGGCCCTGCGCGCGCCGGCGGCCGGCGTGCCGCTGCTGCGCGTCGCC
>OJST01000305.1_pt1 | contig 11962 bp, 8 predicted proteins | sample 1599491 | NCBI WGS metagenome assembly OJST01 (sample SAMN04436635, study PRJEB24849) | human gut metagenome | biome: human gut; feature: NICU; material: stool | host: Homo sapiens | place: USA: Saint Louis, MO | collected 2010-02-10
AAAAAAGGGGCGGGTCCGCGAGGATCCGCCCCTTTCCGGTAGTGCCGGCCGCTGGCCGGCAACTGCACGGTGGAAATCCGTCTGGCAGCCGGCCAGCGGCCGGCTCTACCGCAACAGCAGTCAGCTGTTCTTCTTCGCGGCCATCGCTGCGGCCAGCTCGGCCTTGAATTCCTCGAAGGTCTGGCCCTTCTCCCTGGCTTCGGCCTGTGCGGCATCGCGCAGCGCATCGGAGTACATCAGGCGCACCGGCGTGCCGTTGCGCTCGTGCAGTTCACCGGCCTGCATGATCAGCGCCAGCACCTGCGCAGCGCTCTCGCTGTGGCCCGCGATGCGGCCGTCCATGCCCAGCACCCATTCGCCGTCACGGCGCACGACACCGGCCAGCAGGGTGCGCTGTGCATCGCGCAGTTCCGCATGCGGCTCCACCGGCGAGGCCTGCGCGGCGGCCTTGTTGGCGGCCTGCTTTTCCTGGCGACGGCGCTGGTCGCGGCGGGTCTTGGAGCTGGTGGACATGGTGCGGTACCGCTGCGAAGGGGGGCGCAAGGATAGCGCACCCCGCCCGCAGCACCGCTTCACACCCCTCAGTCCAGCACTTTGCCGTGCCGCCAGTAGCCCATGAAGGTGATCGCGCGGCGGTCCAGCCCGCAATCGCGCACCAGATGGCGACGGATCGCCATCACGGCCCCCGCCTCGCCCGCCACCCAAGCGTACAGCGGCCCGGCCACGCGGGTATCGGCCTGCTCCCAGAGGATCTGCGTATCGACGTCGATCTCCTCCAGCGCATCGCCGGCAGTCACGCCCGAGGTCGCTGCCAACCGCGCCTGGACCGCCTGCAGCAACCGCTGTCCGTAGGCGGCCTGCCCGCGCGGCAGCCAGACCAGCTCGGCGCTGGAGGGCGCCTTCAGGTGCACCGCATCACCGGCCTGCGCCACCTCCAGCAGCGCCAGCGTGCGCGGTGGGTCGACCATGGCCGCCAGTTCCTCGAGGATGCCGGCCACCGCAGGCAACGCGGTTTCATCGGCCACCAGCAGCACCTGGCCGACACCGGCCGGTGGCTTCCACTCCCAGCCCTCGCTGCTCCCGGCACAGTCGGCGTCCGGGGCCAGCAGCACCACGCGGTCGCCTGGGCGGGCGTGCATGGCCCAGCGCGAGGCGGGGCCGGTTTCGCCATGGATGACGAAATCGACGTCGACCTCGCCCTGCTCCGCGCGCAACTGGCGGATGGTGTAGGTACGCATCGGCGGGCGCTTGTCGTCCGGCAGGGCCCGGTAGCGTGGGTACCAGTCTTCACCGCTGGGGACCTGCGGTACCTCCTGGCCGGGCAAGGGGAAGAACACCTTGATGCGCTGGTCAGGGCCTTCGGTCTTCATCCGCGCCACGTCGGCACCGGTGAACACCATGCGGTCCAGGGAAGGGGAAAGAACGCGGCGCTCCTTCAGCGCCACCTCGAACAGGCGGTAGGTCTGCTGCGCAGCCATGGGGAACCTCATGCAACGACATCGGATTGGCTGGCTGTCGTGCATCCACGCACCGGCTGGCTGGAGTGCCCAGCCTAGTCCGGTCGTTTCTCTTCGCAAGCGTTGCGGGCAAAGCGGCCGGCCCTACCCCTGCGCGCTGCTCAATGGCCCGTGCAGGCCGCCTGTGCCGCGCGTTCACGCTGGTGTTCCCAGTACCAGAACACGAAGCCGGCGGCGAAGAACGCGGCCTGCCCCAGTGCCAGGTGCAGCGGGCTGGCGCTGAGCAGCGGCGACACCACGCCGGCCACCACCGTGCTGATCATCAGCTGCACGAAGGCCTGCAGCGACGAGGCCAGGCCGCGCTGATGCGGGTACATGTCCAGCACCGCCAGCGCCAGGATCGGGAAGATCAATGCCATGCCCATGCCGCCCAGGAAGATCGGCAGCACCGCCCACGGCAGCACGAACTGCGGCGACAGCGCCACGTAGCCGACATTCAGCAGCACCGACAGCGCACACAGGCCGAAACCAATGGACACCTGGCGGGTGGGCGTGGTGTGCCCGGCCATGCGCCCGGACAGGAACGAGCCGGTGGTCATGCCGCCGATGGTGGGGATGAACAGCCAGGCAAAACCACCCTCGCCCAGATGCAGGTGCTGCATCACGAACACCGGCGCCGAGGAGATGTACAGGAAAATGCCGCCGAAACCGATGCTGCCGGCCAGCGCCAGGCGCAGGAACCGCGGGTTGAAACCGATGCGCACGTAATCACGCAGCAGCACGCGCGGTGACAACGGCACCCGTGCCTCCACCGGATGGGTTTCCGGCAGGTAGCGTGCGGTGGCCGCCAGCAGGAGCAGCGCAAACATCACCAGGAACCAGAAAATCAGTGGCCAGCCGGCGCCACTGAGCAGGATCCAGCCGCCAATGATCGGTGCGATGGCCGGAGCGATGCCGAACAGCATCGATACCTGGCTCATCAGGCGCTGCGCGTCGTGTCCGTGGTACAGGTCGCGGATCACCGCGCGGCCGACGATCATGCCGACGCCCGCTGACAGGCCCTGCAGCGCGCGGAACGCCAGCAGCGTGGTCAGGTCGGTGGACAGCGCACAGCCGACCGAAGCGCCGACGAACACCACCAGGCCACCGAGGATCACCCGCTTGCGGCCCCAGGCATCGGACAACGGGCCGTGCGCCAGGCTCATCAGGCCGTAGAACAGCAGGTACACGCTGATGGTCTGCTGCACCGCCACTTCGTCCACCGCCAGGCGCTGGGCCAGCTGCGGGAACGCGGGGAAGATGGTGTCGATCGAAAACGGACCGAACATGGCCAGGCCGGCGAGCAGCAGGGCCATGCGGCGGGTGGAGGGAGCAACAGCGGCGGTCATGGAAGGCGTCCGGCAGGGCCATGCGCGGCACGCACGGCGGGCGCCGGTCCCCTGCAGCAGGGACGGCGCCAGATGAATTCGGGTATCCGCCCATCATAGGTGGGGATTGCGCCTGATGCCATGCAGCAGTGCACAAAACGCACGGACGGGCCATCGGCCATTCAGGCGCGGCCGCCAGGTCCGAAGGCGGCCGCCGCGCCCGCAACGGGCTATAATCGGCGGGCAACACGGTGGGAGAAGCGGAACACCGCTGCCGAAGGCGCAACGCCCGTAATCGCTCAGGCCCGATACCACCCGTAACACAACTCTGGAGAGACCGGTTCGATCCGGCGCCGAAGGGGCACGAAGCTGCGGTCCGCCGCGCTTTTAAACTCTCAGGCAAAAGGACAGAGGGGCGCCCCGCAGACCGCCGACCGGCGGCTTGTGCCCGTGCGTGTGCCCTTTCCTGACGGATCCTTCGCCATGTCCCAGAACACCCCTTCCCTGCGTGAGCTCGAGCACCACAACGCGTTCGTCGAGCGCCACATCGGCCCCAACGACGCCGAGATCGCGCAGATGCTCGACGTCGTCGGCCACGCGTCGCTGGATGCGATGACCGACGCCATCGTGCCGGCCAAGATCAAGTCGCCGGCACCGCTGGCACTGCCGGAGTCGATGACCGAAGTGCAGGCACTGGCGAAGATCCGTGCGATCGCCGACAAGAACACCGTGCTGCGCAGCTTCATCGGCCAGGGTTACTACGGTACCCACACGCCGAACGTGATCCTGCGCAACATCCTGGAAAACCCGGCGTGGTACACCGCCTATACCCCGTACCAGGCGGAAATCTCGCAGGGCCGCATGGAAGCGCTGATCAACTTCCAGACCCTGTGCGCCGACCTGACCGGCATGGAAATCGCCAACGCCTCGCTGCTGGACGAAGCCACCGCCGCCGCCGAAGCGATGACTCTGGCCAAGCGTTCGGCCAAATCGAAGTCGGACACCTTCTTCGTGCACGACGCCGTGCACCCACAGACCCTGGAACTGCTGCGTACCCGCGCCGAGCCCATGGGCATCGTGCTGCGCGTCGGCACCCCGGCCGAAGCACTGGAAGCAGAAGCGTTCGGCCTGCTGCTGCAGTATCCGGACACCTTCGGCCAGGTCGGCGACTACAAGGCGCTGGTCGATGCCGTGCACGCACGCGGCGGCCTGGTGGCCGTGGCCACCGACCTGCTGGCCCTGACCCTGCTGGCTGCCCCGGGCGAATGGGGCGCGGACATCGTGGTCGGCAACAGCCAGCGTTTCGGCGTGCCGTTCGGCTTCGGTGGCCCGCACGCCGCCTTCATGGCCTGCCGTGACGCCTACAAGCGCTCGATGCCGGGCCGCCTGATCGGCGTTTCGATCGATGCCCAGGGCAACCCGGCCTACCGCCTGACCCTGCAGACCCGCGAACAGCACATCCGCCGCGAGAAGGCCACCTCCAACATCTGTACCGCGCAGGTGCTGCTGGCGGTGATGGCCTCGATGTACGCCGTTTACCACGGCCCGGAAGGCCTGACCCGCATTGCCCGCCGCACGCACCGCCTGGCCTCGATCCTGGCCGCAGCGCTGCGCAATGCCGGCGTGCAGGTCGGTGGCGACTTCTTCGACACCCTGCACGTCACCGGCGTGCATGCCGATGAAATCCATGCCAAGGCACGCGCCGCCGGTTACAACCTGCGCGCGATCGACAGCGACTCGGTCGGCATCAGTCTGGACGAGACCACCACCCGCGCCGACATCGTCGCCGTGGCTGCGGTGTTCGGTGCCTCGCTGGACGTCGACGCGCTGGACGCCAGCACCGCCGACGCGCTGCCGGCCGGCCTGCTGCGCCAGTCCGCGTTCCTGACCCACCCGGTGTTCAACACCCACCACAGCGAGCACGAACTGCTGCGCTACCTGCGTTCGCTGGCCGACAAGGACCTGGCGATGGACCGCACGATGATCCCGCTGGGTTCGTGCACCATGAAGCTCAACGCCACCGCCGAGATGATCCCGGTGACCTGGCCGGAGTTCTCGCAGATCCACCCGCTGGTGCCGGCCGACCAGGCGCTGGGCTACAAGGAACTGATCGACACGCTGGAAGCGATGCTGGTCGAATGCACCGGCTACGACGCGGTCAGCCTGCAGCCGAACTCCGGCGCACAGGGCGAGTACGCCGGCCTGCTGGCGATCCGCGCCTACCACCGCTCGCGCGGCGAAGGCCACCGCGACATCTGCCTGATCCCGGATTCGGCGCACGGCACCAACCCGGCCTCGGCGCAGATGTGCGGCATGAAGGTGGTGGTCACCAAGACCGATGCCAACGGCAATGTCGATGTGGAAGACATCCGCCTCAACGCCGAGAAGTACAGCGACCGCCTGGCCGCGATCATGATGACCTACCCGTCCACGCACGGCGTGTTCGAGGAAGAGGTGGTCGAGATCTGCGAGATCATCCACAAGCACGGCGGCCAGGTGTACACCGACGGCGCCAACATGAACGCCCTGGTCGGCGTGGCCAAGCCCGGCAAGTGGGGTTCGGACGTTTCGCACCTGAACCTGCACAAGACCTTCTGCATTCCGCACGGCGGTGGCGGCCCGGGCGTCGGCCCGTGCGCGGTCAAGGAGCACCTGGCGCCGTTCCTGCCGGGCAAGCTGGGTGACAACGGTCCGGTCGGCATGGTCAGCGCGGCCAGCTTCGGCAGCGCCTCGATCCTGCCGATCAGCTGGATGTACATCGCGATGATGGGCCGCGAAGGCCTGCGCAAGGCCACCCAGGTCGCGCAGCTCAACGCCAACTACATCGCCAAGCGCCTGGCGCCGCACTTCAAGACGCTGTACACCGGCCGCAACGGCCTGGTGGCGCACGAGTGCATCCTCGACGTGCGCCCGCTGGAGAAGACCAGCGGCATCGGCGCCGAGGACGTCGCCAAGCGCCTGATCGACTTCGGCTTCCACGCCCCGACCCTGAGCTTCCCGGTGGCCGGCACGCTGATGGTCGAGCCGACCGAGAGTGAGTCGCTGCACGAGCTGGACCGCTTCATCAACGCCATGATCCAGATCCGAGAGGAAATCAGCGCGATCGAAGACGGCCGCCTGGACCGCGAGGACAACCCGCTGAAGAACGCGCCGCACACTGCCACCGCAGTGACCGCCAGCGAGTGGACCCACTCCTACCCGCGCGAACTGGCTGCCTTCCCGCTGGCCAGCCTGAAGCAGAGCAAGTACTGGCCGCCGGTGGCACGCGTCGACAACGTGTACGGCGACAAGAACGTGATGTGCGCCTGCATCCCGGTCGATGCCTACAAGGACGATGAAGTCGAAGCGTGATTGACGGAACGGCCCGCGCAAGCGGGCCGTTTTCATGAGGGTGTGTGGACCAGGGCCCACACGCACAAACATCCGATCACGGGTCCGGCATCTGCCCCAGGCTCAACTGCCACGACACGCCGAAGCGATCCTGCACCCAGCCGTAGCGGTTGCTGAAGTCATAGTCGCCCACCGGCATCAGCCAGTGGCCGCCCTCGCCCAGCACGCGCGCGGCGCGCTCGAACTGCTCGGCGCCGGAGCACTCGACGAACAGCGAGATCGACGGGCTGAAGGTGAAATCGTGCACGTCCAGGCTGTCAAAGCACAGGTAGTGGGTGCCACCGAGCAGGAAGATGGCCTGTCGGACCTGCCCGGGCACGCCGGCACCGGCGCCGTCCGGATGGCGCTGCATTGCCAGCAGGCGGAAATCGGCGAAGGCCTCGGCGTACAGGGCCAGCGCGGCCTCGGCCTGGCCGGTAAACATCAGGAAGGGGCGACTGCGCAGCATGCGGTACTCCCGGTCGACGGGCCGATGACGGCCCACACGATCAGGATGGCACGGCAGATGTGCAGCCCCCGTGGTAGTGCCGGCCGCTGGCCGGCAGCTTCAGTCACGCCTCGCGCATGCGCCGCGCGATGGCGCTGCCGGCGGCGATGGTGGCGGTCAGCGCCACCATCGACAGGAACTGCAGGCGGGTGTGCGACTCGCTCAGCAGCAGGCCGAAGATCAGCGCCAGGATCGCCAGCGCGCAGCAGGTCAGCCACGGGAAGCCCGCCATGCGGAACGGCAGCCGGGTACCCAGGCGATCCGCGCGGCGGCGCAACACCAGTTGTGAGACCAGCGACAGCGTCCACACCAGCAGGCAGGTCGAACCGACGATGTTCAGCAGCACCGGCAGCACCCGGTCCGGGAACAGCAGTTCCATCACCGTGGCGGCGAAACCGAACAGCACGCTGGCCAGCACGGCAATGACCGGCACCTGGCGCGGATCGGTCCAGCCCAGCACGGCCGGGGCTTCGCGGCGCTGCGCCAGTGAATACATCATGCGCGAGGCGCCGTAGAGGTTGGCATTGAGTGCCGACAGCAGCGCGATCACCGCGATCAGGGTGATGGCGGTGCCGGCACCCGGAATACGGGCAATGTCCAGCACGGCGGCGAAGGGCGACTTCAACGCTTCGCTGGTCCACGGCACCACGGCGATGATCACGCTCAGCGAGCCGATGTAGAACACCAGGATGCGCCACGCCACGGTGCGGATGGCACGGGCGATGCTGCGTTCCGGATCTTCGGTCTCCGCCGCCGCAACGGCGACGATCTCGGTGCCACCGAAGGCAAAAACGACAACCAGCAGTGCAGCGCCAATACCGGCCAGGCCCTTCGGTGCGAAGCCACCATGCTCGGTGAAGTTGCTCAGGCCCGGCGAGGTCACCTGCGGCAGCCAGCCCATCAGCAGCGCCACGCCGATGGCGATGAAGGCCAGGATCGCCGCCACTTTGAGGATGGCGAACCAGAATTCGAACTCGCCGAAGTTCTTCACCCCGAGCAGGTTGATCGCGGTGAAGAACAGCATGAAGGCCAGCGCCGCCATCGGTACAGGTACTGCTGGCCAGACCGTGGCCAGCAGCCCGGCCGCTCCCACCGCCTCGGCGGCGATCACGATCACCAGCTGCACCCACCACAACCAGCCGACGGTGGCACCGGCGGTGGCGCCCATGGCATCGGCGGCATAGACCGAGAACGCGCCGCTGGTCGGTTTGGCCGCCGCCATTTCGCCCAGAGCGTTCATCACGATGATCACCAGCGCGCCGGCGACCAGATACGACACCAGGACCGCCGGACCGGCCGCCTGCACACCCACGCCCGAGCCGAGGAACAGGCCGGCGCCGATGGCGCTGCCCAGGCCCATCATGATCAGCTGGCGGGGCTTGAGCGAATGTCCGAGGCGGGACGGTGAAGCGGTCGGAATCGAGTTGGGCATCGGCAGGGCTGGCGGCGGGCTACAGGGGCGACACCTTACCCTGTCCAATGCCCGCGGGGATAGGCACAGCGCAGCAGGCGGCTCAGGCCAGTGCCGGCTCTCCGACACTGCCACCAATACGGGCGCGGTAGGCACGCGGCGAGAAACCGGTTTCAGCCTTGAACTTGCGGGTGAAGGCGCTCTGGTCGCTGAAACCGCAGGCCTGGCCGATGCTGGCGATGCTCTCGTCACCGTGCAGCAGGTGCATGGCCATCTGGATCCGCAGCCGGGTCAGCACCTGCTGCGGGGTCATCTGGAACACCTTGCGGAAGCTGCGCTCCAGCTTGGACAGCGAAAAGCCGGTGATGTCCAGCAGGGTCTGCATGCGCACGTTCTCGGCGTAGTGCGCGTTGAGGTGGGCCAGCGCCAGCCGCAGCTGCTCGTACTGGGTACCCAGGCTGTCCTTCTGGCCCAGGTCGCGGGAAATGCCGATCAGGCCCTCGATGGCCCCATCGACCACCAGCGGACGCTTGCAGGTCAGGCACCAGCCCGGTTCGCGGTTGGCGAACAGGTGCAGCTCCATCAGATTCTCGATCACCTCACCGGCCAGCACGCGGGCGTCCTGGTCCACGTAGTCGGCGCTCAGCCCGGTCGGGTAGATCTCCGCCGCGGTACGCCCGATCACGTCCTTGCGGGCGCGCAGGCCCAGCCGCCGCAGCATGGTCTGGTTGACGTGGGTGTAACGCCCCTGAAGGTCCTTGATGAAGAACAGCACATCCGGGATGGCGTCGAACAGGGCTTCGATGTCGGCGGGCTCGACTCGCATGGAACAAGCATACCCGAGCCTGCTTTTGCCTGTACGTTCACCTTTGCCGGACCTCGGTTTAACGGGCCCGGTTCCAGTGTCGTGGTTCTCTTTGAGCATCCGGAGCCAACGTCAATGGCCGCCAGCAAGCCGACCGGCAAGCGCGCAACCACCCACGCCGAGAACCACCACCGCGGCGACGGCGATGAACTGCGCCAGCAGGCCGGGGGCAGTCATCCGGCGATGACCACCGATCAGGGCATCCCGGTGGCAGACAACCAGAACTCCCTGCGGCAGGGACCTCGGGGGCCTACGCTGCTGGAGGACTTCATCCTGCGCGAGAAGATCACCCACTTCGACCATGAGCGCATTCCCGAGCGCATCGTGCACGCCCGCGGCAGCGCTGCGCATGGCTACTTCGAGTTGACCCGATCACTGAAGGCGCATACCCGCGCGCGCATCCTGACCGAGGTTGGCGTGAAGACACCCGTGTTCACCCGCTTCTCGACCGTGGCCGGTGGCGCAGGTTCGGTGGACACCCCGCGCGACGTGCGCGGCTTCGCGGTGAAGTTCTATACCAGGGAGGGCAACTGGGACCTGGTCGGCAACAACATCCCGGTGTTCTTCGTCCAGGACGCCATGAAATTCCCGGACCTGGTGCACGCGGTGAAGATGGAACCGGACCGTGCCTTCCCGCAGGCCGCGTCGGCCCATGACACGTTCTGGGACTTCATTTCGCTGATGCCCGAATCGATGCACATGATCATGTGGGCGATGAGCGACCGCGCCATACCGCGTTCGCTGCGGATGATCGAAGGCTTCGGTGTGCACAGCTTCCGCCTGCTGAACGAGGCCGGCGAGTCAACGTTCGTCAAGTTCCACTGGCGGCCCAAGCTGGGTATCCAGTCCACGGTCTGGGACGAAGCATTGAAACTGCAATCGGCCGACAATGACTTCCATCGCCGCGACCTGTTCGAGGCCATCCAGCGCGGCGACTTCCCGGAATGGGAACTGGCGGTGCAGTTGTTCACCGAAGAAGACGCCGACGCATTCCCGTTCGATCATCTGGACCCGACCAAGATCATTCCCGAATCGCTGGTGCCGTTGCAGGTCATCGGGCGCATGGTGCTGGACCGCTGGCCGGACAACTTCTTCGCCGAGACCGAGCAGGTGGCTTTCTGCCCGGCCAACGTGCCACCGGGCATCGAGTTCAGCAACGACCCGCTGCTGCAGGGGCGCCTGTTCTCCTACCTGGACACCCAGCTGCTGCGCCTGGGCGGCCCGAACTTCCACCAGATCCCGGTGAATGCGCCCAAGTGCCCGTTTGCCAATCATCAGCGCGACGGCCACATGCAGATGCAGGTTCTCAAGGGTCGGGTGGCCTACGATCCCAGTTCGCTGCAGGAGGACACCCCGCGCGAGACGCCTGCCGGATTCCGCAGCCATGCCAGCGCCGACGATGGCCACAAGGGTCGCACCCGCGCGGAGAGTTTCGCCGACCACTACAGCCAGGCCCGCATGTTCTTCCGCAGCCTCGAAAAGCCGGAGCAGGCGCACCTGGCATCGGCGCTGGTGTTCGAGTTGTCCAAGGTGGAAACGCTGAAGGTGCGGGTACGCACCGTCAGCCACCTGCGCAACATCGATGACTCACTGGCGCAGCGCGTGGCCGATGGTCTGGCGTTGCCTGCACTGCCCGACCCAGCGCCGACCGCTACCCCAGTGCGGGACATGCCCCCCGCCCCCGAAGTGCGGGTGATCGGTCGCAATAAGCCTACCCTGCAGGGTCGCTGCATCGGCATCCTGTTCGATGAAGGCTCCGACGCCCGGATCATTGCCAGCCTGAGCAAGGCAGCCAGGAAAGCAGGTGCGGATGTGAAGCTGGTCGCCCCCAGAGTGGGTGGCGCCACGCTCAGCGATGGCGCGCTGCAGGCGGCGGATGGGCAACTGGCGGGCACCCCGTCGGCCGTGTTCGATGCAGTAGCCGTGGTGCTCAGCCCGGAAGCGGCGAAGGCCTTGTCGAAAGAGAGTGCAGCCATCGAATTCGTCAGCCAGGCGTGGGCGCACCTGAAGGCCATCGCCAGCGATGCGGGCGGCCAGACGCTGCTGAAGGCGGCAAGGGTCGGCAACGACGCCGGCATCGTCGAAGCGGAAGACGCCAAGGCATTCCTGGCGGCGGCCGCCACCCGCCAGTGGGCGCGCGAACCCAAGCTGCGCCTGCTGGCCTGACTACAACAACAGGAGAACTGTCATGCCCCGTGGTGACAAATCCGCATACTCCGATAAACAGAAGCGCCAGGCCGAGCACATCGAGGAAAGCGAGCGCGAGCGCGGTGCCAGCGAAGGCACCGCCGAGCGCATTGCCTGGGCGACCGTGAACAAGCAGGATGGTGGTGGCAAGCGTAGCGGCAGCGCGCGCAAGGGTACGAAGAAGGCGACCAGCAAGAAGGCTGCCAAGAAGGCGCCTGCCAGGAAGTCGGGCACAAAGAAGGCCACGACCAAGGCGACGGCGGCGAAGAAGGCCCCTGCGAAGAAGACGACAGCCAGGAAGGTGGCGGCAAAGAAGGCACCGGCTCGCAAGACAGCCACAAAGAAGACCGCAAAGAAGACAGCGGCCAAGAAGGCCGGTACAGCCGCCTCGCGCAGTGCTGCAGCGAAGAAGGCGGCGAAGACACGTGCGGCGAAGAAGACCGTGCGCAAGGTGGCAGCGAAGAAGGCCGCGCGTACCCGCGCGCGCGGCTGAGTCCTTCGATCAGGGCGACAGCGTCCTCATCCACGCGGCAACTTCGGCTGCGGCTGCGTCAGCGCGTGCCTGCAGCAGCAGATGCGGCCCTTCCAGCGAAACATGTCGGGCATCCGGCAAAAGGGCCTGCAGTTCTGCCACGCTGGGCGGCCACAGCAGGCGGTCATGGCACGCGTGCAGGCACAGCGTCGGCACGTCGATTGCCGGCAGCAATGCGCGTACGTCGACGCGCAGGGTCGCTGCGGCGCGTCGCCGCAGTGTGGCCGCCGGAATCCGGGCCACCGCATCGCGCAGCATCGACAGGT
>OJST01000306.1_pt1 | contig 11914 bp, 10 predicted proteins | sample 1599491 | NCBI WGS metagenome assembly OJST01 (sample SAMN04436635, study PRJEB24849) | human gut metagenome | biome: human gut; feature: NICU; material: stool | host: Homo sapiens | place: USA: Saint Louis, MO | collected 2010-02-10
ATGATCATTCAATCCGTGTAGGTATCAAAGAAAGTGGACCTGTTATCGTAGCTGCTGCACTTATTATGTTCAGTGTATTCATCGCATTCGTCTTCCAAGATGACAGTGCAATTAAGTCAATGGGTATCGCATTAGGTTTCGGTGTGTTATTCGACGCATTCGTCGTACGTATGACATTAATTCCAGCATTGACGAAACTCTTTGGTAAAGCTTCATGGTACCTTCCTAAATGGTTAGGTGCAGTATTGCCAAACGTTGACGTTGAAGGTAAAGCTTTAGAAGAAGATAATCATCACGACACATCTTCTGAAAAAGGTCATGTCAACGATAAAAATAGTGAATACTCTAGACAAGACAAAGATAACTATGTTTATCAAAATGACAAACGTAACTACAATCGCAATTATAATGACGAAGATTATAACCGTTCTGTGCATTTAAATAATCATCATGACCAGCATCATCGCCAACATCAATATGATAATCAACGTGATGATATCGACTATGAATCACTTTATACTCAAGATGGCGACCATACTCATCATGATGAACGTAATTATAATGATCGACACTATCAAGACAATTACGATAGAAATGATGATTATCGTCACAACAATCATGATCATCAAAATGATAACCATGATTATCATGATTCAAATTTTGATAAAACAACAAACTTATACAAAGAATTAACTGATAGCAATATTGATCAAGATGTATTATTCAAAGCATTAATGTTATACGCTCGTGAAAACAACAAAGGTGTTTACGATAGATATAACCGATCATCTCAACATCGTCATGATGACGAACTTAGAGACTAATATTAAAAAGGGGGAAACACGTTATGTTAAAACGACGTAGTTCGAAATTCTTAGGACTACTAGCCACACTAGCCTTAGCCATAGTGCTAAGTGCTTGTGGTAATAGTGGTAACGGTAGTGGTTCATCAGACGATAGTCAAACATCACTTGGTAATAAAGAAATCGAAATATCTTATATCGCGAGTGATAATTCAACACCACGTTCACTAGTTATAGCAGAAGTATTGAAAAAAGCAGGTTATGATGTAACAACTACACCAGTAACAGCAAGTGGCCCGTTATATGCTGCTGTATCAGAGAACTCTGATTCATTCCATGCATCAGGTATATTCCCTACTACTGATAAAAGTTACTACGATAAGTTCAAAAGTAAATTAACAATTTATGATGATAAACATTTAATTGATAACGCAAAAGTAGGTTTAGCCGTACCTAAGTACGTGCAAGATGTCGACTCAATTAGTGACTTAAAAAACAGTGACTTCGGAAAATCTGTAGATTGGGCAATTCAAGGCACAGACGCACGTAATGGCGTTATGCAAGAAACTAAAGATGAACTTGATAGTGACAACTTGGATAAATATAGCTTGAAAGAAAGTTCTGACCAAGACCAATTCAAGAAAATTCAATCTGCTTTTAAACAACAAGAACCTATCGTCTTCACAGCAATGGAACCTAGCTGGTTCTCTAAAGAATTAGACGTTAAAATGTTGAAAGATCCAGACAACATTTATGGTAATAATAATCAACATATTGACTTAGTATTTAACAAAGACTTTAAAGAAGCACATCCAGCTGCATACACAGTTGCAACACGTATGGCAGATGATTGGAGTAAATCTGACGAAGACAAATTAGCTAAAAAAATCTTTGTTGATAACAAAAATCCAGAACAAGTAGCTAAAGACTATGTGGATGATAATGATAATAAAGTAGATGAATGGTTAGAAGGTATTGAGACTATCTAATTACAAAGTAAAGAAAGACAAATAAAGAATATGCTCGTTTGGTGTAGCATATTTAAAACTCATAATGCAAATTTACAGTAGCAAACCGAGTTGAGAAGGCGCTTAAGACAAACTCTTCTCAATCGTAGCTATTATTGCGAGGGAGTGAAACTAAACTCAGTTTCGCTCCTACTTTTTTATATCGCTCTTATAGTATTAAACGTTTCAAATAACTTATTTACTCTTTTTTTATAAACAAATTTAAACGTAGTATCAGTTGTTATGTTTGGAAAAATCAACTTTATTGTGATAAATTACTCTTATTACGTCAGGCTATCTGACTAGATTAAATAAATAGGAGAATCAGATAATGCCGTCAGCAAATCAAAAGCGTATGATTAAACATATTCATGAAACAGTGTTTATACTTTTACATGATTATCATTTTGATGAAATCACGGTTCAAAAAATATGTGATATTGCAGAAATCAACCGCAGTACGTTCTATAGATACTTCCAAGATAAATATGAATTACTCTACACTTTACCTGACTTTATTACACAACAAATTATAGCTAAAAGTGACACATCAGCAGACATTACAACCCCTGAATCATTTGAAGACTTTATCTATTACATTGGTAATAATAAAAAGATTTTTAAGCATCTATTAGTTTCGTCTCGACAGGCAGATGTATTTAGAAGTTTAACGAATGTGAGTCGCGAAATGATGTTAAATAACCCAACTCGTAAGCGTGCCCCCTTAGCGCAAAAGATTAGAGAAAGTAAACATCCTGAAATTGTAGCTGATTTTTACAGTAGTGGCGTAATAGAAGTACTAAGACGTTGGGTAGAAAATGACTATAACTATACAGTTGAAGAAGTGTTTGTAACATTAAATAATGTGCTTGAAACGTCATTATATTGTTATGATAAATAAAAGCAATCTCACATAAATTAAGAGTGAGATTGCTTTTTTGTCATTTGCGTTTTTTAACGTCTACTGTCTTGTAAACCATAAAAATACTATTAGCTATGATTAATAATGCTAGAATGACCATTGGCCAAATACCTATATTAATCATATTAAATATGGTTCTGTTGCAAAGTTGAATTTATATTATAATTTTAATAAAAAGGAGTCTTTTGTATGAACTATTTCAGATATAAACAATTTAACAAGGATGTTATCACTGTAGCCGTTGGCTACTATCTAAGATATGCATTGAGTTATCGTGATATATCTGAAATATTAAGGGAACGTGGTGTAAACGTTCATCATTCAACGGTCTATCGTTGGGTTCAAGAATATGCCCCGATTTTATATCAGATTTGGAAGAAAAAGCATAAAAAAGCTTATGACAAATGGCGTATTGATGAGACGTACATCAATATAAAAGGAAAATGGAACTATTTATATCGTGCCATTGATGCAGAGGGACATACATTAGATATTTGGTTGCGTAAGCAACGAGATAATCATTCAGCATATGCGTTTATCAAACGTCTCATTAAACAATTTGGTAAACCTCAAAAGGTAATTACAGATCAGGCACCTTCAACGAAGGTAGCAATGGCTAAAGTAATTAAAGCTTTTAAACTTAAACCTGACTGTCATTGTACATCGAAATATCTGAATAACCTCATTGAGCAAGATCACCGTCATATTAAAGTAAGAAAGACAAGATATCAAAGTATCAATACGGCAAAGAATACTTTAAAAGGTATTGAATGTATTTACGCTCTATATAAAAAGAACCGCAGGTCTCTTCAGATCTACGGATTTTCCCCATGCCACGAAATTAGCATCATGCTAGCAAGTTAAGCGAACATTGACATGATATATTAGTGGTTAGCTATATTTTTTACTTTGCAACAGAACCAAATTATTTATAAGTAGGAAGATAGACGACATTGATAACATTATTTTTGGTAGAAATCGTCCAAAAGCTAACGTAGTGCAATTCATAAAGTAAGCATTTAATCATGTAAAAGAATGGAATGGGGAAATAACCAAATCATGATTTTAAGAAGGTTAGTATGAAATTATAGTATTGAGTGATTATTTAATGATTGCTTTAAAATTTTAAATAATTAGAAATATGTGTATAAAAAATATTGTGTCAAATAATCATATTTAAAAAGTTGTAGTTATTAATAGTTCTAAAATAAATTTTGTGAAGCTTTTTGAATGTCTAGATTGAATTAAGGTATCATACATGTGGTATAATGCCTATATTAATAGTCAAGTAAATAGTTAGGGGAGAAGTCACATGTATAGTGTCAGACAAGCAACTGAAAAAGATGCTGTAGCGATAAGAGATGTTGCGACAAAAGCTTGGTATAACACATATTTAAATATTTATGCTGCTTCAACAGTTAATGAACTGTTGGCCGCTTCATATAATGAAACGCATTTAAAAAAGAGATTAAATGAGCAATTATTTTTAGTGGCAGAAGAAGATAGTGAGATTGTTGGTTTTGCAAATTTCATTTATGGTGAAGAGCTTTATTTATCTGCACACTATGTTAGACCTGAATCTCAGCATAAAGGTTATGGAACTCGTTTGCTAGAAGCGGGGTTAAAAAGGTTTAAAGACCAGTATGAAACAGTTTATCTAGAAGTTGATAACAATAATAGCAATGGCATCGAATATTATCAGAATCATGGATTCGAGATTATTCGCTCATATCAACCTGAAATGTATGGTGAAATCATGGATTTAGCTTTAATGAAGAAATCATTTTAACAATCACATAAATAATTAAGATTGTTTCGTCTAGAGATATGAGAAATAAAAAATAAATATTTTTTGGAATATATAGGATAGGAGGGAAAGTATGACGCTATCATCATATGCAACGAGTAAATTAACAGAAGAAAAGGTATTTAAAGATCCAATTCATCGATTTATCCACGTACAGGATCAATTGATTTGGGATTTAATTAAAACAAAAGAATTCCAACGTTTGAGACGTATTAAACAACTAGGTACTTTATATTTATCTTTTCATACAGCCGAACACAGTCGTTTTGGACACTCTTTGGGTGTTTATGAAATTGTGCGTCGAATGATTGATGAGACATTTATAGGACAAGACGCGTGGGATAATACAGATCGGCCACTCGCGTTGTGTGCTGCGTTGTTACATGATTTAGGTCATGGTCCTTTCTCTCATAGTTTTGAAAAAATATTTAATACAGACCATGAAGCATTTACACAAGCTATTATTACAGGAAATACTGAGGTTAATGGTGTACTAAGTCGAGTCTCTGATAACTTTCCTAAACAAGTAGCTGATGTAATTAATAAAACGCACGATAATAAGCTTGTTATTTCTATGATTTCCTCACAAATTGATGCTGATCGAATGGACTATTTACAAAGAGATGCATATTTTACAGGCGTAACGTATGGCTCATTTGATATGGAGCGTATTTTAAGGTTGATGAGACCATCTAAAGAAGAAGTGTTAATTAAAGATAGTGGTATGCATGCTGTCGAAAATTTCATTATGAGTCGTTATCAAATGTATTGGCAAATATATTTTCATCCAGTAAGCCGTGGTGGAGAAGTTTTATTAAACAATTGTTTAAAACGAGCTAAGCAGCTTTATAATGAAGGATATGAATTTAAAATGTATCCAAAAGACTTCATACCATTCTTTGAAGGAACAATGACGATTGAACAATATGTGGAACTTGATGAAGCAGTTGTATTGTATTACTTGAAGAAATGGATTCATGAAAATGATCCAATATTAAGTGATTTATCAAGACGGTTTATCAATAGAGATTTATTTAAATATATTCCTTTCGACGGTTCAATTATTACCATTTCTGAATTGCAAGAATTATTTGAAGCGGGTGGTATTAATCCTGATTATTACTTTGTAAGTGAAGCATTTTCAGATTTACCTTATGATTATGATCGCCCGGGATCAAATCGTAAACCGATTCATTTATTAAAAAGTAATGGTGGAATTACAGAAATAAGTAATCAATCATTGGTAATCAATAGTATTACAGGGATTAATAGAGAAGACCATAAATTATATTATCCTAAAGAAATGATTTTAAAGATTAAAGATTATCAAATTAAAGGTTCTATTATTAACTTGCTTAATGAATTAAACTAACTGTTAAGAATAAGATATATCGTTTTTATTTAATGACTTATTAGGAGGTGTCTCGTTTGTCTGAGAAAAAAGGTTTCAATTTCAATATTATAAAAAATGATCCACTAGATGGTCATAAAGGAACTAATATTGGTTCAATTAGTTTAGATAATATTGCCCCGGTTTTTATAGATATTGAAAATCAGAAGGCATTTGTTGATATTGGTGGTATGCATGCACGTGCTGAAGTTGAAAAGGGTGTCAAGTGGATTACTGACAAATCGCAAGTTGAAGGTGAGGAGGCTAAAGCATACTGGCTATGTTGGGTGACGACCGAACGTAGTGAACAAGGACCATATTATGCGGGTGTGACTGCATGCTATTTATTAGTTAACAAAAGTATTAGACGTGGTTATAAGAGCATGCCAGAACATGTTAATATGATGGATAAGTCCATGAAACATCAATTTATCATTGACCAAATCGGTGATGATAACAAACAAATTTTAAAAGAATTTCTACAGAATCATAACGTTGAAATGTGGAATAATTCTAGTGAAGAACTATATCGAGCATTTGAATAGAATAAAAGGATAGATGACAGTTTTATGTAGAATGACTGTCCCTATCCTTTTTTTGATGTGCAAAATTTAAATGAATAAGACTTAATTTATTGAAGTATATCTCCTATACGATATGTTTGATAGAGTTGTTGTAATACCTCGTTATGAATTACTTGAAACGGTTGGTTTGTAGTTTTAGCCATCTTCTTCAAATCTTCATACTCGGGTTTCATTTTCATAATTTTTCCATTTTGTAGACCAAATTTAATGGAAACAGTGCCGTGTTGTGTAGAAAGAATTTTAAACGCGCGATTCAAGATCTTTCTATTAACAGAAGTACTTCTGACGCCTAAAGAACTTGTTTCTTGTAAGATAAGTTGTTCGAAATATATCTTATCATGTAATTTACATATTAACGTTAACTGCGTGCTTGGGCGACTTTTTTTCATAAATATAGGCGTATAGTAAGCATCTAAAGCACCTTGTTCTAACGCATTATTCATAAAATCACCTAATGCTTCAGGGGTCATATCATCTATTTGACACTCTATTACTTGAACGCTATCTTGTTGCTCGAATTCAGAGTCAAATTGAATAACCCTTAATATATTAGGGAAATTAAAATCCTTACTGCCAGCACCATAGCCTATATGTTGTATTGTTGCTGAAGGAAATGGCCCAAACGATGAAACGAGTCCCTTAGCAAATGCAGCACCAGTAGGGGTTGTGAGTTCACTTTGAACATCAAAATGTGCGATTGGGATACCTTTAAGAATTTCAGCAGTAGCAGGTGCAGGGATTGGATAAATGCCATGAGCAATATGGATTTTACCATGACCTGTTGGAATAGCTGAACAGTATAATGTGTTAATCCCTAGTTGTTCTAGAGCAATACACCCACCAATAATATCGATAATAGAGTCCATTGCCCCTACTTCATGAAAGTGAACTTCTTCAAACGACATGCCATGAATTTTAGCTTCTGCTTGGCCAATAATTTCAAAAATTTTCTTACTGCGATATTTAACTCTTTCCGGAAGAGTACTGTCATCTATCATTTTAAATATATCATTAACGTGACGATGATGATTTGATTCTTTAACATCAATGTTTAATGTCATTGCATGAATACCTTGTTTTACTCTTTTTTGAAAATGTAGCTTAAATTGATCTAAAGGTAACTTTTTTAGTTCTGATTCAATGTCTTCAGGGTGTGCGCCTAAATCAACTAAAGCAGAAAGTAGCATATCTCCGGCAATACCTGCGTGGCAATCTAAATACAATGCTTTTGTCATAAAGATACCTCACTCTCTTTATTTTCTAGCATATGGATAATCTGTGCAGCGTTGTAACCGCCACCAAATCCATTATTGATATTTAATACGCTGGTTCCGGGTGCACAACTATTTATCATTGATAATAGGGTGGTAACCCCATTCAAGTTTGCTCCATAACCTATACTCGTTGGTACTGCATATATAGGGTGGTTGACTAATCCTCCAACAACACTTGCTAAAGCGCCTTCCATTCCAGCTATAACGATTGAAACTTTACCTTTGCGTATATCATGAATGTTGGATAATAAGCGATGAATTCCTGAAACCCCGACATCATAAAATCGTTTTACACTTACTCCCATGATTTCAGCGGTTAACGCAGCTTCTTCTGCAATAGGTAAATCAGAAGTTCCAGCACAAAGTACAGAAACATAATATTTAGATTGTGGTATATCATTCAGTGGCGTGCTAATTAACTGTGCAGTTTGATGATATTCCAACTTTGGATAATGTTGTAAAATATATTTTGCTTTCATTTCATCAACACGTGTCACTAGAATAACTTCATTATGAAATATCAAACTAGAGATGATTTTAGTGATTTGTTCTTTTGTTTTTCCTTGCCCAAAGATAACTTCGGGAAACCCTTGACGCTGTGCTCTATGTAAGTCAATTTTAGCAAAGCCCAATTCGTCATAATGACTGAGTTGGGCTTTAGCATCATTAATAGATAGTTGATTTGATTTTACAGCTTTGAGCACCTCTTCTATAGAATTATAACTATGGCTCATAGGTACTCACATCCTTATTTAAAACTTGTAGATTTGGTATCAATGATTTCATTCATACTACCTGTACGATAGCCTTCTAAATCCATTGTTACATAGTCAAATCCTAATTCTTTCAAATGTAATATGATACTGTCTTTCAATTTAAGAAGATTAGTTAATTGATCTTCTGTTGCTTCAATGCGTGCTATGTTGTGATGATAGCGTACTCGTACGTGGTTGATACCTAGGCTTAAAATGAATTTTTCTGCTTCGTTGACCTTGTTAACTTTTGTGAAACTTAATTCCTCACCATAAGGTATTCTTGATGCTAGACTACATAAGGCTGGTTTATTCCATACAGGCAAGTCATGTTGATGACTTAATTCTCTAACTTCAGATTTATATAGTTTTGCTTCTTGTAAAACGCTACGCACACCAAAGTCGTCTCTTGCTTTTAATCCGGGACGAAAATCATCTAAGTCATCCATAATCATACCGTCTAGCACATAATTAAATCCTAGTTTATTCTTAATATTCTCAAGTTGACTATACATCAAGCGCTTGCTATAGTACCAACTTTCGGGCGTGTTTTTAACGATATTCGCATCTTGAAGTTCAGACATTTCAGTTTCTAATACTTCAACACCTAGACTTTGTCCAAGTTTAAGCGCTAGTTCAAACTCTTCATTTCTAAATAATTCTGATTTTACTACAACAGGTTTAACATAATTAACACCTAAAACATCAATCGCTTTTTTCAGTAACAAGCTACTATCTACTCCACCTGAGAAGGCAATGACTACACTCTGCATGTCTTTCAATAGTGCGTCTAATTTCATTTCTTTAGTATTTAATTCAGTCATAGTTTCCATCCTCCATTTATTATTCTTTGTCTTCTACGTACGGTATCGTTAAAGGACCTTGTGGCATAACACCAATGGTTAATTTACGACCATATCGATGTTCTAATTCTTGTATTGTATGTTCAATGTTAGAGGTTGGGATTAACATCGAGTCTTTAAGTTGTTGGTCAGTAAGTTCTGAATAAACATGCACATTGGCAAAAGTTTGAATACTTGCTTGTTTTTGTACTTGCCATTGGTCAACTTCCTTAAAGTTTGGATCGTGAATAAGTTCTAAAATACCTTGAGGTGTGTCTGCCATTTTGAAAATTTCGGCAAATTTACCATGATCAGGAAAGCCATCTGCACATTCAGATACCATAATAATATGACCGTCTTTTTTTACAATTTTACTCGCTGCACTCATCCCTTTTACTGTTTGATATAAATTTTGATCTAAAGGATAGCCAGAATTTGATGCGATAACAATATCAAAGTGTTGATCACATTTAAACATTGCATGTTCTTTTACATATGCGCATCCTTCTTTGTGTGTATCAAAGATTTCACCAGCAAATGCTGCAGTAATTTCTTTACTTTTATTCAATGCAACGTTAAGTAAAAAGTCAGGTTTACACATACGGTTAACTTCCCGTGCCATGTCTTGAACTGGATTATCTTCTAAATTTCCCCACGTTGATCTCGAATCGCCAATCATCTTTGCATTATGAAAAGTTTGAATTGTTTCTAAACCTGCAATTCCAGGCATTATCCCTTTAGGTCCCCCTGAAAATCCCGCAAAAAAGTGAGGTTCAATAAAACCTGTTACAATTTTAAAATCGGATTCTACATATGCTTTGTTTAAATATACATCACATCCATATTGACTGTGTCCCACTTTAGCTAGACTTTCTTTTTCTGAGCAATGATTGTGAACGATTTTTACTGAATTTACAATATCTTCACCTAACATTTGAATCAATTCATCTCGCGTTTGATCTCGATGAGTCCCTGTACCATTAATAATTACGAAATTCTCACGAGGAACATGATTTAATTCCTCAATTAGTAAAGGTACAAGAATATGGTTAGGCGTTGGACGTGTTATATCACTAATAACAATAGAAACAATATCATTACTGTTTACCATTTCTTTTAAAGATTTAGAATTTGTGGGGTTTCTTAATACATTTTTAATTGCTGATTCATAGTCTTGAATAGCATTGATGTTTTGAGACTCTATGATTGTGCTATCATCAGGCACATTGATTTCAATTTCAGATTTTCCATATAAAACTTGCGACTTCACTTTCATCCCCTCCGATTAAGATTTTTAAAATACACATCTTCATCCCCAGAATTATAAGGTGTGATTAAGAGCGATGACTTTTCACTAACATGATATATATAGTTAAAAAATTAAAATATATGAATAAAGCATAAAATATGCTATAAAAGTGACGATATTATGTCGCTCTATATACAATTTACAAAAAATTCAGTATAAATGAAAGGACTTTTGGAAAACGATTTCAAAAGAGTGTAAAATAAGGGTGGAAGTAATAGAATTACACTTTAATACTAGGGAGGGCTTTTTATGAAAGCAGCTGTAGTAACCAAAGATCACAGAGTAAGTATTGAAGAAAAACGTTTAAGAGAATTAAAACCTGGAGAAGCATTAGTAAAGACTGAATATTGTGGTGTATGTCACACTGATTTACATGTTAAAAATGCAGATTTCGGTGACGTAACAGGTGTAACGCTAGGACATGAGGGAATTGGACGTGTCATTGAAGTTGCTGATAACGTAGATTCATTAAAGGTAGGGGATCGTGTATCTATAGCATGGATGTATGCAGCATGCGGTAATTGTGAGTATTGCACAACTGGTAGAGAAACATTATGCAGGGATGTTCTTAATGCCGGATATACTGTTGACGGGGCAATGGCTGAAGAAGTCATTGTTGATGCGAATTATGCAGTTAAAGTTCCCGAAAATCTTGATCCAGCGGCTGCTTCATCTATTACCTGTGCAGGTGTGACAACATATAAAGCAGTAAAAGTGAGTGGCATCGAACCAGGACAATGGTTAGGCGTATTTGGTGTGGGCGGATTAGGTAATTTAGCATTGCAATACGCCAAAAACGTAATGGGCGCGAAAGTTGTTGCATTCGACATTAATGATGATAAATTAAATTTTGCTAAAGAGCTTGGTGCTGATGCAATCATAAATTCAACTAATGTTGATCCTATTGAGGAAGTTAATCGTCTAACGAATAATAAAGGATTAGATGCAACGGTGATTACTGCTGTAGCTAAAACACCTTTTAATCAAGCAGTGGATGTTGTTAAGGCGGGTGCACGTGTGGTAGCAGTAGGACTTCCAGTAGACAAAATGGATTTAGATATTCCACGTTTAGTGCTTGATGGAATTGAAGTCGTTGGCTCATTAGTTGGTACCAGACAAGATTTAAGAGAAGCATTTCAATTTGCTGCCGAAAATAAAGTTATTCCTAAATTGACGGTGGTGAACGATGCCTTTCCAAAAATGACCGAAAAATGTATTCGCTGG
>OJST01000308.1_pt1 | contig 11887 bp, 8 predicted proteins | sample 1599491 | NCBI WGS metagenome assembly OJST01 (sample SAMN04436635, study PRJEB24849) | human gut metagenome | biome: human gut; feature: NICU; material: stool | host: Homo sapiens | place: USA: Saint Louis, MO | collected 2010-02-10
CAACCACAGGCTTTGAAACCGGCACCTGGGCGCTGGGGATGGCGCCGGGGTTCGCGCCCGGAACACTCTGTGCGGCGGCCGGGGCCGACGTGGTGGTTGGTGCCGGGGTCGGAGCAGCCTTTTCACGGCTCCACTCCATCCACAGCAGCACGGCCACCATCAGCCAGGCAAAAATGAGGAATACGCGGGTCTGGTTCATCAGCGGACAGGCTCGGCTCGGTCAAAGAAGGAGTTGCGATGCCATCAGGCGGCGGCATTGTGCCGTCCACGCCCGGCGTGGGCAATGCACGCAGGCGACGCAGCAGGCGCAGGAAGGCCTGGCGGATCTCGTCGTTGCTGGCGGAACGCGCAGCACTACGAGCCACGACGACAAAGTCGCCTGGCTGGATGTCGGTACGTGTCTGACGCAGGATGTCGCGCAGGACGCGCTTGATCCGGTTACGCCCGACGGCGTTCGGATCAACCTTGCGGGAAACCGCCAGACCCAGCCTGGCCGGCCGGTCAGCCGGCAGCCAGTGCAGGGTCATCAGCGGATCGGACACACGGCGGGCGCCGTTGAAGACCGTTGAGTATTCGGCACGCGTGCGAACCCGCGCAGAGCGAGGGAATCGCTTGCGCGGGTCTGCAGTATTCACTGTCGAAGGGATTGCGTCTGCCGCGGGGTGCGGCATGGCAATCAGGCGCTCAGGACTTTGCGGCCCTTGGCGCGGCGACGCGACAGGATCTTGCGGCCGTCAGCGGTCTTCATACGGGCACGGAAGCCGTGGTCGCGCTTACGCTTGAGGTTGCTGGGCTGGTAGGTGCGCTTCGTGGCCATTGGGGGCCTCTCGTATGAATGGGACGGAAAGAACCGGAAATTCTAGAGAGGTACCCTGCCCCAAGTCAACCCCTGGCAGCTACGCGAATTCACCGGGCTGTGCAATAGCTGTGGATGTTTTTGTGAATAAGTAGGGGACAAGCATTCCGAAGGCGGGCGCTCGGTGGTAGTCTGAGCCATCCATTTCCCCCCTTTCAGGCCTGTGTTTGGGCGCCTTGTCGCGTCCATGCCCCGGCCACCGGACGATTATTGCTGATGGATGCTTGGTCCCGTAGTCTCGAGCGCCTCGAAGCGGAGTTCCCGCCGGAAGACGTTCATACCTGGCTGAAGCCACTGCAGGCCGATCTGCGCGTGGACAGCCTGGTGCTGTATGCACCGAATGCCTTCATCGTCGACCAGGTCCGCGAGCTGTACCTGGCCCGGATCCGCGAACTGCTGGCGCACTTCGCCGGTTTCAGCGACGTTTTTCTTGAAATCGGCTCGCGCCCGCGCCCTGTGGAGGCGCAGAACGCGTCGGTTTCCACGCCGTCGGCGCATGTGTCCAGCGAACCGCAGGTGCCGTTCGCCGGCAACCTGGACAACCACTACACGTTCGCCAACTTCGTCGAAGGCCGCAGCAACCAGCTGGGCCTGGCCGCCGCCTTCCAGGCGGCGCAGAAGCCGGGCGACCGCGCGCACAACCCGCTGCTGCTGTACGGGGGCACCGGCCTGGGCAAGACCCACCTGATGTTCGCCGCCGGCAACGCCATGCGCCAGGCCAATCCGGGCGCGAAGGTGCTGTACCTGCGTTCGGAACAGTTCTTCAGCGCGATGATCCGGGCCCTGCAGGAAAAGACCATGGATCAGTTCAAGCGCCAGTTCCAGCAGGTGGATGCGCTGCTGATCGATGACATCCAGTTCTTCGCCGGCAAGGACCGCACCCAGGAAGAGTTCTTCCACACCTTCAACGCGTTGTTCGATGGCAAGCAGCAGATCATCCTGACCTGCGACCGCTATCCGCGCGAAGTCGAGGGCCTGGAAGCGCGCCTGAAGTCGCGGCTTGCCTGGGGCCTGTCGGTCGCGATCGAACCGCCGGACTTCGAGACCCGCGCCGCGATCGTGCTGGCCAAGGCACGCGAACGCGGTGCCGAGATTCCCGATGATGTTGCGTTCCTGATCGCCAAGAAGATGCGCTCCAACGTGCGCGACCTCGAAGGCGCGCTCAATACCCTGACCGCCCGCGCCAATTTCACCGGCCGCGCGATCACCACCGAATTCGCCCAGGAAACCCTGCGCGACCTGCTGCGCGCCCAGCAGCAGGCGATCAGCATTCCCAACATCCAGAAAACCGTTGCCGACTACTACGGCCTGCAGATCAAGGATCTGCTGTCGAAGCGTCGGACCCGCTCGCTGGCACGCCCGCGCCAGGTCGCCATGGCCCTGACCAAGGAACTGACCGAGCACAGCCTGCCCGAGATCGGCGATGCCTTTGCCGGTCGCGATCACACCACGGTGCTGCATGCCTGCCGCCAGATCCGGACCCTGATGGAAACCGACGGCAAGCTCCGCGAGGACTGGGACAAGCTGATCCGGAAGCTGAGCGAATGATGCACGGATGCCGATGAGGCGTCATCGCACAAAACGGTGCAGAATCCGGTAGCAAGCGCGGGACACGTTGTGGATAAAAATGGCGTTTGAGATCGCGTCGGTTTTATCCACAGCTTTCCCCACCCCCTGGGGGTCGGTAATACAGAGGGTTTCGATGCCTGAAATCCTTTTATTTACAAAGACTTAGCGTTGTTTTCCAGCGATTCTGTCTCTACCAGCACCACCAAGCTTTTGATTTATTCCACATTTTTTAAAGCATAGGGGCACGGAACCACATGCGTTTCACACTGCAGCGCGAAGCCTTTCTCAAGCCGTTGGCACAGGTCGTCAACGTGGTCGAACGCCGCCAGACCCTTCCGGTTCTGGCCAATTTCCTGGTCCAGGTGCAGAACGGCCAGCTGTCGCTGACCGGTACCGACCTGGAAGTGGAGATGGTGTCGCGGATCGCGGTTGAAGATGCCCAGGACGGCGAAACCACCATTCCCGCCCGCAAGCTGTTCGAGATCATCCGCGCCCTGCCCGACGGCAGCCGGATTACCGTCTCGCAGACCGGTGACAAGATCACCGTGCAGGCCGGCCGCAGCCGCTTCACCCTGGCCACCCTGCCTTCCAACGACTTCCCATCGGTGGACGAAGTGGAAGCCACCGAGCGCGTGGCGATCGGCGAAGCAACCCTGAAGGAACTGATCGAGCGCACTGCGTTTGCGATGGCCCAGCAGGACGTGCGCTACTACCTCAACGGCCTGCTGTTCGACCTGCGCGGCGATGCGCTGCGCACGGTCGCCACCGACGGCCATCGCCTGGCCCTGTGTGAAACCGATCTGGCCAAGCCCAGCGGTTCCAAGCGCCAGATCATCGTGCCGCGCAAGGGCGTGACCGAACTGCAGCGCCTGCTGGAGAGCGGCGATCGCGAGATCGAACTGGAAGTCGGCCGCAGCCACGTGCGCGTCAAGCGCGACGATGTCACCTTCACCTCGAAGCTGATCGACGGTCGTTTCCCGGATTACGAAGCGGTGATTCCGATCGGTGCCGACCGCGAAGTGAAGGTTGATCGTGAAGCACTGCGTGCCTCGCTGCAGCGCGCCGCGATCCTGTCCAACGAGAAGTACCGCGGCATCCGCGTGGAAGTCTCGCCGGGCAACCTGAAGATCAGCGCGCACAATCCGGAACAGGAAGAAGCCCAGGAAGAGATCGAAGCCGACACCACGGTCAGTGATCTGGCCATTGGCTTCAACGTGAACTACCTGCTGGACGCCCTCTCCGCGCTGCGCGATGAGGAGGTCATCATCCAGCTGCGCGATTCCAACTCTTCTGCGCTGGTTCGTGAATCCAGCAGCGAGAAGTCGCGCCATGTGGTGATGCCGCTGCGTCTCTGACAGCAGCCTGTTCCACGTGGAACCGAAGGACGCCCGGGATCTCCCCGGGCGTTTTTTTTTTGCAGGTTCCACGTGGAGCATCGGGGATCGCGGAATCTCCAGGGCTGGGCGAATGTCTTGCTCGAGATTGTTGCTTACCGATTGTTCCTGGTTGCCCCTCCGATGCAATCGGCCCTGCGCGGCAGGAATCCAGATTGCTGACTTGGGCGCTGCCCAGCCAACTTCGATCGAGTACGCAGTTCCGGGTCCTCAGCCTGATTGCAGGTGACCCGATCTGGTCGGATGGATGAAGCGGATCGCATCCGCTATCGCAGTGGTTGCTTCATCTGCAGACGTCACTGTCCACAGGCCTGGTTGGGGCCGGATCAGAGCTGGCCTAGCTTCTAAATCTGGGTATAAATCTAAAGCATGGTGGTGATGGTAGGCCCAGATTTCGTGGAGAAATGCACTATCCAATTGATTTTAAATAGATTTATGCGGCTGAAACCCCCTGTATAGAGGCCCCTCAGGCTGGGGGGGAACCTGTGGATAGTTTCGCAGGTCGGGCAAAAGGGCTTTTTTATCCACAGTTTGCCCATACCTTGTGTATAAGTCATACAGTCCCGCTGTGGACAGCGTGAAACGAACGGGCTGAATTCTTTGAAATCTGTGGAACCCTCCACGGCATCGCATCGTAGATTTCAAGAAATCCGCGCGGTGTTCGCGCAACCCACCGTCGGGGGCACCTGGCGATGCTCGCGGAATGAGGCTGAAATCGCTGAAATCTGCAGGCCTGTACCCTGCGCCGCCGCTCAGAATTCAAGGATTCCCGGGCATATCCAGACCCAGGCGAGCCCAGATGAGGGAGCGCCACCACGTGGAACACGCGTAGGGTTGCCAGGCGGAGGCTTCAGCACAGTGGCGATGTCTGGCGCGCCACGGCTGGCTTGACCGATGCAGTAAGCTGATGGATTCCCTGCCCCACTACCGCCTCGTGCGGATGGTCTTTCGCGCCCCATGCTTATCCGCCGCCTCGCCCTGCACCAACTGCGTCGCTTCAGCGCGGTGGACCTGTCGCCCAAGCCTGGATTGAACCTGCTGACCGGCGACAACGGTGCCGGCAAGACCAGCGTGCTCGAAGCCCTGCACCTGATGGCCTACGGGCGCAGCTTCCGTGGCCGGGTCCGCGACGGTCTGGTGCGCCAGGGCCAGGAAGCGCTGGAAATCTTCGTGGAATGGGACGAACAGCGTGCCGATCACCCGCCGCACCGCCGAAAGGCCGGGCTGCGCCACAGTGGCCAGGACTGGAAGGGGCGATTGGACGGCGAAGATGTCGCGCAGCTGGGCAATCTCTGCGCAGCGCTGGCCGTGGTGACGTTCGAGCCGGGGAGCCATGCACTGGTCAGTGGGGGGGGCGAACCTCGCCGTCGCTTCCTCGATTGGGGCTTGTTCCACGTGGAACCGGATTTTCTCTCCCTGTGGCGCCGCTATTCCCGGGCGCTGAAGCAGCGCAATGCTCTGCTCAAGCAGGGCGGGCCGTCGCGGATGCTCGATACCTGGGATCACGAGCTGGCCGAGGCCGGGGAACCGCTGACCAGCCGCCGTCAGCACTACCTGGAGCGTCTGCAGCAGCGCACGGTGGCCTTGGCCGCCAGCCTGGCTCCGCAACTCGGCATCCAGGGTCTGGAACTGAGCCCCGGTTGGCGGCGGCATGAGCTTCCCTTGGCCGATGCCCTGCTTCTGGCCCGGGAACGCGACCGGCAGGCCGGCTATACCTCGGTCGGCCCACACCGGGCAGACTGGAGTGTGGATTTCCACAACATTCCGGGCCGTGATGCGTTGTCCCGTGGTCAGGCCAAGCTGACGGCATTGGCCTGCCTGCTGGCGCAGGCCGAGGACTATGCGGAACAGCGCGGCGAATGGCCGGTGATCGCTCTGGACGATCTGGCCTCGGAGCTGGATCGCACCCATCAGGCGCGGGTGCTGGAGCGCCTGCTCAATGGGCCGGCACAGATCTTCATCACCGCTACCGAAACCCCGGCGGCGCTGCTGGACCTGACCCACATCGCCCGGTTCCACGTGGAACATGCACAGATCGTGGCTGTGCCATAGTGGGCACACCAGGGCCGCTCGACCCCGGCTGGTATAATTCGGGTTGGAATCCTTTCATTCTCGGCACATCGCTCCAAGCGGTGGCCGACCTGCGGAGCCTACGGCAAGCGCAATGAGCGACGAACAGAACACCCCGGCAAACAACGGCAATTACGACGCCAACAGCATTACCGCCCTGGAAGGCCTGGAGGCTGTCCGCAAGCGTCCCGGCATGTACATCGGTGACGTGCATGACGGCACCGGTCTGCACCACATGGTGTTCGAGGTCGTCGACAACTCGATCGACGAAGCGCTGGCCGGCCACGCCGACCACGTTGCGGTGACGATCCACGCTGACGGTTCGGTCTCGGTGTCCGACAACGGCCGTGGTATCCCGACTGGCAAGCACGAGCAGATGAGTGCCAAGCTCGGTCGCGAAGTGTCTGCAGCCGAAGTCGTCATGACCGTCCTGCACGCAGGCGGCAAGTTCGACGACAACAGCTACAAGGTTTCGGGCGGCCTGCACGGCGTCGGCGTCAGCGTGGTCAACGCGCTGTCGCAGAAGCTGCTGGTGGACGTGTTCCAGAACGGCTTCCACTACCAGCAGGAATTCAGCAACGGCGCCGCAGTGACCGCGCTGGCCAAGCTGGAAACCACCACCAAGCGCGGCACTACCGTGCGCTTCTGGCCGTCCACCGTCGCCTTCCACGACAACGTGGAGTTCCACTACGACATCCTGGCCCGCCGCCTGCGCGAACTGTCGTTCCTGAACTCCGGCGTCAAGATCGTCCTTGCCGACGAGCGTGGCGACGGCCGTCGCGATGACTTCCACTACGAGGGTGGCATCCGCAGCTTCGTGGAGCATCTGGCCCAGCTGAAGACGCCGCTGCACCCGAACGTCATTTCAGTCACCGGCGAGCACAACGGCATCGTCGTGGATGTGGCGCTGCAGTGGACCGACTCCTATCAGGAGACGATGTACTGCTTCACCAACAACATTCCGCAGAAGGACGGCGGTACCCACCTGGCCGGTTTCCGCGGTGCGCTGACCCGTGTGCTCAACAACTACATCGAGCAGAACGGCATCGCCAAGCAGGCCAAGATCAACCTGACCGGCGACGACATGCGAGAAGGCATGATCGCGGTGCTGTCGGTGAAGGTGCCGGACCCGAGCTTCTCCAGCCAGACCAAGGAAAAGCTGGTCAGCTCCGACGTGCGTCCGGCGGTGGAAAACGCCTTCGGTGCGCGCCTGGAAGAGTTCCTGCAGGAGAACCCGAACGAAGCCAAGGCGATCGCCGGCAAGATCGTCGACGCCGCGCGCGCACGTGAAGCGGCGCGAAAGGCCCGCGACCTGACCCGCCGCAAGGGCGCGCTGGATATCGCCGGCCTGCCGGGCAAGCTGGCCGACTGCCAGGAAAAGGATCCGGCGCTGTCCGAACTGTTCATCGTCGAGGGTGACTCGGCAGGTGGCTCGGCCAAGCAGGGCCGCAACCGCAAGAACCAGGCGGTGCTGCCGCTGCGCGGCAAGATCCTCAACGTGGAACGCGCGCGCTTCGACCGCATGCTGTCCTCCGACCAGGTCGGCACGCTGATCACGGCGCTGGGCACCGGCATCGGCCGAGACGAGTACAACCCGGACAAGCTGCGTTACCACAAGATCATCATCATGACCGACGCCGACGTCGACGGCGCCCACATCCGCACCCTGCTGCTGACGTTCTTCTACCGTCAGATGCCGGAGCTGATCGAGCGCGGTTACGTCTACATCGGCCTGCCGCCGCTGTACAAGATCAAGCAGGGCAAGCAGGAGCTGTACCTGAAGGACGACCCGGCGCTGGACAGCTACCTGGCCAGCAGCGCGGTGGAAAACGCTGCGCTGGTGCCGGCCACCGGCGAGCCCGGCATCGAAGGCCTTGCGCTGGAAAAGCTGCTGCTGGCCTACGCGGCCGCGCTGGATTCGATCGAGCGCAACGCACATCGCTACGACCGCAACCTGCTTGAAGCGCTGGTCGATTTCGTACCGATGGACCTGGAAAGCCTGCGCGCTGCCGGCGAAGGCGAGGGCCTGGATGCACTGGCCAAGCGCCTCAACCAGGGCAGCCTGGGCAGCCCGCGTTTCACGCTGGAGCTGCAGGAAGCCAACGACGAGCGCCCGGCCGCTGTGCTGGTGACCCGTCGCCACATGGGCGAACAGCACATCCAGGTGCTGCCGATGTCGGCCTTCGAAAGCGGCGAACTGCGCGCGATCCACCAGGCATCGAAGCTGCTGCACGGTCTGGTCCGCGAAGGCGCGACCATTTCCCGCGGCGCCAAGTCGATCGAAGTCGACAGCTTTGCCAAGGCACAGAACTGGCTGCTCGAGGAGGCCAAGCGCGGCCGCCAGATCCAGCGATTCAAGGGTCTGGGTGAAATGAATCCGGAGCAGCTGTGGGACACCACGGTGAATCCGGAAACCCGCCGACTGCTGCAGGTGCGTATCGAGGACGCTGTCGCAGCCGACCAGATCTTCAGCACCCTGATGGGCGATGTCGTCGAACCGCGTCGCGATTTCATCGAAGACAACGCGCTGAAGGTCGCAAACCTGGATATCTGACACAATCGGGACACGGCCGGCGCGCGGGGAGGCGCGCCGGCCTTCGACTCTTGAACACAGGTACCTGATGTCAGCATCCGCCCCGGTCTCCGCTCCGCCCCCGGTTCCGCCGGCTTCTGCCGCGCCGCGTGCCGTTTCGCCGTTGGCGGGGTTCTTCATCGACCTGGGCATCGCCGCTGTCACCCTGTTCGGCCTGAGCCTGGTCAGCGGCCTGCTGTGGGGCCTGTACCGTGGCGTGGTGGTTGGTTACGCGAACGCGCAGGCTGGCGCTGGCGCACCCGACGCCAGTTCGGTCGCGGCGTCACTGGGCCAGCCCGGCGCGCTTGCGCAGATTCTCATGGCACTGTTCGCCACCGGTGGCGCCGCGTTGCTGCTGTACTTCTGGCGACGGCCGGCCAACGCCGCCGAGCGCCACGCCTCGCGCCAGGCGCTGCGCCGCCCCTCCACCTGGGGCTGGACCCTGCTGGTGGCGACCCTGATCGTGCTCGGCAGCAACGGCATCGCCTTCCTGGCCAAGCAGGTCGGCGTCGAGCCGGTCCCCACCAATCTGGCGCTGATGCAGAGCGCGATCGCACGTTTCCCGTTGTTCCTGGTGCTGTTCGCGGTGGTCCTGGCGCCGGCCTACGAGGAACTGCTGTTCCGCCGCGTGCTGTTTGGCCGCCTGTGGCAGGCCGGGCGGCCTGGGTTGGGCGTGGTACTGAGCAGCCTCGCATTTGCCCTGATCCATGAGATCCCTGGCACGAGTGCCAATGGCCCGGCCGAAATCGCACAGCTGTGGCTGGTCTATGGTGGCATGGGGGCCGCGTTCTGCTGGCTCTACCGGCGCACCGGCACGTTGTGGGCGGCGATCACCGCCCATGCGCTGAACAATGCGGTCGCCCTTGCGGCGATGGTGTTCCTGGGGTCAACGTAACGCCGCGTCCGCTTGACGAAAGATTAAGCCGCTACGCTACACACTCCGCATATGAACACGGGGGAGTTTCCATGAAACAACTGCTGCTGGCCCTTGTCATAACCACCCTGGTCAGCGCCTGCGCGACCACCACCTCCCCTACCGGTCGCCGGCAGATGGTGGGCGGCGTCTCGCAGGCGCAGCTGGACCAGCTCGGCGCACAGGCGTTCGCCGAAACCAAGCAGAAGGAAAAGATCAGCACCGACGGCCGCCAGAACGGTTACGTGCAGTGCGTGGTCAACGCCCTGGTCGCGCAGCTGCCAGCTCAATACCGTGGCGTACGGTGGGAGACGGCGGTATTCGTCGACAAGGAGCCCAACGCCTTCGCCCTGCCCGGCGGCAAGGTCGGCGTGAACACCGGCATCTTCACCGTGGCCAAGAACCAGGATCAGCTGGCTGCCGTGATCGGCCATGAAATCGGCCATGTCATCGCCCGCCACCACGAAGAGCGCATCACCCGCCAGATGGGTGCGCAGACCGGGCTGGCCGTGCTCGGCGCGCTGGCTGGTGCAGCCTACGGCGAAGGTGCTGCCAGCACCGTCAACCAGCTCGGCGGCATGGGCGCGCAGACTGCCTTCCTGCTGCCGGGCTCGCGGACGCAGGAAAGCGAGGCTGACGTTATCGGCCAGCGGCTGATGGCCCAGGCCGGATTCAATCCGGCGCAGGCGGTCGACCTGTGGCAGAACATGATGGCCGCCAGCGGCGGTCGCAGCCCGCAATGGCTGTCCACCCACCCGGATCCGGCCAACCGGATCCAGGAACTGCGACGTGATGCCCCGGGCCTGACGCCGGTCTATCAGCAGGCGCAGGCGGCCGGGCTACGGCCAAAGTGCGGATGAGTGCGCAGTTCTATGCTGTATTGCAGCACATAAAACGATTTCTCACGCCATCTGTTTCTGATACGTTTGGCGGCTCAGATTTTTCTGACAGTCCGACTTTGCCGCTAACCGGCGGTTCGATCGAGGTGAACGATGATTTTCCGTAACCACAAAGCTGTGCTTTCCGTCCTCGTCGCGACCGCCCTGACCGGCGCCGTGGTCACCGATGCCTTCGCGCAGTCCTCGCGTTCCTCCGAGCGCGGCAACCGTGGCGGCAAGCAGGCCAAGGCCGAGGCGCTGTACCCGAACGCGACCCGCCAGGAGCCGACGGTCAAGGCTTCGGCCAAGATGGGCAGCAAGCTGCAGAAAATGATCGACAGCTACAACAAGGAAAAGTTCCCGGAAACCCGCACCCAGGCCGACGCCATCCTGGCTGACAGCGCCGCGAACGAGTACGACAAGTCGCTGGCCGCGCAGCTGGCCTCGCAGGCTGCCTACCAGACCGATGACGCCCCGGCTGCCATCGCCTACCTGAAGCAGGTCCTGCAGTTCAACGGCCTGGACAACAACGGCCACTTCCAGTCGATGCTGATGCTGGGCCAGTTGCAGCTGCAGGAAGACCAGACAGCCGAAGGCCTGGCAACCCTCGACAAGTACTTCGCCGAGAGCAAGTCGACCAAGCCGGAAGAACTGATCGCCAAGGGCCAGGCGCTGTACCAGCTGGAGCGCTACCAGGAAGCGATTCCGGTGCTGAAGCAGGCCATCGCCGGCTCCGCCGAACCGAAGGACAACTGGAACCAGCTGCTGATGGCGGCCCTGTCCGAAGCCGGCCAGTCCGGCGAAGCGGTCAAGGAAGCCGAGGCGCTGGCCGCCAAGAACCCGAACGACAAGAAGGCCCAGCTGAACCTGGCCAGCATGTACATGCAGGCCGACCAGATGGACAAGGCGGCCGCGGTGATGGACAAGCTGCGCAGCAGCGGCCAGCTCACCGAAGAGCGCGAGTACAAGCAGCTGTACTCCATCTATGCCAACACCGACAAAAAGGAAAAGGACGTCATCGCGGTCATCAACGAAGGGTTGCAGAAGGGCATCCTGAAGCCGGACTACCAGGTTTACCTGGCGCTGGCCCAGTCCTACTACTACTCCGACCAGGTGCCGCAGGCGATCGATGCGTGGCAGAAGGCTGCCCCGCTGTCCAAGGACGGTGAGACCTACCTGAACCTGGCACGCGTCCTGCATGCCGAAGGTCGCATCCCGGAGGCCAAGCAGGCCGCCCAGCAGGCGCTGGCGAAGGGTGTGAAGAACCAGGCTGATGCCAAGAAAATCATCAACCTGAAGTAAGTAGGAATAACGCCTGAATGCCTGCCCAGTTGATGCGCAGGCGCTCAGGATTGGTATAAGCTTGGAGGTTCCTGCGGTGTCATGCACCGCTGATCAGGGATTCCGCCCCCGGCATCCCGGCCCCACTATTGAGCTCTTGGCGCATGACGGAACAACTAGTCGTTCACCGGTACGAACAACCCGATGACAAGGGGCTGAGCTGGCCTCGCATCGTCGGCATCGCGTTTGTAATTGCCCTGCATCTGGCCGCCTTCATGATGCTCCTCATTCCCGCCGTGGCTCCCAAGGCCGTGGCTGAGAAGGAGCGCAACGTCATGGTGACCATCGTCGATG
>OJST01000309.1_pt1 | contig 11820 bp, 9 predicted proteins | sample 1599491 | NCBI WGS metagenome assembly OJST01 (sample SAMN04436635, study PRJEB24849) | human gut metagenome | biome: human gut; feature: NICU; material: stool | host: Homo sapiens | place: USA: Saint Louis, MO | collected 2010-02-10
TACAACCCGTTACGCGCCTTGTACTCGCGGCGACGGCGGTGCAGCACTGGCTCGGTATAGCCATTGGGCTGCTTGCCACCTTCGACCACCAGCTCCACTGCCGCCTGGAACGCAATGTTGTCGTCGAAGTTCGGCGCCATCGGGCGGTACAGAGGGTCAGCGGCGTTCTGCTGGTCGACCACCACCGCCATACGCTTGAGGCTTTCCAGCACCTGCGCCTGGCTGACCACGCCGTGGCGCAGCCAGTTGGCCAGCAGTTGCGCGGAGATGCGCAGGGTGGCGCGGTCTTCCATCAGGCCGACGTTGTTGATGTCCGGCACCTTCGAGCAACCGACACCCTGGTCGATCCAGCGCACGACATAGCCGAGGATGCCCTGGGCATTGTTGTCCAGCTCGTTGCGGATCTCTTCGGCCGACCAGTTGGTGTCGGCAGCCAGCGGGATGGCCAGGATATCGTCCACCGACGCCGGGGTGCGTGAGGCCAGTTCACGCTGGCGTGCCTGTACGTCCACCTTGTGGTAGTGCAGGGCATGCAGGGTGGCGGCAGTTGGCGACGGCACCCAGGCGGTGTTCGCACCGGCCAGCGGGTGGGCGATCTTCTGCTCGAGCATGGCGGCCATCAGGTCGGGCATGGCCCACATGCCTTTGCCGATCTGCGCACGGCCTTGCAGGCCGGTCGCCAGGCCGACATCGACGTTGTTGTTCTCGTAGGCACCGATCCACTTCTCGTTCTTCATGGCACCTTTGCGCACCACGGCGCCGGCCTCCATCGAGGTGTGAATTTCATCGCCCGTGCGGTCGAGGAAGCCGGTGTTGATGAACGCGACGCGCTCGGCAGCGGCCTTGATGCAGGACTTGAGGTTGACCGTGGTCCGGCGCTCCTCGTCCATGATGCCGACCTTCACGGTGTTGCGCGGCATGCCCAGCAGGTCTTCGACCTGGCTGAAAATCTCAGCGGCAAACGCCACTTCCTCAGGGCCATGCATCTTCGGCTTGACGATGTACACGCTGCCACTGCGGGTATTCTTGCGGCTGGTGTTGCCATTGAGGTTGTGCAGGGCGATCAGGTTGGTGAACAGGCCATCCTGGATGCCTTCCGGAATTTCGTTGCCCTGGGCGTCGAGAATTGCCGGGTTGGTCATCAGGTGGCCAACGTTACGCACGAACAGCAGCGAACGGCCGTGCAGGGTCACGCTGCCACCGTTGGGCGCAGCGTACTCGCGGTCGGGGTTCATGGTGCGAGTGAAGGTCTTGCCACCTTTGCTCACGCTTTCGGCCAGGTCGCCCTTCATCAGGCCCAGCCAGTTGCGGTAGACGATGACCTTGTCGTCGGCATCGACAGCGGCGACCGAGTCTTCGCAGTCCATGATGGTGGTCAGTGCCGACTCCATCAGGATGTCTTTGACGCCAGCGGCGTCGGTGCTGCCAACCGGGGTGCTGGCATCGACCTGGATTTCGAAATGCAGGCCGTTGTGTTTCAGCAGCACGGCGGTCGGTGCCGCGGCATCACCCTGGAACCCGATCAGTTGGGCGTCGTCACGCAGGCCGGTGTTGGTGCCGCCCTTCAGGGTGACCACCAGCTTGCCGGCTTCGATGCGGTAGGCGGTGGAGTCGACGTGCGACCCAGCCGCCAGCGGCGCGGCTTCGTCAAGGAAGGCGCGGGCGAAGGCAATCACCTTGTCGCCACGCACTTTGTTGTAACCCTGGCCTTTTTCGGCGCCGCCTTCATCGCTGATGGCATCGGTGCCATACAGCGCGTCGTACAGCGAACCCCAACGGGCGTTGGCGGCGTTGAGGGCAAAACGGGCGTTCATCACCGGCACGACCAGCTGCGGGCCGGCCATATGGGCGATTTCTTCGTCCACGTTCTGGGTGGTGGCCTGGAAATCGTCGGCTTGTGGCAGCAGGTAGCCGATTTCCTGGAGGAAGGCTTTGTAGGCTGCGGCGTCATGGGCCTGGCCTTTGCGTGCCTGGTGGTAGGCGTCGATCTTGGCTTGCAGCTCGTCGCGCTTGGCGAGCAGGGCTTTGTTCTTTGGAGCGAGGTCATTGATGATCTTCTCTGCACCCGCCCAGAACTGCTCGGCGACGATGCCGGTCCCGGGGATGGCTTCGTTGTTCACGAAGTCGTACAGGACCTTGGCGACCTGAAGGCCACCGACTTGAACGTATCCAGTCATTGCTTGCCTCACTCTGCTCAGCTATTTCGCTCTTCTGTATTAAGCCTGTAGCGCTTCTCTAAACACGTACCAGTACTTGCCCCCGGGGAAGACCCCGAGCGCGGCTGGGTGCAGCCCGCCAGACTGGCTGGCAGACAGTGTGCGTATTTTCACAGGCGCCTTGGCAGACATCCAAACGACGTTTTGTAGTCCGCGCCACGGGATACTACATGAAGCAGTAGACGGGGCAAAATCAGACTAAAAGCGCCGTTGTGCGACCCATTGGTCGCGTATGGTCACGCTGGGAGCAGGTATGTTCGCAAAAAAAGGGTGGATTGTTCCAGATAAATCTTGAAACAGTACACGATTGGCTGTGCGGATTGCCCTGCGGCAGGTTGCCGCGCCTTGCCTATACTGAGCCGACCCCCCGATTTTCTGCGCCTGGCGCGGTTCGACACGAGGAACGGCTTGTGGATCATCTTGTACTGACTGTTATCGCCCCTGACAAGGCCGGCCAGGTGGAACGTGTTGCGCATTGCATCGCCGACCACAGCGGCAACTGGCTGGAAAGCCGCATGTCGCGCATGGCCGGGCAGTTTGCCGGGATCCTGCGGGTGGCGGTGCCGGCTGAACATCACGATGGGCTGGTGGCGGCGTTGCAGGGGCTGGCCCAGTACGACATTCGTGTGCTGGTTGCAGAGAGCGGAGTGGAACCCTCTTGTACCTGGAAGCCGATTGCCATGGAACTGGTCGGCAATGACCGGCCGGGGATCGTGCGGGACATTACTCGTTTGCTGGCGGAGTTGCAGGTGAACGTGGAACGGTTCACGACAGAAGTGCGGCCGGCACCGATGAGCAGCGAGCCGTTGTTCCATGCCGATGCCTTGTTGGCCTTGCCTCTGGCCCTGCCGCTGGACGAGCTGCAGCAGCGGCTGGAGAGTCTGGCGGATGACTTGATGGTGGAGTTGCGGTTGCGGGCGGAGGATTGAGTGGATTGGCCGGGGGCCGCTTTGCGGCCCATCGCGACGCAAGGCCGCTCCTACAGGGGATTTGGTAAAGACATCCCTTGCGGTTATCCCAGTATCACGGGGAAGGCCCTGTGGATAACCTGGGGGTTCACCTCCCCAGCCCAGGCAATGCGCCCGCTGCAGAGGTTTGCTCAAAAAACACCCAAAAATCAGCAGCTTGTGCACAAAGCACGGGGACGAGGGTGTGGATAACCTTTGGAGATGTCTCTGCAGGCCAGGTATTACATGGCCTGCAGAGTTTTGATCGTTTTTTGATCAGGCGCGCTTGCGCAAACTTAGCCAGGCATCCACGCTGTAAATGGCCAGGCCAGCCCAGATGAACATGAAGGCTACCAGAGTGCTGGAGGACAAATGCTCATCGAACAGCAGCACCGCCTGCAGCAGTACCAGGGTTGGCGCCAGGTATTGCAGGAAGCCGAGGGTGGTGTAGGGCAGGTGCCGCGCTGCGGCGTTGAAGCACACCAGCGGTACCAGAGTCACCGGCCCCGCCGCCATCAGCCAGAGCGCTTCGCTGCTGGTGTAGAACGCGCCTTGTGCACTCATGGCCGTTGGGTGCAGCAGCAACCAGCCCAGGGCCAGCGGTACCAGCATCCAGGTTTCCACAACCAACCCCGGCAGCGCCGCAACCGGGGCCTGTTTGCGGATCAGCCCGTAGAAGCCAAAGCTCAGCGCCAGCGCCAGCGACACCCAGGGCAGGCTGCCCACCTGCCACACCTGCTGGGCCACGCCAACTGCAGCCATGCCCACTGCCAGCCATTGCAGGCGGCGCAGCCGCTCGCCCAGCAGCAGCATACCCAGCAGCACGTTGATCAGCGGGTTGATGTAGTAACCCAGGCTGGCCTCGAGCATGCGCCCGTTGTTGACCGACCACACATAGGTCAGCCAGTTGAAGGCAATCAGCGCCCCGCTCAGGGCCAGGACCCCCAGCCGGCGCGGGTTGTCGCGCAGCTCGCGCCACCAGCCGGGGTGTTTCCACAGCAGTAGCAGCAGCGAGCCGAACAGTGCCGACCAAAGCACCCGGTGGACGATGATCTCCACCGCCGGGACGCTCTGGATTGCCTTGAAGTAAATCGGGAACAGGCCCCAGATGATGTAGGCGCTCAGGCCCAGGATATACCCGCGACGCGGGTTTGCGGCGTGCATGCAGAATCCTTGCTTAGGTAGCTAAATAAAGCGACCCCTATTGTAGACAGAGGCGTGCACCGTTTTAGAACAATTTCAGCGGGGCTTCATCCAGCGCCGCCATTTGTTCACGCAGGGCGAGGATCTGATCGCCCCAATAGCGCGGCTGGCCGAACCAGGGGAAGCTGGGCGGGAATGCCGGGTCATCCCAGCGCCGCGCCAGCCACGCGCTGTAATGCAACTGGCGCAGCGCCCGCAGCGGTTCGATCAGGGCCAGCTCGCGCGGGTCGAAATCGTGGAACTCGTTGTAGCCGTCGATCAGTTCGGCCAACTGCCCCAGGCGCTCCTGGCGGTCGCCGGCCAGCATCATCCACAGGTCTTGTACGGCGGGGCCCATGCGGCAGTCGTCGAGGTCGACCACGTGGTACACGTCTTCGCGGTGCATCAGGTTGCCGGGGTGCAGGTCGCCATGCAGGCGGATGAGCTGGTGCGGGGTGCGGGCGTAGATGTCCTCGACCCGCTTGAGCAGGTCGCGGGCGACTGACGCGTACGCCGGCAGCAGCTCGCGGGGTACAAAACCCCCATCGAGCACAGTGTTCAGCGAGGCATGGCCGAAACTGTCCACAGTCAGCGCTTCACGGTGAGCGAACGGTTTGCAGGCGCCGACGGCATGCAGGCGGCCAAGCAGTTGCCCCAGGCGGTAGAGCTGGTCGAGGTTGCCAGGCTCCGGGGCATGGCCGCCACGGCGCGGGAACAACGTGAAGCGAAAGCCCTGGTGCTCGAACAAGGTACGGCCGGCGTGCTGCATGGGCGCTACGACCGGCACTTCGCAATCGGCCAGTTCAGCGGTAAAGCTGTGTTCTTCGAGGATGGCCGCATCGCTCCAGCGGCCAGGCCGGTAGAACTTGGCGATCAGCGGCTGCGCTCCCTCGATGCCCACCTGGTAGACGCGGTTCTCGTAGCTGTTCAGTGCCAGCACCCGGGCATCGCTGAGAAAGCCGAGGCTTTCCACGGCGTCCAGGACCAGGTCAGGGGTGAGGGTATCGAACGGATGGGACATGTGAGCTCCGGGGGTATACGGCATGAGCTCCATGGTACAGGGTTATCCCTGTAGCGTACCCGTAGGGTTTACCCGCGAACCGCCTGCGCCACGGCCGGCCTAGGCAGGCACCCCGAGCAACACATAGGCAGGGTGGAACTGAACCCGTACCTGCTGGCCGGCCAACCAACCCGCCTCTGCCATGGCACACAGCGTTTGCCCGTTGCCCAGCGCCAACCGGACTTCATTGGGCCCGTCGGCCTCCACCAGCACGTCTTCTACCGTGGCCCGCAGGCAATTGCTCCCCGCTTCAGGCTTGTCCCCCTCGGCCAGCAACTGCACCCAGCCTGCCTTGAGTAGTGCCACCACCCTGCTGCCCAAGGTCAGCTCCAACCGCGCGGTGCTGTCGTGGGTGATCAGCGCGTCGATCTCCAGCCCGCCACCCAGCGCCAGGCTGACCCGGTCATAGCGGCCCTCACGGCGCAGGCCGCTGACCTGGCCCTGCAGCTGGTTGCGCGCGCTGGTGCGTAGCATCAGGCGCCCAAGCAAGTCGAGGTCGCTGGAGTCTTCCGCGGCCTCGAGAATTTGCGCCTGTAGGGCCTGCAGCCTTTGGTACAGGCGCAATACGCGCTGACCCTCCACCGACAGCCGGGCGCCTCCACCCCCACGCCCGCCAGTGCTGCGCTCGACCAACGGCTGACTGGCCAGGTTGTTGAGCTCATCGATGGCGTCCCAGGCTGCCTTGTAGCTGATGCCCGCCGCCTTGGCCGCACGGGTGATCGAGCCTTGCTCGGCAATGTGCTGCAGCAGTGCGATGCGCTGCGGGCGCCGGGCGATGTGCTGGGTGAGTAGAGTGGGCAAGGACATGGGCATCCGGTCGCTGTAGGGGCCTGGGGCGAATAGTGTGGCGTAGCGGCAGGGTTATACATACCCCGGCTTCGGCGTACGCGCCAGGCAATACACATCCACCCGCTGTGCCCCGGCTTTGCGCAACACCTGGGCAATGGCCTGGGCGGTAGCGCCAGTGGTCAACACGTCATCGACGATGGCGACGTGCTTGCCTGGCAGGTCACCGGCGACCGCAAAGGCCTGGCGCAGATTGCGCCGCCTGCCTTTGGCACTCAACCGCTGCTGCGCGGGGGTTTCCCGAGTGCGCAGCAGTACCCGCTCATCGCACGGTATGCCCACGTGCGCCGCCAGCCAGCGGGCCAGCAGCCCGGCCTGGTTGAACCCACGCTCGCGCAGTCGACGCCTGGCCATGGGCACAGGCAACAGCAGTTCAGGGCGTGGCAACCCCTCGGCATAGCGGTAGCGTAGCCCTTGCCCAAGCAACTCGGCCATCAAACGCCCCAACGGCCACTGCCGGTTGTGCTTGAAGCGGCTGATCAACGTGTCGACCGGAAAGCCGAAATGCCACAGGGCAAAGACCTTTTCGAACGCCGGCAAGCGGCGGCTGCACTGGGCGCAGGCGAGGCCGGCCATGGGCAGTGGCAGGGCGCAGTAGCGGCAATGGTCGCCCAGCCAGGGCAGCTCTTGCTCACAACCGACGCACAGCGGGTAGTGTTGCCCGGCAGGCGCGTCGCACAATAAACAGATCTGGTTAATAAGTGAGCACTTGTAAACCAGTCGTTTCCAGTTGAGTTGACAGTTCATAGGCCATCCGTGACTATGCGAGTTATCCGTGATGCGCTGGCGGGCTTTCCTGTCCCCGCGCCAGCTTAAGCCTAAACAAGGAAACGCCGATGAGCGCCAGCACAACTGCAACAACACGTCACGACTGGTCCCTGGCCGAGGTCAAGGCCCTGTTCCAGCAGCCTTTCAATGACTTGCTGTTCCAGGCGCAGACGGTGCACCGCGCGCATTTCGACCCCAACCGCGTGCAGGTTTCGACGTTGCTGTCGATCAAGACCGGAGCCTGCCCGGAAGATTGCAAATATTGTCCACAGTCCGGCCACTACAACACTGGGCTGGAAAAACAGAAGTTGATGGAAGTGCAGAAGGTGCTGGAAGAAGCAGCACGCGCCAAAGCCATTGGCTCGACCCGCTTCTGCATGGGCGCGGCGTGGAAGCACCCGTCGGCCAAAGACATGCCTTATGTGCTGGAGATGGTCAAAGGGGTGAAGGCCTTGGGCCTGGAAACCTGCATGACCCTGGGCAAGCTCGACCAGGAGCAGACCCAGGCCCTGGCCCAGGCAGGCCTCGACTACTACAACCACAACCTCGACACCTCGCCGGAGTTCTACGGCAGCATCATCACTACGCGCACCTACAGCGAGCGCCTGCAGACCCTGGCCTACGTGCGCGATGCGGGCATGAAGATCTGCTCGGGCGGCATCCTGGGCATGGGCGAGTCGCTGGACGACCGCGCCGGGCTGCTGATCCAGCTGGCCAACCTGCCCGAACACCCCGAGTCGGTGCCGATCAACATGCTGGTCAAGGTGGCCGGTACGCCGCTGGCCGAGGAGGAAGATGTCGACCCGTTCGACTTCATTCGCATGCTGGCCGTAGCCCGCCTGTTGATGCCCAAATCGCATGTGCGCCTGTCTGCCGGCCGTGAGCAGATGAACGAGCAGATGCAGGCCCTGGCCTTCATGGCCGGTGCCAACTCGATTTTCTACGGTGAAAAACTGCTGACCACTGCCAACCCGCAGGCTGACAAGGACATGCAGCTGTTCGCGCGCCTGGGCATCAAGCCTGAAGCACGCGAGGAGCACGCCGACGAAGTGCACCAGGCCGCCATCGAGCAGGCGCTGGTCGAGCAGCGCAGCAGCGAGATGTTCTACAACGCCGCGACCGCCTGAGATGGCTTTCGACCTGGCGGCGCGCCTGGCCGAACGGCGCGCTGCGGACCTGTACCGGCAACGGCCACTGCTGGAAAGCCCGCAGGGCCCGGAGGTGGTGGTCGACGGCCAGCGCTTGCTGGCCTTCTGCAGCAACGATTACCTGGGCCTGGCCAACCACCCCGAGGTGGTTGGCGCCTGGCAGGCCGGTGCCGAGCGCTGGGGTGTCGGTGGCGGTGCGTCGCACCTGGTGATCGGCCATAGCACCCCGCACCACCAGGTCGAAGAGGCGCTGGCTGAACTGACGGGGCGCCCACGTGCGCTGCTGTTTTCCACCGGCTACATGGCCAACCTGGGCGCCATCACCGCGCTGGTGGGGCAGGGCGACACGGTGCTGCAGGACCGCCTGAACCATGCCTCGCTGCTCGATGGCGGGCTGCTCAGCGGTGCGCGGTTCAACCGCTACCTGCACAACGACCTGGCCAGCCTGGCCAGCCGCCTGGACAAGGCCGTTGGCAATACTCTGGTGGTCACTGACGGTGTGTTCAGCATGGACGGCGACCTGGCCGACCTGCCGGCCCTGGCCGAGGTCGCCCGCGCCCGGGGTGCCTGGCTGATGGTCGACGATGCCCATGGCCTGGGCACCCTTGGCGCTCAGGGCGGTGGTATCGTCGAGCACTTCGGCCTGGGCGTGGACGATGTACCGGTGCTGATCGGTACGCTGGGCAAGGCCTGCGGTACTTCCGGTGCCTTTGTTGCCGGGAGCGAGGAACTGATCGAGGCGCTGGTGCAATTCGCCCGCCCCTACATCTACACCACCAGCCAGCCACCGGCACTGGCCTGCGCCACGCTGAAGAGCCTGGAGCTGCTGCGCCGCGAAAGCTGGCGCCGCGAGCACCTGGCCGCGTTGATTCGCCAGTTCCGTGAAGGCGCGCAGCAGATCGGCCTGGAACTGATGGACAGCCCCACACCGATCCAGCCGATCGTGATTGGCGACAGCGCGCAGGCCTTGCGCCTGTCGCGCATGTTGCGCGAGCGCGGCTTGCTGGTCACCGCCATCCGCCCACCGACCGTACCGGCGGGCAGTGCCCGTCTGCGCGTAACATTGAGCGCCGCCCACAGCCAGGCGCAGGTGCAGCTATTGTTGAATGCATTGGCCGAGTGTTATCCACAATTGGAGAACGCCGATGCGTAATCGTCTTGTACTGCTGCCCGGCTGGGGCCTGGGCACTGCCGCACTGGAACCGCTGGCCGCCAGCCTGCGCGCCCAGGACCCCCGTCTGCAGGTAGAGCTGATGCCCCTGCCGGAATTGCCCCACAGCGATGTTGAGGGCTGGCTTGAGCACCTCGACCGTAAATTGCCGGGCGATGTCTGGCTAGGTGGCTGGTCGTTGGGCGGCATGCTCGCCAGCGCCCTGGCACACAAGCGTGGCGACCACTGCTGCGGCTTGCTCACCTTGGCCAGCAACCCCAGTTTCGTTGCCCGTGGCGACTGGCCGCATGGCATGGCCGAAGACACCTTTGGCACTTTCCTCGACGGCTGCCGCAGCCATACCCAAGTCACCCTGAAGCGCTTTCGCAGCTTGTGCAGCGATGGCGCCCAGCAGCCGCGTACCCTGCTGCGCCAGCTGGGTGTCGGCGTACCGGACACCGACCCTCTGTACCTCGCCACCGGCCTTGAAGTGCTGGCCAAGCTGGATACCCGCGAAGCCCTGCAGGCTTACGGCGGCCCGCAACTGCACCTGTTCGCCGGCAGCGATGCGCTGGTGCCGGGCGAGGCAGCCAAGGCCTTGAGCGAGCTGCTGCCCGATGTGGAGGTGGGCCTGGTAGAAGACAGTTCCCACGCCTTCTTGCTGGAGTACCCGCAAGAGCTGGCGGCTGGCATCAAGAGTTTCCTGCATGAGAGTGGCGATGACTGACCTTTCCTGTCCGACCCTGCCCGGCGCTTTGCCCGACAAACGCCAGGTAGCGGCTTCGTTCTCCCGCGCTGCAGCCAGCTACGACAGCGTAGCCGCGTTGCAGCGCGCCGTGGGCTTGAGCCTGTTGGGGCAAATGCCGGCCGGCTGGCAGCCATTGCGCTGGCTGGACCTGGGCAGCGGTACCGGCCATTTCAGCCGTATCCTGGCTGAGCGGTTCGCCCAGTCCAGCGGTGTGGCGGTGGATATCGCCGAAGGCATGCTGCGCCATGCCCGCAATGAACAACGCGGTGCGCACTACCACGTGGCCGGCGACGCCGAGCGTTTGCCATTGCGCGATGCCAGCGTCGACCTGGTGTTCACCAGCCTGGCCGTGCAATGGTGCGACCAGTTCGCCAGTGTGCTGGCCGAAGCGCTGCGGGTACTGCGCCCGGGCGGCGTGCTGGCCTTCAGCAGCCTGTGCGTAGGTACCCTCGACGAACTGCGTGCCAGCTGGCAGGCGGTGGACGGCCTGGTGCATGTAAACCGCTTCCGCCGTTTCGAGGACTACCAGCGCCTGTGTGCCGCCAGCGGTTTTGAGCAGCTTGAGCTGCATCGCTGTGCGCATGTGCTGCATTACCCGGACGTACGCAGCCTGACCCACGAACTGAAGGCGTTGGGCGCGCACAATCTCAACCCTGGGCGACCGTCCGGGTTGACTGGCCGGGCACGCATGCAGGGCCTGTTGCAGGCGTACGAGGCATTTCGCCAGCCTGCCGGGCTGCCAGCCACCTATCAGGTGGTCTATGGTGTGTTGCGCAAGCCACAGGCGTAAGGGGAGCAAGATGAGCAGGGCCTATTTCATCGCCGGTACCGATACCGATGTCGGCAAGACCACCGTCGCGGCCGGTTTGCTGCATGCGGCGCGGTTGCAAGGCTTGAGCACCCTGGGTGCCAAGCCGGTGGCCTCGGGGTGCACGATGACCCCCAAGGGTTTACGCAACAGCGACGCCCAGGCGCTGATTGATGAAAGCACCATCAAGTTGCCGTATGAGCAGGTCAACCCGTATGCGTTTGAGCCTGCGATCGCGCCGCATGTGGCAGCACGCGAGGCGGGGGTGACATTGGACGTGCCAGCGCTGCTGGCGGCTATACGCAATGTGCTGCAACAAAATGCCGATTTCACCTTGGTCGAGGGGGCTGGGGGCTGGCGTGTGCCGCTTTCGGGGCTGGAGAACCTTTCAGATCTGGCGGTGGCCCTGCAGTTGCCGGTGATTCTGGTGGTGGGGGTGCGGCTGGGGTGTATCAGCCATGCCTTGCTCAGCGCCGAGGCGATCGAGCGCGACGGGCTGCAGTTGGCAGGCTGGGTGGCGAACATCATCGAGCCGCGCACTTCACGGCTTGAAGAGAACCTGGCCAGCCTGGCCGAGCGCTTGCCAGCGCCTTGCCTGGGGCGGGTGCCCAAGCTGAAGCAGGCCAGTGCAGACAAGGTGGCTGAGCATTTGCAGCTGGATTTGCTGGATTAGGTGCTGGAATACTCAGGGCCTATCAACTGGCACCGGGCCATTAGCGATTTAAACGGGCCTTTTTACCGACGGCCTGTTTTAATGGGTTGTGTTCCTATCCAGCGTCAATGGAGTCCTGACATGGAAATCACCGGTAGCTCCGCCTATTACGCGGGCCTGAGCGCTATACAAGCCGGCCAGAACCGCGTCGATCAGGCTGCCAGCCAGATCGCCAACACCACCGCCGAACGTACCGCCACCAGCCAGTCCAGCGACTTCCAGGCCGAACGCCTGC